>Ga0208128_1000060_pt1 | contig 38932 bp, 30 predicted proteins | sample ETNtaG_35_FD_185758 | JGI IMG/M metagenome (GOLD analysis project Ga0208128, IMG submission 185758) | Marine microbial and viral communities from oxygen minimum zone, Eastern Pacific Ocean - ETNP201306PF51B (SPAdes) (version 2) | ecosystem: Environmental > Aquatic > Marine > Oceanic ... | reverse complement strand
CGATTCCTGAATCTGCGCCAGCACCTCGGACATGTCCTCCACCTCGGCGAACAGATCCGCCGCCACGTACACCGGCGACTTGTAATGGGCGGCGAGCGCCAGGCAGTCGCTTGGCCGGGCGTCGACCTCCACGATCTTGCGGCCCAGCTCGTTATCCTGCTCGAGGATCAGCCGGGCAAAGTAGGTCGAGTTTTTCAGCTCTGTGATGACCACCCGCAGCAGCTTGATGCCGAATCCGTCCAGCACATGCCCAATCAGGTCGTGGGTCAGCGGCCGCTCCTTCGGGGTGTCGTTGAGGAACATGCCGATCACGGCGCCCATATTGTGCTCCACCTGGATGACGAACACCTTCTCCTCGTTCCCGATGAAGACGGCGCAACCGCTGTTCGCGGGAAGAATCCCACGCACTTCAACGGATATCGCGTCCTGACTCATCAGCGCTGACGTTAGCACCACGCAACCCAAAGACAAGCCCGGCGCAGGCCTAAAAGTTCACTCCGAATTCCCGCCAACGAGCCGCCGAACCACCTCCCCGGCGGCTGCAAAGCCAAACGCACCGGTCACGAATGTCGCGGCGCCGAACCCCCACTCGCAGTTGAGCTTAAGCGGCCCCTCCAGCTCGCCCGCCTCCGGGCGACTGGCGCAAACCGTGCCGTCGGTCTTCGGGTACACCGGCAGCTCCGGAGAGAAGACGCAGGGCACGCCCATCCTCCTTCCGGCGCGCGGAAAGCCGTGCTCCCTGCGCAACTGCGCACGCACCTTGGAGAGCAGTGGGTCGTTGGTGGCCTTGGCTAGGTCGGCCACCTCCGCCCGCGTGCCGTCACGCCGCCCGCCTGCCGCACCGCTGGTGACCACCGGGATGCCGCGCTCACGACAGTCGGCGATAAGCATGGCCTTGTTGCCAACGTTGTCGATGGCGTCCACGACAAAATCAAAGTTGTCCGCCAACAGCGCGCTGCTGGTTTTGTCATTGAAAAACTCGGTGCATGCCGTCACTTGACAACCGGGATGGATCGCCACGATGCGCCTGGCCAGTTCCTCCACCTTGAACTTCCCAAAGCCGCCGTCGAGCGCCGGCAACTGCCGGTTGACATTCGTCACGCAGACCTCGTCGAGATCCACCAGCGTCAGCGCCCCGAGCCCCGAACGCGCCAGCGCCTCCACCGTCCACGACCCCACGCCGCCGACGCCGACGACGCAGACATGCGCTTGGCCAAGCGCCCGCGAACCTGCTTCGCCATAAAGCCGGGTGATGCCGCCGAACCGGTCCGATTGTGTGTTGTCGTCGCTCATGTCGCGCCTTCGCATTCATACGCAGCCAAGCGCCACAGCCCAAGCCCGCACTTGGCCGGGTGTCCACAAAAAAAGCCCGGCAGTACCGGGCGTTGAAAATTTGTGAGATAGTCTCTTGTCGAGCTTACTTGATTTTGACGGTGTATACCAAAGCCCCGACCGCGGCTCCTTCTGCGATTGTTTTGTAGTTTTCGTGGCAGATGATGCACTTTTTGGAAACGATCGGCACCGCAGTGGCGGCCCGTAGTACTCGCCCTTCGTCTGTTTTTTCCACCTTGTCGAAGCTGGCTTTGCCTTGTTTTAGCTTTTTGATGGCCTGCTTTTCGAAATCATCCTTGGCGATGTTGTTGTCGTTATAAGGTTCGCCGGAGACGTCGATGAGTCGCGACTTGGGCCAGCCTTTTTTTTCGACGGCCCGGAAGAGAGCTTTTGCTGCCTTGCCGGCAGGAAAACTGTCTTCGTCCTCGACATAGACGTCGGTGATCAGGACCACAGCCGTCTTGTAGATGTCGTCCAGCATACGAACGGTTTCCCTAGCCCGCTCAACGGCTTTGTCCTTGTCAGCAGCCTGCACTGCTTGGTTTACGATCGAAATCGCACACACCAATCCGATTTTGATGAGACTTTTCATTATTTGTTTTTTTTGTTTTCTTTTGACCCAAGTCCTTGACAAGCGTGACTCGGAACGCGCGTATTAATTGTAGATAAGGGCATCAAAGTCGAAACAAATCAGTACACTACTACAACACCGACTGCGCAATGAGCAAGATATGCAGTATTTCGACATTGATTTTACTCATCCGCCACCTTTTCACATTGGTCCTAAAACTGGCAATGGCTGCGCCTAGCCGGCAACGGAATGATCTGGCATTCGGGAAACTGGAAAGCCATACGCAACTCTCCCGCCGCAAAAGCGTCGCATTAAGAAAGCACCTTGCGCAGGGAACTGCGTAGCTTTATTTTCCAGACCCCGTTGCGTTATCGGAATGAAACGTATCTTTACCATTATCACAATCCTCCTCCTTGGCTTCACCCAGGCCCAGGCCAAGCCGAATGTTTTGTTCATCGCCATTGATGATCTCAACGACTGGATTGGTGTGCTGGGGGGGCATCCACAGGCCCAGACACCGAATCTCGACCGCTTGGCCAAGCGGGCCACGCTGTTCACGCACGCCTACTGTCAAGCCCCGGCCTGCAACCCGTCGCGCGCGTCGCTGATGACCGGCATCCTGCCCTCAACCTCCGGCGTGTATCTGAACAGCCAGCCGTGGCGCGCCGCCCTGCCGGACGCCGTGACGCTGCCGCAGCACTTCATGAAACACGGTTACTGGGCCGGAGGCTCGGGCAAAATTTATCACGGGCGGTTTCCCGATCCGCCATCGTGGAACCGCTACTGGCCCAGCCCGACGAAAAACAAACCGAACGACCCCCTGCCCACAAAGCGGCCAGTTAATGGTATCCCAAAAACGGCGCACTTTGACTGGGGGCCGCTCGATGTGACAGACGAAAAAATGGGCGACCACCAGGTAGCCGACTGGGTGATCGGCCAGCTTGGCCGCCAACACGACAAGCCGTTCTTCCTCGCCTGCGGTATCTACAAGCCGCATCTGCCGTGGTATGTTCCGCAGAAATACTATGACCTGTTCGATGCAGAAAAATTGACCCTGCCCAACGTGCCGGACGATGACCTCGGTGACATCCCGGCCGCCGGCGTGAAGATGGCACGACCGCAGGGTGACCATGCGAAAGTGCTCAGGCACGACCAGTGGCGCAAGGCGGTGCACGGGTATCTCGCTGCGGGCGCGTTCGCCGACGAGCAAGTCGGTCGTGTGCTTGCCGCGCTCGAGAAAAGCGGCCAGGCCGGCAACACCATCATCGTGCTGTGGACCGATCACGGCTGGCACCTTGGCGAGAAGAAGCATTGGCGAAAGTTCACCCTGTGGGAGGAGTCCGCACGCACGCCGCTGATGTTTGTCGTGCCCAAGGGCCTGGCCAAGCCGCTGCCGGGCGGCACCCGCGCTGGGGCGCAGCTGTGGCATCCGGTGGGACTGATCGATATTTACCCGACGCTGCTCGACTTGTGCGGACTGCCGGTCAACCCGGCCAACGAGGGTCGCAGCCTTGTGCCGCTGCTCGCCGACGAAAATGCCAAGTGGCAGCGCCCCGCCCTCACCACGCACGGGCGAAACAACCACGGGCTGCGCACCCCGCGCTGGCGCTATATACGCTACGCTGACGGCAGCGAGGAGTTGTACGATCACGAGGCCGACCCGGGAGAGTGGCGCAACCTCGCCGACAACCCGAAATTGGCTGGCACAAAAAAACGCCTGGCCAAGTGGCTGCCCAACACCAACGCCCCCAACGCCAGGCAGCGCAAATAATGACCAGCCATCCGTCGGCGCTTGGCCAAGCGCGGTCGGCTACTCCTCCGGCGGCAATGGCGGCTCGCCCTCCTCGAAGATGATCTCGTCCGGATCCTCGTCTTCCGTGATAAAGTCACTTTCCTCGATGATGAGCGCCGCTCCGTCGGCGCCGTCACTGCTGAGGCTCATGACTTGGACGGACTGGGAGGAGCGATTGTTGTATTGGGCAAGCTGCTCCGGCGTGAGGAAGCCGGCCAACCAGGTGAACAATAGCGCTGCCCAAAAACAAGAAAGCAGGGCCAAGCTGCATACGGAAGTTAGCCCAACCCTGCCACCTCTTCACTCGAAGAGGCTTCGGGATACAGTCAGCCCAAGCTCCGGACGAGTCAACCCGTTTTCAGGCTTTTTTTGGCGCCGGTTTCCGCGCTCGCCTTGCTTCAGCAGCTTGGGCAACCTTCGCTGTCTTGTGAGGGAATCGATCAGTTTAATCGTCGGCTGTTGTGTCTTTTTCATCGCCGCATCGGCCTCCCTGCCCGCGCAGGAGACCAAGCCGGCCGACATCTGGACAGCGGCGGCCCGGGGCGACATCGACCGGCTGACCGTGTTGCTGGCCGGGGACGAGTCGGCCAATACCCGCGACGAGGACGGCCACGCGCCCCTGCACCACGCTGCATGGAACAGCCAGCTCGCGGCGATGCAACTGCTGCTCGACCACAACGCCGACATCGACCTGCAGAGCGACCAGCTCTGGACGCCGCTCCACTGGGGCGCGCGCAACGGACGGGCGCAGTCGGTCGGGTGGCTACTCGATCACGGGGCCAAGGTGGACGTCCCCGCGCACCTTGGCCAAACCGCGCTGCACCTTGCCTCCAAGCACAATTACCGGGTCACCCTCGCGCTGCTACTCGAGGCCGGGGCCGACCCCAACGCGGGCGATACCCACGGCCAAACGTCGGTTCACCTCGCCGCGCTCGACGGCTACACGGTGACGGTGACACAACTGCTCGACCACGGTGGCGACATCGAGGCCAGAACCAACTGGGGCGCCACGCCGCTCAGCGCAGCCGCCGCCCGCGGGCGCACCTCGACCGTCGCCGCGCTGCTCCTGCGCAAGGCAGAGGTGGACCCTAAGACCGACGCCGGCTGGACGCCGCTCTTCGCTGCGCTCGTCGGCAAGTACAAGGGGCCGGCACAGTTTCTGCGCAACAGCGGCGCGGACCTTCACATCGTCACCCAGGCCGGCGGCACCCTACTGCACGCCGCCGCCTCGAGCGGGATGGACGAATGGATCATCGAGCTGCTCGACGCCGGGCTCGGCATCAACGCAAAGGACGCCGGCGGCCGGACGCCACTCGACCATGCCCACGAAAATCTCTGGGAGGAAACCACCGAGCTGCTCGTGGCCAAGGGGGCCAAGCCGGGGCCGAAACCGACGCTTCATCATGCCGCCATTTCCGGCGACCTGGCCAAGGTGCACCAGCTTGTCGCCGCCGGGGCCGACTTGGCCAAGCTCGACGACTGGCATCTGCCGCCGCGCAACTGGACGCCGATCCATTATGCCGCCGCGGGCGGCAACGTGGCCGTGGTGGACGCCCTCATCCGTGCCGGGGCCGATCCGCGCGCAGTCGATTACTCCGGCTGGACACCCATGGTGGTAGCATTAGCCAACGGCAACATTCTCGCAGCCAATGTGCTGAAGAAATGGCAGTCGCTCCCCGGCATCGTGCGAATGAATCACGACGGGCAAATGACCTTCGAGGTGATCGGTGCCACCAATACACAATGCGACATCGAGGCGTCACTGGATTTGAAACAGTGGAATAAGGTTGGCCGGGTGAAACTCGAAGGTGGCCGCGGGAGTTTCCGGGACGTCCGACGCATCTGGCTACCACGCTGCTACTACCGGGCCAAGGCGGTCGAGTAAGATTTAATCCGGCTTCACTTTCAGCTGCCGCACCGCCCAAGCGAACGCCAACGCCGAGAACAGCATCAGCATCGACTCCGCACCGAGTGTGAGCCAGGCGGCGGCAGTATTGCCGTGAATCGGCAGCAGCCAAAAATACAGCGCGCCGGAGACCAGGCAGCACGGCAGGCAGCACAGCACCGGAAGCCTGTCGCGATGCTCCGCCCAAAGCGCCCACGTAAACATCGCCGTGCCGACCGCGAAAAACTTGCCCAGCACCAGCAACGGCAAAAGACCGGACGCACTCGCAAACACCTTCCCGAAAATCAGTGGGTAAAGCCACTCGACGATCAGCAAAAGTCCGCCGGAAAACAGCAACCCCGCCGCCGTCGCGCCCCCGGCCAGCAGCAGCACGCGGCGCCGAAACAGATCCACGTCGGCCTGCCGCCACACCACCAGTCGCGGCGCCATGATGATACCGAAGTAATGCAGGAACATTTGCAGCGCGACCACCAGTTGCTGCGCCGAAACAAACAGGCCGCCGTCGGTTTTGCCGAGCAGAAAGTAGCTCATTGGCAGCGCCATGTTGGCCAGCAGAAAGTAGCTCAAATTGAACGCCCAAATCAGCCTCGCCTCGCGGAACAGCGCCCCGGCCTTGGCCAGGCGCTCCAGGCTCAGGCAGCGAAAGCCCAGCTCGCGCGACATCCGCCACCACACGAAACCGACCACCAATGCGTTGGCAACCAGCAGCACAAACAAGTCGCTGCCCAGTGCCTGGCCACTCTCAAAAAACAGGATAAACCACAGACTCGCCGCAACCGACGAGAGTAACTGGAACCGCGACGCGCGCGGCATCTGTTCTGTCGCCTGAAACAGCCAGGAGTAGTCGAGGCTTAGCACGAGCAGGAACAGCGCGCCGGCCAGCCACGTCCAGCGCTCCAGCCCCTCAAGCGGGCTCAGCCAAACAGCTGCAGCCCACAGCACGGCTGCGACGAGGCCGAGCACGAGCCTAAATGTGAAAATCGCCGGGGCGATCTCATCCGCCTTGGCCGTGCCCTTGGCCACGTGCCGCACCGCAACGGCGTCCAGCCCGAACGCGAGGCACAACTGCAGCGTCATCGCCAGCGTGATGATCGTGCGCGACACGCCGATGTTGTCCGGCCCAAGACAGCGCGTGGCATACACCATGCCGACGACCTGGAACAGCTTGCCCAGCACCTGCCACAGCATCGTGCCGGAGAAGTCGCGGAACAGCTTGGCCTTGAACAGCTCGTTCGCTGCCTTGCCTTGGCGGGTGGTCCCCATCGCTGCGCGCGACAATAGCAAACGAACCCGCCCTCGAACCACCTAAAACCCGGCAATGTAATTTGGCTCGAACACCGTCTCCCCGGTGACGGCACGCAGCTGTTCAACGAAACGGGCGATGCCTTCTTTTTCGCGCTCGCCCAGGTCGTAGTGGATGTGTTCGCGGAGGTAGGCGGCTCGCAATTCGGCGTCGAACTCGGGATACGAGGCAATAATTTCGTCGAGCTTGGCCAGGCCGTCCCGCTTGGCCTGCAGCAGCGTTTGGCCAAGGCCGGGCTGGCGCTGGTCGCGGCGGATGGCCCACACGGCGAAGACAAACGGCAGGCCGGTGTCCTCGCGCCACGCCTGGCCAAGGTCGAGGATTTGGTGCGCGTGCGGCGAGCGCAAAAACTCGAGCCCCGGGTTGCCGATGAGCATCATGGCATCCCGTTTGGCCGCACGATCATAGTCGCCGAAGGACTCAAGCCGGGGCGAGAGCCCGCGCTTGGCCAAAGTCACCTTGAGCAGGTTGACACTGGAGAGCGATGCGGTGTCGCAGTGAATGACTTTGACTTGCTCGAGCGGTTTTTTGTGCGCGACAAAGACGCTCTTCACCGGCCCATCGGATGCCACGGCGACGCCATCCAGGATGTCGTACAGGTTGTTGAACAGCACCTCGGTGATGCTGACCAAGCCAGCGTCCAACCCGCCAGCCCGCAAGCGCTTGGCCAAGCAACTCGGCAGCAGAAACTCAGTCTTGGACTCGATGCCGCAGGTGAGTGGCGCGGAATTGAGATACGGCACGGAGCCGATGCGCTTGTCCATCGCTCCCTCCATCCCTCAGGCCTTGGCCAAGGCCTCCTCCCCGGCCCGTTGGCGAATCGGCTCGTAAAACGTGTCACGCTGCACTGGCACACGGCCGGCCTCGCGGATGGCCTGAATCATGTCTGTCTCTGTCTGCAATTGCGGTGCGTCGGCACCGGCCATGTGAAAAATCTTCTCCTCGAGAATCGTGCCGTGCAAATCATCAGCGCCATAGTTCAATGCAACCTGTGCGAGTTTTATCCCCATGCCGACCCAGTACGCGGTGATGTGGTCGAAGTTGTCGAGATAGAGCCGCGCGACGGCGAGCGTACGCAGCATGTCGAACCCGTCCGGAGGATGCTCGACCGGGATCTCATTGTTGTCCGGCTGGTATGGCAGCGGAATGAAGCCGGTGAAACCGCCGGTCTCGTCCTGCAACTCACGCAACTGACGCATGTGGTCGACGCGATCCTCCGGCGTCTCGAGATGGCCAAACAGCATCGTGCAGGTGCTCTTCCCACCAAGTGTGTGCCACGTGCGATGCACATCAAGGTACTCCTCGGCGGTCTCCTTTCCGAGGGCAATTCGGTCACGAATGTCCTTGCGAAAAATCTCCGCGCCACCGCCGGTCAACGAGTCAAGGCCAAGGGACTTAAACTCCCCGAGCACCTCTTGCACCGGTTTTTTGGCGAGCCAAGCCAGGTGCAAAATCTCGATTGAGGTGAAGCACTTGAGTTGCAGCCGCTCATCGACCGCCTTCAGTTCGCGGATCATTTCCGTGTAGTAACTGAATGGCAGCGACGGATGCAGCCCGCCGACAATGTGCAACTCAGTGATTCCGATCGACAACGCCTCCCGCGCCTTTTGCGCCATCCCCGCAACGGCCAACTCGAAACCATCAGCATCCCGTTTCTTGCGTGAGAAGGCGCAGAACTTGCAACTCAGGATGCAGTAGTTCGAGTAGTTGAAATAGCGGTTGAGGATGTAGCTGGCGCGATCGCCATTCTTGCGGTGGTTGGCCTCGTTGGCCAGTTGGCCAAGCGCGTTGAGGTCTCGGCACTCGAACAACTGCAGCGCCTCAGCGGAGTCGAGGCGCTGGCCAAGCGCAGTTTTTTCGCGGATATCCTGCAACTCATCTGGAATAAGAAAGCTCATTGGATTCGGCTAAAGAACGGAAACAAAATCTCGGTGGCCACGACAAAGAAAAAGACCGAACTGATCACGGCATTGAGCTTGAAGAACGCCGTGTTGATCCATTTCAAGCTGCGCTTACGGGCTATCCAGTGCTCGAACGCGAGGCAGAACAATATAATCAGCCAACCGATGAGGAAAGCGACCTTGAACTTGAGCAGCAGCCCGTAAATCAACAGCAGCCCGAGCATGATCATGTGCGAGAGAAACGCTGCCATCAGTGCGTTTCGCGGCCCCCAGGCGGTGACCAGCGACCGCAGGCCGTGCTGCCGGTCGAACTCGAAATCCTGCATCGCATAAATAATGTCGAAGCCGATCAGCCAAAACACCACCGAGATGCCCAGCACCAGCGGGGGCAGCAGGCTTTGGCCAAGCGGCAGCAGTTGGAACAACTCCGGCATCGAGCCACCCTTCACCGCGATCCACGCGCCGACCGGCGCCAGCGCCAGCGCGATACCCAGCCAGATGTGCGTGTAGTCGGTGAACCGCTTGGTCAGAGAGTAGAAGCAGATGAAAAACAGCGCCACCGGCCCCAACACGCAGCAGGCGGTGTTGATGAACCCGGCCGCGACGAGAAAACCGGCGCCACTCAATACGCAGAGTGACCACGCGCTGAACAAACTGATCTCGCCGGCCGGCAGATGGCGGTTGGCGGTGCGCGGGTTTTTCGCGTCGAACTTGCGGTCGACGATCCGGTTGAACGCCATCGCGCACGTCCGGGCGCAAACCATACAGACTATGATCAGTAGAAATAATTTCGGGCCGGGGAAGCCAAATTCGAACGCCGGGGCAAGCGGGTTGCCGTTGGAGCCGGGGTTGGCTTCGTGGTACCGGTAATGCTCACGCGAGGCGACCATCATCGAGGCCAGCGCAAACGGCATCGCAAAAAGCGTGTGGGAGAACTTCACGAACCCGCCCCATATGTGCAGCAGGCCAACCAGGGCACGGCGTTTCGGCTTCGGTGCGTTGACCAGTTCCGTATCGCTCATTCCTCCTCCTGCCAGCGCGGCGAGGCCTCGTTCTCCACACCCAAGTGGTCGAGCACCCGCGCCACCACCGTGTCCGCAACCTCCCCGACCGTCTGCGGGTTAAAATAATAGTGCGGGTTCGCCGGCAAAATCGTCGCCCCGGCCTGTAGCAGCAACTCCATGTTTTTCAGATGCACGAGGTTCAGCGGCGTCTCACGAGGCACGAGGATCAGCTTCCGGTTTTCCTTCAGCACCACATCGGCGGCGCGCAACAGCACGTTGTCGGCGTGACCATGCGCGATGCGGCCCATCGTGCCCATCGTGCACGGGATGACGACCATCGCATCGGCGGCATTCGAGCCGCTGGCGAACGGCGCGTTCATGCTCTTGAACCCGTGCGACTCGACGCCCTCGGCCAGGCGCAGCCCCTCCGGCAATTCCTGCCGGATCACCGTTTGTGCGTAGGCGCTGAGCACGACATGCGTCTCCTGCCCGGACGCCCCCAGCCGGTCCAGCAGGCGCTGGGCATAAATCATCCCGCTGGCTCCGGTTATGGCGACAAGAATTCTCACTTGAACGTAAATCGGCCCCCATCAGGGCGCGTCAACATTGCGACAAGCCAAGCCGCCTTGTCGAGCCAAGGCGGCGCACGCCGCTTGACAGTCGCGCCGCCGGATGACACCAAGCGGCGTGCCCGACGCACCACACACCCTCATCACCGGCGGCGCCGGCTTCATTGGATCACACCTCGCCGAGCGGCTGCTTGGCCAGGGCGAACGCGTCGTCGTGATTGACGATTTCTCCACCGGCTCGCAAGCCAATCTGGCTGCCGTCGCCGACAACCCCAACCTCACATTGATCGAGAGCGACGTCATCGGCTGCGAGTCGCTTGGCCAACTCGTCGCCGAGTCGGGCTACGTGTTTCACCTCGCCGCTGCGGTCGGGGTGGATTTGGTCGTGCAGTCGCCGATCCGCACCATCGAGACCAACCTCAAGGCCACCGAGGCCATTCTCGAGGCCGCCACGCCCGGGCGCACGCCGATGCTGCTGCCGTCCAGCTCCGAGGTGTACGGCAAAAGCTCGCGCGAGGGGTTTGCGGAAACGGACGACCTGCTCATCGGCCCGCCGACGCTGGGCCGCTGGAGCTACGCCTGCTCGAAGTTGATGGATGAATTCCTCGCGCTCGCCTTTCACGCCGAGCGCCAACTGCCGGTCACCGTCGCGCGCATTTTCAACACCGTCGGCCCGCGGCAAACCGGACGGTACGGCATGGTGCTGCCGCGCTTCGTCGAAGCGGCCAAGGCCGGCGAGCCGCTGCGGGTGTTCGGTGACGGCCGGCAGTCGCGCTGCTTCTGCCACGTCAACGACACGGTCGAGGCGTTGCTGCGCCTGGCCAAGTGCGACCGCGCGGCGGGCGGTGTATTCAACATCGGCTCCACGGAGGAAACCACCATCCTCAACTTGGCCAAGCGGGTGATCGATTTGACCGAATCGCGATCCGAGATCGAACTCGTGCCGTACGACGAGGCGTACGACGCCGGCTTCGAGGACATGAAACGCCGCAAGCCGGTCATCGACAAGCTCGAGGCATTCACCGGCTTCCGGCCAGCGACCGGCTTGGATGACATTATCCTAAACACCGCCGGCCTGAACTGACGGCATATCGCATAAAATAAATCCAAACGCTGTTTTTCGGTCGATCAACGTGCATCTATGATAAGCTATCCTTATAATTAGGAATGTTCCAACTTATCAATCGATCCTCAAAATAGGTTGCTTGCAAATGGCCCGACGAGTAGGATGTCGCTTTGGGTGCGTTGTCGCCAAATTCGGCTATTGAGCCGGCCAGGGCATAGCTTGGCGGTTTTGACCTGGTATTCGTCGCCTCTTCAGACAACGTCTCAAATGGAGGAACTCTTTAGTAGCGAACATGTTGAACCCTTCAGATTTGAAACCGAAATATCCCGGCGTACCTGTCACCGTCAGCGGCAACGAATTGGTGTCCCGATCGGTGGAGACGCGTATCACTGAGGGCGGTATTTTTTATCCAATCACCCCCTCCACTGAGGGTGGCGAATTATATCAGGAAGCCTTCGCTATGGGCGAACTCGATGTCTGGGGCAACTCAAAGATCGCGATCGAGTGCGAAGGAGAGCACGCCGCCCAGGGCGGGGCCACGGCCTTCGCCGTGACCGGCAAGCGCGCCGTAAACTTCACCTCCGGCCAGGGACTTGCCTATGCAATGGAACAATATTACCACGCGCCGGGCAAGCTCTCCACGATGGTGCTGGAGGTCGGAGCGCGTGCGCTGACCAAGCAGGCGCTCAACGTGCATTGCGGTCATGACGATTTTTACGGCGCGCTCGACACCGGCTGGACGATGATGATGGCGTGTGACGCTCAGCAGGCCGCCGACCAGGCGATCATCCTGCGCAAAGTCAACGAGCTGGCGCTCAACCCGGGCATGAACATCCAGGACGGCATGCTCACCACCCACTCGGAGCGCACCTATCGCTCTCCCGAGTCTGAGTTGCTGCGCGAGTACCTCGGCGCACCGGACGACACGATTGACTGCCCAACCGAGGCGCAGCGCGAGTTGTTCGGCCCAACCCGCCGCCGTGTGCCGGAGATGATGGACCTGAAAAATCCTGTGCTGCTTGGGCCGGTGCAAAACCAGGAGCACCACATGAACGGCGTGGTGGCCCGGCGCAACAATTTCAACGAGCCAATCCTTGGCTTCATCGAGCAGTGCCAGGATGAATTCGCGCAACTCACCGGTCGCCGCTACGGCCTGTTGCAGGAATACAAGATCAACGACGCCGACACGGTGTTCATCTCGCTGGGCTGTGCCGCCGAGAATATCGAGGCGGCGTGCGATTATCTTCGCGAACAACGCAACGCCAGTGTTGGATCGATCCATGTCAACGTCATCCGGCCTTTCCCTGAGACGGCAATCATCAAGGCGCTGCGCGGCAAGAAGAACGTCATCATCCTCGAGCGCACCGACGAGGGCATGGCTGGCGATAACCCGTTGGCCCGCGATATCCGCACCGCGCTTGGCAAGGGGCAGGAGGCGGCCAAGTTCGGAGGCGTGCTGCCAGGCATCACGCCCGAGGAAACCCCACGCATCTTCCGGGGCAGCTACGGAATCGGCTCGCGCGACTTCCGGCCGGAGCACATGCTGGGGGCGTACGAGTTTGCTACTGGCCAAACCAAGCGCACTGACGGCAAAAGCGCCGCGGAAGGTGAGACCTATTTCACGCTTGGCATCGACCACCCGTACGCTGTGATCTCGAGTGACACCCCATCGCTCCTGCCGAATGGCGCGATCGCGGTGCGGTTCCACTCGATCGGCGGTTGGGGCATGATCACCACCGGCAAAAACCTTGGCGAGATCGTCGGCAACTTTGGCCGGATCATCTCGGAACGCACCCCGACCTACGACGATCATGGCCAACTGGAGGACAAACTCTTCATCATGGCCAACCCGAAGTACGGCTCGGAAAAGAAGGGAGCGCCAACGAACTACTACCTCACCGTCGCACCGAAGCGCATCCAGGTGAACTGCGAGTTGAACCACGTAGATGTGGTGCTGTGCTGCGACCCGAAGGCGTTCACCCACGCCAACCCGCTCGCCGGCATCAACAAGGGCGGCTGCCTCGTATGGGAATCAAGCGACACGCCGGAGGAAGCCTGGCACCGCATTCCAGCCAGGCACCGGCAGTACGTCAGGGACAACAACATCCGAATCTTCATCCTGCCCGGTTTCGACATCGCACGAGAAGCCACCGGTCGGGAGGATCTGCAGCTGCGCATGCAGGGCAACTCGTTCCTCGGCGCGTTCTTCAAGGTATCCACTTTCCTCAACGATCACGACATCAGCGAGGAGCAATACCACGATGTCGTGCACAAGCAGTACGAGAAAAAGTTTGGCCGATTCGGGGATGCCGTTGTCGAGTCGAACATGAAAGTGATGCTCGGCGGCTTCGAACAGGTGCAGGAAATCAACATCGGTGAAATCGAGGACGCCGACACGTCGAACATGCGCAACCCGCTGCTCACGCCGAATGCCGCCGATGGCATCGAGATGATCCCCACATCCGGCTGCGAAGACAGCGGCTGCCCAAGCTGCTCCCTGCCGGAGGGGCAGGAGCGCGCGCCGTTACAGACCATGGCCAAGTTCGACTCCGAGTTTCGCAACGACTTGGGTTACCACCAGCCGGCTGGCGCGCTGGCCAGCGTGGGCTTGATGGGAGCGGGCATCGGGGCGACACAGAGTAAATACGTCGCCCGCCGCGAGACGCCGGTTTACATCGCCGAAAACTGCACCCAGTGCATGGAGTGCATCACCGCCTGCCCGGATACCGCCCTGCCTAACACCGCACAGGATATCAGCACCATTCTCGTCACTGCGATTCGCAATTATGTCAGCGACAAGGAACAGCAGAAGAATCTTCTCAACGAGGTCAAGGGCCTCGAGGAGCGTTGCCGCGCCCGCATGGTTGACAATGTCGCCAACAAGGCCAAAGAACCGTTCAGGGATATCCTCCGCTCCGAGATCAACCAACTCACTGGCATTTCCGTGACGGCTCGCGACGAGTTCACCCGCATCATCGACCAGTTGCCGCTGGCGTACAATGACGTCACCGCCATTTTCCGCAGCGTCGAGAAAAAGAATCCCGGCAACGGCGGCCTGTTCTCCATTTTTGTCAGCGACCTCTGCAAGGGCTGCGGCGAGTGCGTCCAGGTCTGCGGCGAGCACGACGCCCTGCGCATGACCCACGAGACACCGGAAGTCAACGCCGAGCTCGCCACCGCGCAGGTGTTCAGCCGGCTGCTGCCGGACACGAGCCAGAAGTTCCTCGGCCTGTACGACGACGACACGCCTGAGGACTCCCGCGAGGCGGCTCTGCGGAACCATCTCATGGTGCGGCGCAACTACGAGGCGCTCGTCAGCGGCGACGGTGCCTGCGCCGGCTGCGGCGAGAAGAGCGTGCTGCGCGCCGTGGCCTCCGTCACCGAGGCATACATGCGCCCGATCTTTCACAAAAAGGCCAAGCGCCTCCGGGAAGCGGCCACGGAACTGGAGAACAACGGCTTGCTCAAGCTGGCGGCACTCAAGGCACGCAGCAAGGAGGAGCACAAGTGGTTCACCTGGTCCGTGGCCCACACGATTCTTGGCTTGGGCGGCGAGAACGACGACGACACAGCCCAGCGCTTGGCCAAGCGCGGGGAGATCACCGACCAGGAAATCGTCGATGCCCTCTGCGCCGTGCTGCGGCAGGATGCCTTCAACCACAGAGACCTGCAGGCGATCGACGGCCGGCACTCGAACGGCATGAGCGTCATGTACATGGGCGCGCACACAGGCTGCAACACCGTGTACGGCTCCACCCCGCCGTCCAACCCGCACACATACCCGTGGATGAACTCCCTCTTTCAGGACGGTGCGACTGTAAGTTGGTTGCTCGGTGAGTCAGCCATGCTCAACCACGCGCGCCGCTCGGTCGTGCCGGAGCGCCTGGCCAGCGCGCTGCTAACCCGCAAGTCTGATGTTTCCTCGCATGCGGAATATTTCACCCTAACACACCTGGACGACACCATGATGAGCGACGAGGAAGTCCGCGAGATGCCCAAGACCTGGGCCATCGGCGGCGACGGCGCGATGGGCGACATCGGCTTCCAAAACGTCTCCAAGGTCGTGCTGCAGAATCGACCGAACGTGATGCTGCTGATGCTCGACACGCAGGTATACTCGAACACCGGTGGTCAAAACTCAGACAGCTCGAACATGCTCGGCGGCTACGACATGAACCAGTACGGCGCCGCCACACAGGGCAAGCTCGTCGAGAAAAAAAGCGTCTCCGAGGCCCTCATCAGCGGACACGGCTCATCGTTTGTCGCGCAGGTCTCAATGGCCAACTCAGCCAAGACCTACCGCGCGATGCTTGACGGTTTGGAGTATCGCGGCACCGCGTTTTTCCAGTGCTACACCACCTGCCAACCCGAGCACGGCGTCGCGGATCACATGTCCGCCGACCAGGCGCGGCTCATCCGTGACAGCCGAGGCATGCCGGAGTTCGTTTACAACCCGCGTGGCGGCGAGTTGCAGCAGGAATGCCTCGAACTCAAAGGCAACCCGTCCATCAAGCGCGACTGGTGGGAGCATGAATACAAAGCCACCGGTGAGAAATACAACTACACCGTTGCCCATTGGGCAGTCACCGAGGCCCGCTTCCGCAAACACCTCAAGGCCATCCCGGAGAGCAGCACTGCCGAGTTCATTCACATTGACGACATGCTTATCTGCATCACGCAGCAGGACGTAACCCACCGGCGCGTGTTTGACGAAAGCCATCCTGCCTACGTGCCGGACTTCGGCGTTTACTTCAAGGCCGAGATCGGAGGGAAGTTCAAGTACTTCACCGTCAGCCGCCAGATGATCCTCTTCGCCGTCGAGCGCCGCAAGGCGTGGCGAATGCTCCAGAGCAAGGCCGGCGTCGAGAACAAGGATTACCTCGCCCAGAGAGCGCTGCTGGCCAAGGTCGAAAAAGGCGAACTGACCCGCGACGACCTGCTTAACCGGGGCAACAAACTCCTCAACAAGGAAGTCGCCACCGTGGCCTAATCCCCTTCCCCACATTTCCCAAAAGCCTCGAACATCGGGAGCTTTTTTGTTGCCCTTGGCCAAGCAGCGGAACGACACTTGCGGCCATGCAGTGTTTCCTCAACGGCGAATGGACCGGGCTCAATGACACCGCCGAAGTGGTGAACCCGTTCAACGGGTCGGTCATTGACACCGTGCCAAGCGCCACTCCCGCGGACATCACCGCAGCCATCAACGGTCTTGCCAGGGGCGCCGAGGTCATGCGCTACATGCCGGCACATCAGCGCGTGGACATCCTCCGCAAGGCCGCGTCGCTCATGCGTGAACGGCAAGAGGAACTGGGCCGACTCATCAGCACCGAGGAAGGCAAGGCGCTGGCCGAGGGACGCATCGAGGCTGGTCGCGCTGCCGAGGCGATTGATCTTTCCGCCGACGAGGCGCGGCGGTTGCACGGCGAAACCGTGCCGCTCGACTCCACGCCCGGCGGTGTCGGCAAACTCGGATTCACGCTGCGCGTGCCGTGCGGCATTGTGGCGGCAATCACACCATTCAACTTCCCGTTGAACCTTGTCGCGCACAAGGTCGGCCCGGCGATCGCCGCCGGCAATGCCGTGCTGCTCAAACCGGCCTCCGACACCCCGATATCGTCGCTGAAACTGGTGGAGATTTTGCTCGAGACCGGTCTGCCGCCGGAAGCCATCGCGTGTGTCACCGGTTCCGGCGCAGCGCTTGGCCAGGCGATCTGCACCGACCAACGGATTCGCAAGATCAGTTTCACCGGCAGTGCCGAGGTGGGCGAACAAATCTGCCGCCTGGCCGGGCTCAAGCGTGTCACGATGGAGCTTGGCTCCAACAGCCCGGTGATCGTGCTTGACGATGCCGATCCTGAAAAAGTGGCCGCCGCCATCGCCGTCACCGGCTTTGCCAATGCAGGCCAGGTTTGCATCTCCTCCCAACGCATCATCGCCACGCCAACGATTCACAATCACCTGCTCGACGCGCTCAAGGCCAAGGTCGAACAACTCACTGCGGGCGACCAACTCGCCGAGGGCACCCACGTCGGCCCGCTGGTTCGCGAAGCCGATGCCAAGCGCGTGGAGGAGTGGCTTGGCCAGGCGGTTGCCCAGGGAGCGAAACTGCTCTGTGGCGGCGACCGCGAAGGCTCCGTCGTGCAGCCGGCGGTGCTGGCCAACGTTCAGCGAGATATGCGGATGAGCTGCAACGAACTGTTCGGCCCGGCAATCGGCGTCACTTGCGCTGACAGCATCGACGATGCCATCCGCCTGGCCAACGACACGCGCTTTGGCCTGAGCGCCTCCATCTTCACGCAGGACATCGACAACGCGATCCGCTTCGCTCACGAGGTCGACAGTGGCAATTTGCACATCAACTTCGGCACCGCGTGGCGTGCAGAGACCATGCCCTACGGCGGACTCAAAGACAGCGGCATGGGCAAGGAAGGCCCCAAGTACGCCGTCGAGGAAATGACTGAAATCAAAATGGTCGTTATTCATTGATGACGCGAGTAAACCGCAAAACAGCATTCCCTCGAAGGGAGTGCTGACCTAGAGTCCCCGCATGCGTCACCTTCTTGTTTTTCTTTTTTCTTTGGGCTGTTTGATGGCATCAGCCGCACCGGTTAAACCGAATATTGTACTGATCCTCGCCGATGATGTCGGTTGTGAGCCGATTGGGGCCTACGGCGGGGAGCGTTGGAAGACCCCCAACATCGACGCACTGGCCAGGGGCGGCATCAGGTTTGACCACTGTTACAGCATGCCGGTCTGCCATCCATCCCGCCTGGCTCTGCTCACCGGTAAGTATCCGTTTCGGCTGAAATCCGGCTGGGGTTCGTTCCCCAAGACTGAGGAGAAGAACACGATCGCCCAGGTATTGCGGCGTGCCGGTTATGCAACTGCGGTCGCCGGCAAGTGGCAGTTGGTTTTGATGAAAACCGACAAGCAACACCCGGACCGGCTCGGTTTCGATGAATGGAGTGTGTTCGGCTGGCACGAGGGAGCGCGCTACCACGACCCCATGATCTACCAAAACGGCAAAGTGCGGGACGAATTGAAGGGACGGTACGGGCCGGATATGTACGTCGATTTTCTCGGCGAATTCATGGAGAAGAACAGCAAGGCCGGCAAACCGTTCTTCGCATTTTACTCGATGGCACTGGCACACGATGTAACCGACGACCTCAAGTGGCAGGTGCCGTATGCGCCAGGCAAGGATCGCTGGATGAATTACGGCGAGATGGTGGAGAGCATGGATGCAATGGTGGGCCGTCTCGTCAACAAGCTCGACGCGCTCAATCTGCGCGAGAACACGCTCATCCTCTTTTCCGGCGACAACGGCACGGCGTCGAAGTCCAAGTTGCGCCACAGAAAAGGCTCGGGGTACGAGAAAGAGCAGGTGTACTCGATCCAAAACGGCAAGCGCATCCCCGGCGGCAAGGGGTCGTTACTCGACATCGGCACCCACGTGCCCTTGATTGCCAACTGGCAAAACACCGTCGCGGCTGGAAGCCAAAGCCAGGCACTGGTGGATTTCAGCGATTGGCTGCCCACGTTCGCCAACTTGGCCAAGGCACAACTCCCCAGCGGCCAACTGGACGGAAAAAGTTTCGTCCCGGCCCTGCTTGGCCAGGCGCAAAAGAATCTTCGCAATTTTTCTTTTGCCGAAAGCAAAAACGGCAAAGGCTGGGTGCGGACCCGGCAGCACAAGCTCTACAACAACGGGAAGTTCTTCGATGTGAAGAACGACCCGATGGAAAAGAATCCCCTGGCCAAGCCCACCGGCCGCGCTGCCTCGGAGCACGAGTTGCTTCACGGCTCAATGAAGCGCCTTGGTTTCCCACAAAAAAAGTAATCCGCTTGGCCAAGCGCCCGGCCGCTGGTAGGTTGACCTGCAGTTTTCTAAGCCAATGAAACAACGTTTCGTCATCCAGTTTGCCCTGTTCATGGGGATTGCGACCCTGGTCCAGGCCAAGTCGCAGCGGCCAAACATTCTGTTCGTCTTCTCCGACGACCACGCCCCGCACGCCATCGGCGCCTATAACGGCTGGCTCAAGCCGGTGAACCCAACGCCCAACATCGACAAGTTGGCCATGGACGGCATGCTGTTTCAGAGGAGTTTCTGCTCGAACTCCATCTGCGGGCCAAGCCGAGCGGTGATCCTCAGCGGCAAGCACAGCCACAAAAACGGGTTCATGAACAACGGCAATTCCTTCGACTGGAACCAGCAGATTTTCCCGAAGATTCTCCGCAAGAACGGCTACCAAACAGCCATTTACGGCAAAAGCCATTTAAAGGGCAAACCGCAGGGCTTCGATGATTGGGCGGTGCTGCCGGGCCAGGGGCTCTACTACAATCCGGACATGATTTTCGCCGATGGCCGCAGGAGGATCGACGGCTACTGCACGGACATCGTGACTGATCTGGCCGTGAATTGGCTGAAGGAAAAACGCGACAAGGACAAGCCGTTCATGCTGATGATCCAGCACAAGGCACCGCATCGCAACTGGATGCCGCCGCTGCGCCACCTAAACCTTTACGACGACATTGAAATTCCGGAACCGCCGACACTGTTCGACAAGTGGGAGGACAACGCTCCGCCGGCTCGTCATCAGGAATTGGAGGTCGATCGTCACATGGATCTGAACTATGACCTGTTCGTCGACCTCACACCGGAGTTCAATCAGCCGCCATCACAAAAACGTCAGGATCGTTCCGCCTGGCACAACATGAAGCGCATGTCCAAAGAGCAGTTGGCCAAATGGCGTGCCGCTTATGACCCAAAAGACGAGGCCTTCCACAAGGCAAACCTCAAGGGCAAGGATCTCGTTCGCTGGAAGTTCCAGCGTTACGCCAAGAACTACCTCCGCAGCGTCAAGGGCGTCGATGAAAGTATCGGCCGCCTGCAGGACACGCTCAAGGAACTTGGACTCGCCGAAAACACCGTGGTGATCTACTCCTCCGACCAGGGTTTCTACATCGGCGACCACGGTTGGTACGACAAACGTTGGATGTACGAGGAATCGTTGATGATGCCGTTCATTGTAAAATGGCCTGGCGTCACCAAGGCCGGTTCACGCGACAAACACCTCATCCAAAACCTCGACTACGCCGAGACATTTTTGGAGATGGCCGGCGCTCAGATCCCCAGTGACATGCAGGGTCGCTCTCTTGTGCCGCTGTTGAAGGGCGAAGAGCCGGAAGATTGGCGGAAAAGCATTTATTACCACTACTACGAGTATCCAAGCGTTCACATGGTGCCCCGCCACTACGGTATCCGCACACAACGCTACAAACTCATGCACTTCTATCAGTTCGGCGACGAGTGGGAACTGTACGATCTAAGGAAAGATCCCGACGAGTTGACGAACATCTACGGCAAGCCGGAGCATGCCAAGCTGCAGAAACGAATGAAGCGGCAGTTGGGCAAACTGCAAGAGCATTACGAAGACGACAGTGATATCTCGGAAAAACCGGATAGCTGGAAAGTCGAGATGCGCAAATAGTTTTTAGCAGTAAACGATTATTTCACCACATCAAGCAGTTCCAGCATGGCCTCGCCGAAAGCTGTCCCGACTTGGGCGAATAGCCAGGGACTGCCGTAGTAGTGGTAGGGCCGGTCATTTCCGAACTGGCGCCATTTGTCGACGTCCTTGCTCCAGCCGCCGGGGCCGGTATAGATGGCATGAGCCTCCATGTCCCAGTACTTGTCGGTTCTAACACACAACGCATTGCCCTTGAACTCGGGGAGGTTCGGGACGGCGGCCTGCGCCTTCTTGATGTAGTCCCGTGGTGACCCTTCCTTGTCGGGCTTCATGCCATCGTTGCCCATCTGACCGATCACGAATTTCATATCCGGCGCCTTGAATTCCTTGCGAACGTCGCGGATGAAATTGGCCAAGTTCTTCTCATAGGTCAGCCAGCGGTCCTGATACTGGTCGTTCCAACCCTGAAACCAGACAAGGCCCTTGATCTCGTATCCCTGATTCTTGTAACGGGGAAACCGCTTGCCCAGTTCGCCAAGGCACCCATGCACCTCGCTGACCATATTGCGGTAGTCCTTTCCAAACTGCTCCTTGTACTGCGCGGTGGTCACCCTCTCACGCGGCTTGAATGTCCGCAGGCGCTTTTTCTTCTTAGCCGTCTTATTCTCCTCGGTGACCCGCCTGTTGTAGGCTTCAATTTTTGCAGGCTCTGCATCGTTCCAGGCCTTGTTCTCAGCATTCTGGCCCGCAGCCAGCTTCGCGTACTCCGCGTCGCTGAGCATGGAGGATGGCGGCAGGAATCCACGCGCCAAGGCTCTGCCTCCCCAGGATGCCTTGATCAACAAAACCTGCTCGTCAAAGTGATTCCCCACGACATGGCCGAAGTTGAACTCCGGGCCGAAGCCTTCACGAGGCGCCCCATACCCAACGGTCAAGTCGCCATGCTTTCCGAGGTAATTGATCCAGACATCGTGGCGCGTGCTCCATAGATAGGTCGGGGGGGTGCCCCTGTCATTTGGATCCGTGGTCTCAGCCACCTTCTTTGTGAACGCCTCAAAATCGCCGTCCTTGATGAAGTGCGTGTAGCGCTCCCTGTATTTTTTCTGCGAAACCTGCCATGCAAGCGGTTCAGGAAAGCCTCGCCCCTCCATGTTCGATTGCCCGGCAAGGATGAACACCTTCACCGGTTTCTTGTTCGCCGACCAGGCGGACAAACCCAGAATCAAACCAAGCGATAGGGTTAGTATTCGTTTCATATGGATATCAAGTTCCTGTGCGATGCTAGCGACTGATCGGCTGCCAGCAAGGCGAAAACGAATCGCCCTTTTTCTTTGTCGTTATTAGGAAAGATCCAAGCACACCATCGAGGAAATGACCGAAACCAAGATGGTGCTGATCCATTGACCGCCTGGCCAAGCGGCAGGCGGTTGGTTTCAGGTAAACAACCGGATCATTGCTTCGGCTTCTCGATGCGGTACAGATGGGTGTCGCTTCTCAGGAACAGCGCGCCATCGGCCACGGCAGGAGAGGCCTTGAAGGTGCCTTTCAGCTGGTTCTTTGCCAGGATCTTGAAGTTGCTGTCGGCGGCGACGATGGTGGTTTTGCCTTCGCGATTGCAGAAGTAGATGCGGCTGCGAATCTCAATGGGCGAGGCGTCGTGGTTGCCTCCAAGGCGTTCACGCCACAGTTCCTTGCCGGTTAAAGCATCCAGGCAAGCCGCCACGCCGCCATCGTGCACCACATAGATTTCCTTGCCGACCAGAATGGGTGAAGGCACATGGCCGATGCCGGTGGAGAATTGCCAGACGCGCTGCCCCTCATGCAACTCGCCTTTTCCGGGGCGCACGGCGAAGATGCAGAAGTGATCCTGACGAATGGATCCAACGATGTAAAACATGCCATTCCCGTACGAAGGTCGCCCCACAATGGAGAACCCAGTGTACGGAAACCACCAGAGCTCCTTGCCACTCGCCGGATCGTACGCTGCTGAATGAAAGGCGCCGGAGCAAATTAACTGCGGTTTTCCGTTCACGGTTTGAATGAGCGGCGTGGAGTAGGCCATACGACTAATGGCCCGCTGCGACGAGGCATCCGCACGTTCGAGATGGGCTCGCGGTTGGAGCCATTTGGTTTTGCCGGTATGTTTGTCGAGCGCGACAAGAAACTGTTTGTCCGTGCCGTCGCAGGTGAGTATCAAAAGATCCCCATGCAAAATCAAGGAACTCGCCGCACCCTGAAAAGCGTTGTATTTGAACTCTGTATTTTTCCAGATGACTTTTCCGGCTGAGTCCAGGCACGCCGTCCCGCGCGGGCCAAAGTGGACAAAGGCGTGCTTGCCATCCAATACGGACGTGGGTGACGCATAGCCGTTTAGTTTATGGCGGGGGCCAGCGTCCTTTGTTGTGAGCACCTCGATATCGTGCAACAGCTTGCCGGTGGTTTTGTCCAGACAGACCGCATGCAACGATTTACCCTCATCCTTGGAACTGGTCATCCAGATTTGGTTTCCCGCAATCACCGGCGAAGAATATCCCTGCCCTGGAACCGCGGATTTCCACGCGATGTTTTCGTCCTCATTCCAGTGAATGGGAATCCCCTTCTCCGCGGAATGACCCTGCCCGTCGGGCCCTCGAAACTGGGGCCAGTCCGCTGTCAAACTCACGGTGACCAGCAGAAAAACCATGCTGGTTGAACAAAGATGGAATGACCGGGATCTCATTTGGATTGAATCGGCAAGTGGTGGAAATTGTAGAATCGCCAACCTGCATCGTCAAAGCCTTTTCGTTCTATTCTATCAACTCAAGCCAGTCCGGATCATAAGGCGTGCGCGCTTTCACTCCAGCGAGATGGTGCAACACATTGCGCAGCAGTTTCGTCAACTTGGGATCGGCATCGAGCGTCCAACCGAAGCCGATCGCACCGGCGTTGAACACCTCCCAATAGATCATGTTCACCAGGGTTCCCGTTTTCTGCTGGCCGAAGCGGGCGAAATAATTGAGCACACGCGTTGTCGCGTTGGAGGCTGGCGATTGTCTCGATGCCGTCAGGATTCTTGGGACGAAACGCCCCCGCAGGGACCGGTCAGCAAAACACCGACAAGCGAAAAGTGGGGCATTTTGCTTTGTCGCCGGCAACGCTTTGCTACCATCCGCCGCCGCATGGGGCGCAAGATCCTCATCCTCACCGAGGGACTCTCCTCGCCGCACTCCGCCAAGACCGCCTGCAGCGTCATTCGCTACCGGCGCGACGAGGTGGTGGGCGTGCTCGACACCACCGTGCCGCCACAGCCGGCGCAGGCGCTGCTTGAGGTCGGCGGCGATCTGCCGGTGGTCAATACCCTCGACGCCCTGCCTGAGGCCAACGTGCTGCTCATCGGCATCGCCCCCTCCGGCGGTTCGCTGCCCGCGCCGATGCGGGCGCTCGTGCTTGGCGCGATCCAGCGCGGCATGGACGTGGAATCGGGGCTGCACGAGTTTTTGAATGACGACACGGAACTCGCCGCCGCCGCCGAGATCAGCGGCTCGACCCTTCGTGACCTGCGCCGCAACAGCGAGCGCGACGTGGCCAAGCGACGGGACATCTCCGCCGACTGCCTCCGCATTCACACCGTCGGGCACGACTGCAGCGTGGGCAAAATGGTGGTGTCCATCGAGATGGCACGCGGCTTGGCCAAGCGGGGCGTGGAGGCCAAGTTCATCGCCACCGGCCAGACCGGAATGATGGTCGAGGGTGACGGCTGCCCGGTCGATGCCGTGGTGGCCGACTTCGTCAGCGGCGCAGTGGAAAAACAAATCATCGCACACCAGCACCGTGAGGTGCTTGTCATCGAGGGCCAGGGCAGCATCACGCATCCCTGCTACTCCGCCGTGACGCTTGGCCTGCTGCACGGCTGCCTGCCGGACGGCCTCATCTACTGCTACGAGATGGGCCGCAAGATGGCCAAGGGTGCGGCATCTGTCGCGCTGCCCACGATCGAGTCGCAGCGCGAACTCTACCTCGCCATGGCCAACGCGGCGCATCCGTGCCGGTTCATCGGCGTGGCCATCAACAGCCGCACCGCGGACGAACCGGCCTACCGCGCCGAGCGTGAGCGCATCGAGTCGGGATGGAACCTGCCAGCCTGCGACGTGTTCCGCGAAAACGCCGAACCGCTGGTGGACGCGGTGCTCGAAATGCGGAAAGATTAAGATGGAACTGCTCCTGCACGAATACAAACTGCCACTGAAACATCCCTTCGCGATCTCGCGCGGGACAGTCACAGTCCAGCGCACACTAATCGCCGAGCTGCAGCAGGACGGCGTGAGCGGCTACGGCGAAGCCATCGCCAACAACTACTACAATTCGCCGATGGACTCGATGCGGACATGCTTGGAGAGCATGCAATCGGTGCTCGAAGGTGAAATGTTTCGCGACACTGACTCGTTCTGGGAACTCTGCGCCGGGCATTTGGCTGACGCGCCGTTTGTGTTGTCCGCGCTCGACTGCGCGGCGCACGACCTGTGGGGTCGCCTCGAGGGCGCGCCAGTGCATCGGCTCTGGGGACTGGATCCCGCGGACGCCGCTCCTTCCTCCTTCACCATCGGCATCGCCGAGGTGGACAAAATGGTGGCCAAGCTCGCCGAGATGCCGGGGTGGCCGGTGTACAAAATCAAGCTCGGCACCACGCACGACGTGGAAATCATCCAGGCCCTGCGCGAGCAAACCGACGCTGTATTCCGCATCGACGCCAATTGCGGCTGGGCTACGGGTGAAGCCACCGCGCTCTCCGCCGAGATGGCGCGGCACGGCGTGGAGTTCATCGAGCAACCGCTCCTGCCCGACGCACGCGAAGCGCAGGCACGACTTTATCGCGATTCCGCCCTGCCGCTCATTGCCGACGAAAACTGCGTGGGCGAAGCCGACGTGCCGCGGTGCGTGGATCATTTTCATGGCATCAACATCAAGCTCTGCAAATGCGGTGGCCTCACCCCGGCGCGCCGGATGATTGCCGCCGCGCGCGACCACGGACTCAAGGTGATGGTCGGCTGCATGGCCGAAAGCTCCGTCGGCATCTCCGCCGGAGCGCAACTCACGCCATTGATCGACTACGCCGACCTAGACGGTGCCTTGCTCCTGGCCGAGGACGCTGCTGACGGCATCCAAATCGAAAATGGCCAAGTAAGGTTGCTCAACGAGCCAGGCCTCGGCATCCGGTCGCTGAGGTAAAGTCAATCCCTTCGCCAGGCAGCAAGGATGAGGCTCACCAGTTGGCCGAACTCGGCGGAACTGACACTGCCCTCCTCCTCGAAGGTGTTCACCCGGTGCACGATCACCAGATCCCATTGCGGAATGACCAGCACCTTGTGGCCGCGATGACCGCTGGCGGCAAATGAACCGTTCGGCAGGGTGACGTTGGGGTAAAACTTTCCGTTCGCCGCCACCCACCACATGTACCCGTAGCCACCCCCGCGCTCGGTGGTGGAATACGGGCTGGTGCTTTCGTTGACCCAGTCTTGGGGGATGAGTTGTTCACCGCCCCACCGGCCGGCGCGGGCGAAGAGCAACCCGAACCGGGCGAGGTCACGGGCACTCAACCGGAACGGATATGCGGCGTGCACCGAGTCGGTCCCGGTGACGTACTGGGTGTGCTCTTCGCGGACGAAATCCTGCAGGCCCAGCGGCACGGCCAGGCGCTCTTCGAACTCCTCAAAAATGGCGCGCCCGGTTTGGTTTTCGAAAATGGTGCAGGCGGCGTTGAAGTCCCAGTTGTTGTAGTACCAAAACGTGCCGGGCGCGTGGCTGCCGCGCTTGGGACGCTTGGCCGCCATGCCTTTCGTCTCGTACAGCGCAGGGTGGTACACGCCAGAGCGCGCCTTGAGCAGGTCGGCGACGATGGCGGTTTTTTCGACGTCGCTGAGCGACGGGGCGTTGTCGTCGATGCCCAGCTTGCCGAGCGTGCTGGTGCGCTTGATTTTGCCGGACGCCACGTGCAGGCCGTACAACGCGCTGAGAATACTCTTACGCATGGAGTGGCACTTGAACGGCCGCTTGGTCTCGCCCCACTCATCGACGACCTTGCCACCCTGCACGATCATCACCGCCACGGTCTTGAGCGTGGCGGCGTGGTCACGGGCGGCTTTCAGCTTGGCCGACGACCACCCGGCGGCTTCCGGCGTTGGCCAGTGCGCCCACTCGCTGCCAGGAAACACCTTGACTTGGGCGTGCGGAAACCGGTCGTCGGCGTGCGCTTGGCCAAGCGCGAACAGCGCCAGCAGGCCAAGCACAGCGGCTTGGCTTCGGGAAATGGATTTACTTGGCATACGGGTCATGATGCTCTTGCCGCTCCATTCAGTTCAAGCCCCATGCGATCCATCCGTATTGCCACCGCGCTCATTTGCTTCAGCATGCTGTTGGCCCCGGTCGCCCCGGCGGCCCCCTTGGCCAAGCGCGTGGATCACGCCATGCGCGACGAAATGGCCAGGCAGGGACTGGTCGGGCTGGCGGTGGGTATCATTCAAGATGGAGAAATCACCCACCTGAATGGCTACGGTCTGGCCGACCGCGAGCAGCGAGTGCCGGTGACCCGTCAAACGATGTTTCGCTGGGCATCCATCTCCAAGTCGCTCACGGCCGTCGCGGCGATGCAACTGTGGGAACACGGCGATCTGGACCTTGAGCGGGAGGCGCGCCGGTACGTGCCGGAGTTCCCCGACAAAGGTGCGACAATTCGTGTGCGCCACCTGCTCTGCCATCAGGGCGGCATCGTGCACTACACCAACGGAAAAGTCATCCGGACAGAGCGCGACTACCCGGTGGCGCACCCGTTCGAGAATGTGATTTACGCGCTGGACACCTTCAGGGAATCACCGCTCGTGAACGAACCGGGCAAAAAGTACTCCTACAGCACACGGGGCTACATCCTTCTGAGTGCGGTCGTGGAGCGAGCGGGCAAACGGAAATTCGCCCACCAAGTTCGCGACCGCATCGTCAAGCCACTGAAACTGGGAACGCTGCAACCCGACTACCAGTGGGGGGACATCCCCCACCGCGCCGTGGGCTACCGCAGGCGCAGTGACCAGGTGGAAGTCTCCACCGACACCGACGTGAGCTGGAAACTGGGCGGCGGCGGCTTCATCTCGAACATCGACGACTTGGCCAAGTTCGCCGCGGGGCTGCTGAACCACCGCCTCGTGAAACCGGCTACGCGCCAAAAAATGTGGACACGTCAAATGACCAGCAATGGCAAGCACACAGCGTATGCGCTGGGCTTCAGCTTTAAGCGCTGGCGGGACGGTGCGCTGTATAAATGGAGTGCGGACGGGACAGGCATCGAGATCGTCGGCCACAGCGGTTCACAGGAGAAAACCAAGACATGGATGGCGCTGTTGCCGGAGCAAAAGCTGGGAGTGGTGGTGATGTGCAACTCCGAATACGCCAACCCGGGCAAGCTTGCCGCTCGATTACTGAAAGTCGTCATGCCAAAGGACACTCCCCCGCCCGGACAGTGACAAGATGGGTGAGAAGATACCTGCGCATCAACATGACTTGACTTGAGTATTGCTCCCCAGCAAGCATCCGCTGCCATGAGCAAGCCCCTTCCCATCGAGTCGGTCAACCACATCACCCGCGTGACACATGACCTGGAGGCGAGCACGGCGTTTTATTGCGACGTGCTGGGGTTCCGCCCCATCTGGCGCCCCAACTTCGGGTTTGACGGCGCCTGGCTCTTCAATTGTGGCGTACAGATTCACCTCATCTGCGCCACGGGCGACCCCGCCATCGACGCCCCGGAAACCTCCATCCGCGCCAACCACGTCGCCTTTCACGTGGCCGACACGGACGCAGTCGAGGACTTGCTCCGGCAAAAAGGCATCCCGTACAAGATCAACCACGTGCCCGGCACCGATGTGACCCAGTTGTTTTTTCAGGACCCGGAAGGCTACCACATCGAGATCGGCACTTACCCACCGGCCCGTGAATTGGAAAGCCCACCAGCCGACAAGGCCTGACTTTCGACGAAGTTGAAAAGATCGACGTCCCCTCCTCAAATCAGTCGCTACTCTCCCTGTATCGGGCGCATTGATCCGCCAACGCCGAGGCTTCGGTAGCGCTGGCGAAATTTAGATGGAGTCAACCCGATGTGTTTTCGAAAGGTCTGCGTGAAGGCGCTCTGGTCGCAAAAACCAAACTCGAGGCCGATGTCCGTTATGGACAAGTCCGAGTTCAGCAGTGCGTCACTGGCCGCCTGAATGCGTGTCTTGGCTAGAAACTCCTGCGCGCTCAAGTTGAATGCCTCTTGAAACTTGCGGTTGAGTTGGCGCATGGAAAGACCAGCTTTTTTCGAGAGTTCAAGAATGGTAATACGCTGACGATGATTGGATCGTATATATTCCACAGCCCGATTGATGTGTGAATAGGGCAGTAACAATTTTCGGCTGCTCACATAACTGCGAACCGTCCCCACCAAACCGATGACTTCCCCCTTCACACTCCGAACAGGTAACTTGGTGGTCACAAACCAATCCAGGAGTCGTTGTTCATTGTACCAGATTTCGACACGATTGATGAGTGGTTCACCAGTCTTCATCAATTGTTGATCGTCTCGCACAAAGCCGTCAGCAAGATGATCGGGAAAGAAATCGTAATCGGTCGCACCTATCATCTCCTCCTCGCTCGAGCAACCCAGCCGTTCGTAAAGCTTCCTACTGGCACCCATCATTCGGCTACGGCGATCCTTGATAAAAAAGAAAACCCCCGGCAAATGTTCAAACAGCTGACGTAATGGCTGATCAGACCCTATCTCGTCAAAAAAAGCCTGTTGCTGGTTTTTTCTAATTGTTTTTGAATCTATTGGCATGTCCAATTAACAACAAAAAAAAACTGAAAATTGCAAGCGAACTTTAGATGTTCAGGAATCATCCGCCCCAACCGGTTGCTGTTGAAGTCCCGTCAACCGCTTGGCCAAGCGCGTTCGCGGCTCATTAGCTTTTGATGGACATTCAACCCCTCAGGGGCCATGTTTTGTTGCTTGAACCAACACATCGATTAATTGTCACAGTCGATTCGCCGGCCTCAATCCACCACGTTATGAAAACAACCAAGCGGAACGGGTTCACGCTCATCGAACTGCTGGTGGTGATCGCCATCATTGCCATTTTGGCGAGCCTGCTTCTTCCAGCGCTGGCCCGGTCCAAGGCCAAGGCGAACAATGTCAAGTGTATCAGCAACCAGAAGCAGATCGGCTTGGCCTTCATGATGTACGCGGGGGACAACGATGAGTCCTATCCCGCACTGACCAACTGGGCGACTTCCGGTGGAAAACAAGGGAAGAGCAGCCTCTACAGCGGAACAACAACGGCCCAGCGCAGGCCACTGAACAAATACGCGGCATCGGTCGAGGTCTTTCAATGCCCATCGGACAAGGGAGATTCACTGCACAACATCGATCATTGCTACAATGCATGGGGAACCAGTTACCTGCCCCAATTCAGCCACGATTCATTCAGGGTAAAGATGGTTTGCGGCGTGCAAAATGACCGGAACAGCCGTTCCATCAAGTCAGGACAAATAGCCAGGAGTCCCTCGAACAAAATCATACAGGGAGACTGGACATGGCACCCCAACCGGACCAAGGATAATCCCAAATACCTCTGGCACACCGTCCGGGGGCACTTTCGCAACAACATCCTGTTCGGGGATGGACATGTTGATTTTTTCAAGTTCCCCAACGAAGCTCCCGGCTGGATCTGGTCTCCCCCTCCAAATCCCTCATGGAAATGGTGGTAAAAACATCACACATCCGATGAAAAATGATAAAGCGAATTGGCAATAAGGTCGTCATTATGAAAACACCCAGGCGCAGCGGTTTCACTCTCATCGAACTCCTTGTCGTGATCGCCATCATCGCCATCCTGGCCGCGTTGTTGTTGCCCGCGTTGTCACGCGCCAAGGAACGAAGCAGGAGATCCGTCTGCAAGTCCAACCAGCGTCAGATCACACTGACGATCCTCATGTATTCGGGTGGGAACGAAGGCAGGTTTCCAACCGGGCTTCGCAACAACAACATGTCCCACTACACATTTATCAGTGACAATGTATTCCTCTACCTTCGCGACAAGGGCAGCCTGTCCACCAATTCCTTTTCCTGCCCCAACAAGCAGGATTGGTTTCGCAGGGGGTCGGTTGGTTATCGTCTCGGCTACTACTACCTGTGGGGGCACAAGACCCCGAAACAGCCCAAGAACTATTCGCCTCCCCCGCTGGGCTCCACCGCACCGATACACTGGGACTCCCCCAACCGGGACACCGACCCGCCGGTCTGGGCCATGATTGCCGACGTGGTCGAAAAGGGAACCTTCACACCCCCGGTGACCTCCAGCCCGCATGGACCCGGGGGCAGTGTCATCAGCACATTCAACTCCTTTCCCGAGCCAGAGAAGATCGGTTCGGAAGGCGGCAACGTGGGCTATGTCGATGGATCGGTGCAATGGGTCAACCAGGCCATGATGAGGCCCCATAACGCGACCATTCCCGCCGGACGAATCATCGGCTACTGGTGATGCCATGGTTGGATGTCCCGCTATCCGGAACACCCGTAGAATCATTGAACCGAAAATCATCCCGGAGGCTCACAAGGCACACAACCACAGCGCAGCCTGCCGACCCGCTTGGCCAAGCTCTTAGGGGCAAATGGGAATGTCTCGAGGCTTCCTGCGCAGATGTTGTCTTATTTCTAACAAAAAAAGTCTGATTTCCAGTAGACAAGGAGAGAGTGCCCGTAACACATTGCGCATGCAGAATAGAAACGTATCGAACAGGGATGATAACCACCGGAATCATGGCTCGATCGATGGAAGGATTTGCCTTGAAAATTACACATACAGACCAGAAATAACATCTACTAATCAAATGAACACAATCCAAAAGATATTGGCACAAACCATGAAAAAGATATTGGCACGAACCATGACACAGATGCACTTCTCTCGGACACAGAAGTGGATCCTGACGGCGCTTGCACTGGGCCTGATCACGGCACAATCAACGGCTCAAACGTTCACTGGGGAAGGCAACTGGAAGAACGCCGAGAATTGGAACCCCGGTATTCCGGCCGACGGGGCCACTGCCATCATCAACGGCACCTGCGAGATCAGCGAGAACATTGGGCCGGCCAACACTTTTAACCCGGCTCGGCTGGTCGTGGGCGAGGGCACCGGGGGCGTGTTGAATGTTACTGGAGGCACATTGAGCGGAGCGCACGGCGGGGGGCTCAACGGCGGTATTTACGTTGGAAGCGGCGCTGGAGGCGTGGGTGAAATGCTCATTGCCGACGGGGCGGCGATGCGTTCGCAGGGGGGCAACATGCGAGTCAAGATAGGCGATGATGAAGGCGGCACCGGCAGATTGACCATTGCCGGTGAACTCTTGAATTATAAGTTTCTTGAGATCACCAATGGGACCCTCGTGATGCTGCCAACCGGGATCAACAACAAGTTCAACCAACTCAACACGATATCGACCATTGGACCCAACGGAACCCTGGCCTATGTCATTGATGGAGACCAGGTCGGTGCATTGGAGCGTGCCAACGCCAATGGTTTAAATATGGAAATCGATTTTGAGGCAAACCTGCATATTACCTTGTTGGGTGAATTTGAAGTTGGTGATTCCTGGACGCTGATGAAGTACCACACCCTCGACGGTGAGTTTGCCCAGGGCCTATCATTCACGAACCAGCAGGGTTTCACGTTTGACATCGATTATGGTTTTGGCGTGGACGAAGAGTTGAAGATCACGCTGACCTCGACCGCCGCCGCGCCTGAGATCAATTCACTCAGGACCCAGCCTCCGGCAATTTCGGCCGGAGAGTCAAGCACGCTTGAGTGGTCGGTTGGCGCCTTTGACAGCCTGGGCATTGACCAGGGAATCGGCGACGTTTCTGGCAGCACGACGGGCGGACGCGGCAGCGTGGAGGTATCACCCGCTCAGACCACCACCTATACACTGACTCTCAGGAAGAGCGGGGTCGAAGTTACCGACACGGTGAGTGTTGTCGTCGAGGAACCGCCCAATATCGGTTCTCTTGAGGCCGGCAAAACATTGATCGTGCCGGGCGATAGCACGACTCTCAGGTGGAAGGTGGACGGGGCTACTGACATATCCATCGCCCCGGACATTGGCAGCGTCGAGCCTGTTGGGGGGATCAGCCTGACCCCCGGTGAGACGACGACCTACGAGTTGACCGCTTCGAACACCTACGGAACCGTGAAGACCGGGGTGACCGTGATCGTCGATGCGGTCCTGGCTGCGATCACCAACCGCTACGACGCCGGGGGCACGGGGAACGTGGACGGTTTCTTCAATGACCAGGTTGGAGTGAACAACTTTGATCTCAAGAGCAACATGCTCGACACTTCCATCACCAGCTACACCACGCACTTCACGGCAGCCAATCACCTGACAGGATTCAGCAACGACTCGGGGGGTGACGCACTGGGGTTCCCGGGTGGGGACATCACCTTCGAGATCTGGGTGCGTCCAGGTGCGTTGGATGACGCTCCCCAGGTCCTGTTCGAGACTGGCGGCGGCAATGACGGGCGCTGCCTCCTGATCACACAGAGCGCTGTCCGCTTCCTGAACAGTCAGGACGGGACTCGCACCCATGATTTCGAGGTCTCCCTTGAGAACATTGACACGGGTGATTTCATTCAAGTTATGGCCGTACTGGACGAAGCCAACGAACAGGTGGCGCTCTATGTGAACGGCTCCGCGGGTGGACGGATTACGGGTAACTCCGAGGGCTCGCTGGGTGCTCCGAATGGCCGATCCACACTCTTCAGCTGGAGTAGTTTTTCCGCTGGAATCGCAGGCGCCCTGGGCGGGAGTGCCGGCACGGAGCCGGAGGGGACAACGCAGTTCCGTGGCGAAATCGCATTGTTAAATGTTTTTGGCCGGGTGCTGACGCCCGGAGAGGTGGAGATTCAATTCAACCGCCATGCCGTCCCGGACCCAGGTATCATCAAGTCGTTCACGGCCACGCCCAGCCGCCAGGACGCCGGGGGCACGGTAACGCTGGCATGGGAGGTGGGCGAATTTGGGACGCTAGATCTTGATGGTGTGGGTGACGTGAGTGACATGACGACCGAAGGGATGGGCACGCTTGAAGTAACATTGGATCGGTCCGAGACCTTTGTTCTGGCCGCCACCAATGCAGAGGGCGCCAGTGTGGCGCGGATCACCGTAATTGTGGGTGTCCCGGCCGACGCCATCCTGTTGACAACGAATGCTGAAACCTGGGACGACGCAACGGCGTGGTCGGACGGCTTGGCGCCGCATAAAGGGGCCGATTACATTTTCATGGACTTCTTTGCCACGCGCTTGGCTACCCCGAACACCTTGGAACCCGCGTTTGCGGGCAGCTCACTTGAGGTGCGGGGATCGGGCACAACACTGACCCTGCAGCATGAGTTCGAATCGGTTGCACAGGTCGCGGACTTGCGTCTTAACGGTGGCACGATTGCATTGCCGCACGATGCGGCCTGGCGAAGCCTCGGTTTGGGCGGTGGTTTGTCGATCTTGTCCGCCAGCCAGATCGACATCACCGGGGATGCCAACAACCTTCAACTTGATTCAACCATCTCCGGTGACGCCAGATTGACGGTGCTCATGGGTGTTTCCGATCCCGACAACATCGGTCCGAATCTGGAACTAAACGCCGCAAACAGCCAATTCAGCGGCGGGTGGACTTTTTCAAGGGGTTACACGCTCGCCAATGTCGAGGATTCCCTGGGCACAGGCGATATCCACTTGATCAATGGAGGCCTTGAGATTCTGTACGACCTCGACAGCCCGGACACGACACTCAATCTCCAGGGGAACAATGCCCTGGTCACACTAGGCTGGGGACTGTCTATCGGGGCGCTCAATGTGGTCCAGGATAACGGTGTCTCAATCGCGGTGCCCGCCGGGCACTACGATGAGGACGCCTGGCAGACTTTTCTAGACAGTCACCCCAGCCTCGGGGGAGAGTATTTTTACTTTTTGGACCTGGTCGAGGTCACTGTCCTGGGTGAGGATTCGTTTCCCATTCCGGGCACAACCTTCACCGGGGAAGGCAATTGGAAGGAAGTCGAGCGTTGGAGCCAGGGCGTGCCTCTCGACGGCGACATCGCCGTTGTCAACGGCATTGTCGAGATTTCTGGGGATCTCGGCACAAGCAGCGCAGACAATCCGGCCACCATCTTCATTGGCGACCACAAGACGGGTCTGCTCAATGTCACGGGCGGCATGTTGAGCGGAGCGCACACCGGCAGCGGGATCCATGTTGGCGTGGGGCAAGGCGGGGATGGAACCGTCAATATCGCCGAGGGAGCCACCCTGCGTTCCCAGGGAGGCGGGATGGTTGTAAGGATTGGCGACAGACAGGGTGGAGTCGGGACAGTTTCGGTTGCCGGTGAATTGTTCAACTTCAAGTTCCTTGAAATTATCAACGGGACCCTCGAGATGCTGTCGACCGGATTGAATCGGAGCTTTAACTCCGTGGATACGTCCGTGATCGGTCCCCGAGGAACCCTCGCGTTCGTCATTGACGGCGACCAGGTCGGCGCCCTCGAGCGCTCGAATGACACGGGTTTGAATCTTGAGATCGATCCGGCGGCAAATCTTGTGGTAACGTTGACCGGCCAGTTCGCGCTGAATGATACTTGGACACTGATCGACTACACGACGTTAACGGGTCAATTCGCCCAAGGCACTCAATTTACAAACGCCCAGGGTCACGAATTTGAGATTGATTACGGGACGGGCAACCTGAACACGTTGACCCTGCGGTTGACCTCGATCAATCCGGACGCAACCCCGCCAACGATCTCAATCAGCCATGATGCAGGCCAAGTCGTCATCGAGTTCACGGGCACACTGGAAGCGGCACCGGCGTTGAAGGGACCTTGGTCGGAGGTGGACGGGGTGGTCACGCCCTACACGGTGGTATTGGATTCGCCCATGAAATATTTCCGATCAAAGAAATAGCGTGTCGGGAATATCGCTTTTCCCGGATACGCCTGATGAATTCCTTCATGAACCAACCAACCCTAAAAAAGGGATTCACCCTCATCGAGTTGCTGGTGGTGATCGCCATCATCGCCATCCTGGCGGGCCTCCTGCTGCCGGCGCTTGCCAAGGCGAAAGGAAAGGCGCTGTCTGCCAATTGCCTGTCCAACCTTCACCAGTGGGGAATCTACTTTCATATGTTCGCCCAGGATCATGACGACAAGTTCATGTATCCCAATCAAGGTGTTTGGGTCGAGCCATTGAGACCCTACTATCAGGGTGGAGGCGAGAAGATCCGGGTTTGTCCCCGGGCAACCCGGTCCCAGGCGGAAGGAGCGCCGGGCGCCCTGGCTGCATGGGACGCGGTCAACTCCTACACCGAGGTCAAGGATGTTTACCGGGGCAGCTACGGGATCAACAACTGGGCCTACAACATTCCCCAGGGTATGAGCCTGTTATGGGGGCACCCAGTGAAGAACAACTGGCGAACCATCAGCCCGACCGGGGCTGACCTGAACAACATCCCGATCTTCATGGAATGCTGGCGCTGGGGCGGCGCACCGTATGACTCGGGATCCAACGCCCTGCCTCCACCCACTGAAAACTCCCTGATCCACGGAATGGGCCGTTTTTGTTTAAACCGACACAACGGATTCGCGAACGGTTGCATGATGGATCTATCCGTGCGCCCCAACCGGTTAAAGGCGCTGTGGGGACTGAAATGGCACAAAAAGACCAACACAGCCTACCGACCTGCCTGGCCACTTTGGATGAGCAAAATGCCAGGAAAATAGGATTATATCAGCTGGAAACCAAGAAACGTGCAGTTTATTTCCAGCAATAAAAATTTCGTTTTGAAGAGACGACGCCTTTTTTAGGATTATCCTCTCCGTAGAAGGCAAGCGGCTAGTTTATCGGCCAAAACCAGGAACAAAATGAAAACGCATCGTCGAAACGCATTCACGCTCATCGAGCTCCTTGTTGTCATCGCGATTATCGCCATCCTGGCAGCCCTCTTGCTGCCGGCGCTGGCCAAGGCTAAACAAAAGGGTGTGCAGGCGGTCTGCACCAGCAACCTCAAGCAATGGGGGCTGATCTGGCAGTTTTACACCGACGACAACGACGGCTACTTCAGCAACGGGATCAAGGTCGGCTGGGCACGCGGCGAGTGGGTGGCCGCGCTGGAGAAGTTCTGGCGCAAGCAGGACATCCTGCTCTGCCCGGCAGCCAACATGGCCCGCACCAGCGCAGCACCCGGATATCAGCTCGTCAAGGTGCCGAAATACAAACAGGATCCCTACCCTAATTTTGGCAGCTACAATGCCTCCTTCAAGCACGGGGGCATCTCTAGGGAACCCTGGCCCACCCGGGCCAGTTACGGCAACAACAACTGGCTCTATAACGCGCCGCGCACCATCCAGAACCGAAACATGCAGTGGCATTGGAGAACCATTGATCCCTCCGGCTATGACCTGAACAACATCCCCATGTTCATGGACACCATGTGGCGCGGCGGCGGCCCGTACCACGGGAACGCGAACAAGATCATGCCCGGCAACTACAACGGCGACTGGCAGGGTGCCGGCAAGGAAATGATGCACTTCGCCTTCGACCGGCACAACGGTGGCATCCAGGGCGTGTTCCTGGATCACTCCGTCAGGCACGTGCCGATCAAGAGATTATGGCGCCTCAAATGGCACCGGGAATTTGACACCGGGGTAACAATAAATTGGCCGAGTTGGATGTCCGGCTATCCGGAACACCCTTAGAATCACCCAACCGAAAATCATCCCAGATGCTGACAAGGCACACAACCATAGCACAGCCTGCCGACCCGCTTGGCCCTGCTTTTAGGCCCCAATAGGAATGTTTCGAGGCTTCCTGCCGCTTGGCTAAGCGGCAAATGTTGTCTGATTCTCAACAAAAAAAGTCTGATTTTCAGTAGACAAGGAGGAGGCGTTCATGTCAGCGTGTGGCTGTAGAATCGTTTTTTGCTCATAATCATTAACCCGATTTGTCGTCTACAACCCCGACTGAAATGAAAACGCACCGTCGAAGTGCTTTCACGCTCATTGAGCTCCTCGTCGTCATCGCCATCATTGCGATCCTGGCAGCCCTGCTGCTGCCGGCCTTGGCCAAGGCCAAGCAGAAAGGTGTGCAGGCAGTCTGCATGAGCAACCTCAAGCAGTGGGGGCTGGTCTGGCAATATTACACCGACGACAACGAGGGTAAATTCAGCCAGGGGATTGACGTTAAAAACATGAGCGGCTGGTGGCGCGGCGAGTGGGTGGCCTCACTGCAGAAATTCTGGCGCAAGCAGGACATCCTGCTCTGCCCTGCCGCGACGCTGGCCCGGAGCTCCCGGGCACAAAACTACACGTTAAAGCCGGTGAATAAAAACCAGCGGGATCAATGGGACGCGGTCGGAAGCTGGAACGCCTCCTTCAAGCACGGCGGCATCTCCAGGGAGTCCATTCCCACGCGGGCGAGTTACGGCAACAACAACTGGCTCTACAACGCGCCAAGAACGATCCAGAACCGAGACGTGAGGTGGCACTGGCGCACGATCGACCCCGCCGGTTACGACCTGCACAACATCCCGATGTTCATGGACATGATGTGGCGCGGCGGCGGCCCCCATCACATGAACGCCAGCAAGTACATGCCGGGCAACTACAACGGCGACTGGCAGGGTGCCGGGCATGAGATGAAACACTTCGCCTTCGACCGGCACAACGGCGGCATCCAGGGCGTCTTCATGGATCACTCCGTGAGGCACGTGCCGATCAAGCAACTGTGGCGCCTCAAGTGGCACCGCACGTTTGACACGAGCCGCAATATGAGTTGGCCCCAGTGGATGTCCGGCTATCCCGAGCACCAACAATAGATCAGTCAACCGTCTCAGCCTGAAAAATTTATTTCACCCTACACAATTTTGAATATTACCAAAGCAACCTCATGAAAATGAACTCAACCAGACTAATGGCGGTA
>Ga0208128_1000059_pt1 | contig 39044 bp, 31 predicted proteins | sample ETNtaG_35_FD_185758 | JGI IMG/M metagenome (GOLD analysis project Ga0208128, IMG submission 185758) | Marine microbial and viral communities from oxygen minimum zone, Eastern Pacific Ocean - ETNP201306PF51B (SPAdes) (version 2) | ecosystem: Environmental > Aquatic > Marine > Oceanic ... | reverse complement strand
TGCTCCTTCTTGAATGAATTTATCTACAAGAGCGCTTTGGTGAAAAAAATGGCAGAAAATAAGTCTTAGCGTTCTTGCGCTAGACAGGGAATTGGACTCATTATTGGTCTCATGTGAGAGCTCCGAGGAGCCTTAATCTCTTTCTCGATATAGCTCCTTAAGCATTTGGTATGCCTCATTCAATCTGCGCATTGACTCTGTTGAACCCCCAGCATCAGGATGTATTGATACAGCTTGGTTTCTATAGGCATCTCTAACGGTTGTAAGTGTTAGAGGGGCACCAGCGTGAGTTGGTAATTTCAGCAATTTAAGCGCACCGTGCAGGGTCATGGTTGATTCCAATGTCTGAAATGAGGTGACTTGACGAGACCGCTTAAAGCGATTGACAAACCTACGAATCAAAGTTGGCATTCTTTCTGGAAGACTGCCTGAAGCAAATGGGTCTTCAAGTACACCGGCAACAACCATCACACGTTCAAAAGTTGCTGGCATCATTTGCCAACTTGAGCAGACTTCCTTCATGCTTCTGTTAGCTGCACTCCAGGTGAATGGGCGACCTTCAGTGCCATCAACATGTAGCCAGATGTCCCTTGCCAGCCAGATCATCGCTGCTTCTACAACCGTCTCACCTGGTTGGTTTCCATAAAGCGAAACCCAGTGTTGATTTGCAGCATTTAGGCTTTCACTAACAACGCCTTCATTGACAGTTGGTACTAAGGGCATATCCCTTGGACCATTTACCTGGCTTTCATTGGCAAGACTTTCGCGAAGATTATCCGTACGTCTACGAACAAAGCCTGGTAAGTCAATTCCTCCTGTACGTTTTGAGCTAGTTGAAGAGCGCTCAGTATTGTGCTCTTGATCTGACGTCAACAAATAATCAGTTTCATCAATTGTTCCCTTTCCGATCAGAACAAGTGCCTTCGTTTCGTTGTATTCGGGCTTTGAGGTTATGGCAGCTGATGGTTTCTGCGCAGAGTTCTCAAGAGCTATTTTATTTGTATCTGAATCTTCGCTATCTCCAGTCTCATCACCTTTGCCACTCTCCTGTGGGCTAAAGAGCTCTTCGAGCAACCGTACTAAGAGATCACCACGCGCACGTAAACCCCATTCGCGTTTGAGTTCATCCAAACGTGTTATCAAATGGTTTGGGAGTTCTACGGTGATCCGTCGCCGCCCTTTGTCCTCAAGCTCTGTCAAGTGGTAATGACTTCTGACTAAAGCCTATCTGCTTTGGAGCTGACGTAACCATTCCTGTTGTGCCTTGATGGCATCCTGGTATCGTTTGCCAAGACTTGAATTTATCGCGTTAGGGAAGATCATTGCTGGTGGCATAATATTGCTCCCATTGAATTTTGTATGTTCCATTGGTGGCATTGCCACATCGGGGGGCCTTTGAGGAGCTTCTATATGTTGCTGTTGTGTTGGATTATCAGCTCTTAATTGTGCACTTGAACCGCTGGCTTCTGGATTCCGATTATTGCTTAAAGGTTTAATAGCAGTTACTGGTGTAGATGTAACTGAAATATGAGGCGTCTTGCTCATCTCTTTCTTTACAATTTCTGTGCGATTTAGCCTTTCTGTCCGTTGCTTTACCATCGCTAATTGCTGTACAGGCACAACGCTGAGAAGATGACCCGGAGTATTGTCTGCTGGATATACCAAACTAACTGTAACTGGGTTGTATTCACTTGATGTTAGCTTTATTTCTGAAAGCGAAAGGCTCTGGCCAGAGCGAAGACCTACATGAACTTCTTTGTATCCTTCATTAGTCCTGATACCGATTGAACCGCGAAAAGCTGTAAATTCTTCTTTATTTTTTGGAGCAACAGGATGGCTGAGCACTAATTCATGTAATCCAGAACCCTTTAGGTTTAAGGTCACATCAAAGCGAACACCATAAGTACCGACATTATCTACAGCCGAATCAATCATCCGAGTTTCAAGCTGATTAACTTGAATATCCCTTGTTCCAAAATGATGTCTATGGGTACTTGTAAGAGGAACATGTAGAGCACCTTCATCTAGATCATGGTCAAGATTGGCTTTGTAGTGATCTCCAATGGCTACTCCGGAAACCCTTGAAAAAACTTTGCCAGTTTGAATATCACGCACTTTACTGAGATATGTTCGTCCAGGGGCGAGACGACCAGAATTAAGGATTGAGAGTAATTCACGTCGTGAAGCAGTCTCCTCGGCTGCTACTACTGCAAGCTGAAATGGACCATCACTTTTGCCACTAAGCAAGCCATTCGCAATTCCTCTGGCTGGTATTAAAGTTGTGAAAATTATTTCTTGACTTCTAGGCTGAATAACCACTGCTTCTGTAAGTTTTCGATCTAATCGACCTCTAAGCATCAAAATAGATGTGGCATCACCAGGTCCTGTATTCCATGGTCGAGGACCTAATGGTTTCACACCCATGAGTTTATTTACATGATACGGTGCTTCGAAGCTATTTTTAACAGCACCCCTTTCAAATCTAATTGTGACAGGTATATCTGTTGGGTTTGTTGCAATAGCGGCAACTGTGAGCAAGCCTCTTGATTTTGAATTGCCTAATTTCTTCTTATCCTTAGGATAGTATTTATGATGAATATGGATTCCAAACTTGCCGTTAAAGGTGAATCTTGCGTTGTTTAGTCTTTGACCCGTATCGATTGAGACAGAAGTTCCAGGGGCTGTATTAACAAGTATGCCGCTACCAGTGACTGTTTCAGGTTGGTTTGAATGGAGAACAGGAACATTATTAAAGCTTCCCTTAAGCGGACGAGCGCTCTGACCTGCCATCAGGGGCACGTATGACCATGATGATTTGGCAAGAGCGAGCTCTAGACCTGCTACTGAAAGACTCAGAGAGAGCAGTAATGGGACCTTTAGAGACACGTGCGTTGGCGAGAGTTGACTGAGCGGCATGGGGCAATCCCCCTGTGCTCATCGAGTGTTTGTACGCTAATCACAAGAGACAACGTCGCCAAGTGCAACAAGGTTCGCACTGAGGGCATAAATTCGCGAAGATTAGTCGATCTGCACACTAGACATGTTCTCGCCACCCTGCTTCACAACAAGTGGTGACTCAGCTGACCGTCGCCGCCACCTTCAGCACAGGAGGCTCGAAATGCTTCTTTACTGGCGTGACGGCCTTGAGCGCAGGTTGTCAGCGGCAAAAGCCTCTATAGAGACGTTAGAGAAGCAGATCCAAAGAGATCAACACCCGGCAGCATAAGTGGCCCAGCTGTTTCAGGACCTAGCTCTGCACAACTAATCGCTAGATGACTGAGGGCGGATTTCGTGCGTCTTTGCACAGTCATTACACTCACACCCAAGGACCTGGCTGTTGCTCGGAGACTTTTGCCTCTGATTACAACCTGCTCGATTACTACAAGCTCTTGGTCATTCAACCCTTGAAGGGCTTCCTTGACAACTTCTTTACGTTCACAATTTAGCAAGTCCTTCCACTGATTAGCATCTGATGCCAATTGGTCATCATCAAGAGGATGCCAATGTCCTTTCTGCCTATAGCTCTCTATAGCGTGCCTTTCTTCTGCACTAAGGCGTTCACAGCTGCCTCTATGTAATCCCCCAGGGACATTGTGGATGAGCTTTTGAGCACGTTCTTGAATACGTCTTGGGATTCTTATCAGTCCGATGCTATCTCTTAGATAGTGAAGGATTGCTCCACGAATATGTGGCCTTGCAAAGGCCCCAAAGGGGATTCCTCTTTTATTTTGATAATTTTGTGCAGCTTTAATAAGACCTAGCATTCCCACTTGAACAAGGTCTTCAGGGTCTTGACCTGAACGTATCGAATAATGTATTGCTATCGGTTTAACTAAATCAAGATGCTCGTTGACGCATGTATTTCTTTTTTGATGTTGTGGACTGTGAATTACATTTCTCATAATCAATTTGTTAGCTAGGAGCAAAGCAGTAGATAGCAGAACCAACAGTTTGCATATGCCAGGACTTGCTTACAACCGTGTTATCACTGAACTCTCTCTACGACAGCTTCAAGTAATGCCTCAGGTCCATGGTTATAAAGCCAATCTAGATCTGATATTTCTGTAGATAGTAGGTAGCCTGCAAAACCCAAGGCATTTACACTGAAACCTGCGATTCCTTCCTGTTTTCGGAGTATAATGACAATTAAGTCATTGCTAATAAGTAGATTGTAAGCTTGCCTAGGATATGTATTATCTATGGGATTGCCAAGGCCAATAATATCTGCAATCTCGAGATATTTCTGAAGTAGTATCTCGGCATTGTTCTTAGCACTGAGGGTTTTAGCTGCGCAACTATTAGCTAGTTTTGTAAATTTATCAGTTGATTGCTCTAAGAGTGATTCAAGCCAGCGTTGACTTGGACAAAAAAGTTCATCTTTCTTGCGTCTAAGCAATTGTAAATGCCTGTGAGGTTGACTAGCTCCTGCTGCAGGCCCACTGTTAAAAAACCACAAGCCCTTTGTGTCATTGTTGACAGTAACAAGAGCTTGAAAATCCATATATCTAAGCCAACCATGTTGCGGAGCCCATTCACGTGTTATTAACAACATATGACCTTGCTGTACGGGGTATTTATTTAGTATTAGTACATGCTCTTTGCCAATTAAACTTACTTCTAATCTTGGATCCCAAGGAGAGAATGGGTTTGGTCTAGGTCCAAGAGAGTTAACGGAAGTGGGTGCTTCCCTAATTAATTTACGTAGTTCAAACCCTTCTCCAAGTTTTGATGAAATTATGCTGAGTTCTGTGCTCAGTGGCACTAGAGCTCCGTTTTTTATTGCTATTGAGGTACGCTTAAGGGCCTCAGACCAGTAGTACTCAGTTTCCACGATTCCTCAGTCTCGCTAAGGATGAGCCTTTGTAATACCTGCTTAGGATTTGATTAAACTTTAAACCTTGTTGAGCAAGAATCTGGGCGCCATGTTGGCTCATACTGGCTCCAAGATGACCATGGGCTCTATTACTAATATCAGTTGTTGATGCATAAAGACTTTCGACTATATTTCCTTTATAACTAAGTATAATACCAGTGGTCTCATGTGTAGCTTTTGTGGTTCGAGATGTCCTACTAGAGAGACCGCCATAAGCTTGCCATCGAGGTGTATCACCAAGATGAAAATCCATGTTTGCTGGTCGAGCTATATGCGCAACGGCATAAGAACGTGCTGCAACAGCCTGAGCCTTTAAAGCTTCAATATTCCAGCTATTCGGCATTTCAGCTCCTACGACAGAAGCCACATATTCTTCAATATTTAATCTATTCACAGCAAGCCAACCTTTACCACGGTTGAGTAAATAAACATCGCCAGTATAAGAACTACTATTTACTACTATTTTACCATTTGAAGCTCTACATATGATTTGGCCAGTTTGTTTACTCAGTAAAACATGATTTATGAATTGCTCATCTACATTGTCCCCAGATATTGATTTGCAATAGCCTGAACCTTCAACCATGACATGCTTGGGTGGACCCTTAGCAATCAAGCCAACCTTAATCATAAGTTTTGCATTGCGTCGAACTAAAACTTGTTCTTGAAAAGATTTTTCATCCAAACTACCTGTGGTCTTTTCATATGATACTTCGGAGTCTTGTAAAACATTGGAATCATCAATCAACGACTGGATCAATAAATCCTTTGGACTCAACTGCTCAAATCCTTTTAATTTTATATACACAAGAACTACGCCAATTAAAATGACAACGCCTGTGATTATTGCCAGGGCTTTACGAGAAATAATAGGAATCAGCCCTCTCATTATAATGAGGTTATTTTTTAGCTTCGTGCATACTGGCTCAAAACAGTTCTATTATCAAGTTTCTGCTGTGCATTGTGATACTTATTTGCTTGGCTGAAATACATAAAGCTTATTGTTAAAGCATTGAATCTAACAATAAAGAACTATAGATAATGAAATTTTAAAATTTATTATAATCAAACTAAAACCTCGGGCCAAGCATTTCAGTTGATCATGACTATGATTTCAATAATCAAGAATTAGCTTTACTTAACTAATTCGTGGATTCGCGGGGTGAAGATCAATGCAGAGGAGGTAACCGTTATCGACAGGTCGCTCAAGGGGCCATAGGCGGTTTGATCGACAGGAAGGACGAAAAGTGCCCTCAGAAGCTATACAGAGGCTTTCTAAAAGCCTCTGAGACACCGTTTTGGCATGTGGAGGTTCGCTCAAGTTCATTGGATTTTTATTGAAGTCAATGCAAGAACGCCACCAGCCAGGTCGGTCTGTTGTGATCAAGCTTCACCAAATGTTTTTGGATTCATATTTTCAGGAAAAGTGGCGTTTCGCTGAAAACCCTCTTCAGAACAGGTCATCGATGCCGAATACGCTCTGCCTAGGTAGATGAGCCTGCCGACGTACTGGCACATTTTTCGCCGAGATGGTTGACGAATGATGGGGTATAGGACTTAAAGGTCAATCAGAGATGCCTCCTCAATGGATTGGGAGTTCACAGAAGACGCCGCCTTCCTTGCTCTTTGCGATGCCTTTCGCGAAAGCGGTGAATCATCGGCTATCGAGTTCCTGGCCAATGGTGAGGGTGCTTTTCATTTTCATGAGCTAACGCAGAACGCGGCCGGAGAGGGAGTTGACCTAAGTGATTCAGAATCACTAGAGGAATTTCAGCAAGAAGTCATAGATACAGTGGAGAAGCTCTGTCAGGAATTAATTTAGAGTTATACATCTATACATCTAGCTCCGAATTGATATTCGTAGCTAGCGTACTTATTAATGAGTACAAATTTAAACGCTAAAATACTTTGCTTGGCTATGTAGAGCAATAATAGCTGTAGTACTTTGCTCGGGTTCTAATTGATCATTTGCATCCATTTTCAGTTCTATCCGTTCAGCACCTAACCATTGGAGTTGTTGTCTTGAGTCACCTAAATTTGGACATGCTGGATAGCCAAAGGAAAAGCGACAACCTCTGTACCTCTGAGCAAGAATTTCGTTTATTGCCTGTGGTTCAAGATTCCCAAAACCACATTCACAACGAATACGAGCATGCGACCACTCAGCTAATGCTTCGGCCAACTGTACAGTTAATCCATGGAAAAATAGATAATCAGTATAAACATCTGCATCAAATAATGTCTGGGCGAAAATGGTGCATTCCTTACCCATTGTTACAGCTTGCATAGGTAGGATATCAGTTGGTTTTCCATCTTTAAGGTCATTATAAAAATCAGAAATGCAGTAGTGCCTGCCTCCACGTTGTCTGGGTAAATTAAAACTGCCAATTGGATTTATACCCTCATTGTCAAATACGATTAACGAGTTTCCTTCTCTTCCGCAAGGAAAATATCCGTATGCAACCGCGGGCTGCAAGAGGTCTTCTTCCTTTATTCGATTAATCCAGCTAAGTAGGACTGGTACTGCGTTGTCTTCTAGGTATTTCTCATATTCACCACGACTCTGGTTATTCGACTTTCGCATTTGCCACTGACCTTTAAAAAGAGCATTACGGTCTAAATATTTAATAATCTCATCGATAGGTATCTGATCAGCTGTTAGGACTTTTGAGCCGATAAAGGGTGCGGTAATTGGATCTTCTGTAGACACCTCAATTGATCTATCGGTTGATATATTTACTGATTTAGAGTTATTAGTCTTTGGTTCACTTACGTTATCATTTTTATTATTAGTTACCTCTTGATTTGATTGCTCACCAAGTATCAAATCATCTGGTGTTCCGTCAAGAAATCCTTTGATGTCATCCCAGCGGTTATTCTTGCAAGCAGCCACATAGGAGTCCATGAAGCGGAGATCCGTGAAAGCATCCTTCCCGTAGATAACCTTTCCATTATATGAACTGCTGCAATCATTATTGACAAATCTAGGTGTAAGAGCAGCGCCTCCTAGTATTACGGGGACGGTAATGCCAGCATCGTTAAATTCTTTTAGATTACTCTTCATAAATGCTGTTGATTTTACGAGAAGCCCACTCATGGCGATGCAATCGGCATTGTATGTTTTTTGTGCTTTGATAATCGCCGCGCTATCTTGCTTAATGCCTAGATTAATAACTTCATATCCATTATTTGTTAAGATTATATCAACAAGATTTTTGCCTATATCATGTACATCTCCTTTTACTGTTGCTATAAGGAATTTAGCCTTTGAGTTATTGCCGCCACTAGACTTATCCATATGTGGCTCAAGATATGCAACAGCAGACTTCATAGTTTGGGCTGACTGGAGAACGAATGGAAGTTGCATTTGTCCAGATCCAAATAGTTCGCCAACTACCTTCATTCCTTCAAGAAGGAATGTGTTTACGATCTGCAGGGGCTGATAAGTGTGCAGCGCTTCATCAAGAGCTTGATCAAGACCTACTCTTTCACCATCGATAATAAATTGCTTAAGACGTTCCTCTATAGGTAAATCGGCCAATGAAGGACCGGAAGCCCTTGCCTCTTTAGTGCTAACTCCTTCAAAAAGTTTAGTCAACTCTGTCAAAGGGTCATATGTGCATAAGTCTTTTTCAAAGCCTCTTAAATCGTGTATTAGATCTCGACATATACGTTGGTGTTGTTCACTTATTTTGCTAAGCGGTAGAATCTTAGATGGTGATATTATCGCTGCATCCATACCGGCTTCGCAGCAGTCATTTAGGAATACTGAATTCAGTGTAATCCGTGCTGCAGGAGAGAGTCCAAAACTTATATTAGATACACCCAGTACTACATGTGCACCATGAAGTTCATTTCTGATCAGCCGAATAGCCTCTATAGTTTCTGATGCATTTTTACGGTCTTCCTCAATACCAGTGGATATAGGAAGTGCTAATGGATCATAAAATATTTCATGCGCAGGAATACCAAATTTAATAGCTGCCTGGTAAGCACGTTTGGCAATCTCGAGTTTCTTTTTTGCAGTTCTAGCCATACCTTGTTCATCTATGGTACCAATGACTATTCCAGCTCCATACTCCTTAGCGATTGTTAATACCTGATAGAACCGTTCCTCACCATCCTCATAATTTGTTGAATTCAGGATGCATTTGCCACCAGCAATCTTTAGGCCAGCCTCCATCTTCTCCCATTCTGTTGAATCAAGCATCAAGGGTAGATTGATGTTGGTTACAAGTCTGCTCACCATCTCATGCATGTCATTTATCCCATCACGTCCTACATAATCGACATTGACATCAAGAACATGTGCATTCTCTTTTAGTTGTCCACGAGCTACAGCAACTAGGCCATCCCAATCTTCGCTATTTAGTAGGTCCCTTACTTTCTTAGAGCCGCTTGCATTAAGACGTTCTCCAATGATTAAGAATGAATTATCCTGGTGATATGGTGTAACTCCATAAAGAGAGGCTGCTGAGGGTTCATATCCAAATAATGTTCTCTTTTCTACATCCTTACCACGACGGCAAGGGCGTTCTGCTGCTCGCATTTCTCTAGCAAGTTCTGCCAATGCCGAAATATGTGCAGGAGTCGTTCCACAACATCCTCCAATGACCTGAACACCTAGATCCTCAACGAAGTGCATAAGTTGCATCTTTAATTCCAAAGGCTGCAATCTGTAATGAGCAACACCACCTACATTTTCTGGCAATCCAGCATTCGGTATGCAACTAATATGGAATGGACAATGATTAGATAAATACTGAATATGTTCCTTCATCTGTTCTGGTCCTGTTGCGCAGTTCAGACCGAGAATGTCTATCGGGAAAGGTTCTAGTATTGAAACAACAGCAGAAATGTCAGAACCAACAAGCATGGTGCCTGTAGTCTCCATTGTTACAGAAACCATTAAAGGACGACGTTCACCTAATTTTAAAAATGCAGATTCGACACCTTGTAAAGCAGCCTTTATCTGCAAAACGTCCTGACATGTTTCAATAATAAATAGGTCAACATCTCCAGCTAATAATCCCTCTGCTTGTTCTTGATATGAATCACGCATTGCATCAAAATCAATATGACCAAGAGTTGGCAATTTTGTAGTTGGGCCCATTGACCCTGCAACAAATCTTGGCTGCTCAGGTGTGCTGAACTTATCAGCAATTTCCTTTGCCAACTGTGCTGATTTCTTATTTATTTCATATGCGAATTCTTCTAATTCATATTCTGCAAGTACGATTGACGCTGCTCCGAAGGAATTTGTCTCGATAACGTCGCACCCTGCTTCAAGGAAAAGACGATGTACCTCTTGTACCGCATCTGGTCTTGTTAGGACTAGATGTTCGTTGCACCCCTCTAGTGCTACGCCGCCAAAATCATCTGCAGTAAGTTCTAGGCCCTGCAGAGATGTGCCGGTAGCTCCATCGAAAACTAATACCGGTCGCTCTGGGGAGTAGAGGCGAGCAAGAAAAGCCGAATCAGTTTTCTTGACTTCCAGGCTCTCTGATGCCATCGAGTTGTTCACGTCTTGGCGTGATCCTAGATAGCTACCTGCTTACAGCCATGAAGATCTCTTTAAATTCATTGATTGCTCAAGGCAATGCGCGTGATCCAATGCTCATAATCCTTGTCGCGTCCTTCCGTAATCTCTATGAGACGCTCACGTAAGGCGTTCATGACCGGTCGCTCCGTTGCTAAGGCGGTCGATTCAAGCTTCCTTATTGGCGTTATTTTTGCGGCCGTACCTGTAAGGAATACCTCATCAGCGATAAAAAGCTCTGTTTTGTCAACTGGTCGCTCTATCACGGGTATACCCATCGCATTGGCAAGTTCGATAACACTTGCACGGGTGATCCCTTCCAGTATGTCTTGATCAACACCAGGTGTTATTAACTGTCCATCCCTTACAAGAAAGAGGTTCATGCCGCTAGCCTCACTGATCTTTCCTCTGCTGTTTAGTAGCAATGCTTCGTCGAATCCACTTAATACCGCTTCTGTTTTGGCTAGCGAACTAGTGATATAGGCGCCACTAATCTTGCCTCTAAGAGGTAGAGATCTGTCCTCTTGACGTGTAAAGCTGCTAATTCGACAGCTGACTCCTTCTGGTGACAAGTAGTCGCCTAGTTCGAGTCCATAGATAAAGAAATCTGTCTCGATGTTGTGTAGACGCGGGGCTATTCCCAGATCACTTGTATAAACAAATGGTCGAAGGTAGATAGGTGTTTTTGGCCTATTTACCTTGAGAATTGACTCCAGAGCAGCAATTATTTTCGCTTCACTTAGTTCAGTCAGCAACAAGCGAGCACTTTGACTTAGGCGCCTTGCATGTCGATCTGCTCTGAAGAGCAAAATTGAGTTGCTGTTTTGAGGATCAGGTATAGCCCGCATCCCTCCGAATGCACCCGTCCCGTAGTGCAAGGCATGAGTGGCGATCGAGACCTTGGCGTCTTCGAATGGAACGCATTTCCCCTGGAACCAGGCATAAGGCAGGAACTGATGCATTACTGGATAGGGACCTAATCTCTAGATTTTCTCACCACCTCGACTCAATCCAGCAATTCTTCGCCAGTAAATGAGCTAATGCATCGACTAGCAAGCCTGCCAGGAGATGGTCCATTAGAGGATGTGCTGCTCGTAGAACAGCCATCAGCACCAATCCTTCTGTTGACCAGTGCAAGAACTGATATCGCAACACTTGCTTCTGTTCTGGATCTTCAAGAACAGCACGGCTGGAAAAATCGAATCCGTGCACTGCCATTAACAGCTCTCGATCATCCTGCGCAGGTTGATCACTATCTAGCCACTACGGCATCAAAAGCAAAGTTGATTGTCGTCCGTCTTCTAGGGGGACGAGGGCACTGGAGCTACGGGCTTGAACAGCTGAGCTTGTGGAAAGAGGGAGATGCTCAACGTGAGCTCCTTATTCTCGCGGGCACTATTGATCAGGATTTAGAGCTTCATGCCCTCGGTAGTTACCCCATACCTTTGGCTGATCGACTGGCTCTGCTCATGCGAGAAGGCGGTGTTGAAAATATGTTGATGCTTCTTGATGTGTTTGACGATCTTTTTAATGACAAGCCTCTAACGCTCGATCACATCAAAGTCAAAGCCATGGCTGATCCTGCACCTTGGGATTGGCAATCAGAATCAGGGCCCAAGGTGGGAGTAGTGCTCTATCGAGCACTTTTTCAAGCTGGTGACTTAGCTTTCCCTAAAGCTATTAATCAGAAACTTCGTGATCGAGGGCTGGTTCCACGAGCTATCTGGGTCAGTAGCCTTAGGGATCCAGCGGTACAAAAGGGTGTTGCCCACCTGTTTAAGCAACAAAATGTAGAAGCTGTTCTGACGACGACCTCATTCGCCTCTGTGCAGTTTGAACAGGTAGGTCTTGGTTCGGTCCTATGGGATGAACTTGACGTACCTGTTTTGCAGGTACTTAGCAGTGGTCGCCCGCGACAGGAGTGGATAGATAGCAGCAGAGGTCTTGATCCGCTTGATCTTTCTCTACAGGTCGTTCTACCAGAACTTGATGGACGCATTACAACTCGTCCAGGGGCCTTTCGCTCTATTCAACAGACACATGACTCTCTTTCAACAGTTGTTCAAGGAATGGAGCCCGATGATGGCGGTCTTAACTGGACAGCAGATCATCTAAAGAACTGGATCAAGCTTCGACAAGCTCAACCATCACAACGACGCATTGCGCTTGTTTTAGCAAATTACCCTATCCGGGATGGTCGAATAGCTAACGGAGTTGGGCTCGATACTCCTGCTAGTACAGCCTCAATCTTGAAATGGTTGCAGGAAAGCGGACATGAGCTTGGTTCTGATGCAATTCCGGCTGATGGTCAAGAGTTGATGAAATGCCTGCTCAGTTCACGTACCAATGACCCAGAGAGTCAAAATCGACCAGCGCTTTCATATCTATCGCTTTCTCAATACTTGAGCTGGTGGGATTCATTACCAGCGAATTCCGTCGAACCTATTTTGAAAAGATGGGGTTCACCGGAGCAGGCAATTGATCTAGAAGCTGATGGTTTCCCTATACATGGCATCAGCTTTAAAAATGTCGTAGTACTAATCCAACCAAGTCGTGGTTATGACAGTGATGAAATCTCAGATTTACATTCTCCCGATCTACCTCCACCTCATCGATACCTAGCCCAATACCTATGGATTAGCCAAGTCCATAGATCTAATTTATTGGTACATATTGGCAAGCATGGCAGTGTTGAATGGCTGCCCGGTAAGGGTGTGGGACTCAGTGATTCGTGCTATCCGAATCTTGCGCTAGGACCTTTACCTAATGTTTATCCCTTCATAGTCAATGATCCAGGAGAAGGCTCTCAGGCCAAAAGAAGAAGCCAAGCTGTGATAATCGATCACCTCACACCACCACTTGGCCGTGCTGGGCTACATGGCGATTTACTAAAGATTGAAGTTTTGCTAGATGAATATGTTGAGGCAAATCAGTTAGGTGCTGAAAGGGTCTATATTATTGAGTCAAAATTGATTAATCTGCTAGAGAAGAATAACTGGCCTGGTTTACCCAAGGTATTAGACGAATCAAAAGAGAGTAGGAGATTATTGCAAAAGAGTTTTGACAATGCTGAAACCTACCTCTGTGAACTCAAAGAATCTCAGATAAGAACAGGTCTGCATCACTTTGGCAAGGCACCTACCCACAAGGCCGCCCTTGAGCTATTACTTGCAATTGCCCGAGCACCATCTAATGATCAACCTGGCTTAACACAATCAGTTGCCACCAAAATTGGTCTGGAGCTAGATCCTTGGTCCGACGAGGAGGGTGAGATAATCTCTAGCCATGACAAGAATATACTAATCAAGTTCGGCCTAGAACCTCCCCGTAGGATTGGAGATGCTGTTGCTTGGATTGAAGAGCAAACTCTGATTCTATTAGATATTCTTCTTGTACAATCAAATGAACAAGATACAAATATCAACCATAAACTACTAATTGAGCCATTGAGGAATTGGCTTAATTCTTCAAATTACGATCCTCATTTAAAACTTATCAAACAAGATCTCTGGCCTCGGCTTATGGCCTGCGCAGAGAAGGAACAATATGCTTTTATCAACGCTGTATCGGGTAGGCGCATAACTAGTGGTCCTTCTGGTGCGCCTACACGTGGCAAACCAGAAGTACTACCTACTGGCAGGAATTTTTATTCAGTTGATCTCAGAGGACTGCCAACAGAGGCCGCCTGGGACCTAGGCAAGCGAAGTGCTGAACAGTTGCTGGACTTGCACCTTCTAGAGCAAGGTGAGCATTTAACTCATTTAGCCCTCTCTGTATGGGGAACAGCAACTATGCGTAATGGTGGAGAAGATATAGCCCAGTTATTAGCGTTAATTGGAGTTCGACCAGTATGGGATGGTCCGAGTCGGAGAATGGTCGGTTTAGATGTTATTCCAATAAGCCTTCTCGGGCGTCCAAGGGTAGATGTAATCCTGCGAATATCAGGACTCTTTAGAGATGCCTTCCCGCAGCTTGTTGGCTGGGTGAATAAAGCACAAATACTCGTATCTAATTTAAAGGAAGACGCTAAATTGAACCCCCTAGCTGAAATTACACGTCAGAAAGGTCCTCAGGGCCGTGTATATGGATCAGCCCCCGGAGCATATGGAGCAGGTCTTCAAGCATTGATTGACTCAGGATCCTGGAATAATCGAGCAGATCTTGGGGAGTCTTATCTTGCTTGGAGCCAATGGCGATACAGCGGTGAGTCGGATCCAACTTTAGATCGAGATGGACTCGAACGAGGTCTGCAAAATGTTCAGGTAGTTCTTCACAACCAAGACAACCGAGAGCATGATCTATTGGACTCAGATGACTATTACCAGTTTCATGGGGGACTAGCAGCTGCTGTGGAATTGACCTCTGGGCAGCGACCTCATCTTTGGTTTGGTGATCATTCACGCAGGGATCGACCGAGAATGCGACCACTTGAACAAGAAATAGACAAAGTTGTACGAAGCCGCTTGTTAAATCCTCGTTGGATCGATGGAATGAAGCAGCACGGCTACAAGGGAGCTTTTGAAATGGGTGCAAGCCTTGATTACCTGTTCGCCTATGACGCAGCTACAGATCTGGTTCCCGATTGGTGTTACAAAGCTCTGTATGAGCATTGGCTAGAAAATAAAGCAGTTCAAGATTTTCTTAGTGATAAAAATCCTTGGGTTCTTAGAGACATGGCCGAACGTTTGCTTGAGGCTGCAAATCGAGGCATGTGGAATTCAGCAGATCAGCGTGAATTGATCTCACTTAGAGAAATTGTGAATACAAGTGAAGCAAAGATCGAAACAAATCAACTTAACTGATGATTTTATAATTAATTTAAGCAGTTTCGGTTATGTGATTTAATCTCCTTATGTTGATTTAATAACCAATATACTAACTTATATAGATTTAAGTCATTTTGGTAATTTGAAGTATAACCCAATCAAAAATGAAAATAAACGAAGTCACAATCATCAGGTTAACGACCGCTAAGATCAAACCCATGCGTATCAGTACCACAGGTGCTTAACAGACCAAGATCCTTCAACTGTTGATCAATGGCCTCACAAATAAGTGGCGTCGGACGCCACTTAGAGAGACAATCGTAGTCGTACCAGGCTTCCCCACCATCAAAACCAATATCAGAGGCAGTGCTAATTAGCTTAGTATGACCAATACGATACCGAGCCGGATGAGCGAGTACAGCTAAACCACTAGCTTGATGAATTGCCTTAAGAACCACTTCGGCTCGTAGAGATTGGCCAATGGCTGAATCATTTTGGCTATAAGGGTGAAGAGATTGGTGACCAATCTCAAAACCAAGTGCCAGTACATGGACAAGACAACCTTTAAGCAGGCAACTTATCTCTATGCCACTCCAAAGGGTTGGGACTTGTAAACCTTTGTTTAATTGAATATCAAGCCAATCCTTCATCAACTGGTATGCCTGAGTGTTGTGGTGATCCGTTACGGCTAGGTGCTTTATGCCTCTTTCCGTAGCCTGAGATATTAATTGCAGGGGCTCTAGGCTCCCATCACTGAATGTGGTGTGGCAGTGAAAATTAAGAATATTTGGACAACTTTCAGGGCCAGTAGCCAAGAGGATTCGACTGAGTGGATGTTTATCATTCATCACTACTTGAATTTTTTTCAGGTGATTGCTGCTGCAATCTTCTCCAACGTGCATAAAATTGAATTGATGCGGCCATAAACAACACCAGACCTACCATCAACCAAGTTGCAGCTCCCGTCGGGAACTGGTTTTTGAAGACAACCAGCATCACCACAATTACTAATATCAATGTAGGTAGTTCATTTAGAGCTCGAAGCTGACGGCCACTCCAGCGGCATTCCCCACGAGCTAACTGACCCATTAAGCGATAGCAAAAGGCGTGATAGACAAGAAGTCCGGCAACAAAAACAAGTTTTGCCTGCATCCAACTTTGATATAGCCAACTTGGCTGGGTGATCAATAGTCCCACCGCCATAGAAACAGCAAGAACCATGCCTGGGGTAGTGATGATATTTACGAGTCGCCGCTCCATGAGCATGTACTGCTCCTCAAAGGCCTCTTTGATGGGCGGATCCAGTTCAGCAGCTTCAACGTGGTAGATAAACAGGCGCACAAGATAAAAAAGTCCAGCGAACCAAACCACCACCCCAACAATGTGGAGTGTTTTAAACCACAGGTAAGCCTCAGGAGATAAGGTCATTGGAGGGCTAATGGCAGCTTGTTGACCTTAGGAAAGCCCGATGAATCAAAAAGCCTTGAGTAATGCTCAGTCAAGCACCTCCATAGCTTTGTCTTCCTCTGGGTGGAAGTAGGTCCAAACCTGTAAGGCAAGTGCTGGACCAATGCCTGAGACCTTGTTGATTTGCTCAACCCTAGCCAACTGAATAGCCTCAACGGACTGAAAGTGCGCAAGGAGGTCACGGACTCGTTTTGGACCGAGTCCTTGTATGTCACTTAGACGTGATCGTTTCATTCGTTCCCCCCTTTGTTGGCGGTGAAAACTGAGCGCAAATCGATGGGCTTCATCTCGGAGTCGTCTGAGTAGAGCAACACCCAACTGATCAGGTTCACTATCTAGTGGTGTTTTTTGACCTGGTACAAAAATTTCCTCACGCTGCTTAGCTAAAGAGCAAACGACAAGATCCTCATGAAGGTTCAGCTCACGGAGTGCTTCCATAACTGCTGAAAGCTGCCCCTTGCCTCCATCTATCATCACCACATCAGGCCAATCATTAAGACCATCAGTCTGTAAGGTGCTGCCACTTCTATGTCGTAGTTTCTCTATATCTGCGCCTTCATTTTTGACCCTTGCCCAACGACGGAAACGTCTACGCATAATTTCTACCATAGACATGAAGTCATCACTATGGCCAGGCTTAATACTACTACTTTTTATTTTGTACTTTCGGTAATGCTGCTTGGCTGGTAAACCATCAATAAATACAACCTGGGAAGCAACAGCATCGCTTCCCTGTATGTGACTTATGTCGTAACCCTCTATACGTCTCGGATGTATATTGAGGTCGAGCAGCTGGGCTAAATCCTCGGTTGCTAACATTTGCTGTTCCTGCCCATGTTTAGCGCGAGCAAGTTCAAAAGATGCGTTTCTCTCTACAAGGTCAATGAGTTCAACCTTATTTTGACGTTGAGGGAAAACAACTTTTACTCGACGGCCACGTTGCTCACAAAGCCACTCCACAAGTAAATCATGCTGAGGCAATCGATATTGAACAAGTATTTCAGGAGGTACTTCAACAGGCTCAAGTTGGCTGTAGTGCTCCTCAATTACACGTTGCAAAACATTGCCAGGTTCTTGATCAGCAGCATCTGCAGTAAAACCAAGTCGACCTACTAGTTTACCGGCACGCATCTGGAATAATTGAACAGAAGCAAGACGTTCATCACTTGCTAATGCAAGAACATCACGACTAACCGTTGAATCTGGAAGGCTCATTTTTTGCCCCTCATTAAGCTGTTCTAAACCCTTCAGCTGATCTCTAAGCTTAGCTGCAGATTCATAATCTAATCTTTCTGAATATCGTTGCATCTGAGTTTCCAATAAAAGTCTAAGTTCTTCATTCCTGCCCTGAAATACCATCGCTACCTTACGTAGGATCTGATGATAGTCTTCTACACTTATCTTCTCTTGGCATACGCCAGGGCAGCGACTAATTGAATAATTGAGGCAGGTACGATCTTGATGCAACGGACGTGGTCGTTGGCGCAAAGGGAATGAGCGTTTGACCAGTAATAAGGTCCTCCGCAGAAGGCCGACATCGACATAAGGACCATAGAAGCGATCATTCTGACTACGGAGGCGCCGCCGTCTGGTTATAAATATCCTCGGGTAAGGCTCACTCCATGTTATGCATACATATGGATATTTCTTATCGTCCTTCAACAGTACATTAAAGTGAGGCTGCTCGTTTTTTATAAGATTAGATTCAAGCACCAGTGCTTCGGTTTCGCTATCAGTAATGATGAATTCTATTTCATATATTTGACGCACCATTAGACGGATGCGAGGACTAAGGTCTTTACTACTACGAAAATAACTTCTTACACGACTACGCAGAGATTTTGACTTGCCAACATATAACAGTCGATCATCACTGTCGCGCATCAAGTAACACCCAGGCTCAGCAGGAATTTCTTTTAACCGCTGTTCAAGTCTTATTTGATCAGTGAGTAATGAATTGCGATTTGATATTTCGCTCAAATTATTATTATCCCCCGTAGGACCAACCTGTAGAGGCAAGGTTAAGTGCTTCACTATCTTGATTGAGATGGGCAGATTTCACCTCTCCAACAAAAACAGTGTGATCACCATGTACTACCTGACCCACAAGTTCACATTCAACTCCCCCAATAGAGTCTTCAAGCAAAGGTAGACCAAATTCGCCAAACCGAAATGGGGCAGACTCGAACCGACCTCCCATGGCTGACTGGGGCTTGAAGAACACCGCAGCAAGATCTTTCTGATCAGCACGCAGCATGTTTAGCGAAAAAAGTCTTGTTCTCTTGATAATTCCATGACTAGATCCCTCTGATCTAACAGCCATAACAACTAGGGGAGGCTCAAACGACCCTTGAGTAACCCAACTTGCTGTAAAACCGTTTATTTCATCATCTTCTCGGACTCCACAAATAAACAGACCGTGAGGAATTTTGCGCAACAAAAGCTTTTTCGCTTCTAGATCCAGTGCCATTGATAATGAATTCATCTCTACAAACTCTAGGCAGCTCTTCTCTGCATAGGATCCAAAGGTTGCTTGGTTGGATTATGAGAGCCCTTTACCCCGGCAGCTTCGACCCGCTTACCTTTGGCCACTTGGATTTGATTGAGCGTGGTTGCGAGCTCTTTGGGGAGGTTGTTGTGGCGGTGCTGAGCAACCCAAGCAAGTCACCTGCGTTCACATTGGAACAAAGGCTTAGGCAAATCGAGATTTCTACTGATCATTTGAAATCCGCCAGCGTGATCAGCTTTGAAGGCCTAACAGTGAGCTGTGCTCAGCAAAACAACGCGGATCTCATCCTGCGCGGACTGCGCGCAATGAGTGATTTCGAATATGAACTACAGATTGCTCATACAAACCGTTCTTTGGCTCCTGACTTGCAAACGATATTTCTAGCGACTGAGGCTCATCACAGCTTCCTAAGCAGTTCTCTGGTAAAGGAGGTCGCTCGTTTTGGAGGCAGAATTGATCACATGGTGCCTGAAGTGGTGGCAGAAGACCTCTCCAGGTTATTTAATTGAGCTTTAAACCACCACTGTGATGAGCGAGCCTAGGTTTACCGTTCTCGATCAGCTCGACCAACTAGAGGAGATCGTTCTAGAAGGCAGTCGAATCCCCTTTAGTGGCGGTCGCCTAGTAAACGAGCAAGAAGCAGTTGATGTTCTCGATGCTGTTAGGGAGGCCTTGCCTTCGCAGGTGAATCAGGCAAATCAACTGCTCCAGAAGCGTCAGGATTTCATCACAACAGCTCAAAAGCAGGCTGATGAGATTGTTCAGCAAGCAAATCAACAGCGCGAGCAACTGGTAAGTGCGGCTTCGGTAAGACAAGAGGCTGAGCGACAGGTTGCTGAGCTTCGTGATCAATCCCGGCAGCAATGCGAGCAACTCCTGCAAAAAACCAGGCAACAATCCGCTCAGATAGAGCACGATATGCAATCGAAACTGGCTCAACTTGAGCAGCAGTTCGCCAGTCGTCGACAACAGCTTGAGCAGGAGGCCCTTGAACGTAGACAGCAACTTGATCGTGAAGCCAATGAATTAAAGAGACAGCTAACAGAGCAACACGAACGCAACCGTCAACTTGCAATCCAAGAACTAGATCAAATAAGAGATGAGAGTGTGCGCTTACAAAAAGAAGCCCAAAACGAAGCAGAGCGTCTTCATAACGATGCACTCCAATACAGGCAGCAAACCCAACAACAATGTGAATCTCTAATCCTCCGCAGTCGTAATGAAGCAGCTGGAGTGCAGGACGGTGCAAACCGTTATGCAGAGCAAACTCTTGGAGAACTTGAGCACCGCCTCAAAGAGATCGGTCAAGTAATAATTGCTGGCAGGCAAGAGTTGGTCAAAATTCAGACTATCTCCAGTTATGAAGATGCCAGGGCCTCTGATAAGAGCAAAGATAAGGCCGTGCCAATTAGCCGTGCTCGTCGAGCTGCTTCACGGTTAAGGCCGATGAAGGGCACGGGCTGAAGCGCGCAGTAGCCTTCAATAACTGACCAATAGTTTCATTTGGATAGCTAGCCCCATTAGCCAAAGCACTCACATAGCGAGGACCATCCTTAGTGTTAAGAATCCCCGAGACTGAACGAACACCAGTCAGGGTTCCAGTCTTGCCCCAAAATTTTCCTTCTAGCTCAGAACCTCTATAGAGCTTGCGAAGAGTACCTCTTTGACCTGCTATTGCCATAGAGGCTTGGTAGTAAGCAGCTAGGGGATGATTACCCATGCGCATCAACAACGTTGCCAAAGCCTGGCTAGTAAGCCGGTTGTTTCTAGATAGACCACTACCATCAGCTATCTGCAGTCCACTTGTAGGAAGATTCTGTCGCTTCAACCACCGCATAGCCTCCCAGGAGGCTTGCTTAACATCCCAGCTATCAGCAGCATGACGGAGCAATACTTCAGCCGTGAAGTTATGGCTCTCTGCATTAGCAAGACTGAGTAAGGCATGCATTGGTGCTGAATCTTCCTTATGTAGAAGAACAGAATTAACTGTTTTGTTATTGACTTGATCGTGGTCAACAAGCATTAAATGAGCCTTGCCACCTTGGCGTAGCATCTCACTTTCAAACAAATGTTTTAAGCGATTAGCCGGGTTAATTACTGATAATTCAAGAGCATTGCTTGTAAGAGCAAGACGCGTAATTGGAGCCCCGTAGGCGTAAGTACGGTCTACGGGTTCCCAGTCATTAGGCCACCAGCGGTGACGAGGCTCCTCTCTGATTACTAGTTGAACAACTTCACTAGATGAATGTGTTCGTGATCCTCCCTGTCCAAGTGCTGCCATTGCAAACCTTTGAATCTCAGAGATTCCAAGGTCGGGATCTCCTTCACCACTAATTTCAAGTACGCCATCAGATCGTCGTACTAATTGAGTGCGCAACTTGAAATCAGGTCCAAGCCGGTCGAGAGCAAACGCAGTTGTTATTAACTTCTGATTGGATGCTGGAATTCTTGGAAGCTTTCCGTTGACATCTGCAAGAAGTTGACCATGCTGATCAAGCACACTCACACTCCAGGCCCATTTCTGCTTACTCAGCAAGGAATGTAGTTTTTTCTGTAAAGGCGGACATATCCGTCCATATTGAAGTGCTGGATAGCCCTGGTTTTGGCTTGGGGGCGGTGGATTAAGTAGTGGTAGTTCAGCTTTAACATCTGAACCAATCAGAGTTACCCCTATTCCCAGGAATGGGATAAATAACATGGCAGCTCTTTGTTTATATTCGCGTAGAACAAACAATGTCATCACTGCGCTTTTACGTTGCTGACCGTTCCATTTATCCGATAAGTAGAACCTTCTAGCTCTACTGGTGTTCCAATTTTTAAATTTGTTCCAGCTAAAACAACACCACTCTTAGAGACTATGCCGTCACCGTGTAGTACAAAACGAGCCTCAAGAATACTATTAGCAGCAATATTAGGATCTTCTGCTGTAACAACAGAGCCATCTGGCTGAACAGCAACGAGTTTTTTAGTGAGATCTAAAATATTTGATAATTGCAAGGAACCTGCAGGTTGATTACGTATTATGATACTAGTGGTGCCCTGAGCTAATGCAGTTTCTATCAGCCCCACTGGGTCTGCTGCTGGCACATTTCGAACATCGACTGTCAGCTGAATTGGTCTCAAGACTCCGGTGGCTTTGGCAATTGAATTACTTAATTTTGGACTCCACAACACACCTCCTAGAGCAAGCAATGCTACTAATGCAGCCGCACCGTCAAGGAGCGTGAAGCGACTAAACAAGGTGGGGCGCGTCATAAAATCTGATCAGGCATTTATATTAATCAGTTGAGTGCGATCAATCAAGCCGTCTATAGCACTTTGATCGACGGATTGAAATACATTGCACTATGAGCCCAACTCTCTCTGGGAAGGCAGAGCCATTAATAATGCAGCGTCTATTGTCTCCGCATCTGGGCGCTGCTCATAGGTTGCCACCTGGCGATACCCATCATTATCAGCGCGAAACAGGCACCATTCACCGGGATGTATGCGCATCAGCGCACCAGCTTCTAAAGGTTGTAGCCAGTAAGCCTTACGCCATAAAGATAAAAATCCACGTCGACGTTCTCTAGCCACACTGCCTATACCAATAGTAGTACTTTCAAGACGTCCGTTTAACATAACAATAGGACCAGAATGCATATTGCTAAGACTTTCGAATTGTAAGTAGTCGCTTGGCTCTGGTGCCACGATTAGCAGAATACGATCGTCATCCTCCTCGCTCTGCTTTTCAATAAGATCATTAATTGAAAAAATTTGATCTGCAATATCAGGATTACTATTTTTAGCAAGGGCGCAAGCTCCAACGTCGGGCCAAACGAGAAGAGTTGGCATACCTTTTTGTTGAAGACTTTTCATCAGGCGGGTAGCAACGGGCATCAATTTGAGGCCCTCAAACTTCAAGTTCACCTCCCATCTTCCTTGGGGTTGATCTCTTAGCGCGGTTTCAACTGCCGCCAAAACCATGGCTTCAGCAGAGAGAAGATCAACAGGAAGCATGGTTATAAAAGGGAAGGAAGGGAATTAGATGAAAACTCAGTGTTTAGACCACTGAAGCCACAGCGTAAATGGCCTTTTGCAATAGATCGGGAACATCCTGCATCTGCTCATCAATTAACCATGGACCTAAGCTGAAACGTAACCCAGACTGAAGCCATTCAGAATTAACCTGCATGGCCTCAAGCACCATGCTGTTCTTTGACTGTCCTGCCATACAAGCACTACCACTACTTGCAGCCAGACCCAGTTTGGCAAGTTCGCGCACAACGGCCCTTCCAGAGAGGGGTTGATTTTGCGCTGTACCGACAAGCATTGATATGTGGTGTGGCAAACGATTAGTTTGATCACCAGTGAAGTAAAGCCCTGGAATGGTCAGAAGATTTTTTTGTAATGCATCTCTCATTACTTTCACCATCGAAACCTGATTCTGTTTAGATTGATCAAAATCTGATGCCAATTTTTTCATCTGTTCGAGTGCCGTAGCCATTCCCGCAACTAATGCGACGGGTTCGGTCCCAGCGCGGAGACCTTGTTCTTGACCACCGCCACATTGCAAGGGCTTAATAGACGATAGGAATTCTGGGCGCACAAGAAGCAAACCAATGCCCTTGGGGCCTTGGAGCTTGTGAGCAGATGCACTAAGTAAGTCAATCGGCAGAGAAGCCCAATCTAAAAGACCTTGGCTAAGTACTTGTGTGGCATCGGTATGAAATGGTATGCCTCGATCCCTGCAAGCTCTACCAATAGTTTTAATGGGCTGGACTGTACCAACCTCACTTTGGCCCCAAATGACTGATACCAGACGAGTTGGGGGCGCCAGCATGCTGTCAACAGCCTCTAGCTTTATGCGACCCAAGGCATCTACAGGCCATGTGAAAACTTCCCATCCTTCACGATTGAGCATCTGAGCTACTGCAACTACAGCTGGATGTTCGACCGCTGAAATAACGAGGCGACCAGGCTGCATTGATCTAGCAGTTCCTAATAGGGCCAGATGTATTGATTCCGTAGCACCAGAGGTAAACAACACATCAGTTGTATTTGCCATCAGACAACTTGCGGTAGTTTGTCTACTTCTTTCAAGCAATTCAGCAGCGCAGATTCCTGGACCATGGATGCTAGATGGATTCCCCCAGGCAATTTGTTGAACCTCCATAATGCGCTGAACAACCGCCGGCCCTGGAGGGGTAGTGGCACATGCATCTAGATAGATCTCAGGCCTGCTGGAATTAACTCTGACCATCCTTTTCAAACTGGGTTTGAGTGCTTTGTGCCAATGAATCGTTAGTTAGCTTGGCAAAGCTATTAACAGATGAACTGATAAAAGATTGTTCTTTTCTATTAAAAACCTCGACATTAGTGCCCCTATCTGACTGTTGAGATGCCTTGCAAATTATTGGTGTATCAATATTAATCATGGGTTGTTGCACATCAACAACTTTTGACTGCTTTTCGTCACTTACATCCTCTGAAAAGCCTGGCATCAAGGCAGGTGTCATCACACCGTCAAATACCGCTTGAGCTGGGCCGATCATAAAAACAGATCCACTACGTCCTGGCCAACTGATATTTAATGGACCTCCTGGCAGGCGAACTTCAGCTTGTTCACCAGAAAGACCAAGTAAGCATGCTGCTACAAGCGTTGCACAAGCACCAGTGCCACATGCCAATGTAGGCCCTGCGCCACGCTCCCAAACACGAATCTCAAGTTGATCAGGTCCATTTACTTTCAAGAAATGGACGTTTGTTTTGGCAGGAAAAGCTGGGTTTTGCTCAAGTAAATGTCCCCAATTCTCAAAAGGGATTGAATTGAGATCATTAACAGGTACAACCACATGTGGGTTACCCATACCGACGGCCGCAACCTTCAATGTTGTGCCATCCATGGAGAACTCGCCTTGTGGCAAGCCAGCAGGGCCGCAGGGCAATGTGGTTGGTATTGATTGTGGATCTAAATACGGAGAACCCATATCAACACGTATTTGACCATCGTTGAGAAGAGCAGGCTGGATGATTCCAGCCAATGTTTCCACCCTCGAGTAGTCACAGGTGGTGTTGCCGTCAACATCGGCTACAAAACGAGCCAAACAACGTATGCCGTTCCCGCACATCTCAGCTTCGCTACCGTCGGCATTAAAAATTTTCATGCTTAGATCAGCCTCAGATTGAGGTGGTAGGGCGAGAATTAGACCATCCGCGCCAACCCCAAAACGACGATTGCAAATCAGACGTACCCAGGCTGGATCAGGAAACCGCACACGTTCAGGCAACTGTCCTTGTCGACCATCGATTAAAAGGAAGTCGTTTCCAAGTCCCTGATATTTGCTGAACTGCAACATCACTTACGCGTAGCTAACCCAATCCTATGGAAAATCATCCCCTTAACCCAAGTCTCCCTGGCGTTCGACTCATTCAAGGGTGGGTAAGGGACGAGATACCGCTAAGTATTGAGCTGCCTAATGGCCTGCGCCTGGAAGGGCGTCTGCTCTGGCAAGATCCCGAATTCCTCGCTCTAGAGCGCCCAGATTCACCTCAACCAGTTTTAATTAATCGTCGAGCTGTTCTGCTAATCCGACCACTTGGCTGAAACATCTACCCTTTACTCCCCAGCTGTGGCACGATCGCAAGCTGGTGAAACCTCTTCGTGACAGAGTCTTCCCCCCCAACTTCAACAACAAGCCATAGCTCAGCTCGCTACGAACCTATTGAGCTGGAAACGCGATGGCAAAAGGAATGGTTACGCCAAGGACTTGATCAAACTCCTGAAATTGGTGCGAACCAAAAATGCTTTTACGCGTTGTCGATGTTCCCGTATCCCTCCGGGAGTTTGCACATGGGGCATGTACGCAACTACGTAATCACAGATGTGATTGCCCGTGTACAGCGCATGCGAGGTGATGCTGTCCTTCACCCGATGGGATGGGATGCCTTCGGGTTGCCAGCAGAGAATGCCGCGATAGCAAGAAATGTGGATCCAGGAGACTGGACTGATCAAAATATTGCCCAAATGAGGGCACAGCTAGATCGATTAGGTCTATCAATTGACTGGAAAAGGCAACAGGCAACATGTAGCAGCGACTATTACCACTGGACACAATGGTTGTTCCTGGAGTTATTTGATGCTGGATTGGCTTATCAAAAAGAGGCAACTGTTAATTGGGATCCTGTTGACCAAACAGTACTAGCGAACGAACAAGTTGATGGTGATGGTCGATCCTGGCGTTCAGGAGCACTTGTTGAACAACGACTGCTCAGGCAATGGTTCCTGAAGATAACTAATTATGCAGACGCATTAGTCGATGATCTAGATCAATTAACTGGTTGGCCTGAAAGGGTTCGCACGATGCAAGCCAACTGGATTGGACGCTCACAAGGTGCAGAAATAAACTTCAAGGTAGATGGTCAGACAGATGAAATAGTCACTGTATTCACGACACGTCCTGACACTCTTTTTGGTGCAAGTTATCTGGTCCTAGCACCAGAGCATCCTTTAGTAGATGTTCTTACAAGTTCCGAGCAAGAAATAGCTGTAACGGCATTCAGGGATCTTGTCAGCCAACTAAGCGTCAAAGAGCGCACAGCTGATGATCAACCTAAACGTGGCGTACCTATCGGTTCATTTGTTAGCAACCCTGCCAATGGTGAGTTGATTCCGCTATGGATAGCGGATTATGTGCTCGCTGACTATGGCACGGGTGCAGTAATGGGCGTACCTGCACACGATGAGAGAGACTTTCTTTTCGCTCGTAGCCACGAACTTCCCATCAGAGTTGTTGTTAATTTACCGGGCACAGATGAGCATCTAAATGATGGTCAAGCCTGGTCAGGACCCGGTGTACTTATCAACTCAGCTGAATTTGACGGTCTCACAACAGAAGAAGCAAAGCGGGCAATTACAAATCATGGTTCCACTAAAGGTTGGGCAAAAAACAAAGTTCAATATCGATTACGCGACTGGTTGATATCTCGTCAGCGCTATTGGGGTTGCCCTATTCCGATGATTCACTGCTCTAGCTGCGGAACAATTCCTGTTCCGCAAGAGGACCTTCCTGTAACCCTGCCTAGAGATATCAACCTTTCTGGCAAAGGTGGTTCACCTCTTGAACAACAAGACGATTGGGTTAACGTTACATGTCCATGTTGCAAGAGGAATGCCCGACGAGAGACAGATACAATGGACACATTCATGTGTTCATCTTGGTATTATCTTCGTTTTGCGGATCCTCATAACAAGGAACATCCGTTTGATAAAGGTATTGCAGATAAATGGCTGCCAGTTAATCAATACGTAGGCGGTATAGAACATGCCATTCTTCACCTACTTTATGCGCGCTTCCTAACTAAGGCACTCTACGAACGAAAGCTTATAGGGTTTAACGAGCCCTTTGAGCGGTTGCTTACTCAAGGGATGGTTCAGGGAATAACCTATCGCAATAGTAAAACTGGACAATATATCTCGCCAGATTTGGTCTTGGATGCAGATGACCCCAGAGATCCAGAGACAAATGAAACTCTTGAGATTTTATTTGAGAAGATGTCAAAATCTAAATATAACGGCGTAGATCCAGCAATAGTAATTGATCGTTATGGTGCAGATACAGCGAGAATGTTCATCCTATTCAAGGCGCCCCCTGAAAAAGATTTGGAATGGGATGATGCCGATGTAGAAGGTCAGTATAGGTTCCTACAAAGACTTATTCGTTTGGTTGATAGTTGCACGAATACCGATAGCAATATATCAATTAACACATCAATAAAGATAGCTGATTTCACTGATCTGAGTGATAATGAATGCGAGATAAGAAGGGCAGTACATTCTGCAATAGAAGCTATTACTGAAGATCTAAGTGGCGACTTCCAGTTAAATACAGCTATTTCAGAACTGATGAAGCTATCAAATGCATTGAGTGGTTCGTTGCATAATATTAGCGCTAATGTTGCAGCAGAAGCACTTTCTATTTTAGTACGTCTACTTGCTCCCTTTGCACCTCATCTGGCCGAGGAATTTTGGATGAAACTTGGAGGAATAGACAGTGTCCATCTCCAGCCATGGCCAATTCACGACCCTAGTGCACTTATAAAAGACACTATTGAACTCGTGATTCAAGTCAAAGGGAAAGTAAGAGGCACGATCCAGGTCCCAGCTAATGCTGATAAAAGCACTTTGGAACAATTAACACTAGCTAGTGATATCGCTATAAAGTGGTTAGAAGGAAAAGAACCAAGAAGAGTTATCGTAGTGCCAGGTAAGTTGGTGAACCTCGTACCTTAAACAATTGGCACTGTATCGATCGTTTAAATAAATATTATTCCTTTTGCGACAAGTGACTTTTAATAATCATTGGAAAGCAACATTTAAACCTTAAATCTTGTCAATTAGCGAACTGCTACAAAGCTCACAGTTTGAGATCACATTCGAAATCTACTACTTGATTATTCAAACTAAACTTATAGACTATTGATGAGATCATTTCAGGCCTTCACGTAATCCCAGAGCAGAAGTAACTTGACTTAAGGATGTATTGTGAAAAAGTTTAATATTGGTGATTTAATGGATGTTAGCCATATATTTTTAGCCAAGGAACTTGAGAGTATTCATAAAATTGATACCATCTTTATTAGCATTAATTTTTAGTAAAGCGCATAGAGGCTGGATGGGACCAATTACCTTGTGCTGAGTATCCCCGATCGTTGGCATTTAGATGTCTTAAGATCCAAAAGACTGCCTCATCAGATCCTTCGCCAATAATTTGTTGGACTTCATCGACTGAGCGTTCTACACCATCTGAAAGTACAGCTTCTACTTGAGACTGTAAGTTGAGAATTGAAGCAGCGGCCTTCTTGCCTGCTTCAACTCCTGGTTGATGATAGGCATTGATATTAACCAGCTCTCCATAAAGGCCAACGGCTCTCTCAAAGAGTGCAATTAATGCACCAAGGCGTCGAGAATCAAATCTTCGCATAGAGATGCAGATGCTTTGTCGCCCACCTTCTGTGAGGGCTGAACGTGTGCCTTGAAGGAAACCATCTAGAAAATCACCTGGACGTTCGTTGTTAATCGCACCAATATCTGCCCCATCATCAAGCACTTCTATAAAAGTAGCGAAGAAGTTATCGACTCCATCTCTTAATTGCTGTACATAGGCGTGCTGATCTGTAGAGCCTTTATTGCCATATACAGCGATTCCCTGATGGACAACATTGCCATCTCGATCAAGGCGCTTCCCAAGGGACTCCATAACGAGCTGCTGAAGATAACGGCTGAAAACCTCTAGACGATCTTTATATGGAAGAACAACCATGTCACGACGCCCCTGGCCATCACCTGCAACAAACCAGGCTGCAGCCATCAGGGCAGCAGGGTTAGTTCGAAGATCGGCAACACGTGTGGCCTCATCCATCTGGGCGGCACCAGCTAGGAATTCACGTATATCACTACCAATCAATGCTCCGGGTAACAGACCAACAGCGCTGGTGATGCTGGTTCGCCCCCCAACCCAATCGAACATGTCAAAGCGCTCTAACCAGGATTCATCCTGCGCCTGTTTATCAAGTCGGCTATTGAGCATCGTCACTGCGACTGCCTGCCTAGCCCATTGACCTCCCATCTCCTCAAGGCGGAGGCGGGCTTGCTGCATGCCCAGGTGTGGTTCCGGAGTTGCTCCGGATTTACTTACGGTGATTACCAATGTGGTCGTAAGAGCCTCTCGTAAACCGTCAAGAACACGACTCATGCCATCAGGGTCCACATTGTCAAAAAAGTGGAATGACAGCCCCTCACCTTGATTCTCAAGCGCACGAACCATGAGAAGAGGGCCAAGGGCACTGCCTCCTATGCCGATCCAAAGCACATCGGAAAACTTCTTTCCATTTGGAGCTTTGATAACTCCATTGGCCACATTCCGACTGAAGGTCTCAATCAGGTTGATTTCATGGGCGATATGTTCACGAGTCTCGTCATCCGGGGCTAGTTGGGGCTGACGTAGCCAATAGTGGCCAACCATTCGCTGTTCGTCAGCGTTGGCAATGGCGCCCTGTTCAAGAGCTTGCATCGATTTGAATGCCAGCTCAAAGCGCGGTCGCAACTTCTCCAAATCGCCTGTGTTGATATGCATACGGCTGATATCGAGCCATATCCCCAGGTCATCTTGAAACCAAAGCAAATCACAGAAACGCTGCCATTGAATCTGGGCATCACTGGTGCTGAAATCCGGGAAGCTCATCGATGTTGCTTTTCTCTCACTGCTCGAAGCTATCCATGATCTGGGCAATTGCCCATTTTTTGGGATATTACAGTTATTGTCCCCGGATGCTCAAGGCACTTAACAAATACCCGAAAGCGCCTAAAAGGCGTTTTCTTACAGGCTTAGCACTTGTCTTATCAGGCTATCTGATGGTTCTCAATAATGAGAATACGTATCGATATGCTCACCAAATCCCGATCTCAAACCAGCTAAGAGCTGTTTCTAACCAGGATCAACTAGATCCAACTGATTTCACAGCAGAAGAACTCCAATATTTAGAGAGACGCTTTGGGGTGCATGGTCCACAACCTCTTCTGGCACAACTCTTCTTTGAAAGCTATGGGCAATTTGCTCCCGTACGCCACCAGACACTTTCGCAACTCGAGAATCTGCGATTTACGCTGCTCTCGGACTCAGCAAGACTAAACATCAATCCGATGCTAGTAGCGGCTGTTCTTTATGAAGAGATGCAGTTAGCCAAGCCTGTAGAGAATCACCCAATCGCAGCTCATTCAGGACTATTTCGTACCCATGGTCCCGCCCAGCTCAGTGTTCAGGAGTTGGTTTACCAAGGAAAATTGCCGAAGGACCCTAGCGCTGAGGAAATTACCCAAGGACGCAATCAATTGCTTGATCCGCACCAAAATGTACGCATTCTAATAGGAAAGATAGTGAGATTAAAACGAGAACTTGGTTTACCCTTGAATCGCGAGCTACAGATAATCAATTCGCCTAAAGATGCTAAAGGTATAGCCATGCTTGCGTATTTATATAATGGCAAAAGTGATTATCCACGCCGCGTACTACGACATATGCAAGATCCAGAGTTACATGGAATCATTTACTCTCAACGCTCCTTATCTGAACTTCCCCTTATCTAACTTTCCCTTACGATTACAAAGATGATCGAGTGCCGCTAATCGAATCTGAAGATCCTTCCAAGAGAAGCTGCGAGGATCGGAACGTTCACCTGCAAGGTCAACATGTTGATGAGTGGTTATATTCTGTGCAGGAATAGAAAAGCGATGCATCCATTGTGAAAGAACCAATGCGAGTGAATCATATTGAGCTTGCGTATACCCACTATGACTAGGTCCAAGATGTCGTCCATCCCAGGGTGTTTCAAGGCTTAGGTGTAATGCGAAATTATTAACTGACCCTGTTAAGCGAGGGTTTGTAACAGCCCATTCTCCAAGAAAAGCTGAATTACCTGCCCCATAGGCTCTTAAATGAGGATCAACTAAATCAGCAACTTTTCCATCTAAACTAATCATAGTGTGATAGCTCACCTGCCACTCATCCTTAGGGTGATTATCCTTAAATGTATTGTATGCGGAAGTTAAGGAGCCTGATGTCTCATGAAGAATAACAAGGCGTGGGGAAGTATTAAGTCGGCGTCCATATATATCCCAATGATGACGTTTACCATAGTTAGACTCATGAATTGGCCAATCTTTGCGATCATTTATTAGTTTCTTTTGAAGCAAATTAAGCCGTAATAGAATATTTGGATCAATGCCTGAACATTGCTTCCTCAACGGTGAAGACCAGGAGATAGCTCTTGGGGGTTTTGATGATGCAGATGTAAGGATATTATCTTTTGCTGTGTTGTCTTGCTCATAAATCAGTTTAACTGATTGGCCCTTAGATTCATGATCATCATCTTGATTGGATACTTGATCATCAACTAAATACCAACCAAGTCCTATAATTATCGATAATGCACAGGCACCAAGTGGTAAACGAAGGAACTTGAGTCGTGGTTGACTCTTCCATGACTTGATGAGTGTTGCTAAATAATCTGGAACCATTGTTCACGCAGTTTACTGGCCTGTGTTGGTGCTTGATCATCAATTGTCATGATCCAGTGATCCACACCTGGTGGATCACTGCCAATTGTAGTCTCGCGAAGGCGTCCTCTTCTTGAATAGGTGATAGTTACAGAGGGATCCTCTGGGAGCAGAGTTTTCATTTCGTCAACATGGCTTAAGCGAAAACCACCGACAGCGATTAATTCATCACCAACAACAAGTCCTGCTTGATGACCATGACTTCCAAAGGAAACACTTGTGATTTTAATTAAGCCTTCTCTTTGAAAAAGGGTTAGCCCAGTTTGTCTCTCAGTTGATTTTATAGGCTCAAGCTTCAGACCGATATCATTAACTACTGATTCAAGAGGGAGACTATCCAATTGATCAAGCCAAACATCAAGATCGCTGGCAAGAGTGGGTTCTACCTCAGCAATTGCAGCCTTGATATCTAGCCTTGAATAACCTCGCGCAGTACGACCGAACTTTAACCAAAGACTACGAAGAATGCTCGCCAGAGATGAGTCATATTGCCTAAGACGTACATCTAGACAAAAAGCTATTGCAGCACCAAGCCGATAGTAACTTACTTGTATATCAGAATTGGCTGGGTTTGATTTGTAGAGCTTCACCCAAGCCTCACGAGAACTATCTGCAAGTGTTTGATATCGTCGTCCAGGCTTTGTAAGTAGAGGGGAAAATTCTGCTGATAGATCCTTTAGCAAAGTAAGGCGATCGCTCAAGTTGGCCAAAAAAGGCAAGGTAAGATCAAAGTAGCTGGTGACACCTTCAGCGAACCATAATGAATCACTTACAACTGCCTTAGTATAGTCATATGGGCGGTACTCACTAGGCCTAAGACGTCTTACATTCCATTGATGAAGATATTCATGCCCTATAAGTTGTAGTAATTTTCGGTAGCCATCATTCTCGCCAAGTGAATTCCAAGAATACTGAAGTACAGCACCATAATCATGTTCGAGACCTCCGTATCCTCTATCTAACATCTGGATTACTAGTTGGTAGCGATCACCAGCCGGAGGAGGTCCATCCATTAAATGACATGTAGCACAGCAAATATCACTGATATCTTCTACAAAATCTGAAGGCCAACCCATTGGAGGTGCACCTATACATATTAGCTGATGATTGTTTTTGTTTACTGTAAAGGGTGTAGATTGAAAACAGCCAGCATGTAAAGGTGCATCTACAAGCTGGTCATAATCATCAGCGATGAAAATCTCCTCACCAGTTAGTGGAATATACGTATTCCATCCATCAGGCACAACAACATTTAGCCTATGTGTAGACCAACGATGACTACCTATTTCAACTACAGCGGCTGCAAGACAAAGGGAAGAGAAATCAGGGTCCAGATAACAAGTACGTACAGTGAGTTGACGCGCCTCAATCACGTAGTTCAAGGAGAGAGGCTCTAAAGAGTCTAGCTCTGTCTTCCAACCACTTGAGCTCACCCGCTGTACAGGAACTAATTTTGAGTCTTGCTTAAGGTTGAGACTATGAAGATGCTGAACATGCTCCCTAATTGTGTATGAACCTGGTGTCCATATCGGAAGTGACCATTGCAGACTTTTTGATCTAGGTATCCATTTCAGTGTGACCTTGATGGACTGAGATGCTGGCTCACTTAGATCAAGGTAAATATCTACAATTTCATTCATCTAAAGTAAGTCCTACAAGGTTAGTCTACTAGCTTTTAAGAATAGCAATCTTGCTGAGTCCATAGCCAGATCCAAAACACAATGGCGGTACGTTTTCGTTAAACGTAACAAACCTGGTTGATGAGCAGATTTAAATAAGTGTTAGCAATATTTAAAATCTAGCACTAAAAGAATGTAGAAGCGCTCTAGCTATGAAAAGCATGCAGTCCATGCATTGTTAAGATCACAGTCCCACTATCTGGGCTGCAACACTTAATGATTAGTAGCTGCTAATATTTTTTCATCCGTCAATACAGTGGGTAGTATAAATAAATTGAATAAGGATCTACTCCCTCATTCGCCAAAACCAACTCACTCCACTGGCGATCAAAAGGCAGAAAGCTTGTCGCTTATCTGGCCTCAACCAACAACTTTGCAGCGATTCAACCCTCCATTAAGACTTGGTGTCATGGCTTCCGGAAACGGCAGCAATTTTGAGGCCCTCGTAAAGGCAGCCAAAAGATCTGAACTTGATGCCCATATATGCGCACTAGTGGTAAATAATCCCAACTGTGAAGCACGTCGCAGGGCTGAACGCCTTGGGGTGAAGTGTGTAGTCCACGATCATCGAGATTTCGACAGTCGGGAAAAATTGGATCAGGCTTTAGTGAAAACATTTTCCATGTTGGCTGTCGAAGGTGTTGTAATGGCTGGTTGGATGCGCATAGTCACATCAATCCTGATTGATGCATACCCAAATCGACTACTCAACATTCACCCATCACTGCTGCCAAGTTTTCGAGGTTTAGATGCTGTCGATCAGGCAATAAAAGCCAGAGTTCCGCTCACTGGATGTTCTGTTCACCTGGTAGAACCCGAGGTAGATGCTGGCCAAGTGCTGGCACAGGCCGCAGTACCAATCCTGAGTTCAGACAACCATCTAACCCTCAGCAAACGAATCCAGCACCAAGAGCATCAACTCCTTCCCATAGCTGTAGCTATAGCTGGTGAATGCTGGAGAAGTGTCTAGATGATCTAGGGATAAAAAGTTAGCGAAGGTAAACCAGTGGCTGGTGGCAGACCAGCCATGAGATTCAAACATTGAACTGCTTGTCCCGCCTGACCCTTTACGAGGTTATCGACAGCACTCATCAAAACAAGCCGACTAGTGCGATTATCGACTTGTACAGAAAGGAGGGCTTTATTGGTGTTTTTCACCCACTTGGTTGCTGGATATGTGCCCACTGGCAGTACATCAACACAGGGATGGTGGCGATAGATCGCTCTAAGGACAGTCCTGCAATCCTCAGCTGTAAGTCCAGGATCTCTAAGGCGCGCATAAACAGTAGCAAGCAGACCACGGACCATTGGCACTAAATGTGGAGTGAACTGCAGCTGGATCGGTTGTCCAGCAACCTCACTAGCCATTTGTTCGATTTCAGAAGTATGGCGGTGTCCAACTACACCATATGGAGCTATCGAGTCAGAGGCTTCTGCTAAGAGAAATTGCTCCTTTGCCAAACGGCCACCACCTGATGTGCCAGTTTTGGCATCAATGATCAAGCCATCGTTTTCGATCAATCCTTGATTAAGGAAGGGCAATAAGGGCAGCAGGCTGGCTGTCGGGAAACATCCTGGTGCAGCAACAAGCTTTGCAGCCGCAATTTCAGGGCCCTTCCATTCGGGCAATCCATAAACAGCCTCACGACAAAGCTGTTCATCATTTCGATTCAGTACCCGTGCTTCTTGAACATAAACTTGATTCCATTGATCCAGTGAGCGATATCGATAGTCAGCTGAGAGGTCCACAACACGCACATTGCGTCTGAGCAATTGTGGTGCTAGCTGACAGGCAAGACCATTTGGGAGGCTGAGTACTGCGTAATTAGCCAACTCAGCAATCTTGTCTGGATCTGGAGATTGAACCTCAGGGTCATCTGGTATGGGCAGAAAAGGGAAGAGTTCGCTCCATCGCTTACCAGCACTACGTTCACCGCCGAGATAGGTGACATTTAGCTGTGGATGCCCCTCAAGCAGCCTGATTGTCTGAAGACCGCCATAGCCCGTTGCTCCGATTACGGCAACTCGGCTGTCATGAGCCTTAGATATGGCGGCGGCTTTGGTGCTTGGGGTGCTTTCCATGGCCTTCGACGAACGCCGGGTGATCGTACTGTTGTCGATAATGATCCCAGAAAGATTAATTCGTAAGACCCTGAGAACTTCCTCGAAATCCACAGATTCCATCGACATCCCCTTCGATGACATTGCTGATGCGTTAGCCGCTATCCGCAACGGTGAATGTGTTGTGGTTGTGGATGATGAACGCAGAGAAAACGAAGGGGATCTGATCTGTGCAGCTCAGTTCGCCACACCAGAACAAATCAACTTCATGGCCACCGAGGCCCGAGGTCTGATCTGCCTGGCAATGCAAGGCAGTCGCCTAGATCAACTTGATCTACCGCTGATGGTGGATCGAAATACAGATTCAAATCAAACTGCGTTCACAGTAAGTATCGATGCTGGACCTGAAAAAGGTGTAACTACAGGCATTTCAGCAGAAGATCGTGCCCGAACCATACAAGTAGCACTGCAAGCAGAAACTCGTCCTGTAGATCTTCGCCGTCCAGGTCATATTTTCCCTCTTAGAGCTAGTCAAGGAGGGGTCCTAAAACGTGCTGGCCATACAGAAGCTGCTGTTGACTTATCTCAGCTTGCAGGTTTAGCACCAGCAGGAGTGATTTGCGAAATCCAAAATTCTGACGGCTCAATGGCAAGATTGCCTCAATTGCGGAGTTATGCCCAGCGCTGGGGACTAAAACTAATAAATATTGCCGATCTAATTCGATACCGACTTGAGAATGAGAGATTTGTATACCGTCAAGCCACAACTGAATTGCCAAGTCTTTTTGGCAATTTTCAAGCGATAGGTTACTTAAATGGATTAGATGGTTCAGAGCATATTGCTCTAGTTAAGGGTGACCCTCGTGGACTAAAGGAACCAGTCCTAGTACGCATGCATTCAGAATGTCTTACCGGAGATGCCTTTGGATCACTGCGTTGTGATTGTCGCCCCCAACTCGAGGCTGCCTTAGCTCGCATCGAACAAGAAGGTGAAGGTGTGGTGGTTTATCTCCGACAAGAAGGTCGCGGCATAGGCCTAATCAACAAATTAAAGGCCTACAGCCTCCAGGATGGTGGTCTAGATACTGTTGAAGCAAATGAAAGCTTGGGTTTTCCCGCAGATTTACGCAACTACGGGGTTGGCGCACAGATACTCACAGACCTTGGCATCCATCGCCTGCGTCTACTCACAAACAATCCACGCAAAATCGCAGGACTAGGTGGCTATGGCTTACAGGTCGAAAGTCGCGTACCCCTTGTGATCTGCCCTGGCGACCACAACGCTGCCTATTTGGCTGTTAAACGTGAAAAACTTGGCCACTTAATAGAAGCGGAAAATTCTGAGGTTCAAGTTGTTGATGCAGGACCTTTTGTTGTAGCAGCCTGGGACGGTGAAGTTAATAGCAATGTGCTGACTGACCTCAGAATCCGTGCTCAGGGATGGGCAAAAGAGCATCATTTGGAGCTCAATCCAGAAAGCTCCCCACGTTTACTTGCATTGTGGGACAGACCAGTCTTTGCTTGGCGTATAAGCCAAATCCCAATAACTTCTCAGGCGTCATCATCCACCTTTGAGAAGGCTTCAATAGAGTCATTGCTTAAGGAATTGGCGCATTGGCCTGGTACTCGTCGTATTGGTCTTCTACGTACAGACAGCGCCCAACAAGCAATTCATCCTTCCCAAGATCTCAATCGTGAAGAGAGACCATTGGCCAGTCTTTTCGAGAGTGAGACATCCCAGCTAGAAAACTGGGAAGCCTCAAGAATTCCCAAATTGATTCTTTGGTCTTGAAATCAATCAGATTTATATGTTTATTCCTACTGAATGGTTACTTTGTTAATCCGAGAACCGTTCTTTAAGGCTAAGACGACATCGATATTTCCGGTCTGACCGAAAACTGTATGCACACCATCTAAATGAGGCTGAGCTTCATGCACAATAAAAAATTGACTTCCGCCAGTGTTCTTGCCTGCATGAGCCATAGATAGTGAGCCAGGAAGATGCTTTCTGTTATTGATCTCACAATTGATCGTATAACCAGGTCCACCGGTTCCAGGTGCACCATTTGCACCCTCACGTGTATTGGGGCAACCGCCCTGAGCCATAAAGCCATCGATCACACGATGAAAAGACAAACCGTCATAGAAACCTTCCTTGGCCAGCTTGGTGAAGTTAGCAACAGTTTGAGGAGCATCACCATCAAATAGGTCTAGCTCAATCAAGCCTGCTTCTGTGTCCATCAGGGCCTTAGTCATAACCAATTGAGCAAAAAAACATCTTACTCAACTGAGCCCCAAATGCGTGACAGGCTTAAATATCAACCAACCCTTTGCATTTGATTATTAAATATAATAAATTCGTCTATACTAATAACAGACAGATGACGCTTTCAAGCCCATCGGCATGTTACATGACCGAGTAGAGGGTTGAATAAAAGCAGTACTAATTAATAGTCAGATCCAGAGTATTTAAAGATTACTAACGCTAATAAATATGCAAGAGCAAAAGCTCTCAATGCAAGTAATGGCCTGAGCTTGCTAATGCTATTCGCAAATGATTATCATGGTCAAGCAGAAGCTCTCTTGCTGCATCAGCATCTAATCTGCCTACTGCCATCACTAGAGCTACTTTTACAGATCCATCACTTAATTTAAGCAACTCTAAGCCATGGTCTCGATCGATATCGGCCAAATCACGAAGAATTCGCAATGCACGATCCATCAGCTTGCTGTTGCTAGCAGCCACATCAACCATGCGATTACCAAATACTTTGCCAAGACGTACCATCACACAGGTTGAAAGAATATTTAGAGCCATCTTTGTTGCAGTTCCGGCCTTCAAACGTGTTGAACCTGTGAGCAATTCCGGACCAGTCAAAAGGCGAATATCAATGCTGCATGGCAACACAGCTTGTTCTAACGGCACACATGAAATTGCAATCGCCAGAGCATTGATTTGCTCTGCGTAGGCAAGTCCTCCTTTGACATAAGGAGTAGTTCCTCCTGCCGCAATACCGACAAGACAATCAGCAGAGCCAAATTCACGGTCCTCAAGAT
>Ga0208128_1000056_pt1 | contig 39389 bp, 27 predicted proteins | sample ETNtaG_35_FD_185758 | JGI IMG/M metagenome (GOLD analysis project Ga0208128, IMG submission 185758) | Marine microbial and viral communities from oxygen minimum zone, Eastern Pacific Ocean - ETNP201306PF51B (SPAdes) (version 2) | ecosystem: Environmental > Aquatic > Marine > Oceanic ... | reverse complement strand
GTCAAGGGGCATAAAATGGGAAATAGTAACAGAGAGAGCAACTCGAACAGGCTGATAATAATCAACCTGAAAATAGCTTGTTCACTCTAAACTCGAGTTACATAATAAAATGATTATAATTCTAAGATGGCATATTCGATAGATTTCAGAAGAAAAATATTAGACCTCTGGCAAAAAGAGGGAAATGTTAAAATTAAAGGATCAGATAGCAACAGATCAAAGATTGATCCGAGTCAGATTTCAAACGGTTAACCGCAGTTAGTGTGGGTCTTTTTCGACAAATGTTGCCAACCCTGTTTTCTCCAACCAACAGGGCAAGACCAGCCCAGCTAAATTCCAGCTAAGTTGTAGCCACCAACGGCGGATGAGATTGATGTCTTGGAGGGAATATCCAACTCAGTCCACATGGCCCCAGCCGATGCGGTCAGTCAGTCGACTGTTGGCCGTACTATACAACCAGTTGAAGATAAGTTGATCCAATGTCGACAGCTCCGACGGCCTCGTAAAAGAGAGTGGCTTGAAAACCAAACCAACATCCAGAGAGTGAGAGTAGATGCCAGCGAGCAACCGATGGAACGAACTGACAAAAATATCCTCGACACTACAGCGGCCAGAAAAAAACAGACACCGCCAGCCCAAATAATCATCAACCAACACCGCTGACAAATTATCTCCGACCGAAGGTCGGCTACCGCTTTCAGTCGAGGATTCAAACCTGATTTTCAGTTATTTAAGGACCGCCAAACGGCAATCAGCCAGCAGATTAGTTGTCGGGCCGATTCTGGCGATTAAGGCGGGGCTAATTTGCCTGCCAAGAACTGGCGGCCAAAGAAGAAATCTAAACCTCCCCCCTTAAGCCGACCAGAGAAATTTAGGTCTATACTTTTCCTGTGACGCCGATGTATTGCACCACACCTTGAGAACCGTGGCACTTCAGCAGACAGAGCTTTCCAATGCTTAGACTCTTCAAACTGGCGGTGCCTGTGGTCGAGTACAAAGATCAGATCAAACTACAACTGCTCAGCCAATGGCCAGTGAAATCATGGCCGCACCATGTGATAGAAATCCTGTCTCAAGTGCCACTGTCGCCATGGCGAAAAACCGCTGGATCGGTCTCCGTTCCGAATAGATTCAAGTTATCCTCGAAAGGGAGATGGATAGCTGTGTCCTGCCAGGATAAAAACGACACCTCAGGCGAAAATCGGTGTGCTTTTTTCATCCACTGAGGCATTTAATGTCGGTAAAAGCGGGATCAAGCATCTGTTGGCCATAAATACCGAGTGAGTAACTGATAGTTATACCCCCGGCAGAATGATTTATGAAACATTCGGGTTAGAATTTCAGTCGATCCCTAGAATCGGTTTTTACATATGCGGGCTCGTATACCTTGAGCCGAGAACTGGAACTGGTGATAGATAAAATCTACTCAAATCGGTGACATGCTACCATTGTTGTCAGTCAGGTTATTGAAGTCTCAACGAGGAAGTCAGTCTACTTGTTGGCACAAAGTTATCTGTCCGTTCAGAACCTTTATCCGTTATAGAATCCAATAAACCATGGGTTAATTCCATAGTACGACCTGGCCGTATCCCCATAAATCGTGACACTGAATGGCGGTTTCAGCCCTCGAACCTGAAAAGACTCCATGAGCAACCGTAAGGTTGGCATTAGTTATCGAATGCATTGATTTTTCTGAAGATCTAAGGCCAAATCGAGTATAATGGCTTCGTTAGTTCCAGAGATATTTCTCGTAGAAATGAGGAGGCTATAGATGCCAAAAGAATTAGTTGCACTTGCACCCCGTCAACCAGTATTACAGGATTATGAAGAATCGGCCCCACTCGAAGGACAGGTTCGGATCAAAGTAGATTTCGGGGCCCCTAAACGAGGATCAGAAATGACCATGTACTACGGTTCCCGTGGTGCTAAATTTCCAATGGGGTTGGGGAATATGTGCGTTGGTCGGATTATAGAGTTGGGTGATGGTGTGGACGAATTTGAGGTTGGCGACCGAGTTGCCTGTCACGGACATCTGAGAGAGACCCATATCCGATCGGCCGGGCAATTACTGGTCATGAGTGATCGAATGACATGGAAAGAGGCAGTTTGTTATGATCCAGCCCATTTTGCGCTGGCTAGCATTCGTGACGGTCAGGTTCGGCTTGGAGATCGGGTCGCTGTTTTTGGTCTGGGCGCGATCGGGCAGGTAACTGCACAAATGGCGAAACTGGCAGGCGCCGATTTGGTGGCGGTTGTCGATCCGATTGGAGTTCGGCGACAGGTAGCGCTCAATGCAGGCGTGGATATGGCAATCAACCCGTCTTCCGAAGATGTAGGACAAGTTCTAAAAGATGCTACTGGCGGATTAGGGGTTGATGTGGCGATTGAAACCAGTGCAGTCTATCAGGCTCTCGATCAAGCCATCCGCGGATTGGCTTTTAACGGAACGGTAGCCGTCGCCGGTTGGGCCAAAGAGTGTACTGGAGGGTTAGATCTAGGGGCTGTCGCTCACTTCAATATTCCCAACTTGATCTTCGCTCGAGCCAACAGTGATCCAAATCGAGATCATCCTCGCTGGGATTTCGCCAGAATCCGCCACCACTGTTGGCAGTGGCTATCGACAGGAAAAATCAATTGTGAGGAGATTGTGTCACCAGTTGTCCCATTTGCCGAGGCTGTCGAAGCATATCAGGAGATGGACCTGCATCCTGAACGAAGTGTCAAGCTTGGAATCTCGTTTGGGGACGGGTGATCTTGATTGGTAGGGGGAATAGTTATCCTTATCAGTTGCCCCTTCCAATTTCTCTCCCATCCTAAAAACTTCACCATCATTTTGGTAATAAGACAGGTATAAATCACCCCCACAGATATCGAAAAATGGCCGCAAATCGCCGACAACTAGGCCACACGGCAATTAAAAAAGAGGGAAACAGCATGGCCTCTTGGACCGGTAGTTGGCTTTGTCAGGCACCTAAATATGTACCATAGTGATGTGTTTCAGTTGTCGGTAGGCTACCGAGATCGTTCCTCGATGGTGGCCTACCGTCTTTCTGCTATCCGCTCATTGCGGTTGTTCACAGCGAAATTTTGACTACCCACCCGGAAGTTGCATCACAATAAAGGAGGTCCTGACCAAAGATAGACAGGCCATGCGGTTCCGGATGTGGTTCCGGCACCTCAATCCGGTCTAATTCCGAGCCATCCTTCAAATCCAGCTTGACGACGATCCGACTGGACGTATGCACCACCCAGATTCCGTCCTCCACCCGTATGACGCCGTGCGCCCGGCCATATGGTAAGGGAACCGTGTGCTGCACCGACCAGTCTGCAAGCCTTACCTTGTGCAAGACCTGATTTTTGAGCGTCTCAACCCAGAGATAGCCCTCCTCATATTGATCGTACTCGACCCCATGTGTACCGCCGCCGTCCGGTATAGGATACCGGGCTATAGTCTCTCCTGTTTGCGGATCGACTTTGAAGATCTCGCCCTGGCCTGAAGGTGCATCGGTTGACCGTTCCGGTCGCCATTGAGATCCTGGACCATTCGCTGCTAACCAGAGTGCACCACCGCCATACGCCATACCACTGGTGTTGGACGATTCGCTCTGCATATCTCGGATCAGTTTGGTCACACCGTAATCTGAGGTGCCGGTGACTTCGACCAAAGCAACTCGGTCGGTAATTTGGTCTACTAGAAAGAGTCCCTCATCCGTCGCCTGTAGCCCATTAGGAACGGAGTAGGGAGCGCGGAATAATTTCTCGATTGTTCTTGCCATTTGCTTCTCCTCATTTGGAGGCACTTACTCACAGTATATGCTTTAATTTCTTTTCTGTCAAAACAGCTAACTGTTGACCTGGCCGAAATTTCAGCATTTGAGAGGCCATCAAAAAATCCCCGTTGCTCAGGAGGTCTTTTCGGGTTAATTTCACCGGGTTCTAAAGTCTCAATGGCCCAGACATCGGCCATTTTGGTCCGGGTTTTACCCCTGACGGTGATAGTTACAATGGGTTATCGGATCTTTTCCATATTCTCCAAGCCGTTAAATAGTTAAATAGACGTCGAAAACTTGCTTCGTAGGAAACACTATAGCATTCCGATACAATAAACGGGCATATGTTTGATGATACACTTCCTTATTATTATTTAAAACCGTTGCGGTCCATTTTTGAAAGCCGACTTCAAATTCGTCGGGCGGCGATACTGAATTTAGCCCGTCCAACGCTAAAGGACCGTAAACACTGGCAAAGGCATCTAACAATCTCCTACTCACTCATAACCCACTGTCTCGTAATAAGATAAATTTCAGATAGACAGTTATCGGACTACTGATGATGATATATTGAATTATAAAAAGTTTAGATGTGGTTGCTCTACGACCCTCTTCCTTACCGTAACTACTACCTTTCAGTTCCGGCTTTTTTTGATGTTTCCTTAATGGCTTTCAATTTTCCCTGAAATCACTTGAAAAACTGTAATATTTACGGCATAATTACTGTTATATACAAATTAGTAAGAAGTGAGGTATTAAAGTCAGACGTGAAAAATATAGCTGTTTTTACGGTGCTTTGTTTACTGAGCGTATCTCTATTGCCGATAGTCAGTGCGGCAAAGGTAGTTGATGTTTGTGTCTATACTGAAACAACACAATGGATTGGTCAAGGCGCAGCACAGAAACAGGCGGACATACTGATGGACCGGATCAAAGGCAAACCCGGTATTGGTAAGGTCGAAAATCTGGGGCTAAAGAAGGTTGGCGCCTGGATGCAAGCCCATACCGAAAAGAAAGGCAACCACGTCTTTGTCATGTACGGCGACGTTCCAACATCGATCTATCCGGGTGGCAATGCCAAGAAAGATGGCTCAATTGCCGAGAAGTATCTAGAAGCCGGTAATACGTTTACCAATAGTGCCGACTATTTTTTCTGGGGAGTTGGGGGCCGAAACAAAGAGCCTGGCATCCAGAACATGATGGATATTCCCGGTATTGTCCAATGGGACGACAACACTCAGATGAAGTTAACGGCCGAAGGCAAGAAGTATTCGAAGACCCTAGCTAAAATGAAGGCCATCGAATCTGACCGGCCGTTTCATGTCGATCAGTTAGATGCCAAGTGGGAACTTGAAGTCGCTTTTGCTTCTGTCTCAGGCGATCAAAAGACAAAGCGAGCAGATCCTTGTATCGTGACCGAGAAGAATTACGAGGGACGGCTGATTCAGGTTTGTCAAACCTCTGGTTGTCCTGAGCCTGTCGGTGATATTCTTGCTGATATTTTATTAAACTACTATGTGGAGGCTGTTGGTGCGCTAGCAGTCGATGCAAATCAAAAGCTCCCCCTAACCTGGGGAGAAATTAAATCCGGAGGGAAATAATGTTGAGAAAAGTTTTGACTCTTTCTTTAGCCGTAATGGTTGCAGCTATCGGCTCTGTTTTTGCTGCGAGTGAGGTTGCCATATATACTGGTGAAACCCAGTGGATAGCGAAAGCCGAGGCAGACAAGCACGCAGACAGGTATACTAAGCTTTTCAAAGATGCGGGTATTAAAAGTACCTGGCTCAAATCGAAAGATGATGGGGCTAAGATCGCCGACTGGACAAAAAAGACTACCAAAGATGGTGGGATTGACGTCATGATTCTGTTTGGTGATCTTCCACCATCAATTTTTGATACTGGAAAAAAGCTGTCGGATGGAACACCAGCCGAAGGTTTTATCGAAACAACCGATGGGAATGCCTTTATCAATCACGCTGATTACATGTTCTGGGGCATAGCTGGACGTAATAGCGAATTTGGACTCAAGAGCATGATGGATATTGATGACATTGTCATGTGGGATGACAACACGCCTTGCAAAGTCACCGCGAAAGGGAAAGAGATTTCCCCTACTCTAGGTAAAGTCAAAGACGGCACGATTCTATCTGATCGTCCTTTCCATGTTGATCAACTTAAGGGCGACTGGAAAGTGGAAGCCTCTTTAGCTGATGCTAAAGACGGTACCCGTGCTGATCCCATCATCGTTCGCGACGGTGATAAAGGCCGTGTGATTCCTTGCGTGCAAATTAATGGACCAACAGAACCGCTGGCCGATATTGGGTTTGAGATCGTCAGTTGGCTGTTCAAGGGCGATACGGCTGTTGAATCTCAAGACAAACTTTCGGTTATCTGGGCCAATTTAAAGACCAGAAAATAGCACCTTGTCTTAGACGATTTATCTATCTTTGGTCACTGTAAGTAATAGAAGGGGCTTGATCGTTTTAGCGGTCAAGCCCTTTTTTATTTGCTGATGAAAAATTATCTTTACTATCTACTTCTACTGACGGTTTTTGCAACGATCTGGCTAACCTCTTGTGAGTTGACCCATTGGGGGATTGGAGATACCAGGGTTGAGCCAAAAGATGACGTAGAAATGGTTTATGTGCCGGCTGGACCTTTTCTGATGGGTACCAGTGAAGCTGATCTGGCAGCATACAAGACCCTTTTTCCACTCCGCCAAGCAGAACGATTCGTTAATGAAATGCCACAACGATCCGTTTATCTGGATGCTTTTTTAATAGACATTCACGAAGTTACCAATTGGCAATACCGAAAGTTTCTGGGCGAAACCGGTTATCAACCGAAAGACTATGTGCAGTATCCACCCCATGACGACCCGGATTATCCCGCCCTAGTTATGGTTTGGGAAGATGCGGTGGCCTACGCTGAATGGGTAGGGAAACGGCTGCCAACCGAAGCTGAATGGGAGAAAGCCGCTCGCGGGACTGATGGTCGAATATGGCCCTGGGGAAACCGGTGGGATGCCAGCTTGTTGAGTGGTAACGATGGAACGGGGGAGATCGACGGTTACGAATTAACCGCGCCGGTTGGCCAGTTCCCGCAGGGGGCAAGCCCTTATGGGGTGCTCGACATGGCCGGTAATCTGTGGGAATGGGTTTCGGATTGGTACGACCCAGATTATTATCTAAAGGCGTTGAGCCCCAACCCGACTGGGCCTGTCAGTGGCGATGGACACGTCTTAAAAGGTGGTGATTGGTCGGTGAATAAGGACTATACCCGTTGTGCCAGTCGGCTGGGTGGGAATCCGGGATCGATGTTACGCGGGTTCCGTTGTGCAACGGACGCACCGGCTCCAATTAGGAACCAGGAATTAGGAACCAGGAATTAAAGTGCAAAAGAGAGAGATGAGAAATAAAAATTCTAGGATTTCAGACTCCAGATTTAGTTAAGCTATGCGGTTGATTCGATTTTTAGTTGTCTTCATTCTTGCGGCTTGTCATACTAATCTTGATAGTACAGCGCAGTCTGGATCGACATCTGCCAATCAGCTTTACCAACACGGGCTGATTGAGATGCGCAATAGCGACCAGGAAGCCGCTATCCATTACTTCCGTCAAGCCATCGAGATTGATGATGACTTTGCCAAGGCGCAAGGGGCAATTGGTACCCTTTATTTGCAAATCGGCAACCTTGAAACTGCTGAACGACATCTTCAGAAAGCGATTTCTTTAGACGATAGAATGGAACAGGCCCATCTCAACCTGGCTCATTTGTATCGCCAAACCCATCGCTCCCCCAGAGCAGTAGAGATTTACCAACGTCTGTTGCAGATGTCACCGGATCAGAAGGTTAGCTCATCCACGCTGACCGGTGCGCACGTTGGCCTGGGAACGATTTATCACCACGCTAAATCCTACGAGAAAGCTATCGCCGCTTATCAGAAAGCCTTGGAACTTTCCCCCCGAATACCTTCCGTAATGACCAACCTCGCTTCTTGTTACGAGGCGATGGATCAGGTCGATCTGGCTATCTCACTTTATCAATCCGCTTTGAAAATCGATTCAACGGTTACTATGGCGCTCGGTAATCTGGGTGGTATCTATCAAGAACAGGGTAAGATTGATAAAGCCTTTCCGTTACTGGAACAGGCTGTAGTACTTGACCCGCGCTTCACCGAAGCCCACTACCATCTAGGGCTGATACTGATGAAGCAAAAACAGTTTCAGTCGGCAGTGGTAGCTTTTGAAACCGCCATCTCCCAAAAGCCGGATCATGTCGGGGCGCATTATAATTTGGCTCAAGGTTACTATCGTTTGCGTCGATCTGACGAGGGTCGAAAAACGATGGAAGTCTATCGTCAACTCAAGGCTATTTCCACTGACATCCAAGATCGAGAAAAGGCGATTACCCTAGAACCGAACAATCCCGCAGTCTATTTTCGCTTAGGTCAAACTTACGAAAAATACGATAAGCCGGATTTAGCTATCTCCGCCTACCGATCAGCAACCGCTGTTGGCAATCACTACTCTGAAGCCCATTACGCACTGGGCCGACTTTACTTTCAGCGAGGCCGTTTAGCAGAATCAGAGCAAGCATACCTTAGCGCGTTAGAACACGCGCCAGATACCGCTTCCCCCCATGTCGGTTTAGCTAAGCTGAATTATCTTCAACAAAAAATGGACTTAGCCGAGCAACATTATCAAGCTGCAATTTCTCACGATCCAACGCTAGCTGTGGCTCACGCAGGTTTGGGCGCTATTTACTACCATCGACAACAAACACCAGAAGCCGTTGCGGCTTTTCAACGAGCACTCGAAACCGATCCAAAGGCCTACTACGCCATGGCCGGTTTAGCTCGTATCTATCTACAAGATCCAGACTTAGTCGTTCAAGCCTGCCGGTTAGCTGAACAGGCATGTCAAATGCAACCCACCCCTCAATACTTCGATATCCTCTCGCAAGCCTATTTTCACGCAGGAGAAACCAAGCTAGCATTGAAAGCCTGTCAAACTGCCATCGAAATAGATCCTGAAAATCAGGTTTATCAGCAACGCTTGAGACAATTCCAAAAATCCCTTCCCTAACCCCAGTAATGGGAATTAGCCTTTTTCAAATTGCGCCTTTTCATATTGTGTTAGCGCTACAAATTTTGATTTGGTCAAGCTATGCCCTGAAGGCTGATATCCGGTTCACGGAAGTAACACAAGCCGCAGGAATTGGGTTTATCCATGTTGATGGCCGTAGTGGCGAAAAGTATTTCATGGAGACGCTGGGTGCAGGAGTTGCGTTCTTTGATTATAACAATGACGGCAACGCCGACCTGTATTTAGTCAACGGTGCGCCACTTCCCGGCTACCCGACAACAGCGGCACCTCCTACCAATCAACTGTATCGAAATAACGGTGATGGCACCTTTGCTGACCTGACCCAGTTGGCCGGTGTTGGTGATACCGGATATGGACACGGCTGTGCAACGGGTGACTATGATCTAGATGGAGATCTAGACCTCTACGTCACTAACTATGGACCGAATGTTTTATACCGTAATAACGGCGACGGTACCTTTACCGATGTGTCTCAATCGGCAGGTGTCGATAGTTCGCTGTGGGGAACCAGTTGTGCCTTTGCCGATTATGACTGTGACGGCGACCTGGACCTATATGTCGTCAACTACATCGAGTTTGATTTAGCCACGAATCCGTGGTGTGGCCTCAAGGAATCCGACATTCGCGCCTACTGTGAGCCAAATAGCTTCCGAGGTGTTTCGGATATTCTGTATCAAAATAACGGTGATGGAACTTTTACTGATGTGAGCCGAACAGCGGGGATTCTTAATCCAGACATTTCGTTCGAATCAGCGGGGAAGGGGTTAGGGGTGACCTGGGGCGACTACGATAATGACGGCTATCCAGACCTCTATATTGCTAACGACTCAACGGAAAATTTCTTCTATCGCAATAATAAAGATGGAACGTTTGAGGAGATCGGATTTATGATCGGAGTGGCAGTCAGTGAAAATGGTATACCTGAAAACGGTATGGGAACCGCCTTCGGAGATTTGAATAACGACGGTTGGTTAGATCTAATTGTTACTAACTATGCTGACCAGACCAATACCCTGTATCGAAATGACGGTGATGGTTTTTTTACCGACATCACCCGTCCCTCAAAAACAGGTCTTGTCAGCTTCCCTTATCTTGGCTGGGCAGCTTTTTTCCTTGATTACGATAATGATGGCTATCAGGATCTATATGTTGCTAATGGCCATTTACACGATAATCTGACCCAGTTGGAGCAAGAAGGAACTTACGCTCAGCCTGATCTGCTGTTCCAAAATAGTGCTGACGCTTCGCTAACGGAGGTCGCTCAAACACTGGGCGATATTGGACAGCCGGCGATCAGCCGGGGGGCCGCACTAGCTGACTATGATCTGGATGGTGATATGGACCTGCTGATTACCACCTCCAATGGTCGCCCTCGGTTACTTCGAAATGACGGAGGAAATCAAAATAACTGGATTCGGTTTAGGGTTAATGGGGCTGCCATCGGCACGCGCATCATAATTAAGGCTGAGTTGTCAAATACGATGGTTCAGCAACTCAAAGAGGTTGGAAACAATTCTGGTTATCTGTCCCAAAGCGAAATGCCACTGCATTTCGGTCTAGGACAAGCAAATCAGGTTGAGCAAGCCACTATTCGTTTCCCCAACGGGCAGATGCAACATATCTACGACTTAGCCGTCAACCAAACCGTTGAGATTACAGCTAATTAATAGTAGAACCCAATAATTACTGCGACTACAGTTTAGTCCGGCCTTAGTCTTTAACCCACAGCGACAGAAAGGTCGCTTTGCTATTTAGGTGTTTTTATTTTAAGCGTTTTGATTTCCCAAAATAGTGGCTAAATTAATCCGAGAGCCCAAGGCTTAGGATGATAGCAGTGAATGCTCATATCCTCCAAGCCCTGATTCAAATAGGGTAGTATCTCGCTGCCAGGCTGCCAACTGGTTTTTTAAACCGGCTGAGTTAAGCTGACGGCCACGACAAAGAGGCGTATCTGGACTCCATGGGCTAATTCAGAACGACCTTGGTAGTGAAGTGACAAGCCCAAGTTTTCCTGGTTATCGTCCGTGTTGGTGTCAAATCCCTACCTCAGTTGGTAATAGGATCCTGCGGTTTCAAACGATACGGTCAGAGTTATAGTGGAGAGGGGGAAATAACAATAGAGCTAATCGTAGTGGTAAATGACCAGATCAAAATGAGTAATCCATTGGCCAAAGACCGTACAAGAGCATCGAACGCGGGGGATAATATAAGACGCGTAGTTGTCGCAGTTCTGCCACAGCTACGACAAAATCAGGAATAATCTAATCTAACGCCGCTACAACCACAACACCGACACTGCATTATACTCACGTAGTGGAATTATTCTTGCCATTTTTCAGATACTGGCGGATATCAATCTGTCCATTTCTTCTTTCCAAGCTCTGCCAATCCATCTAAAGATTGACTTTCGTTTGTGGTCACTATTTTGATGCTCGTGGAACCTCAGGATGTTCTTACAGCCTTGCAAGTAAAGCCGTATCCGTGATTAGGAAAGGACTCCCTTATTTTCCTACTTAACCGAAGGGCAATTAATCTCCAACCGACTTGTCTGGCCGTTCTCAAATTCAATACTAACGCTAATTAGTTCTGAAGATCCAATTTGCTCTAGCTGACTAGAAGATAACTCATACAGGTGGGGAGACAGCCCTTTCGCTGAATCCGAAAACGGATCTAGTGGTTGTAGTTCTCCAATATTTTCAATATTGACCTTTGTTTCTGTTGAAGCATCGAAGACATTAATAAAATGCCGTCCACTCTCTACCGGACTGTACCAGGAGGCAAGTTGTGACTGACTCTCTTCAAGCGTCACGTATTGGCTTTCAATTTGTTCTGAAGTGACATCAATTACCCGAAATCCTTGCGGTTCACCTGAAATATTTGGACTCTGTAAACCGTTTTTCCACCAACTGCCAGCCACAGCTGCCGTTGTCAGGATCTGAATTCCATCTACACGATGACGACAATTTTCATGATCATGACCATGGAGTGTGGCAACGTTGTCGAAAGGTTTAAGTAGATCCAGAACCTTATCCGCTGCTGTCACCTCATTAATCGGAAATTCCATACCCAACTGTTGGCCAAAACGAACAGGTGCCGAGGTCGATATCGAACAGTGACTGGCCAGTATAATCGGCATCTGTTGCGGAATGTCTGCTAGATCTGTGGACAGCCAATCTAAATTCTGCTGATCGGCAACGAAATACCAATTGTGGGGATGTTCATCTGTAGGGGGAAAAAACCTAACCGTATCAAAGATTACAAAGTGGACACCATCATGATTAAAACTGCGCGAAAGTTGGCCTGCTTGTTCCGGGACTAGTGATCCGTTGCAAATCTCATGGTTGCCATTTACTTGATAGACGGGTATTGGTAGTTTCTGAATCATTTGATGATATGTTTTAACTGCTTCTGGAGTCACACCCAGATCACCACCGTTAATAAGCAGCTGTGGTTCAAAGGCTAACATTCTATCCAGGCATTTCTCAAAGCCAATAATAGAATCTTTGTTTTCCAGAAGATGAATATCAGTAAAAAATACGAAACGCATATAATTGACCTACACAATCTAGATAATTAGGTGATAGCCATTATAACAAAAATGTCGAGGGGCCCGACCACAGTGTTTATGCTCAAGCTATCATTCGGTTTGGCTATAACTATCATTCTATGCTAATTTAAATCGTTAGTCAATCACTCTGCCAACGATCAAATCCAAAATAGCGTAATCTCTATTCCCATCTGCTAAAAGCCCCTCGGCTTGAATCAGGGCTGGCAATAAACAAAGGGGGATCCGCTATTTTGATTCCCTGGTAGATTTTAGGCTTGCACCCAACCTTGGGGAGAATATCCTGCCAGACAGGGAAAGGAGAGGATAGAGGCTCATTCAGGCCGAAAACTATTCAAGCGAAAATTAGAATTGGTCGTTCCCATTGATAGATCGGTCCCAACTGCCAGCCATATTTTTGGCATTCTCGACAGAATTAATGGCTAACCAAACGATTCTAGTCAATTGGCAGAAATTGATATTGCATCAGATAGGAAGGGTCGGGAAACGGAGAAGGTCTGATCCATACTCAGCCTAGCCATCTCCCTCAACTATTGGGTAGCCAGGTCTGGGATTAACAAAGATCCAGATTACTGATTCCTCGTTTTAAGGGTTGCCCATCTGGTTGTAAGCCTATGGGAAGGATCGACGGCGAACGCTGACTCAAACCCCTTCAGCAACTCCTTCAGTTCAACTGCACTGAGCGCACGGTCATAGAGAAATACTTCGTCAATCCCACCAATATATGTTTCTCCACCATATTTACCTAAACCCAAAGGATCGCCCGGATTCGCAATCTTACCCTCTTTCTTAATACTGACATCTAATTTCCCATTGATATAGAGGGAAAGCATCTTACCGTCATAAGTACCTGCAATGTGAGTCCAAACCTCCTGTTTCACTTTCATCTTCCCCCAAGCTAAACCAATGCCACTATCGGTCCAAACAGCAAACACCCAGCCGTCCGGATTTTGTTCTCCTCCAGCTTGGTCTTCTAATAAATATGAACCATTTCGACGGTGTCCAGTATCGGAGTCCTCATCGATACGAAACCATCCACCAAGGCTCATTGCCTCTTTAAGGCTGTTTAGACTATCGGTAATTGGGACATCAACACCCTGTTGAGGTTTGGTCACCACGGCTTGCCCAAATTTACCCGCATCTCTTTTTGCTCCGTTGTTTAGTTCACCATGATTTTCGTTGCCAGAACTATCTTCAATAACTTTCCCTTTTGCCGTGTCAAAAAGCCAGAGGGCAATCAGGCCATCTTTGAGATCAGCTTCAACTCGCAGGGGAAAAACGCAGAAACTAAGCAACAGTAAGACTATACTGCTAAGTTCAACCGTGGAGTAAAATATTTTCATCTTCAATCTCCTAGTGGAAAGAGGTAGAAACCATCCTACGACACAACCTGACCTTTGTCAAGCTTTTTTTAATAACCCTGATTCAACTTTTCTCATACGGGTTCTAACAACTGCCCAGTTTTTGGGGGACGTGAGAAATATCAGTCTTAAACTCGGATTAAAAGGATTTCGCGCTTGGCAGAAAGAAGTAGGATAGAATCGAGTTGCCACTCCATCCTCGTAAAGAGGTCTAAGTCATACATTGAGATGTTCTCGGACACGTTCCATCAATTCAGGCGAAATGTCAAGCGGAAAGGTAATCTTTTGGTGTGTCAAACCCGATTCTAAGAGAGCACATAGTGCCTCTTGTGTAGCGTAAGCCTTTTGAGCATGACAGCGGTTATCGGTGCCGCTCTCAACAGTATCGATCAGACTCTCAGTTAAACGAATCTGCGCCGGCTTGCCGATGGCTGGCCAGGAGCCTTCAACTTCTTGGTATCGGCCGTCAGGATACCAAATTCGCAAGCCGTGCGATAGGCCGAACCAGATACGCCCTTTGGTACAAACCGCATCGGCATAAAGATTCAGCCCATTTCCCGGATAAGGGGATTGAGAAGATTCTCGACCTGCCTCCACGTATAGCGGCACACCATCTTCGAAGACCAGGATGCCTGTATTGTAGTCGGGACCGATCTGTTTAGCGTCGAAAGTCTCCTGGCCTGAAAAGTTGCCCAACGCCCATGAAAATGGCTTTTCGTCGTGAAGGAAACGGACAAAGTCGATCATGTGCGTCCCCTGGCCGTGCAACTTAATGGCACTGATTGATCGAAAATACTCTACCTGTCCTAGCTCCCCACTCTGAAGAATATCCCGCATCTGTTGGGCCAAATCGAAAAACCGGTATTGGTGATTGACCAGCAACGTTGTGCCTGCCGCTTCAGCGCGATCTCGCATGGTTTTCGCATCTTCGATGTTGACCCCAAACGGTTTCTCCATCAAGATTCCCTTCACGCCGGTCTCTATCGCCGTCATTACTGGTTGGAATATCCACTTTGGTCGAGTAACAACAGTAACAATATCGACTTCTGCTGACTCAATCATCTCGTTGACCGAAGTATAGGCCTGTGGAATGCCGTTTTTTTGGGCAAATTCATGACAGGTTTTCTGATTTAGATCTGCCACGGCCACGATTTCGCACTGCTCAACCGATTTGAAGGCTTCAACGTGTGCATTCTGTCGACCTCCACAGCCGATTAATCCGATTCTGTGTGTCATCCTTTTATTCCTTGATTAATGAAAGTTAACCTACGAAGGGAGTGCAACCAGATCTGGTGTTTTCATTCCAGTTCCGGTGTTAAAGAGAACTGCTTTTTCTTCTGGTTGTAATGTTTTAGAGGTCAGCAATTTTTTATAAGCGGCATAGGTGGCCGCTCCTTCTGGAGCCGCGAAAACGCCTTCCTGATTAGCCATTTCATAGATGGCAGTATGAATTTCCGAGTCTGAGACGGTCAATGCAGTACCGTTGCTGTCACGAATAATCTGCAATATCAGATAGTCAGCGATTGCAGCGGGAACTCTTATACCAGGAGCAATGGTCTGGGCATCTGGCCACAACTCGGCGTGATCCGCTCCGGACTCAAAAGCCTGCACGATTGGCGCACAGCCTTCAGCTTGCACTGAAATCATCTTGGGCCGTTGACCGTCAATCCAGCCAATTTGCTCCAACTCCTCGAAGGCTTTCCACATACCCACGATACCGGTACCTCCACCTGTTGGATAAATAATGGCATCCGGCAGTACCCAATCGAACTGTTCGGCTAATTCTAGTCCCATCGTCTTTTTACCCTCTGCCCGATAAGGTTCTTTAAGGGTGGAAACATCAAACCAATTTTCAGATGATTCTCTGAGCTGTTGACCAGCTTGATTAATCAGGCCATCTACTAAATGGAGCGTTGCATCGTAGACGGTCGCCTCTCGCATCATCATAGCCGGGGTATCGTTGGGCATAAAGACATGGATTTCCATTTTGGCCCGACTGCCATAAGCAGACAGTGCGGCTGCTGCGTTGCCTGCCGAAGGGATAGCAATGGTCTTAACTCCTAATTCCTTGGCCTTGGAGACGGCTGCTGATAACCCGCGGGCTTTGAAACTGCCTGTCGGATTTAAACCTTCGTCTTTAATATACAGTTGCTCTGCTCGATGCTTCTCGCCAAGTGCTTGCGCGCGTAGAAGTGGAGTTCCACCCTCCCCTAATGAAACCACATGTTTTGAATCCAAAACAGGCATGATTTCAAACCACCGCCAGATGTTATGTGGTCGTTGTAAGAGGTGGGATTTCTGCCAGTATTGCTTAACTTTTTCTAAATCGTAGCGGGCAAACAGAACTTTACCACAAGCGCAACAGATAGTTTGCACTTGGTCAGCGGAAAAGTTTTGGTTGCAGTTGGTACATTCCAGGTGCGTGAGATAACTTTTCATCTTAGTCCGTCTACTTTCCGGTAGGTTCATAAACGGGAAAATTATATGTAACCCTTGGCTAAAAAGCCAACCAATCTAAGAGCCGAAAACAGGACAATAGAGTCAGCAAAACCTAAATGAAGGAAGGATTCAGTTTGAATAGTAGTGGACAAATGATAGAGATAGACTGGTTGAAGATCATCATTGGACATTAGTTGGGTATTAGTTGGATAACTCTGATTTTCTTTGGTGTAATTTATTCTGTGATCAGGAGCAATCGCTAAGATTCCGGGCTACCAATCAACACAGTATATTACCGACTGAAATAGTCACTTTATCGATAGTGATTAATCATCATGTTGCTGCGCTTGCTTTTACACCTTTCTCGGTTATTACCGGCGGTGATTTGACTATTTAGATCCGTGCTTTCTGAATGAAATAGCTGATATATTAAAGCAGATAACGACCCCCCAAACCAGCAGAAATATTGGGGATCCCAGGTTAACTAAACCCTCCTTTACAAGAATGTTATGCTCATGTATAATGGTTTTGCCCGATTCTTTCATACTCACAGTTTAGGCTGCAAGTATGATCTACTCTGAATTCTGGAGAAATTGAGATGAAACGCATTGGTCTATTACTTTTGCTAGTTGTTATGCTAGGTTGCAGCGAGAATCCCGGGAGGAGTTGCCGACCGTCGACGGCTAATTGACGACCTGATTCTGGAATATGTTCCGGCGGACACCCATTCCCCTTAGAACCCTGACTGAGTTCTGCCAGCCTACACCAGCAGATCTACGGAGTTTTATCCTTGCATATAACATCTGAGATGCTTCACATTGTTGATGATTTTGAAAGACAGGGATTCGCAGTTTTGCCTAACTTTATCGAATCCGACTGCCTACAACTGGTGAAAGAAGGCTGTCAACAACTGGTCGATAACCTGGCTGAGCAACTTTACGGCGACGGAGTGGTCGGCGAACTTTACTCGACGGAGCCGTTTACCCGACGGATGATTTGCCTCTTCGCCAACCATATGGATAAGACACCAACTATCTTTCGTCCCGAACTGCACCTACCTGCTTTTTATGACCTGTTTGCACATCCCAAATTGCTGGACTTAGCCGAACTGGTACTCGGCTCCGAGATCCGCCTCTATCCCAACTACTCGGTGCGACCCAAACTCCCTAACGATCCCCGAACAGAGGTGTTATGGCATCAGGATGCAGGCTATACCAGCACGGATGCTAACGCCTTGCGGATGATGAATGTATGGGTGCCATTGGTGCCTGCCAACGAAGAGAATGGTTGCATGCAATTTATCCCTGAAAGCCATAGGTTGGGTGTTGTGGATCATCAAAAGGAAGAGTTTTACTTGCAGATCCACCAAGAGCACCTGGATTCCAGGATGCATGAGGCTATCCAGATCGAGGCTGTGCCTGGCGATATAGTCGTCTTTAGCAATCTCCTGTTTCACCGCGGATTACCCAACCGGTCCAACCACATCAGGTGGAGCGTCGATTTTCGTTATCAGGATGCAACCCAATCCACGATGCGGACAACAGAAGGACATCTACTATGCTCCAAGATCGCACCTGAACAGGTGGTGCGCAACCGGGACCACTGGGGACAACTCAGTTTTAAGTAGCGCTTCCACCTTCGACTTCTGTAAATCCCTTTTAACAATCCAATTGATCATCGCCAAATTTCCATATGGCAGCAGCACAGAGCTAAAGCAGGGGCATTTTTAGACGGTAAGGCTGTATTGATTACACGTAATCACGATTGTCAGACTATTCGTCGGACTTGATAGAGGAGAAGAGTCTATGTCTACTACAAGAGCTGGTTGGGCACAATTTGATTCGACACCACCATTGGGATTGCCAATGGGTGGGCGTGGCCCCCGCTTTTCGAGCGCTAATGAAGTACTCGATTCGTTAGCTGCACAGGCGGTTATTTTGGAGGATCGAAAAGGTTATCGTACAGTCTGGATTTCGATTGATATGATCGGTATGACCTGGCAGATGACAAGCCGGTTGCGGATGGAACTGTCAGCGGTGACGGATATTCCTTTTGAAGCAATTGTGGTGAATTTTTCACACACGCACAGCGGACCTATGTCTGGTTTTGAAGGATATGCAACAACTGTGGAGAAACCAACAGCCCTCATAGCATACGAGGAAGATTTGTTGACACGCGCGGTGAAGATGGTCATTGAAGCCGTCGAAAACCTTCAAGCCGTTACAGTTCAGGTGTATCACGGCACGTCAGAAATCGGGATTAACCGGCGAGGGCCAAATCCGGATGGCAGGATGGGAATGAGGCCAAATCCGGATGGGTTTATGAATCGGGATCTCTGGGGACTCGACCTAAAGGCGGGTAATGGCCGCTGTGTGCTCTTCAATTATGGTTGCCACCCAGTGATGGTTTACGGTTTTGCTTGGGATAGTATTTCTGCCGACTTTCCGGGAGTTTGTCGTGATAAATTGGTCGAAACGCTGGGCGCGAATACACAGGCTCAATTTATTCAGGGTTGTGCTGGTAATGTTCGTCCGCGTAGGCTGGCTAATTTTGAGGACGGTTCTTTCCGTCAGTCAACGTCAGAGGATTATATTCTCACCGGTGGCCAGCTTGCAGACGATGTGCTGGCTGCGATTGAGGCGGGAGGTGAAGATCTCGATCTGGAGATAAATTGTGTGTCTGGATTTGCAATGGCACCACGCAATATGGAAATAATTCCACCTCTTTCACACTGGGAAGAACTAGCTGAGAGCGAGGCCGAACTCGAGCGCAATCTTGGGGTTTATTGGGTTGAGCGTTTACGTTCGGGTATTCCACCTGTTCAGTTTTTGCCCTGGGCAGTTGGGCTGATTCGCTTAGCTGAGCGACATACCATCGCCTGGCTGGCCAATGAGGTGGTTGCCGAGTGGCTTCCGCTCCTTCGAAATTGGTTGAATGATCCTAACCTCACTGCCTGGGGCTATTGTCAGGATGGACGCAACTATATGCCGACGGATGAACTGATTCCTGAAGGTGGTTATGAAGTGGATCGGGCGAACACCTATACCAAGGCAGGGCCAGGACCATTCAAGGTGGGGGTTAACAAGGCAACAGAGACAACATTTCGAGCGCTGGCTGAGCGGATTTAAGTTTTTTTTAATTTCATAATCCGTAGCATATTCCGTGTACTGTGACTGGTAGCCGGTTATCCCCATCAGCTATTTTTCTTTACTCTTTCCCCAATCTTAAAACTCACCACCATCTTTCGTCTGGATGAGCCTCTGCCTTCTCTGTCAATGCATATAGGGTTGTTTCGCCGGCTTCGTCCTGTTACAGTTCCTGTTTATAATTGCTGTCGCTTTTTAACTATGGGAAAGCAGTGTCGTTTAGGAGTTTTTTTAGTCAGTCTAGAAGTTTTCCTTTGTCCACTCTTCGTGCTCAACTCAACTTTTTCGAGTCCGAGGTATTTCGGATCTGGAGATAATTATGATCGTTCCCGCACTTTTTCTGCTAACAACTTCGATTGGCCTCTGGCCAAAAGCTCTCAGTCATACAGTCAGCTTTGGATCAGATCAACCGATTGTTGGAACTTACTTTTTTTATTGGTATGACATTCACACAAAAGGGCATTTCTTAAATCACGATGGTACGGATGCGTTGGTTGATCATCCAACGAACCCAAACGATTATAGTTATAATTCGGTCAATTGGTGGAAACGTGAGCTTCACGACGTAATCTCGGCGAAGGTCGATTTCATTTTACCGGTTTATTGGGGGATTCCGAATCGGCAAAATGACCCGAAATTTCATGATGCTTGGAGCTTTTCAGGTCTTCCGAAACTGGTCGAGGCGTGGGATCAGATTGCCGGGCAAGGGAACCACCCCCCACCACGGATCGGAATGTTTTATGACACCAGTACGCTGGAACTCAACCCCGATCGTTTTCACGTGGATCTGACAACCTCCGAAGGTAAGCAGTGGTTTTACGAAACCATTCGCGATTTCTTTTCGCTTGTTCCGCCGAGGACCTGGGCCATGATCGATCAGAAACCGATCATTTTTCTGTATTCCGCTTCGTTTGCCAAAAAACAGGATCCGGAGATTTTTGACTATGTGCGTCGAAATTTTAAGACCGATTTTACCTGTGAACCGTTCATCGTTAAAGAGATTTCGTGGCATGGAGACGCAGATGCAACTTACGCCTGGGGTGGTGCGGTAAGTCCCCGTTGGAACGACGTAACCGCTTTGGGGCCAGGTTACGACCACCACGCCGTCCCGGGGCGCGAACCGCTCGTCGTCGATCGCGAGAACGGAGATTTTTACAAACGTGTTTGGCGATCTCTTCTCGCACAACATCCAACACGTCGATCCAGGATCGTCACGATCGAAACGTGGAACGAACTTCACGAAGGAACCGACATTTGCGATACAATCGAGTACGGCGGGGAATACATTGATCTCACTGCGAAGTTTGCCGACCAATTCAGATCAGGAGATCAAATCCCAATCGATGGTAAATTTTCGAGTGCCGAATCGGTTTCGTGGAGCGAAGGTCTAAGCTCAGGAATTAATATCACTGAAGTTGATGATGGTCTGTTTGAAACGGTAGAGGTAAACGGAGTTTCGGCGATCAAATCGAAGAAAAATAAAACTGGAGGGCGATATGTTTATTTCAGGATCGACGACAGTTTTCTGTTTGATCAGGAGATACCGGTTACGATTGAGTTGGCCTATTTAGATGACGGTTGTACGCAGATTGAACTGAATTATGACAGTAGCGATACAAATGGATCCGTGCGAGACGGGGCTTTTAAGTTCGGTGGACAGCAGAAGATCGACGACAGCAGAGAGTGGAAAACAACCGAATTTTCGGTAAAAGACGGTCGGTTTGTAAACCGTTGCAACGGCGCAGATTTTCGTTTCGCCGTGACTGCTGGTAATCTGACGGTGAAACAGGTTAAAGTGGCAAAATGAAGCATAAAGAATTGAAAATTGCCCGTTAGCAGTTAGTTAGTGGTTAGAAGCACAGTGCCGGTTTTCGGTCAGTTTATGATCATTTTTACTGATAGGACTTTCTCATTATGAAACAATCTCAGATCGAAGATCTCGATCCAAACTTCGAAAAAATCGACCCAAAAACAGGGCTCCATTGGTATGATATTCAGGTATTTGGCATTGAAGGCCAGGGATGGTCGGACACCAAGCGGACCTATGCCCGACTTCCAGCAAAAGCAGAAGGGATCGTTCGTGAGCCGGTATGGCAATTAGCACAACATTCGGCCGGCCTTTGCGTTCGGTTTGTGACATCAGCTAAAGCGATTAGCGCTCGGTGGCAGCTATGGAGTCAGAGTCTGGCCATGGCCCACATGCCTGCAACAGGTGTTTCTGGCATCGACCTCTACATCAAGGACTCATCGCGATCCAAGGGCAGACGGTACCATTGGGTTGGCTTCGGCAAACCGGAAAAATTCCCAGATAACGAAGCCGAATTGGTGGCTGGACTCAATGGCCAACCTCACGAGTTTATCCTCTACCTGCCACTCTACAACGGTGTCGAAAAGGTGGAGATCGGCGTGGATGCGGAAGTCGTCATCGACAAAGCCCGTACGCATACAACTAAGCCAATTGTCATGTACGGCACCAGCATCCTTCACGGGGGATGTGCTTCGCGGCCAGGCATGTCCTATCCTGCAATCATGGGACGTGCGATTGACCAACCGATTATCAACTTGGGGTTTTCAGGAAACGGTCAGGCTGAACCAGAGATGGCCGAATTACTCACGGAACTCGATCCGTCTGTTTACATCCTGGACTACTGCCCCAACGTCAATGCCGACGGAATCCGTGAGCGGACTGAGCCATTCGTGCAAACACTACGAAACGTCCATCCGGAAACGCCCATTGTTCTGGTGGAGAACATCACCTACCAGAAGCACCTCTACGTGCAATCCGCCCGCACCAGCACAGATGAGAAAAACGTGGAACTGCGCTCAGCGTACAACCGTCTTCGGCAAGCGGCTGTAAAGCATCTGCTGTATGTCCCGGGCGAACGGCTACTCGGGGATGATGGAGAAGGCACTGTTGATGGGGTTCATCCGACAGATGTGGGATTCATGAGAATGGCGGAAACCATCGCTCCTGTAGTCGAAGCGCTTCTCTAATTGGTAGCTTCGCCTTATAATCCTTATAATAAAGACTCGGTTTAAATATGAATGAGGTGTGGCTTAGCGTAAATTTTATGTAGGGCTATACCTCTAAATTCGGCTTAAAATAAAGATCATAAATCCCCGATCTCCTCTGAACCCCTCTACTAACTCATTTAGCCCATTTGATTGTTTAATTACTCTGTCTAAAACCACCCCTATCCGAGAATTTCTTCAATGATTAGCTGTTGAGCTGGCATCTCTTGATTGGCAGCTTCTAGCCTTTCCCGACTTGAGACCACACAAATTGCCCCCTTCGCAAAATTAGTTTCCAACAATTCCAGTAAGGCTCTTTTTACCTCTTGGGGGGTGACACGCCGAAGTTGGGCGTAATACTGCTCACGAAGTTCAGGGGTTTGTCCAATCAGATGACGGTATAAGGCCTGACCGGTTGCAGACTCTGGTCGAATAGGTCGTTCGAACTGTTTAGCCGTAGCTATAATGGCGCGATCGATATCGGTCTGAGTCCATTCCACTTCACGAATATAGTCAGCAACACCGGAAAATACGTCCAGCGTCCTACTGATGTGTGGATCGCGGTAAGAACCAAGACTGAGAGTGCTACCGAGTGGGCTATAACTGAACATTGCCCCATAAGCATTACCCCTAAATCGAATTTCGTTCATGATATATTCCAGTCGAACCAGATGGGCGCCAACTGTCAAAGGGGCCTTATCCGGATGGGAATAGTGTGGTGCTGGGATCACTTGAGCGCAGTGCGCGACTTGAATCGGTGCCGCTAAACCTTCACATGGAGGATCATCATACGGTTTAAAGTCGATGGACGCATCATCGATGGATTCATTACGCATATCAGATATCCAGCCTTTTAAGGTGTTTTGCACCGTTGTTGCCGAACTCTTCGAACCGGTAAAACTCGCAGTCAAGCGACCACGAACCAGCAAAAAGTCTCGTATGGATCCGATCTGACGTATTACGTCTTCACTGCGTTTTTCAAAATCGTTATTAAACTCTTCCACAAGTGACAGTTGCGGTAGCCCATACACCATCTCAGACAAATATCCTTCTACTGTTAATCCGCGTGCGGCATGGCTCATTGCTGTCCCTGATCCGTCGTAAACCATGCTTGTTCGATATCTGGCCTGAGCCTGCAGCAGTACATCCCGCAACCGGTTTTTATCGCCCGGATCAACCGAAAATAGTAAATCGTGTAACACTTCCAGAGCAGAAGACATTTGATCATCTAAAGCCTTCAAACTAAACTGAACATTCCACAAAGAGTGATTTGCATCGCCAACACGAGTGCCAAAATCAGTCCGGCAGGAGATTCCACCGGTCGATGCCGCTGATCGTTGAGCAATCTGCTCATAATCCATCCCTGCCGCCCCCATTTTTCGAATCGCTTCGGTATACCGCGGCAAGTAAGGCCAGAGTTCGGATGGCATTCCCTGTAAATTGAAGTTCAGAACCAGATAATTGACACCGTTCGCAAAGACACTGTTTTGCAGCAGTTCGACACCGTCAATCGCCTTCACCTCTGTCTGAATATGTGTAAGTTGACCTGGCAAATCGCTAACTTTCAATTGTGGTAACGTTGCCAGTAACTCGGGAGGGTTAGGTTGACTATTTAATCGGTCAAGCTCTTCTGCTTCGGTAGCAATCTGCTTAACCTGATCGTCGTTAAACTGCCTACGCGTTTTTTTCATCCGCTCAGCAAAAGCTGTATCGATTCGGGACTGCATCTGGCTGTCGGGTTTCAACATAGCGGTGAGACGATGGGAATTTGTCAATAACCTCGAACGTATCAGTTGATTGAAAAGCTGTGGATCGGATTCATAACGACGTTTACAGTTAGACAAATGCTCATTCATACACAAGAAAACCAACGGATCTCTATCATAGATCCATGAGCTGATTACCCGCCTCATCATGTGTAGTGGAAACATCGATTGAATTTCGAGATAGTGGTATGCCGATTGCTGAAAAGCAGCCTCTACTCGTTCCGGTTCAATTTCACTTTCAGCAATTTGAGATAACGTCTTGGTAACTAATTGAACAAAATCGTCGATGTGATCGGATTCACTGCCCTTAAGACCGACACTAAAAGTGCTTTCTCTACCTATCCCGCCTACTCCTGAAGCGATAATATCGGCGCCTAAGTTTGAGTTGATAATCGCTTTTTTTAAAGGGGCGGCTTCATTGCCCAGTAAAATGAGGCTGAGAATATAAATCAAGGCGACATCCTCCGGATCAGTGGCATCGCCAATCAACCACTCAATTGCCAGATATGTCTTTTCGGTAGAGGGTTCATCCGTACCAATTGGATAGGTGTCGATTATAGATCTCGGTTGGTCCCACCGTACTTGAGATTTGATGCTAGTATCAACATCGAGACGGTTGAAAGCATTAAGTTTATCGGATAAAAATGCCAGGTACTCCGTGGTCGGTGTATTACCGTACAGAAAGAAGTAGCTGTTACTTGGATGGTAATAGGTTCGATGGAACCCCTTCAGGCCTTCATAGGTCAGATCGGGAATAGCATCCGGGTCACCTCCGGATTCTTTCCCGTAGATTGTATCTGGAAGCAACGCCCGCGAGATCGAGCGATAGAGGCGAGATTCGGGATCGGAAAATGCACCTTTCATTTCATTGTAGACGATGCCCGTTATGGTCAGATCACCTGTCGGATCTTCTGGATCCAGGGGAGCAAAATGGTGTCCTTCACGCCTAAATGTTTGTTCGGTTAACAACGGATGAAAAACCGCATCAAAATAGACCTCAGCCAAGTTGAAAAGATCCTGTTTTACGTTGCTGGCCACTGGATAGTATGTGCAATCTGAACCTGTCATGGCATTGATAAATGTTGCCATACTCATTTTTACCATTTCGAAGAAAGGTTCTTTTACCGGATACTTACCAGAACCAGCCAGAACTGCGTGTTCGAGAATATGGGGAACCCCAGTGTTATCTGGTGGTGGCGTGGGAAAGCTAACCGAGAACAAATTCTCTGCATCCTGGTTGTGAAGATGAAGCAATCGTGCTCCGCTCTTTTTGTGTTCAAGCTGGTAAGCTACCGAACGCAAAGCCTCAAGAGGTGTTACGGCCTTAATTGAGAACCCGTTAAAATCTTGCCCCGCATACATCGTTGTTTCTGGAAGTGCTGACATCCATTATTCCTTGTACAATCTTAAATTTACTCTAAAATCGAAATCCAAACATACTGTAATTTTAACATCCCTCTATATAACTTAGTACCTAACGGCAATCTACGTCTCCTTGGCGGTCTATCGATAGCCTGTTAGCCATACAGAAAGGTGAAAAAAGTGATGATCCTTACCCGATCATTTACTACGATACGATTCCCAGTTTTAAAAACACAGGTGATCGGCCGGGAGGCTCAGGGCAAGATCAAACCGGCTTCTATTTTAACAGAGATTTCTGTCCTAACCAAGTTACTAACAGAAAAAGATCGAAACGATGAAGAAGGACTACATGAAAATCGGTTCTTCATAACCTCATAGATTTCATATATAAACCGCAACTGTAGATCGATAACATAGATCGGGTTCAAGGTAGATAAGCAGAGTCAACAGTTAGGCTGTTGAACTGACGAAGGCTTAGGGTAGGATTAAGGGGGGGAAATTTCTACTTTGATATTTGAAACTGTTTGATTTCTGGAAAATTGAGAATTATAGTTGCCGCCCAGCTATTACCTTTCGATCAAGAGCGGAGGATCAACAGGTACCGGCCAATAACGGGCAAAGGCTTGCTCTAGCTCTAGCCAAAACCCAGGCCCGTTGTGAAAGTGAATGGAAGTGGTTCCACACTCGTCAACAGGTCACGGTATTTATGAAGGCATGTGGGATAATAGTGTAGCCCGGTTCAACAAGTGGTTTAACTTGAAGGTTAATCCGAATCAGTTACAAATAGGTTTACCTTGACAACAGAGCTACTTCAGACTTCACCACCGAGGTGATTTAAATCAGAAGGGATAGATCCATGACAACAAGTGACCGTATTGATGAAGCCAGGCAGGTGGGGCTAAAGGCACTGAACCCATCCTCAAAGCAACTGGAACACGGATTAGAGTTACATAATGAGTTTATTGTCTTTGATTCTTATGGTTTCTCACCCACCTCAGTTCCTGATCCCGTCGTTCTGGCTAAGGCCATTGATGCTGGAGCCTGGCCCAATGAATTACGAGATCTGACGGAAGAGATGTCCATGACCCGGCATCTGACGGACCCGATTGGCCTACAGTCCTACAAACAGGCTTGGCAGGCATCCGGAGTCAACTGTGTCTTTCAGAATGCGGGGCAGGAAGGCAACCGCATTGAGCGGATTATCAAGCGTCATGCCCGTTTTACCCACGTTACCGACCAGTTGAGCGATTTCGTCTGTCGACATAAAACGAGCCAAACAGCAAGGCCGGCGCTGTCTCTACTTTTCGGCTAATGGGGTACCTGTCCCACAGCGGTGGGATACGGTAAGCGAGGAGTTGGGGTTTATTCGCGTATTCTACCAGCTAGGTTGCAGGATGATGCATCTTACCTACAATCGCTGGAACATGATTGGCGTAGGTTGTGGTGAAGATTCAAGCGGTGGGTTGAGCGATATGGGACGCGAAGTGGTTCAGGAGATGAACCGGGTTGGTGTAATAGTAGATATTGCACATTCAAGCTTACAAACCTGTATGGATGCGGCTCAGGTCTCAGCCAAACCGATAGTGGCCAGTCACTCCTCCTGCTGGTCGTTGAGAGAACATTGTCGGGCCAAGACAGATGCGGTGATACGCTCTATTGTTGAGACCGGAGGTTATGTTGGCATCTGCTGTATCCCCTCCTTTCTAGGTGGTAACGGAGATATAACCGCTCTACTCGACCACATCGACTACATGGTGAAGAATTTCGGTGCCGACCACGTAGCCATTGGAACTGATGCAGGTTACCAGATTCGGGACTATGATGACCAATCGACCAAAGCTCAGTCTCAGAAATTTCGAACAGCCTTTAGCTCATTATGGCCAAAAAATAGTTTTACACCAGAGTACCAGCAAGATTGGCAAAAGAAGAGTCTAGCCTGGACTAACTGGCCGTTGTTTACAGTAGGACTGGTTCAGCGTGGTCATTCGGATGAGGACATCGGCAAGATCATCGGCGGAAATGTGATGCGGGTGGCACAAGCGGTTTTACCGGAGAGACCGAGTTTCGCTTATTAGACAAATAACCAGGAGGAGGTTATGATATTGGTAAGATTGGATTTTAATTCAATCCTAAATCCACTGTCTTAACCGGTAGGTGTCAGACGGCTTACCGCGATCCGCGGCTCTCACTATACGATAGATTATTTCGTCTTTATCACACCTTTTGTTAGCGATCTTTTGTCCGCTCAATACAGCAAACTGGGTACGCTTAGAATTTGATCCCGAGATAGAGACGAATTACCATCCCAGCAGTAAGCGGCTAAGTGACCCCCTCGAGCCACACTCCAATCTAAACAGGCCACATTCCCATCTACCGTAGCATTGTTCTCTGTTTGCCAATAGTGGCCAAAAAAGACTGGAGGCTGATCCACCAGGTAACTGTAGTCCTGTCCTACTTGGACCCGGTGGGCTGGAATTTGGGGCTTAATATCTTCTCGGACTTCGGCTAAATCGCGGTAAGTTTGCCCCGATGCATTCCACCATCTTAGCCGAATCTGCTGTAGCTGGTTCCCGTGAGAATCCAGAAAACTGTATCCAACTGGCGAGTCAATCTCTGGGCCTTTGAGCAAGGTTTCAATAGCTCGGTAGGCAAAGGTATCAGCCTCTTTATCGGCTGAGGCTATTAAGGTTGCTTCCGTCAAGCAGTCTCTATCATCTAAATAATCCTTCATTTGATCTAAGATTGGCTGATACCAACAGGCGTGGATAGCTCGAAACCTATCTAGCTCCAAAAATAGGGGCAAGGTTTTAAACCAGTCAATGACCTCTTTCTGTTCTTGGGGGTGAGAATGATATTCTCGTAGAAAGAATTGATGTTGCTGAATGTTTTTTGGCTGTGGGCTCGGAGTGGAGTTTTCCCATCTGCACCATAAGTGTGGAAGCAGATGGCATTATACTCATGGTTGCCCAAAATCGCGTATGCCGCTTGCTGTTCGACCATTGGTTTGACTAGCTCGATAACACGACGATTTTGCTGGTCACTATCGATAAAGTCACCTAGAAAAACGGCCTTCTGTGCTGGATGTTGATAGTAGCCATTTTGCTGTTGGTAACCCAATTTTTTCAACAGGGCTTGCAGAATATCGGCATGAGCGTGGATATCATCAATAATATCGTACTGATTCATTCTCTTTTTATCCGTACTCAAATTAAGCCTGCGAGATCCAGACAGTTGGACAATAAAGCATATTTAGAGCATATTTTCTGTCACCTGAATCCAGACCAGTTAATTAAAAGTCGGTTATAACCTTTACTGCTTGTCCACTTGCCAGCGATTCGGCTATAGCCAGACAGGCCGCCACGGTCTTGGCTCCCTCTCGCACGTCGATTAAAGGTAATTGGCCCTGGTCTAAACATTGAACGAAATGCTCTAACTCCTCCACACAGGCATGAACTTCAGTCAACAGTGAATGTGGCATTTCTGAGAATGCCTCTACCTGACCGAAGGCTTTCAAGAACAGTTTATTATTCTCTACTGTTCCTTCTGTGCCATAAAGACTGAAATTCATGGCATAGGGCCGAGGTACACCAACTGAGACCAAACACTTGCCCACTGCTCCATGGCTGAATTTCAGCATCGCAATGACGGTATCTTGCCACTCTACCTGTTGTAGGACCTTCCTGGTCCCATATGCCGATACCTCCTCCAACTCACCTACGATCCATCGCATCAAATCGAGCGGATGGCAACCACCACCAATGACAGCAAATTGCCCCTCCTCTGCATGTCGCCACCATTGGTGAGTAGCTCCAGCCAGAAATGGCTGGAGTGAATGGACATAGTCGGCCTCACAGAAGCAGGCTTGTCCCAACTTCCCTTCTTGGTAGAGGGCTTTGATCGCCTGTTGAAGTGGTTGGAAACGGGCTCCGTGCCCCACCATTAACTGATGTCCTGTTCGATCGACAGCGGCCACCATGCGCCGACAATCTTCCAGCTTGGTAGCCATTGGTTTTTCACAGAAGACATGTTTGCCGGTTTCCAAAGCAGCTACAGCCTGATCAGCATGCAGCCGATTGGGTGTACAGAGATAAACGACATCGACCTTTTCGTCTTGTAAAACGGCTCGATAATCAGTGCTGATATACTCAGCAGCATACTCAGCTTTTAATGCCTCTAACCGCTCCCTGCTAGCATCAGTGCCAACCATAACTCTCAAGGTAGTCCTAGGATTTTCACTAATGGCTTTGACATGCTCAACACCAATATAGCCAATACCGACGACCGCTACGCGGTAAGTTTTCATATCTGGTTCCTTCGGCTTTGAAATCTGATAACTGTGACCTTTAATATCATAGCACAGAACAGAATTGGGGTAAATAGGTCATTGAACGAGTACCGATCGTTAGGGGAGGGTTAATAGCTGATAATGAAAATAGATGGGAAGTAAGTCAGGCCAGTGCCAGTACCCAGATTGTCAGCAATTGCGATTTCGGCTCAAGAAGCGACGTCAAATGGCGGCCAAAAACTCTTCGGCTTGACGAAAGATGGTTTCGATACTCCCGGATTAGGTCCTTAGTTAGTTTCTGTGTCTATATGTTGGTTAGTATTTTGGATTCGTCACAAGATAACAAGTATCTCCGGTCCAAGGTATCATCGCCGATAATTGGACCGTGGGTTATTTCGTAAAATTTCGACTTGGTCGATAATTTATTTGGGACTCTTTTACCCCGTTTTAAGGATGTGATTTCAAATCTTTTTGCTGTGTTGAATGAGGCGTTTTGTCGTGTTATGATATTAGCATGTTTATTGATTTTGGTGGCCTTTCGCATTCCCAGGTATTTCTACTTTTGGCTTTCAGAGGAGGTAATTACATTATACTGATTTGGTTGGTTTCCTGTCGTGCTCCTCGTCTTATGTTGTATCGATAGGATGTCTTGACAATATATTCACAGTCCCCCCTCTTTACACAAAAACCCAAAAGTAGGATCGTAAAATAACCATAAAACCTCGAGGGAAAAAGACCACTAGACCGAGAAAGTGCGGCCTGGAGTATATGAAGCACTATCCTTGGTTGATGGCGGGTCTCATTAACGCACAGTGATCATTGGTCCGAGGAAGGATAATTCCCCAATGGATAGTATAGTATCAGCTATCAGCAGCATTGAAAATAATATTCGGCCCTTTACGGTCTCGGCAAATACGGAACGGTAGAGAAAAGAGCCAGATAGATGAGAGGCAAAGAATCGTCGATTCTCAAAGCCGCCTGGCGGATTCTGGTTAGACTGGCTCTGATCATCCTCGGATTCGGCTTTTTGGTGATTCTGCTGGCTAAAGTAACCTGGTTTCTGGGACAACAGGGCCAGAAAGCCGATATTCAGCATCTCACCACAGCGATCGATACCAACCACCAGCGATTCGGCGTGGCAGAGGTCTTCCCGTCGCAAATGAATTTGCTCTCACCTCAGGTTGACCTGTCACAAACCGATAACCGGATACATACTGTTAGTGAGTGGACAGGCGATAGAAACTTTCATCAGGCGCCGATGCTGGAAAACACCGACTTACCGCCGGTGGCCGACCGATTACCCCGAAACCCTCTGGTCATCCATCCGCCTGACCAGAATGGCCCCTACGGTGGCACCTGGCGGCGTTACGGCACCAGTGCGCCGGATGTCGGCATCTTTCGCGCTCGTCTGGCTTACGACGGGCTGGTTCGCTGGGGACCGATGGCGCAGCAGATCCTGCCCAATCTGGCCGTTAGATGGGAGGTTACCAACCAGGGAAGAACCTATACCTTTTGGCTGCGGGAAGGAGTTCGTTGGTCGGACGGCACTCTGTTTAGTGTTGATGATATCCTGTTCTGGTACGACCACGTGATCAAAAATCCAGACCTGACGCCGACCATTCCACGCGAATATCAACGAGATGGTGTACCGATGGAGGTGGAGAAAATCGATGACACCACTGTTCGCTTTCGTTTTGCTAGTCCTTACGGCCTCTTTCTGAATGTAATGGCGTCCGGTCGAAGCTATCCGATGGTTGAGTATCCAGCGCACTACCTCAAACAGTTTCATCCCGACTTCACCGACGAAGATCAACTGTTGAAGATGGCCAGGAAAAAGTCGCTCGATTTCTGGTACCAGCTTTTTGAGGATCAAGCCAATTGGCAGAACACTGAGATTCCGCGTCTCTGGCCGTGGCTGGTTAAGGTGCCGCCACCGGCTAATGCGATCGTTTTCAGGCGAAATCCGCACTACTGGAAAGTAGATGGCGACGGAAATCAGCTTCCCTACGTCGACCGGATGACCTTTGAAATTTACGATACCAAGATCATCAATATGAAGGCTATGAACGGCGAAGTTGGGATGCAGGGCCGACATCTACAGTTCGATAACTATCCGAAATTTAAGCTCAACAGCCAGGAGAGAGGATACAGCGTTCGACTCTGGATCAGCAGTGGTGGCGGTACGGCCCTAGCTCTTAACCTCAACCATAAAGATCCGGTTTTAGGCCAGATCTTTGCCGACCGACGCTTCAGGATTGCGCTATCCCATGCTATCGACCGTCAGCAACTGAACGAAATCGCCTTTTTTGGGATTGGTCAACCGTGCCAGGTTTCACCTCTTCCTATCTCCCCCTTTTACTCTGAATCTTACGAAAGCGCCTATACGACCTATGATCCAGCCCAGGCCAATCGGTTGTTGGATCAGATGGGCCTATCCCAGCGGAACAGAGACGGTATCCGCTTGAGGCCGGACGGTAAACCGATTCACCTGCGTATTGAACTGGCATCGGTCTTTTTCAATATTCCCATGTTCCAATTGGTGGCCCAACAGTGGAGTGCCGTCGGAATAAAAACAGAACTCAAGCTGGAAGCGAGGCAACTCTTTTCTGCCCGAAGGTCGGCCCTGCTTTACGATGTCGGTGTCTGGGGTTCAGCGGACGAGTTGATGCCGCTTATCGACCCAAAGTGGTTCTTTCCTTGTGGCGACGGATCGTTACAAGGCATCGGTTATGCCAGGTGGTTTTTATCCGACGGGAAACAGGGCGTCACACCACCGGAGAAAATGCAGCGGTGCATGTCCTTATACCGGCAGATCGAGAAAACAACGGATCCTCAAGAACAGGTGCGACTATTCCAGCAGATTATCGAACTGAATCGGGAAAATTTATGGGTGATTGGTACCGTTAGCCGGGTACCATCCTTGTTTGTGGTCAAGGATACATTTCGGAATGTACCGCAAATTGCCGTGGCGGGCTGGCTTTTCAGGACACCGGGGAGTACGGCACCGGAATGCTACGCTATTGATGAAGGTGCTGGCAACCGGATTTACTAATTTCACCCAACTCCCAGTTTATCCTTTGTAGTTTGCGTTATCAGGGCTGAAAAATCGGCTCTAGAGGCGCCTCAGTCCGACCTATTTTCGAGCCACTCCTAGCTTGGCGTGAGCTAGTAAAAACTCCTCGATGCCCTCTGCTTAGCTAGCTCAGCCCGCCATACTTCAGGCGGGAATTGGACTGGATCTGGTAACCAACTGTCCAGTTCCTGTTGGTAAGAGCTCGGGAAAGCGAATTCTTTAGCCGCCTGGACAATCCACTCCTGGTAATCCAGGTAGGGCAGATTCTTACGGTCAGCAAAAGCTTGCTGATAAGCCAAAATATAGACCCGGCAGGAGTAAAATTCCTGTTCCACCTTAACTTCGATCATCTCTTTTTGGTATATCCCTTTGTCCACGCCTTCATATTGGTCAAGGGTGGCCTCACAGGCAGGTGTCAACTGCCAAATAAGTCCCCAAACATTAGCACCCGTTTCCGCTAAAATAGTAGCAAATCCGCTAGCATCTATCTTGTAGCGGTAGTCGGTTAGTATAGCTGGAGATACTAAGGTGGAATCGGGACAACGGTCTGCCATTTGTAATCGATCCATGTTAGAACCGTAAGCGAAGTAGAGTCTATTTTTCATTTGACAAAGTTGTCCGTTGGCTTAATTGGAATCCACTAAATACCACTAACTAAATAATAGCATAGGAGCCTGTTGCACAATGATTTTCGGAGATTGCTAAATAAATATATATGAAATACTGATTTACACCACCTAATGTAATGATGTAAGTCGTTTCATAAGCCAAAGTGTGACCTGCCGATAAAGTCAAGGTGACCTGTTTCTCTCCCCAGTTGGCTTGTTTGGTCGTCGTCAGTTTAGCCTGTACCATCTGCTCTATCTTCAGCATTATCAACCACTCTCGGCCTGCCCATCTCCTTACCTCTCGCTTTTGTATCTCGATCTACTTGACACCGATTAACGAATCTGTTATTCTGCTTTCTCCAATTACGATATTGAAACTGATAGCAAAAATGGAACCTGAGTAGTGAACCCCCTTTTTGTTAATATTACCAATGACATTAATGAACTAAATAGCAATAATTAAGTAAAGTAAGTAGTTTTCTTAGATTGTCAGTTACTCTATGAATCAATAATCCCCTGGAGCCATTCATGAACGTTCCTCCAACCGATTTCATCCCTGTCTCTGTTTCTGACCTGCATTTGCTTGTAATGCGTCTTCTCTGCGTGCCTGGTGTGTCAGAAGATCACGCTCGTGTTATTGCTGACTTGATGATCGATACCGATCTACGAGGGGTCTTCAGTCATGGTACGCAGCCGCTGGGTGGATACTTACAGGGTTACCAGAACGGCACTATCAATCCGGTTCCCAACCTAAAGATAGTCAAAGAGACACCCGTCTCTGTGTTGGTGGATGGTGACGGCGGACTGGGGCATGTGGCAACTCACATGGCGGTGGCACGAGCAATCGAGAAAACCCAGACGACCGGTTTCTGCATGGCAGTAAGTCGATTTCACGCCCACTTTGGTAGTGCCGGGAAATATACACGCATGATCGTCAAGGAGGGCCTGATTGGCTTCTGCGTGTCGGGCCTGTGTGCCCGGATACCTGAAGACAGCAACACAAATGCTTGGGCTCACTATCCTCTGGACAATTGTCCTATGAGCTTCGGATTTCCCGCCAAGGAGGGGTATCCTGTCATATCTGATATCTGTTCAAGCGTTATGGATGAATGGGACGTTGAGTCGGAACGATTCCAATCTATATTTGAACAGATGCCATCGGCGGTTTTTCGCAGTCTGGGCCTCCGGGCCGTTACGAACTTCCTGTCTGCGGGTCTCGGCGGCATGATGCTACCGGGATTTCGCGATGGTGAACGCAAATGGCAGAACGCGTACTACGGGGCATTCTGCTGGATCCTGGATCCCCAGGTCTTCGTTGAGGCCGAGGCTTTTGAAGAAGAAGTAGACCGTACCACACGGGTTATTGGTGAGCTTCAGCCCCTTCCGGGTTATCAACGAGCCGAGCTACCCGGCGGCCCGGAATGGGAGCGTGAAATAGCCTTCCGCCGTGACGGCATTCCTCTCGGAGAAGGGCACCGGCGTAGCCTCGAGATAGCCGCAGAAAAGTTGGGGGTAGCGGTCCCCTGGTAGTCCTCCCATGAATGGATACCGACCACGTCATTGAGAGTGAGCATTGGTGATAAGTCTCAATTATCACCGTTCTGAATTCCTATCCATTACCACTGAGTTCCCCATCTCGGCGTTTGCCTGCTGTACCGTTGCTGGATCGGCTTCGTGCTGTCTTTATGAGCGATTGATGCCGGTGGCCTTTCAAAAATCGTGATCAAAATACTATCATTTAAAAAACAACTAAGCAGGGAAGAGAGAGTCACTCAGAGCATAATGTAACCATCAGATCTATGGATAATCTGACAGTATTTGCTTTATTAGTTCTTAATTTTACTCCAAGTAGTGGTTAGGTTCCCTTTTGAGGCAACTGTCAGAAAAGTGGTTAAATGATTGACAACAGCGAACAAAGCGTTGCACAGCGATACGGTAAACTGAGCGCCGACACTAATGACTCCTACCCGGTATGTTTTCGTCTGTTTATCCTCTCCGAGGAATGGATGCTTCGGATTTTTCCGATCATATTACTAGCGATCATACCACTAACCTAGTGTACACAGAAGGTCGGGTTCACCTTTTCTGCCGCCTATTTTCAATTTCCTTGAATTAAATCAGCGGAGGCCTAAAACCGGGCCACTAACTGTATTTAACAGTCAGGTAACTGGCAGGTCCCTGCCGGCCGAACTTATTCAGGGCCTTAACCTGTAGATGATTCTTTCCTCGGCACAGTTTCCAGCTGAATCGATCCGAGACTGGCGTCCAGTCCTCATCACCCGTGTGGACCAGATAGTGCTCAATATTCGGCATTTGCGTCCTGAAATCGACATCCAGTATTTCGGGATGATCCAATCGGCGAGGATAAATTACTACCCCATTTGGCGCCCAATAGAAGTCGTCTGTCCGACCAGAGTGTTTCGAAAACCATGGATGTGGAGGCGTTCGAGCATCTTTCCACCACAGATAACCGTCGTAATGATACGACCCTAAGCCGTGTTCCGGTTCACCCGGGCTGAGGGTGCGCAGTTCATCGTTGCGCAGGTGGATACAGAACCGCTCGAATAGTTGCGTTCGGCTGACAATATCGTTTTCAAATCGCTTAGCTGCATGTTCCGGTTGAATTTCTACGCCATCGAAATCCTGATGAATCCAAGCGTTATGGATCTCCAGCGCACTCATTGGCACCCCGTTTTTAACGTAGTAGTAGGTTGCTTTGGTCTGGTCGTTGGAATCTCCACCTGTGTCGATCATAATCCATTTATTGTATTCCTCTGGCCAGACCTCTGCCACACAGTGACAGCGAATAACCAGTGTGCGGGCAATCAACCCCAGAGAAGCGCAAGCCTGAACGAATACTGTGGAGTAGTGTGTACACATGCCTAGGCTCAGTTGCCGAGAGGTGAGTTCAAGGATCAGCAGACTGTCCCACGGTGGGCAGAGGTCGATGGCGCCCATATCCCACCCGTTTTCCCACTGGTGTCGGGTCCACTCACTCAGACGTACAAAGCGGTCGAATTCTGAATTGGCTTCTGCAACCACATCATCTAACTTCCACCTGTCACGAAAGATCTGTGCCCGTTTAGTACCTGACGGCAAATAGGAAAAACGGTGTGAACTCCGCACGCTTTCCGGCACCTGCCGCTGAATAATTTCCAGCTTGGGGCGGTCCGTCGGTTCGGGAACACTCAGTGCCATTTCGATCTCCAGTTCTTTGACAACAGGCGTCAGCAGGGAATTATCGGTGGATAGAGACATTTGCCACTGAAAATAGCTAAGCTGTTCAGGGATGGTCTCAATGGTGGAGATCTAGTCGGTCCACGTCTCCAAACTGTAGTCGGGTGTTGAACCAAACCGAAATGACAGGTCGACTTTGGTCTTGGATACAGCCTCGGTTTCCAAATTGGATTCGAGTCGATCCAAACGAAATGGAACTGCGATTCCGTCTGGCGCCACCAACTGACCGATGTCGATAGTATCGGACAGCATCTTACCTCCGGATGGATATTGTTCCCGTTTCAGGCGAATCATATATTCGCCGTCACAGGCATCGTTCAGCCCCAGGTTTTGATCATCCCAGTTGCGTCCTGCATCACGGCTCTTGGCGCTGCGGTCCGGTAAGCGGGACTGCTCAACCAGAACGTCCCACCTCTCTTCTCCTTCAGCCTGAAAAATAAAACGATTCAAACCCGCACACAGGGTGTCAAGGGGAATCGGGATAGAGGTCCAACAGTCGTTCCAATATTCCCGGTTTTCAGGTTCTTCAAAGATTACCGTCTGCTGATCATTTACCGTGATATGCAGGCGACTACCAGTCCGGGGCTTATTTTTGACGTAGACCAGCAGTTCAGCCCTATCAGCCTCGGGCTGATCGATCCAAAACTCTTTGCGAATCCATTGGGTTCGGGTAATGGCCTCGATATCCCGGTTAGTGCAATTGCCCATTTCGTCGGCATAGGTCACACCTTTGGTCAGGTGGACACCACCCGAATCAGAATCGACATCGATATCGATATTCAGGTCATAGGTGTTACGGTTAAAATCGGTATTGCCCTTATAACGCAGCCGGATTGTTTTTGAACACGTCTCTGGCGACTCCTGTTTTGTTGACGGCAAATTGTCTGTATGGGTGGCCATTAGTATCTCCTTGTTGAACTTTTCATTACCTTCACGATTTTCGAGGATAGTTTTGTTTTTTTCATCCGGCGTGGAAAGTTCGGCTCCTTTTTCTATACCTGGATTCAGGTAGTTAAGAAAGTTTTGGCTTAATCACCCAGGCCTTGTACCCATGCTACGTGACGGTAACAGCGGGCTTTTCGTCTGATTTGGGCGCCAAAAATCTATCTGATTATGCTATTCAAAGTGTTGTTTCTTAAGTATTAGATGGGTTTTTCGGGGGATGTTGTTTTATGTGATTCGCTTCTTTTTAAGAGTAATTCGGTGAGAAGGGACTTTGGTGATGACACAAATTATCCAACGAGGTAGCACGCTTGTCCCAAATTAATTATAACAACCAAAACATTCAGGGCAAAGCAGATATACGCTTCAAACACCGGAGGACCAAATCCGAAATAGGCACGTTCGGATCGCGAAAGATTATCAACCGCACTTTACCCCTACAAAACCCTTCGTGTTGGTGATGGGCTCTACCCCCAATTAACTTCTACGCCCTGTGTATTCGATAAACAATCGGCTTTTTGTGGGCGAAGTATACTATACTACCTTCACGAACCAACACACCCACACCCACTCACCCGCACCAATCCAATCCAACTCAATGTGAAACCTTCGGTGCTACTTCACCCCTACCACCCCTCCTTTATATTCGCCTTTACCAAGAGGCCCTCTTACCAAGGAGGAGGATTTTCTTCGCTCCCTCCCCTTACTAAGGGGAGAGTTGGGGTGGGGTTATGAATTCAAGACGTGCTATCGGGAGGATGGTCAGTCACGCAGATACTTCTGGGCTCCTTCGTCCTTATAGCTGTTTTTGGCTGTTACTTTCTGGAAAGCTTGCCGTGCTTTGTTAGGTTGGTTCAATTCACGGTAGCACATGCCTAACCAAAAGGCGATATTTCCCCACAATGTAACGGCATTGAGTCCGACTCTCTACCAGTTGGGTCAACGGTTGAATGGCTTGTTGGTACTTCCCTTTCAAGGTTAGACCTTTGACTGCTTGGTCGTAAAGCAACTTCAGTTCAGCTTCTGTCGTTGCTGAATTAGAATCCGAGTTTTCGTGCTCAATATTATTTGTTTTAACCTACGGTGGTAAAGGCACTTCCTCTCTCCTGATCTGCCTGCCTAGCCGCTACTGGTACATGGCTTTGGTTTCAACTTATCTTGTGTCAAACTAGTTTTTTGCGGCTGGGGTACAGATTCCACCTGACGGGTGACATCAGCTTTGACCTCCTCCTCCACCCGATCCAACCAACACTTCCGCCGTCTCCGCTAAGGCTTCCCATTCCACGAGACCTTTGATTAACTCAGAGCAAAAAGCACTCACTCATTACAAAATTGAAATTAATAAATCAAAAATAGCCATTTATTGATATAACCCATTAAAATTACTGAAAAATCATCTCATTTGTATCATGGAAATGACGAGAAGTGTATAAATGTAAGGATGCTAAATGGCATTTAAATCAAAGCAAAAAATCTTACCTTTGCTGATTTTGAGAAACCACTCCGAACTAAGAAAAACCGAAGCCGGGAGACTTTGAAAAAGGTGAAGGAAACTATTGCTTGGAATCGAATAGAAGCAATCCTGAGGAAGGATGATTATCCCGTTGGTCAGAAGTAAGAAGGCAACAAAGCCTACACCCCATTGCTTTTATTCAAATGCTTCCGGTTACAAAAATGGTTTCACCTCAGTTCTGGCCCTGAATTAGAGGATTCAA
>Ga0208128_1000054_pt1 | contig 39508 bp, 31 predicted proteins | sample ETNtaG_35_FD_185758 | JGI IMG/M metagenome (GOLD analysis project Ga0208128, IMG submission 185758) | Marine microbial and viral communities from oxygen minimum zone, Eastern Pacific Ocean - ETNP201306PF51B (SPAdes) (version 2) | ecosystem: Environmental > Aquatic > Marine > Oceanic ... | reverse complement strand
GGCAGCAGCGGTCCTTGGGTCGAGGAGTTGATCTCGGCACAGGGTGGTCCACCGACCAGTGGGGTGGCCCGTGTGTTTGCCAGATCAGTGACGCTCGGCGCTGCGTCGGCTGCGCTGTGTAATGCCTACCAGATGCACAACTCTGAGTTTGACTGTGTGCACGAAGGTGCAGTGGTGCATGCCGTGACGTGCCCCCTGGCGGTAGCTCTGGCCGAGGTCGATCGCCAGAACATTGATGCGGGTATACAGGTGACCGGCCAGCAACTCATCCGCGCTATTGCGCTGGGTGTGGATGTCGCCTGTCATCTGGGTGTCGCCAGTACGAGCGGCCTTAAGTTTTTCCGACCTGGGACTTGCGGCGCATTTGGCGCGACGGCGGCACTCGCGGTATTGCGTGACTTTGATACGGCCAGCCTGGTCAGTGCGTTCGGCATCGTACACGCTCAGTTGTGCGGGACCATGCAGGCACATACGGAGGGCTCTCCTTTGCTCGGTATGCAGATGGGGTTTAATGCGCGCAATGCCGTGTTGGCCTGTGATCTGGCTGAGCGGGGTGTACCCGGACCGCGCAATGTTCTGGAAGGCCCTTTCGGTTATTTCGCTCTGTTTGAATCGAGCTACGATTTGGCGAGCGTTCTGCCCCAATTGGGTCAGCAGTGGCGAATCACGGAGATGGCGCACAAACCGTTTCCCAGTGGCCGTGCGACACACGGAATTGTCGACGGCTGCATGACACTGCGACGCACACACGATATCCCCCCTGAGGCCATCAGCCGAGTGAGCGCTCGGGTGCCGCCACTGATTCATCACCTCGTGGGCCGGCCGTCGCTGGCGAACATGGACATTAACTATGCCCGCCTCTGTGCTCAGTTCGCGGCTGCCCGTATTCTGATTGCCGGTGACCTGGTGACTGAGGATTTCACACCCAATGGCCGCAGCGATCCCGACACGCTCACACTGGCCGAGAAAGTCCGGATCATTGTCGATGACAACCCCGATCCCAACGCGCTAACGCCTGTGACAGTCGATATTGAAACGCACGACGGGGCTCATCATGAGATAGCTGTCGACACGGTGTACGGTCATCCCAATAATCCGATGACGCGGCAAGACTGGTTGAAGAAATTTCGGAACAATTGGCAACACGCAGCCAATGCGCTGGGTGAGGATGCTCGTGAACGCGTCATTGAACAGGTGGAAAATCTACCGGTTATTGTCGATACGGCGCGGATTATCGATGACCTGCTACCGTGAGCCGTTATTTCACACAGGCTGATTTTCCCGAACTGAACAGGGCGTTTCCCATCGGCGACGCTTTTCTGTCGGGTCCTGCACAATTCGATCCTGAGCGATTGCGGGCTTTGCAGGAGGATCGTTTCTCCCGTGTCGTTGCACGCGCCTGGCAAATTCCTTTCTATCGCCGGCACTGGGGCGGAGCGGGTGTGGAACCGGGTGATATTACAAGCCTGGATGATCTAGAACGATTACCGGTTGTGACCAAGGAACACCTGATGGCGAGTGTTGAAGCAGTGCCGCCTTACGGGGATTATCACGGCATGACCCGTTCCGACGGTGGGCGCTATCGCACTGTCTTACAGACTACCAGTGGGACCACCGGGGTGCCACAACCCCTTTTTTTCGGTGCCCGCGACCGGGAAGTCCAGAACATTCTTCTCGCCCGTGCCTACCTGCTACAGGGTCTGAAGCCGAACGATGTGGTGCACTCCATTTATGGTTTTGGCATGGTCAACGGTGGTCACTATATTCGCGAAGCGATTCTTCACCATACCGATGCGCTGCTGCTGCCGGCCGGTACGGGCACGGAAACACGCAGTCGTCAACAGGTTGAATTGATGCATCGATTTGGTGCGACTGTGCTGGTGGGATTTGCTGATTACATGCTGAGGCTGGCTCAGACAGCGCAGGACACCGGATTGACGCCCGGCACGGATATTCCACTGCGGATGATTTCCGGTCATCTGGATCATGATGCCCGTGAGGCATTGTCAGGCGCCTGGGGCGGCGTGTCCGTTTACGACTGGTATGGTGTGGGTGATACCGGAATCATCGCTGCTGAAGGGCCTTGTCAGGAAGGTCTTTACGTCTGGGAGGATGCACACTTTCTGGAGATCGTGGCACCGGGGTCAGGAAAACCGGTCAACCCTGGCGAGTCCGGCAACATCTGCGTGACGGTGCTTTTCAAGGATACGGTCTACCCCATCATACGTTTTGACACACAGGACGTGTCCAGCCTTTTGCCGCCCGATCCAACCAGTGGCATCAACTTTCAGCGCATCACAGGTTTTTCCGGCCGCAGTGACAATATGGTCAAGCTCCGCGGTGTCAACGTCTATCCAACCGCCATCGGCAGATTGTTGCATGAATTTGAAGGCACGACCGGTGAATACATCTGTCGACTGCATGCCTCGAATGATCAGGACGAACTCACCGTAATCGTTGAATATGTCGGTAGCGATCCCGAATTTAAGCAGGCATTGGCGCAGTCATTAAGAGAACAACTGGGAGTCAGGATAGGCATAGAACTTGTAGGTCAGAATGAGACAGCTGCCTTAACCGGGCTCGAAGATCGGCAGAAACCCCGACGACTGATTGATGACCGCTGACGTTCTGCCGGTTTTGCCACTGACTGAAGTATCCGAGCTTCTGGCCCGGTGTAAGGTCAGCCCGGTTGAACTGACCCACAGCTGTCTGGGTCGGATCGAGTCAGCTAACGGTCAGGTAAACGCACTGGTTTTTGTCGATCCAGAAACTGCGGTTGTGCAAGCGACCCAAGCGCAACAACGCTATACCCTTGGACGCCCGTTTGGCCTACTCGATGGTCTCCCAATCGTGGTTAAAGACAACATTGCTGTCAGCGGGTGGCCTATGACCAATGGCCTGGCAGTCCAGCGTACATCCAGTACAGATTCCGATATCGTGAGCCGCCTGCGCCGGCAGGGTATGGTGATTCTCGGCAGCGCCAATATGGACGAAGGTGCGTTGGCCGCCGATGGCGTCAATCCCCATCATGGCCGCGTCATGAACCCGGGTTATCCAGGCTACGCAAGCGGAGGCTCCAGTAGTGGGTCGGCTGCTGCGGTCGCCGCCGGTTTCTGCTGTGCAGCGCTTGGCACGGATACCTTGGGTTCGGTCCGGTTGCCGGCAGCGTACTGCGGCCTGGTTGGATTCAAGCCAAGTCACGGCCGTCTGTCGACCAAAGGCATCATTTCTCTACTGCCCGAACTGGATGCCGTCGGGCCCATCACCCGGTCGGTTGCCGATGTTGTTCACCTGATGACAGAGCTTGGCGGCTGGATCGTGTCGATCCAACAGTCTCCACTTGGCCGGTTGCGTTGGGGCGTTCCGGATAGGTTCAGTGAGGAAGAGCTTGCTGTGGATGTCCAGGTGCCGTTTGAGTCCGCGCTTGCGGATCTGTCTGCTGTCGTGCGCCCGCAGTCCGTGACATTTCGCCACTGGGACCCCGGGACGCTGCGTCGCTCGGGATTGTTACTGGCAGAACATCATGCTGCCTGTCACTGGACCGATCCGGCCAGTGCCTATTCAGCCCGACTGAAATCGATGCTGCAGTATGGTCGCGGAGCGAGCGCCGATCGGTTGGCCAGAGCACAAACCTGTGTTCTTGAAAGTCAATCGGATCTGATCGGGTGCTTCGCCGAAGTTGATGTCATTCTGATGCCAACGGCTCCTCAGACAGCGTTTGCCAGTGATACATCGGCGCCTGTCAATCAGGCCAATTACACAGCACTGGCCAACGCCGCTGGTTGTCCGTCGATTTCTATTCCCTGCCGAACGCCCGAAGGAGGTCGCCCGGCTGGACTGCAACTGATGAGTGCGCCGGGCAGTGATGAAAAATTATTGGCATGGGCATTACAGGTCGAGCGCTTGTTGGCAGATTGTTAAGTGATCGGCAGGGTCGGATAGATCTTTCTGCTAGACTGCCACCGACCTTATTCTCAGGGAATCATCCATGGCAGCAGACCCAAACGAACAACAGCATGGGCAGACGCTGTTCAGTCAACGTGCCCGTTACCACAGCAGTGAAAATAATTTTGAATTTTCCTGGCCTGCAGTACCGGTACACCAGTTCGTTGAAGAACGCGACCACGCGTTGGCAGAGCATACCCCAACCGGACTGATACCGCTGGATCTGGGGGATGAACTTGGTCTTGATTATCCCGCCACCACGCCAACCCTACTGACGCGTTACGCCAAGATCTGTGCCGACGAAGCGTTATCGGTTTCGTTCAAGGCGGCAGGTACCGTGTATTACGTTATTCGAGGTGAGGGCTGTTCAACGCAAGATAATAATGTTATCGAGTGGGGCGCGGGGGATCTCTTTTGTTTCCCCGGGGCTGGCAAGACCGTTCACCAGGCAGGCGGTCGTGACAGTCTTTTGTTCCTGGCAACCAACGAGCCTTTGCTCAGTATTGATCGGTTGAGTCCTCCACCACCGGGCGAGGCTGTAGTTGAGGCGGTGCACTGGCCAGCAGACGAGATCACTCGACAGTTTGAGCCGGTCCTGAGGCGGCCGATTACTGAAAAGACTTCCGGTCACGCGGTGCTATTCTCGAGCAGTGCCCTAGGCGGGAGCACCAATATCCTGCCCACGGTGAACTGTGCGGTGAATACGCTGGAGAGCGGTAAAGACCAGCGTCCTCATCGCCATAACGGTGTCGCGGTTACGTTGTGCATCCGAGGTCAGGGTGTTTACTCGCAGATCGAAGATCAGCGGGTCGACTGGATCGATTTTGGCGTACAGATCACACCGCCCGCAGCGCTTCATTCCCATCACAACCGTGGACCGGAGCGGATGGAGTGCCTGATTTTCCAGGACGAAGCGCTCCACTATTACACCCGTACACCGGGCTTCAGCTGGACCTGATCCGCAGTCTGCCGTGAGCGCGTTGGCACCTTCTCTGCGGCGAGATACCCAAGTTATGGGTCTGGTCGGTCTGGCCCATGCTTCCAGCCATTTTTTCCATCTGGTTCTGCCGCCACTGTTTCCAATACTCAAGCAGGAATTCGATGTCAGTTATGCGCAACTCGGCCTTTTGCCGGGATTGTTTTTTGCAGCATCGGGTGTGATGCAGATTATCAGTGGTTTTCTGGTGGATCAGTTTGGGGCGCGTCGCGTACTTTTGGCTGGGTTGGTGCTGCTGTCGATCAGCATGCTGCTGTGCGGGCTCGTGTCAGAGTTCTGGATGTTGATTCCCCTCGCTGTTGTTGGCGGCATCGGCAACAGTGTTTTCCATCCGGCCGATCTCGCCATTCTGACCGATAAGGTCAGCCGGCCACGGCTCGGCCGAGCCTATGGTATCCATGCGCTGTCGGGCAATCTAGGCTGGGCAGGCGCACCAGTGTTTATCATGACGGTGGTACAGTTCAGTGACTGGCGGACCGCACTGGTGTTGGCCGGTTGCGTCGGTTTTGCGGTGTTGCTGGTGCTGCTCTTTTCCGGTACCGAACTGGTGGAGTCAGCACGGCACGCTGTCAGCACGCGGCGTCCAGAAGTCACCGCTGGTGAGAACGTCCGAATGCTGCTATCACCCACGGTGGTGTCCTGTTTTCTCTACTTTACATTTCTATCTACAGCGCTGATCGGGATTCAGACGTTCGGCGTCACAGCGATGGTTCAGATCTATTCGGTGCCGTTAACACTGGCGACAACTGGGCTGGCCCTGTTTCTTGTGGCGTCAGGTGTCGGTGTGGTTTGCGGTGGGTTTGCAGCTGACTGGACTGATCGGCACGACGTCATCACGATGTTGGGCATGACATTGGGTGGGATAATATTTTTTGTAATTGGCTCCAGTTGGATTTCTTCCTCTGTGTTAATTCCGGCACTCATCATCGCCGGGTTTGTCGCCGGTACCACCACGCCATCGCGGGATATGCTGGTGCGCAAAGTGACGCCGGAGGGTGCATCCGGCCGGGTTTTTGGATTTGTTTACTCCGGGCTCGATCTGGGGTCCTGCCTGATTCCGCTGATTCTGGGCTGGGTGCTTGACCATGGATCAGCACCCGTGGTTTTCTATATTATTGGGAGTATGCTGCTGGTGACCGTGTTGACAGTGGTCAATCTGCGCCGTTACACACAGGTACAGCGCCACCCTGTCTGATACCATGATCGCTGATAGACGGCACCCATACGAGGAAAAAACTTTGGCGCAATATCGACTTGCAGAGCTCACAAAAACACTGCCGGCAACGGTGCCGTTTGTGGGGCCGGAAACGCAGGAGCGGGCCCGAGGTGGACCTTTTGACGCACGGATCGGTGCAAACGAAAGCGTATTTGGCCCGTCTCCCATGGTAGTGGCTGCTATCGCTGAGGCAGCCAGTGCTGCCTGGATGTACGGTGACCCGGAAAATCATGTGCTTCACCAGGCAATCGCAGCGCACCACGGAGTTGAGCCCGGTAACATCATGGTAGGAGAGGGGATCGATGGTTTGCTGGGTTACGTTGTTCGTATGTTTGTAGAGCCGGGTGATTCGGTGGTGACCTCCCAGGGTGCTTACCCGACCTTCAATTACCATGTCGTCGGTTATGACGGTCAACTGGTCACAGTGCCGTACTGTGATGACCGGGAGGACGGCGATGCCTTACTGGCAGCGGCTGCTGAGTGTCAGGCCAAGCTGATCTATCTGGCAAATCCGGACAATCCGATGGGCACCTGGTGGGGCGCCGAGAAGGTAGACGACATTATTGCTAGGGTACCCGCGGGTGCATTACTGGTACTGGACGAAGCCTACGGAGAATTTGCCGAACCGGGGACGCTGCCGGAGATCGATGTATCCAGTGACCGGGTGCTGCGCTTTAGAACTTTCTCAAAAGCTTACGGGCTGGCAGGGATCCGTTTGGGCTATGTTGTCGGGAACGCGGGCCTGGTGGCCGAGTTCAACAAAGTCCGAAATCATTTCGGTGTCGGCCGGGTCGTTCAGGCAGCTGGTCTGGCTGCACTGGCAGATCAGTCCCATCTCGCCGGGGTGATCGATCAGGTTAAGGCAGCGCGACGTCGGATCGTTGAGATCGCGTCAGACAACGGACTGACGACTGTCGACTCAGCCACAAACTTTGTAGCTGTGGACTGTGGCCGCGACGGGGATTTCGCGACCCGCGTATTGAACAGCCTGGTTGAACGCGGTATTTTTGTTCGGATGCCGGGTGTGCCACCACTCAACCGCTGTATCCGCATCACGGCTGGGCTCGATCATGAACTGGATGCATTTGCGGCGGCACTGCCCCTGTCACTTGCCGACGCTAACTGACTGTGTCGTGTTGTAGACAGGCCCGTTAGAGCAATGGCCGAAGGACGAGTCCTGCACCGAGGAGCATGAGCAGGCCCAGTACTGCCCGGCGGAAACTGCTCTGAGACAGCCTGCGGCGAATAGGTATCCCAAGTTTAAGCCCCACCAGCATAGCCACTAGCCCGACAAACGATATTTGTGTCGTGTCGAAAGTGAACAGACCAACCCAGGCCAGACCGATGGCAAATACACCGCTTGAAATCGTAAACGAGATGTTGATTGCCTGGATGAAAACGTTGCGGTCAAGCTGTAGCGACAACAGGTATGGTAATACCGGCATCACCTGCGAACCGGTGACACCGTTAACCAGCCCCGTTGTGAAACCGACCGGTATTTCAAGACGCCTGGCGAGCGCTGTTGGCAGCCTGAATGCCGGTTGAGTGATGGTAATCACACAGTAAATGATCAGTACCAGGCCCAGAATTGCCGAAGAGATAGCCGGATCGAGCCACATCAGCAGGGCGAGTCCTATGAAAATTCCCACCGGTGCTGCTGCATAAACCAGGCGAAACTGCATCAGTGTCGCCCGAAAATGCCCGGCATCACGCATCACAATCAGATTACTGACGACCGAGGGCACAATCAGCAGCGGTAGTGCTTCTTTTAACCCGATGGCATAGACGATAAACGGCAGTGCGGTCGTCGAAAATCCAAGACCGGTGATGCCCTTGACCAGTGCGGCGAAGAAAAATGCACCGACTACAACCAGAATATCACCGGGTTCCAATTATTTTTACCGAGTAGTGGGGGCCGGATAGGACCTATCAAGAGGGAAGACGCTTTGAGTGTAGGCAATAACCGCAGTAATGCCCAGCATGTCACAATGTCGCTTAATGACGGTGCGAATTGTGTTTAAGGGTCGAATCGAGATGTTCCAACACAGGATAAGGAATCGCTGGTGTCGGTGACCAATAATATTTTTGTACTCGCTGATCGCTATGTCGATGAGCTCGCAGCACTCCAGCCAATGCTCGCCACTCAAATGGGGGTGCCAGGATTTGACGGACAATGGGGCGCACAGGATCCGGCGGGGTGGCAGGACATCGGAACGCTGCTCAAGCGTACCCTGTCGGCGATCGAGGCGCTTCCGCCATCTGACCAACATCGAGAGCGGCTCGGCCGCCGGGTTCTGAAAGACCATCTCAGTGGCCGGTTGGATCGTATTGAGCACGATCTCCCACTGCAGGATCTGAACAACATCGCCTCGCCGGTCCAGGGCTTCAGGGAAACCTTTGATCTGATGCCGAAAGTCGGAGCAGATGACTGGGAATTGATTGCCAGCCGACTCAGCAGTCTGCACGAGGCAGTGGCTGGCTATATAGAGAGCCTTTCTGAAGGTCGTAGACGCGGACTGGTCACAGCCAGGCGTCAGGTCGAGGCCTGTATCGAGCAGTGCCGGGTGAACTCAGGTCCGGGTTCTTTTTTTTGTCAGCTCCTGGACGGAGTCTCTGATGCACAAATGCCCGATGCCCTGCGGGCTGAGGTCGACACGGGAACCGCAGCTGCCCGCTCGGCATATGCACACCTAGCGCATTACTTAGAAAGCGAGTATCTGCCCGACAGTGTCGAGGCCGATGGGGTGGGTCTTGAACGTTACCGCACAGCCAGCCGTCACTTTCTGCTGACAGAGATCGACCATGAAACGGTTTACCACTGGGCGTGGCAGGAAGTCGCTGCCTTACGAAAGCAGATGACGGAAGCGAGTCGGCAAATCGATCCGGCGCTTGGTTTTCAGGAGATCGTGCAACTGCTGAAGACAGGTGCCGACTATGTCGCGAGCTCAGAAGCTGAATTTCTCAGCCAAATGCGGCAATGTCAGATGGATGCTTTGGCTCAGTTGGACGGTACCGTGTTTGACGTTCCTATACCGATCAATCAGATCGATGTGCAGATCGCACCGCCGGGCGCTACGCTAGGGGCCTACTATATTCAGCCGTCGGAGGATTTTTCCCGTGCCGGCAGCGTCTGGTATGCAAAGCCCACCGATACCAGCGTCTACCCGTTGTTTGACGAAGTGACGACGGCCTATCACGAAGGTTTCCCCGGACACCATCTGCAGATCGGTGTGCAGATGTGCCTGGGCGATGAACTGACCCGTGCTCACCGGCTCGCTATATGGTATGACGGCTATGGTGAGGGTTGGGCACTGTACGCTGAAAGGCTGATGAATGAACTGGGATTTATCGATCGTCCGGAATATCGCTTTGGGTTGTTGTGCAGCCAACTGATGCGCACTTGCCGGGTAGTGATTGACATTGGCATGCACCTAGGATTGACCATACCCGAAGAGGGGGTTTTCCACCCGGGTGAAACCTGGACGTTTGGCCTGGCCGTCGAGATGCTGCGGGACTATGGTCTGATGTCGCTAGTGGATGCCCGCTCTGAAGTGACACGTTATCTGGGATGGCCGGCCCAGGCGATCTCCTACAAAGTAGGCGAAAAGTTTATCCTGGACTTGAGGGCTCAAGCTGAACGTAAACCGTGGTTTACGCTCAAGGAATTCCATCGACGTATACTTGCTTCCGGTCCTGTCGGACTCGATCATCTTAAAGAGCTGATCCTTGGCCAGGAATAGGTCGGCAGCTTGAGACGGATAGCTACAGTGATTACGATGAGATATGCGTTCTAGTTTGGTATGTCATAGACCCAGTATCAGGGTGGTAGAAGGTACAACTCAGAGTAGCGGGAGGTAGGTGACTATGGTATTTGATTTTCTGAAGAAGCACTTTGGTTCCGAGAAGGACAGTGGCGGGACCGACAGTCGTCAACAGGCAGTCGCACACGAAGGCTACACCATAGTACCGACGCCAAAACAACATAAGGACGGTTGGACAACGGAAGGGCTGATTGAGCGCGAAGTCAATGGCGAAATCGAGTCACGCCACTTTATCCGGGCTGAGACTCATATGGAACGAGACCAGGCTATCAGCCATACGATTATGAAGGGCCGGCGTATTATCGACGAAGAGAGGCGCATGAAGGCCGGCCCTCGCGACTGACTGAATTGATCTAATCGCTTAGGATCCAAGAAGAAGATAGATCGATTCAGGTCTGGAGTTGTTCTGCCATTGCCTGGTGTAGTTTCTGCATGCCTTTGAGCGGACGTACCCAGACCTTGAATTCGATGATCTGATTGTTGTCGTTCCAGCGGATATGGTCCACACCGTTGATCACAATATCGTCGAGAGTTACCTGGAACTCCAGCATGGCCTGGCGTTCATCGACCATTTCCCTTAAATATTTAAAGCTCCCATCCAGCAGTACGTTGGCTGCCGCAGTTAAGTATTTCACCACGATGGCCTTGCCCACCTGTGGCGTATGAACCACTGGTGAATGGAAGACCGCGTCATCGGCAATCAGGGTGTCCAGTGCCGATGCGTCACCGTTGCGGATGATGTCGTGCCAGGAATCCAGAGCAGTTGCCATGTTGAGTTCTTTCTCTTGGTCCTGACCCGCTATTCACTCACCTGGTCGGTTCCAGTGTGGCCTGCAGGTGTGCCATGTTCTTTCCCTCTGAATGTTCTTTTTGTTGCTTACGATAGATCGGGTTGATTGTAACCTGATTGAGTGTGGGGAAAAGCATGGTGGTCGAGCTTTGATCTGCGAACAGGGATGAAGTCTCACCTGGGTTCGGTCAGAATAACGTCAGAATTACTCCTGAGGAAGTAACATGTCCAAGGTTTGTGTGGTTGCCGGTGTTGGTCCTGGAAACGGTGCCTCGTGTTGCCGGCGTTTTGCAGCTGAAGGTTATTCAATTGCGATGCTGGCCAGAAATTCTGAATATCTAAATTCACTTGCTGCTGAAGTAGATAATTCTGTGGCTATTGCTTGTGACGTAAGAGATCCCAAGGCTGTTGTGTCCGCTTTTGATCAGATCAGCAATGAATTGGGCGAAGTAGATGTGCTGATTTACAACGCAGGGTCCGGCGAATGGAATAATGTCGAACAGACCACAATAGAGGGTATGGAGTCGTCCTGGCAGACCAATACCTTGGGCTTGCTGGTTGCTGGCCAACAGGTCATTCCTGCAATGAAGACAAAGGAAACGGGTGCAATTGTTGTTATAGGCGCGACAGCGTCGTTGCGAGGTGGTGCCAATTCGACAGCATTCGCATCAGCGAAGTCGGCCCAGCGCAGCCTGGCCCAATCGATGGCTCGGCGCTTAGGTCCCATGGGGATACATGTCAGTTACGTGATCATCGATGGCATTATTGATCTTGAAAGGACACGTGCGACACGGCCGGATATTCCAGATGATTATTATCTGCAGCCCGACGACATTGCCCAGAGTGTTTTTGAGCTAACCGGCCAGCACCGTTCTGCCTGGACATTCGAGTTGGATCTTCGACCATTCGGGGAGAAATGGTAGATCAGATCGGGACTCTTTATAGTAGGTCCGGATTTCGGATGCGGCAGAAACTTAGAAAAAGCAATAAATAAACTTATACAGGATTCAACATGTCGAGCTCAACACTTCAACTCAATGAAAAGGTTCAGGACTATCTGTTGGGGCATTCGCTGCGCGAAAGTACTGTCTGTCAGCAACTCCGCGAAGAAACAAGGCCCATGAAGATGGGCATGATGCAGGTGTCTCCGGAACAGGGCCAGTTCATGGCCTTTCTGGTCGAGCTGACCGGTACCCGCAAAGCAGTCGAGGTCGGCACCTTTACCGGCTACAGTGCTCTGTGCGTCGCACAAGCACTGCCCGAAGAGGGCACACTGGTTTGTTGTGATGTGAGTGAGGAGTGGACGGCAGTGGGTAAAAAATACTGGGAACAGGCTGGGGTCAGCGATCAGATCGATCTTAGAATCGGACCGGCTGTCGACACGCTTAAGGCCATGTGTGATTCAGAAGAAGAAGGATCGTTCGATTTCGGTTTCATTGATGCGGACAAAACGAACTATCAATACTACTACGAGCATGTGCTGGCATTGTTGAGGACCGGTGGACTGCTGCTGATTGACAATGTGCTGTGGGGTGGCAGCGTGGCCAACCTGGATAAGACCGATAAGGATACCGAAGCAATTCGTGCCTTGAATACTTTTCTGCATCACGATGATCGGGTGTCTTTGAGCATGCTTCCGGTTGGTGATGGCTTGACCCTCGCGCTGAAACGGTAACAGAGACAGCGACCTGCTTCTTATATTCACGCTATGAATCCTCCGAGTATCGAACCGCTTTACGGCCCCTTCGCCTGGAACGCATCATCGCTGGATCAGAACGGTGGCTGGTCAGTGGAGCTGGACATTGATGAAATAGCTTGTCTGGACGATGCCCTTAATACGGTGGTGTCTCGGCAGATTGCTTGGTCGTCACTGACAAAGACTCAATTTCCGTTGCCGGTGCTGTCGCAAAAGCTCGAAGCGATTTCTACCGAACTTGAGGATGGTAGTGGGATGGTTTCTATACGGGGTATTTCGCCTGTACGTTATACACCTGATGAGTTGCATACACTGTGGTTTGGCTTGAACCTGCATCTAGGTACACCGGTCTACCAGAACCCGCAGGGCCAGCTGCTTCGGGATATTTGCAACGAAGGGGAAGGGGTTGGAAAACGCTATGGTCAGATGACAAGCGGAGACAGTGTCTTTCTTTCTTCCCGAGCACGAACCGCGTCGCCTGCAGAACTTAGGTTTCATACTGATCGAGCTGATATCGTGGGACTGCTGTGCGTCGGCCGTGCAAAAAGCGGGGGTGAGACCCGCATCGCGAGTTCAGTCACGGTGCACAACGAAATGATTCGCAGGCAACCAGCGCTGGCCGCGGTGCTGTACGCGCCAATTTACCGGTCGCGGCTGGGCGAGGAGACAGGAGGTGACCAGAAATTTTACCCATTGCCGGTGTTTGGCTGTCGCGCGGGAAAATTCACCAGTCATTATTCCCGCACCTATGTGGAGGCAGCCCAATTGTTACCCGAGGTACCGAAAATGACGGATGATCAATGGGCTGCACTGGATCTTCTGGCTGAACTTGCGGAAGAACACTGTATGGAAACGTTGTTTGAGCCAGGCGATATTCAATTGCTGAACAATCATGTGATTTATCATGCCCGTCGACCGTTTATCGATGATGTGGCATCGGGGTATAAACGAAACTTGATGCGGATCTGGTTGTGCCCACCGGGCAACCGGGCGTTACCGGAAGATCATGCACCGCTTTGGCGTATTGTTGAAGCTGGCAGCCTGCGCGGTGGTATTGCTTTGGAGCCTGCGCACTAAGATGGCGGAATTGTCTGGTCTGAACGCACTGTCTGCCGAGTTAGCCGTGACGCCAGTCGTCCGGGTCCTGGGAGTTGCCCGGTGAGAGCCCGAGAATATCTCCGTCAGTCGATGCGCCCAGTCCGAGAACAGTCCGGTTGGCATAATTGAAATAAGCAGTGACTTGATTGATCTCCAAGATCTCGCCATCCTCAAATCCACTACCGCGCAACTCTTCAATTAGCAAAGCAGTCATCTCGGCCGGCCTTAGTGTCAGTTGCCGGGCATAAGTGAGCGCCAACTTCTCTCGGGGGGTGAGATCCAGACTTTCGATATCCCCTGCTTCCAATCGCAGTCTTAAGCGGTTACTACGGACATCGTCATTCAGCAGTCGCTTAAGGCCGGCAAAATGATGCTCTACACAATAGTCGCACTGGTTCAGCAGACTGACCCAGACGCCGATCGTTTCCAGAAACCACTTGGGCAGTGAATTCGAGTAATGGTGAAGAACGTTTTTGTAAATCACCATATGGCCATCCATCGTGTGGGGCCGTAGGCTGTGGCTCATCATGATGTTGTCGACATTATTGTCTGGGCCTTTGACTCGGTCATATAGCGTACGCAGGTAGCCAGAGGAACTCTCATATGGAATTGTCTTGATCCAGGGCATGTCTGCTCCCGATGCTTCGCTGTCGTAGGAACTGATTGTGTGTCAAACTGCCGACTTATTTCAACGCCGGGTTGTCACTCACTGAAAATTTGACGGGTTCTGGCACCAAGAAGTAGAAGAAAAGCAAAAAGGAGTGGGTAGATGAAGCATCGTCAATTGGAATTCCTATTTCTCAATGTAGGTCATTTTTTTGACCACTTGATTATTCTGATTTTTTCGGCGGTTGCAGCCCTCGCACTGGCCCGGGAGTGGGGTATGGGCTATGCGCAACTGATTCCCTATGCAACTCCTGGGTTTGTGGCTTTTGGTTTATTTGCGGTACCGGCTGGCTGGTTGGCCGACAAGTGGAGTCGGGAAGGCATGATGCTGGTGTTTTTCATTGGCATTGGCACTGCTGCTGTGCTCACCGCCCTGGCAGATACGCCTCTGCAGATCGGGTTTGGATTGTTTGTCATTGGTATCTTTGGTGCCATTTATCATCCGGTTGGATTGGCGATGGTCGTGCAGGGTCGAACAAAAACCGGCATGCCGTTGGCAGTCAATGGAGTGTTCGGAAACCTGGGCGTTGGTTGTGCGGCCTTGATTACAGGGTTCCTGATTGATCAAACAGGTTGGCGCTCAGCATTTGTCTGGCCGGGCGTGGTTTGTGTCGTGATTGGATTCGCCTACGCGTTGTTTCTTCTTCGGACCCGTCAGTTAAGGGCCAGTGCAGACAAGGTAAGCGGGGCAAAAGCAAAATCCGACCAGATGTTACAGGTTTCACGCCCGGTGTTGATCAAAATCTTCGCTGTCATCTTTTTTTCGACCGCAGTTGGTGGGTTGGTCTTTCAGAGCACCACATTTTCGTTGCCCAAGGTATTTGATGAGCGTTTGGGAGAGCTCGCTGTTACGGCCACTTCCGTGGGCAGTTTTGCGTTTGTCGTGTTTGCACTGGCTTCGATTGGACAACTTATAGTCGGCTACCTGCTCGACCGCGTATCACTTAAGCTGGTTTTTCTTGTGGTTGCCGCTATACAGGCTGTGTTTTTTACCCTGATGGTCGGCGCCACAGGCTCAGTCGCATTGGCGGTTGGTGCCGTGTTCATGCTGGCGGTATTTGGCCAGATTCCCATCAACGATGTACTCATCGGTCGGATTACACGCAGCGAGTGGCGCAGCCGAGTGTTCGGACTGCGTTATATCGTGACCTTTTCCGTCAGTGCGAGTTCGATACCTTTGATCGCGTGGATCTATGCACTCTGGGGTTTTGACGCATTGTTCTGGGTACTGACTGGGGCTGCATTGGCGATCCTAATCGCTGTTGCGTTGCTTCCGGCTGCCGCTGCGCAGTCTAAGAGTGTAGCCTAGGTCGCTCCGCGTCTTCATATCTCCGATCGATCCTCTAGCGAGGAGCCGTAAAACAGTATTGACAGTCCGGTTAAATTAATATCTAATGCGAATCATTCTTATTACTAAATAAGAATGATTCGTTATCTTAACTAGGACTGGAGACAAGAAATGTTCAGGAAATTAGTTGCTTTAGTGGTGAGTACAGTAATAGGACTCGCAAGTTCTGTGTCGGTCAGTCATGCTGGGGAGGTCAACGTCTACAGTTACCGTAAGCCAAAGTTGATCGATCCAATGTTTGCCGAGTTTACAAAGCAAACCGGAATTAAAGTCAATTCAGTGTATGCCAAGAAAGGCATGCTGGAGAAACTGCAAAGCGAAGGTCGAAACAGTCCGGCCGATCTTGTGTTTACTGTGGATATCGGTCGTTTGTCTGATATTCATAAGGCGGGTCTTACACAGTCAGTCAATCGAGAACGATTTGCTGGAAATATTCCCGACAATTACATGGCGCCTCATGGTCACTGGTTTGGCTTAACCACGAGAGCCAGAATTATTGTGGCCTCTAAAGAACGTGTTGCCCCGAATGCTATTTCGACCTACGAAGATCTCTCCGATGCAAAGTGGAAGGGACGTATCTGTACCCGTTCGGGCAAACACCCTTATATGGTGGCGTTGACAGCCAGCATAATCGTCCACCATGGGTTAGAAGGTGCGAAAACTTGGCTGTCTGGTTTAAGAGACAACCTTGCACGAAAGCCCCAGGGTAATGATCGTGCACAAGTCAAGGCAATCAAAGAGGGTGTTTGCGATATCGCAGTCATTAATCATTATTACATGGCCAAGATGTTCAACGATCCGAAACAAGTGCCATGGGCGGAGGCTGTTAATGTCATCTTTCCAAACCAGTCAGGTCGTGGAACTCATATGAATGTCAGTGGAGTCGCGCTGACCAAGTATGCCCCCAACAAAGACAACGCCATCAAATTGATGGAATTCCTTGCAAGCGAAGCTGGTCAGGAAATGTATGCTCAGAAAAATGCAGAATATCCAGTTAAGCCTGGTGTTGCCTGGAGTGACCTGCAAAATTCCTGGGGCAGATTTAAGGAAGACTCATTAAGCCTGGGCGTTGTTGCTGATAACCGGACAGCTGCGATCAAATTGGCAGATGAAGTGAAATATAACGATTAGAGAATACGACAATAGTTATTGGGAGTGGCACCGTTCCGCCGTAGACAGTATTTTCGTAAGACGGTGTCGCTCTTGTAATCGTTAGAAAGGCAAAATTATTTATGGCGAACGCCCTTACGTTCACTGGAATGAGAGGTTTTCGTTTTGGCCTTGGGCTTCCACAAAATAGCTGGACGTTAGCATCCCTATTGGTAGCCGTATTGGTGGCGCTGCCGGTTGTTGCAGTCATCTGGATGGCATTGAAGCCCAGCGGTGATATCTGGTCTCATCTGATTTCGACATCACTGCCCGGCTACATCGGTACGACACTCTGGCTCATGTTGGGAGTTGGTGCGAGCGTCCTTCTCACAGGAGTGATGACAGCATGGCTGGTCACGATGTGTCGCTTTCCGGGCAGGCGGGTTTTCGACTGGCTATTGTTGTTGCCCCTGGCATTTCCGGCGTACGTCATCGCGTACGCGTACACCGATTTACTTGAATATTCCGGTGCGGTTCAGATATTTTTTCGCATGATGTTTGAATGGAAGACACCGCAGGACTACTGGTTTCCTGAAGTTCGTAGTTTGGGTGGTGCCATCATACTAATGGGTGTTGTTCTTTATCCCTACGTTTATCTGCTCGCCCGTGCTGCGTTTCTCGAACAATCGGTGAATGTTCTCGAGGTTACTCGGGTTCTGGGACACGGTCCGTGGCGAACTTTTTTTCGTGTATCTCTACCTGCTGCTCGGCCGGCAATTGCAATCGGCGTGGCTTTAGCGCTGATGGAAACACTCAACGATTTCGGGACCGTGGATTTCTTTGCTGTGCAGACCATGACTGCGGCGCTCTTTGATGTGTGGCAGGGTATGGGCAGTCTGGCTGGTGGTGCGCAGATAGCAACCACTATGCTGGCCTTTGTTGTTTTGTTGATCTCTATAGAACGCTTTAGCCGGCGTCAGCAGAAGGTGTACCAGAACGTCAGCAGTCGTTTTCGTGAATTGCCCAGCTACCATCTTAAAGGGCTACCCTGTCTGTTGGCCTTCACCGCCTGTCTGCTGCCGATACTTATTGGTTTTGTTGTGCCGCTGATTGTTTTGATCAGGCTGGCGGTAATCTACTTTCATGAATCGTGGACTGCAGACTTCAGGTCCTATGCGCTAAACAGTCTCATGCTCTCTGCGGCTGCGGCTGTCATTGCACTGCTCATTGCCTTGCTGGTTGCGTACAGCCAGCGGCTGGCCGGCGGTCGGGTTATTGGTATCGCGACACGCATTGCGTCGTTGGGTTATGCCGTGCCAGGTGCCGTGCTGGGGGTGGGTGTGCTGATACCGTTCGCTTATTTTGACAATTCTCTGGATGAACTGATGCGGGAGATGTTCGGGATATCGACTGGATTGCTTCTCAGCGGCACGCTTGTGGCGGTGATATTTGCCTATGTTGTCCGCTTTCTCGCTGTTGCCCTGGGGCAGGTCGAATCCAGCCTGGCTAAGGTATCACCATCATTAGACATGGCCGCACGCACACTGGGTTACCGGGCAGGTGAAACGCTCCTGCGGTATCACCTGCCGCTGATACGAGGCGGTATGCTGACAGCTGTCACGATTGTTTTTGTGGACTGCATGAAAGAATTACCCGCCACATTAATTTTGAGACCCTTTAATTTTGAGACGTTGGCGACACATGTTTACTGGTTTGCCTCTGACGAAATGCTCGGTGAAGCAGCGCTGGGTTCGTTGACGATAGTACTGGTTGGACTGCTACCGGTTGTATTGCTCAGTACTATGACCGCCCGGGCACGTTCGACTCGGCCCAGCAGTGGTACATTGGCTTAGGTAATGAGCATGGCGCCTTCAAAGATCTTTCCGGCCGGTTCTCGTGATGTGCCGTTGCTTGAGATCCAGGGCATGTCTTGCAATTATGGTTTGGAACGGGCGGTTTACGATCTCAGTCTGACTGTCAACAAAGGCGACCAGGTTTGCCTGTTGGGCCCCAGTGGCTGTGGCAAGACCACGGTGCTGCGGGCAGTTGCCGGGTTTCAGTCGTTGCTTTCCGGCAGCGTCTCAATCAATGGTCAATGTGTCTCACGGCCGGGCGATATTCTATCGCCGGAAAAGCGCAGGGTTGGGATGGTGTTTCAGGATCATGCGTTGTTTCCTCATCTTTCTGTCGAACAAAATGTTGAATCGGGTCTGCGTACTTTGTCTGCAGCACAACGGCGCACGACCGTGTCAGAAATGCTGGAACGTGTTGGATTGATGCGCGTGGCGCGGCGATTTCCACATGAGCTTTCCGGCGGTCAGCAGCAACGGGTTGCACTTGCTCGAGCGCTGGCACCCAGACCACTACTGCTGCTCATGGATGAACCGTTCTCCAGTCTGGATTTGGACTTGCGTGAGCGGTTGGGACAGGAGGTGTCCGATATGCTCAAAGCAAATGGGATCACCTGTATCCTGGTGACTCACGACCAAAATGATGCGTTTTCAATGGGTGAACAAATCGGCGTGATGGCGGAAGGGCGTCTTCTGCAATGGGATACGGCTTACAATCTATATCACGAACCTGGGGACCGATTTGTCGCTGACTTTATCGGCAACGGAATTTTTCTACCTGCGAAAGTCAAAACTCCCCGTGTGGTGGAGTCTGAATTTGGAGAACTTCGCGGAGATCAGGATATTGTGATACCGACTGGTAGTCAGGTTGAAGTGTTGATTAGGCCCGACGACGTGGTGCTCGATGTAGACAGCTCAATTAGAGGTGAGGTCGTGCGTAAAGCCTTCAAGGGTGCTGAAATCCTCTACACGATTCGGTTCGAAACAGGTACGACAGTGTTGGCTCTGTTTCCGAGTCACGCCAATTTCGCGGTCGGCGATAACGTTGGAGTCAGATTCGAAGTAGACCATTTAGTGACCTTCGTCATCGGCACTACCGCGACAGATGCCGTTGAGTAATCGGACACGTTACAGCAGCCTCGAGGCAGAGGTTAGGATAGCTCAGAAGGCCTGAGGTAGGCGGCGGTGCTTTCAATGTCGTCATGCTCTGTTAATTCTGCACGTGCGACTGACCGTAGGTGGACCTCATCGGGTCCGTCGGCATAGCGCAGTGCGCGTCCCCAGGTCCAATGATCTGCCAAGGGTGTATCCGGACTGATCCCCATTGCTCCGAACAGCTGCATGGCTCGATCAATTACGGTGACATGAAGATTCGGCACCAGAGCCTTGATCATAGCAATTTCCTTGCGCGCGTTCTGAGCACCACGCTCATCGATCAGCCAGGCTGTTTTGAGAACCAGCAAGCGGGCTTGTTCGATCTCGATTCGTGAACGGGCGATCCAGTCGGTCACTGCTCCATGTTCATGGAGGTTCTTGCCGAAGGTCTGACGCTGTTTCGAACGTGCGATCATCAGTTCCACTGCAAGTTCTGCTGCACCGATTGAACGCATACAATGGTGAATCCGACCGGGTCCAAGGCGGGCCTGGGCGAGCGTGAAGCCGCTGCCTTCCTGACCAAGCAGGTTGCTTACAGGCACTCGGACATTATCGAAAACTATCTCGCAGTGACCTTCAGGGGCATGGTGATTCATGATCCGGATGTTGCGTACAATGTTCACACCGGCTGCGTCTATTGGAATTAGCACCATACTTTGTTGGCTGTGTCGCGCAGCTTCAGGATCGGTTTTCCCCATCAGGATAATCAGCCGGCAGTGAGGATGGGCCGCATTGGTGATAAACCATTTTCGACCGTTGATCACGTATTCAGCCCCCACTCGTTCAATGCGGGTCTGGATATTGGTGGCATCGGATGACGCCACATCGGGTTCTGTCATCGCAAACGCCGATCGGATTTCACCCTGCAGCAGCGGACGCAGCCATTGCTCGTACTGTTCAGGTGTTGCGAACATGTGCAGCAGTTCCATGTTGCCGGTGTCGGGTGCATTGCAGTTGAACACTTCAGATGCCCAGGCCACACGGCCCATGATCTCGGCAAGCGGTGCGTATTCCAGGTTGCTAAGACGAGTTCCGGGTTCTTCTTCCCGGAGGCCAGGTAGAAAAAGGTTCCAGAGTCCCTGATCGCGTGCACGGGCTTTCAAGGGTTCCATAAAGGCGGGTGGAAATTGGCCTTGCTCTGTCTCTTCATGCCACAGCCATATTCGCGGCACGATGTGTTCAGTCATGAACGTATTGACTCTGGCGCGGAGTGCCTCGACCTTGGGTGTGTAGGCAAAATTCATCAGTCAGCCGTACTTCGATCAGGTGTTCTCATCGCTGAGGATATGTTCGGCCAATTCAGCCAGAGGACGGACCATGCCGCCCATTTTTGCTGCCCGTTCGTTTGACGCATTCCCGTCAAGAGAACGTTTGTAGACACCCTGCAGTATCGCGGACAGCCGGAACAAAGAGAAGGCGATGTAGTAGGGCCAATTATCGATACCGGAAATACCGCGTAGCTGGCAGTATCGGTCAAGCATTTTTGCTTCTTCGGGTATACCCAGAGCGCGACGGTTCTTGCCGCCGAGCCCTTGAATATGCTGGCCAGGTGTGATGCGCAGGCCCATACAGAAATAAGCCAGGTCTGCCAGGGGGTGACCGACTGTCGAGATTTCCCAGTCGATCACCGCCAGAATCCGGTATTCGCGGCCGTGAAAAATCATGTTGTCCAGCCGGTAATCGCCGTGGATTAAACCATTCTGACCATCGTCGGCCGGCGAATGAGCAGGCAGCCAGGTCATCAGGTGCTCCATCGCCTCGATTTTCTCGGTCTCACTGGCACGATACTGTTTGCTCCAGCGGCCAGTCTGGCGATCGAAGTAGCTTCCGGGACGTCCAAAGTCCTCGAGGCCAACAGCAACATGATCTACGCTGTGTAGTTCCGCAAGAACCCGGATGATGTCATCATAAAGTTGGCCTCGGTCGGATGTGGCCAGTTCTGGTAGAGACGGGTTCCAGAATATTCGACCTTCGATGTAGCTCATGATGTAGAACATCGTATCGAATATGTTGTCGTCTTCACACAGTGTGTACATCTGTGGTACGGGTACAGCTGTATCGGCCAGCGCCTGCATAATTCGATACTCACGATCCACTGCGTGGGCCGACTTAAGCAGTTGGCCTGAAGGTTTTCGACGTAATACATAACGGCCACTGCGTGCGCACACCAGGTAGGTCGGATTGGACTGACCGGTGGAGAATTTTTCGATAGATTCAAACCCCGAAAACCCGGGTACGTTCGACTCTAGCCAGGGTGCAAGGCGGGTGGTATCGGGTGAAGGGACAGAAGTCATGGGCTGTGTTCGAGTGTAGCCAATTCCGACCAGTTGGTCTGAAGCCACAGCTTCAGTTGCCAGCTATCAGGCCAGTGGACACATCATATTAAACAGTTTTTCGTTCACGTCAAAATGTCAGACAGGTTGCCTACGTTCACGTTCTTTTTCCTGTTCTTGCCAAAGGCCTGCGTAAAGCCCGCCCTGGGCCAACAGTTGCTGGTGGGCACCGTGTTCGATGATTCGGCCATCATCCAGCACCAGGATTCGATCGGCCGAGACCACGGTAGATAACCGGTGGGCAATGATGAGGGTGCTCCGTCCGCTGGAAATTTCATCCAGGTTCGTTTGTATATCGGTTTCTGTTGCGCTGTCCAGAGAAGAGGTGGCTTCGTCAAAGAAGAATACCGTCGGGTTTTTGAGTACGGCGCGGGCAATTGCGACACGTTGTTTTTCGCCACCGGAGAGTTTCAGACCTCGCTCACCGACGCGGGTCTGATAGCCAGAGGGCAGTTGGGAAATAAAGTCGTGAATCCTGGCTGTACGCGCGGCGTCGTAGATATGCTGTTCGTCAGCGCTCGGATCACCGTAGGCAATGTTGTAATAGATCGTATCGTTGAACAAAACGGTGTCCTGCGGGACCACGCCGATCGCATCGCGGAGCGACGCCTGTGTGATCTCCTGCAGATTGAGATCGTCGACCGAAATTCGACCAGAATTAGGCTCGTAAAATCGCAGCAGCAGACGGCTGATCGTCGACTTGCCGGCGCCCGTGGGACCGACAATGGCTACCTTTTCTCCCGCTTTCACTTGAAAGCTGATGCCGTGCAGAATCACCCTTTGCGCGTCGTAGCCGAAGTGAACGTCGGTGAATCTGATATCACCCCGGGGTGAGCCCAGGGGCCGCGCACCCGGCAGGTCTTTGATCTCCGGTACCTCTTCCAGGAGGGTAAACATGTTCTCCATATCGACCAGAGCCTGCCGTATTTCACGGTATACCGTACCGAGAAAATTAAGCGGGATGGACAACTGCATCAAATAAGTGTTCACCACAACAAATCCCCCAACAGTCATCGTGCCATTACGGATGTTCAGGGCGGCCATGATCAGCATAATTGTGATACCGCTGATTACGACGGCCGCCTGGCTGACATTCAGGAGAGACAGGCTTTCGCGACTTTTGACTGCGGCTTGCTCATAAGTTTTTAGTGCCTCGTCGACCCGGGTCAGTTCATGCGATTCGTTGTTGAAATATCGTACTGTCTCAAAGTTGAGCAGACTGTCGACCTGGCGTGTACTGGCTTCATTTTCCGCATCGTTCATTTTGCGCCGGATGCGTATGCGCCAGGCCGTGATACCAAAGGTCAGCCATACATAGATACCTATGGTTACTGCGGTAACCAGTGCATAAGAGATACCGTACAGGTACCAGAGAATGCCGCAGACCAGTAATACCTCGAACAGGGTCGGCAGGATGTTAAACGCGACGAAAGACAGCAAAAACTGAATGCCAGTGGTACCCCGGTCGATAAATCGGTTCAGCGCGCCGGTCTTTCTCTCGAGGTGAAAGCGTATCGATAGTGCGTGCAGATGATTGAAGACCTTGATCGCAACCTGCCGGACAGCATGCTGGGAGACTCTGGAAAAGACAGCATCTCTGATCTCGTTAAAGACGATATAAGAAAAGCGTGACAGTCCGTAAGCCGTGAGTGCGGCAATGGGAATGCCAAACAGCAGGTCCATCTGGTCTTCTAGGTTCGAAAGTGTGTCCACGGCCCAACCGAGAACCAGGGGTACGGTGAGATTTGCCAGTTTGGCCAGGACCAGGCTGACCACGGCCACCACGACCCGAGCCTTGAGGTCTTTGCGCTCCACCGGCCAGAAAAAAGGCAACAACAGTGCACAGGTCTTCCATAGGTTCCCGTTTTCCCCATGAGACGGAGACACCGGCGCTGTGTCGGGTTCGGTTTTCATCAGTGCCTACGGATCGTAACTCGGGTTATGGAAACCGGGATCGCATTACCGTAATGATTCTCGGTTTTTCTGATCTGTTTTTTCGATTATGGTCTGTTTTGATCGACTTGGAGGACCTAATGTATCTTGAGCTTGCGCCAGCCGAAGCACACGAGGCGATATCAGGCGAACAAGTCACGCTCGTTGACATACGGGATCCTGAGTCATTTCAGGCGGCCCACCTGGTTGATGCCGTGCATATCAATGATGTCAATATTCATGAGTTTCTCGAAACTGCCAACAGACAACAGCCAGTGATTGTCTACTGTTACCACGGAATTTCCAGTGCCGGCGCTGCATCGTTCTTCTCGGAACAGGGGTTCGAAAAGGTTTCCCATATCGAGGGTGGATTCGAGGCTTGGCAACAAAGCGGTCTGCCGACCTGTAGTGGTTAAGGTTTGTGCAAAGGGCTCTACCTGACCCGTTCGGCGTGAGACCTATAAAAGTGCTCAAGAGATTTTCAACGGGGGTTCCGACATCAGTGCCGCTTGTTCGCGCAGATCAAGAATGTGTTGCTCCCAGCAGCGCTGCGAGTTGAACCATGGAAATGCTCTGGGGAACGCCGGGTCAGTCCATCGCCGGGCCAGCCAGGCATAGTGATGGATCAGGCGCAGTGTTCGCAGTGCTTCGACAAGGTGTAGCTGGCGGGCATCAAATTCGTAGAACCGGGTGTATCCCTCGAGCAGTCGAGCAAGGGTAGCCTCCTGGTCGGTTCGGTCTCCAGACAAGAACATCCATAGGTCCTGAATAGCCGGTGTCATACGGGAATCGTCCAGGTCGACAAGATGAGGACCATCATCGGACCACAGGATATTGCCGATGTGGCAGTCGCCGTGCGTACGAATCAGATCGACTGATCCCGCACGCTCATAGCACCAGCCAATCTGCTGAATCAGATTGTCGGTGAGTGACTGATAAGCCGATTCCAGATCTTTTGGTATGAAGTCATGCGCCAGAATGAACTGGCACGACTCAACCCCGAACGTGGTTACATCTAGCGTGGGCCGATGTTCGTAGGCTCGCATACATCCTCGCGCATGTAATCGCCCCAGAAACCGTCCAAGCTGACGCTGGTGTTCAGGGTTTTCAAGATCAGGGGCGCGCCCGCCGCGGCGTGGAAACAGTGCGAAGCGGTAGGAGCCATACTGGAACAAGGTTTCTCCACCTGGGTCTGGGATGGGTGCAATTAACGCGATGTCATCAGCGGCCAATTCCAGAGCAAACGCATGCTCTTCACCGATCATGGCGTCATTCCATCGTTGTGGCCGGTAGAATTTTGCGATTAATGCTTGGTTATCTTCTATGCCAACCTGGTAAACCCGGTTCTCAAAGCTGTTCAGTACCAGCAGGTGGCCGTCGCACGTGTAACCACGGCTTTCAACCGCCGCCAGCACTTCATCCGGGCCCAGGTTCTGATAATCGAGAACGGTGTCAGTATGCATGTTCAAGCGCTGGTCTCAGATGGGTTTGGAACATCCAGTGGCTGACTCTTCCAGATTCGCAGTGCCAAAAAAACGAGCACAGCGGCGGCGGCGGCATAGACCGCGAAATAAAGGCACACAGTGCTGAGCGGGACCCCCAGGTCGGCCAGCCACCCCATAAGGACCGGACCGATTGCAGACGACAGGACCATCGCGGACGCATTAAGACTTTTGATCGCGCCGATGTGACCCACGCCGTAGAGTTCAGCCCACAACGCTGACATGACTGGAAAATAGAAACCGGACTGTATACCCATTAACAACATATAGGGTATGACGCCCCACATACTGTCGATAAGGCCAATAGTAACCATTGCCAATGCAAGCGGGCTCAATAAATAAGGCATGATTCGAATCGCAGTTAACCGGTCTACCAGCGTACCGGCGAAGATCAAAGTAACGACGGTTGTCGCGGCGAATAGCGAGTAGTTACCTGTGATCCACGCATGTGACCATCCTTTTTCATCGGCCAAATTGAGGTGGTGGAAAAACAGTGCAGTTCCTATCATGGAAAATGCTAGAACACCGGGCATCAGGAAGTAAAAAATGTAGTGTCTTAGAACCTCCCTGCGGGTCCAGGATCGGACGGCGCGTTGTGCCGTGTGGTTCGCAGTTTTGCTTACTTCGATGGACCGGCTGTGTACAGTGTCGTGACCTTTCAACAGCCAAATCACCGTTGGAATTACGGTCAGGCCGATCAGAACGGCCGCTGCGCCGTAGGTCCAGCGCCAGCCGATCAGGGCAATTGCGGAAACTGCGATGATGGGCAGTATCGCTTCACCGACCGTAAAGCCCAGAGAGGCAAATGCAATGGCTCGGCCGCGTTCACGATCAAAATATCGCGCCATGCTGGTGATCGAGATGTGCGAGATCAAGCCCTGACCCGCGTGTCGCAGCAGAAAGATGGCGAGCACAAGCGTCACTGGGCCGGTCGTGGTCGTAATATAGGCACAGGCGAAGACCAGTAGAAGGCAGGCCGCGAGGGTGTAGCGACGCAATGCAAAACGGTCGATCAGCCCACCTGTCCAGGGCAGCAGGGCTGCACTGCCGATCGTGCCGATCATGTAGACCATACCCCACAGGGTGTGGCTGAGCCCGAATTCGAGTTGAATAGCCGGTCCGACAATGCCGATAAAGTAGGTCTGTCCGAAACTCGAATACAGTGCTGTCACGAAACCGAAGCCGAGTAGTCTTCGGTTGGCACTGAGCAGTTCTCGGTAGGCGTTTAACGGCATGAAACAGGTGGATTGGGTGGGTGCGTGGCGAGACTATACAGATGTTCAAGCCGTGAGTGCGGGCCATTGGTGCCTGGTTCTTAAGAACGCACCAGCACCGGGGCGACAAACGACGGCCCCGCCACTATAATCCCGCCCCGCCCGGCCGTTGGCGGTCTGACACCCACCGTATCCCTCCAATCAGATGAAAGACTCGATCAGTTCGTTGCGCAATATTGCGATCGTCGCACATGTTGACCACGGTAAAACGACATTAGTCGATGAATTGTTGCGCCAATCCGGCACGCTTGAGAGCCACGGGGCAGTTCAGGAAAGGGTCATGGACTCGAATGAACTCGAGCGGGAACGAGGTATCACGATTCTGTCGAAGAATACGGCCATTCGCTGGCAGGACTGGCGAATCAATATTGTCGATACACCGGGACACGCTGACTTTGGGGGCGAGGTGGAACGGGTGTTATCGATGGTGGATTCGGTGTTGCTTTTAGTCGACGCAGTAGAGGGCCCGATGCCACAGACGCGGTTCGTGACGCAAAAGGCCCTGGAACACGGTCTGGCACCGATCGTTGTTGTGAACAAAATCGACCGACCTGGCAGTCGTCCAGACTGGGTCGTCGACCAGACGTTTGAACTATTTGACCGTCTTGGTGCGTCAGACAGTCAACTCGACTTCCCGGTTGTTTATGCGTCTGCGTTGCAGGGTTGGTCAACACTGGAATCTGATGCCATTGCTAGCGACATGCAGCCGTTATTTCAGGCGATCGTGGACAACGTCGCCCCGCCGCTAGTTGATCCAGAAGGGTCTTTCCAGCTGCAAGTCAGTGCACTGGACTATTCGACTTATGTCGGTGTTATCGGTATAGGTCGCATACAGCGGGGTAGATTTTCCCGAAATGATGTTGTTTGCGTTGCTGGTACGGACGGATCGGTCCGCGAAGAACGCATTTTGCAGGTTCTGGGTTTCAATGGTCTCGATAGAATTGAACTCGATGCCGCCAGTGCGGGTGATATCGTCGCTTTTACCGGGGTTGATGGTCTGCGCATTTCCGACACACTGTGTGACCCATCGTGTATTGATCCGCTTCCAGCGCTCAAGGTTGATGAACCCACGCTGAGTATGACATTTCAGGTCAATGATTCGCCGTTTGCCGGCCAGGATGGCAAGTTCGTGACCAGTCGGAACCTGGGCGAGCGACTTGCCCGGGAACTGATTCACAATGTCGCTCTGCGGGTGGAGTCGCTGTCCGACCCCGATAAATTCAAGGTGTCCGGTCGGGGTGAGTTGCACCTTTCTATTCTCGTGGAAAACATGCGGCGTGAGGGTCACGAGCTTGCTATTTCACGCCCCGAAGTCATCCTCCGAGAGGTCGACGGCGTGGTTCATGAGCCATGGGAAACGCTGACAGTCGACGTTGAGTCGGTTGACCAAGGCCGAGTAATGGAAAGACTCGGTGAGCGTCGTGCTGAACTGCGGGATATTCTGCCGGACAGCAACGGACGTGTCCGCCTGGATTACACCGTCCCCAGCCGCGGCCTGATCGGATTCCGGTCTGAATTTATGACGATAACCCGTGGATTGGGCCTGATGTACCACACGTTTGAACGATATGCGGACCGCGCTCAGTCGAAGATCGGTGAAAGAGTCAACGGTGTGTTGGTTTCCATCACTGAGGGCAAGTCGCTGGCTTATGCTTTGTTTAACCTGCAGGAAAGAGGGCGTTTATTCATCGGGCCCGCTGAGCGGGTATATGAAGGGATGGTGATTGGTATCCACTCCCGTAGTAGCGACCTTGTGGTCAACCCGCTCAAGGCTAAGCAGTTGACCAACATTCGGGCGGCCGGCAGCGACGAGAATATACTTCTGACACCGCCCGTCGAACTGACACTGGAAGCTGCCATAGAATTCATCAACAACGATGAACTGGTTGAGGTCACACCGACTGCTATTCGCGTGCGGAAAAAATTATTGCGAGAGCATGAGCGAAAACGTGCCGCTCGAGCGGCCTGATGCGGCGCGACCTGCCCCGGTATTTCTGGGGCTTTTGGTGTAAGAACTCTGGCGTTCAAGTTGGCACCGGGTGATGTGGTAGATTTGTCCTGCGTGCGAGAGTCGCGGTTTCACTCGAACAAAAGCTGAATGAGGACACAAAATATGCGGCGGTTCAGTCTGCTGCTGGGCGGAGTTATCGTGCTTGTCGCGATTGCCTACGGTTACTCTCGCCTGAACACAGTCCAGACGGCTGCATCCTATCGTCTGGAGACAGTTGAACGGGGTACCATCGAAAAGACCATTTCTTCAACCGGTCGAGTGAAGCCTGTCATGACGGTCGAAATCGGCTCCCAGGTTTCTGGCCAGATCTCGGAAGTGCTGGTGGACTTCAATTCGAAAGTCAAGGCTGGTGAAGTCATTGCCAGGATAGATGCTTCGCCCTTTGAAGCCAGAGTTCAGGTGGCTCGAGCCGATCTTGCTTTTGCTGAGGCAAATATTGCCATGCAGACCGCAGCGTTGGAGGAACTGCAGGCCGAATTCTTGGGATTACAAGCGATTCTGACTGAGATGGCCGAAGACCTCGAAAGGCAGCAGTCGCTTTTTGAACGTAAGGTCATTCCTGAGAGTACAGTGGATCATGCGGTGGCACGTCACGTTCAGGCGATGGCAAAGGTGGAAAGCATACAGGCCCGGATGAAGAAGCAGCGGGCACAGGTACGTACAGCCCACGCCAACGTCGCGTCACATGGCGGCAAGCTGCTCCAGGCGGAACTGGAACTGGAACACACGCTGATCAGATCACCGGTTGATGGTATTGTGATCAACCGGGCAGCGGATAGGGGTCAGACGGTAGCTGCCAGCCTACAGGCACCAGTCCTGTTTACTCTGGCTCAGGACCTGCGCCAGATTCATCTGGAAGTCAGCGTCGATGAGGCAGACATCGGTGGCATCACCGAAGGGCAGCAGTCTCGGTTTACAGTCGACGCCTATCCAGACCGGGTCTTCAAAGGAGAGGTCGTTCAGATCCGTAAGCAGCCGATAGAGATCTCAGGCGTTGTGACCTACGTGATCATTGTTGGCACCCAGAATGTTGATCAGAGTTTGATGCCAGGTATGACGGCCAGTGTAGAGATTGTGCTGGGACAACGGCAAGATGTGCTTAAGGTGTCGTCACAGGCGCTTCGATTTAAACCGGCTGGTTTTAAGCGCTCAGATTCCGGGGCATCTGCTCGAGGCGGCGGTCGCGAGCGCATGCGGTCAATGATCAAAGACCTTGCGGAGAAACTCGAATTGAGTGAGGAGCAGCTGTCATCGGTTCAATCAATCTATGCCGAGATGGGCCAGTCGATTAGGGGACTGCGCGAAGCAGGTACGGGTAGTGATGAATTCCGGGAAGCGATCCGCCAGCTCCGGACCCAGGCTGCACAGCGGGTGGCGCAACTGCTGGAAAGTGATCAGAAGAAACGTTACCGCCTGATGCGTGCCGAAGCAAAAAGCGGGAGTTACCGGCAGGAAAATGTCTGGGTGCTCGATGGGGGTAAGCCCGTCGCTTTGGGTCTTACAGTTGGCATATCTGACGGCACCCATACCGAGATTGTCCGCGGTGATATTGCTCAAGGGACACAGGTCATCGTTGGCCTATCGTTGGATGGTTCCTGAGTAAGGGGCCCTGCCATGCAACCCGCTGTCATCCAGACCCAGGGTTTGTGTCGGGATTTTTCAGTGGGATCCCAAGTCGTACATGCCTTACGCGATGTGGACCTGCTCATCCATCGGGGCGAATTTATCGCGATCATGGGGCCGTCGGGATCAGGCAAGTCCACCTGCATGCATGTGCTGGGATGCCTGGATACGCCGACAGCCGGTAAATACCTGCTCGACGGCGAGGTGGTTTCTGAATTTGAGCCTGACGACCTGGCCCGCATACGTCGAAACAAGATCGGGTTTGTTTTCCAATCATTCAATCTCATGGCCAATGCCAGTGCCCAGGCCAATGTCGAATTGCCGCTGTTATATAGCGGAGACCCGCGCGCTGTGCGTTCAGAAAAGGCTAGGAATGCACTGGGAAGAGTCGGACTTTCCGATCGTATGCACCATCGGCCGACGCAGCTTTCAGGTGGCCAGATGCAGCGGGTGGCGATCGCACGGGCAGTCGTCAATGAACCGGATATCGTCCTGGCCGACGAACCTACCGGGGCACTGGATACGGCGACCGGTCTCGAGATCCTGGACTTACTCAAGGAATTGAATGGACAGGGTATGACCGTGATTGTGGTCACGCACGAGATGGAGGTGGCCGGGTACGCGGAGCGGGTGCTGAAGTTTCGCGACGGGCGGCTGTTGGCCGAAAACAAAGTGGTAGACAAGGTCAGTAGCCCTTTGGCTGCATCTGCGGACACAAGAGCATCGACGCCATGACGCTTTCGGATTGCTTTCAGACCGCACTGGCTTCGTTACGCGCCAACAAGCTCAGAACCGGGCTGACAACGCTGGGCATCATCATCGGCGTGGCGGCGGTTATTGCGATGGTCGGCGTTGGCAAGGGTGCTGAGAAACGGATCGAGGAAGCGATTCAGGGCCTGGGTGAAAATGTTCTGTTCGTGCGCAACGGGACCAGCGTGTCCGGGGGGGTGCGAGGGGGTGCCAACAGCAAGGTGTCCCTGACAGAGGCTGATGCCGCTGCCATCGAGGCTCAGGCTCCTTCGATCGCCATAGCCGCGCCTACGGTCCGGTCTACCGGCCAGGTAATTTCTGGAAATCTAAACTGGTTTACGACGATATTCGGTGTTGGCGACGATTACCTTCGGGCCCGCGACTGGGTCATAGGTCGAGGGCGTTCGTTTAATCCTCAGGAAGAGCGCGCATCGGCAAAAGTGGCGATTATTGGAGAGACCATTGTTGAGCAGTTGTTCGGCGGACAGGATCCCATGGGTGAAATTGTCCGTATCCAGAGAATCCCGTTTCGCGTGATCGGGGTCACCCGTGCCAAGGGTGAGTCTTCATGGGGTCGTGACCACGACGACGTGGTATTTGTGCCCTTGTCCACCGCCAAGTCACGCATGAATGTCGGTGAGCGGTACCGCGGTCGTTATGTGCGTGATATTACCGTCAAAGCACGCTCGAGCGATGTACTGGAGGCGGCCGAGCAGGAGATCAATGAACTTCTGCGGCAGCGTCACCGGATACGTCCGGGTCAGCCGGACGATTTTTATGTGCGGAATATCGCCCAGTTCCTCGAAGCCAGAGCGAAGTCAGAGCGGACAATGTCGTTGCTGCTTGCGGCGGTCGCAGGAATCTCCCTGCTGGTGGGAGGGATTGGAATCATGAATATTATGTTGGTCTCGGTGACGGAGCGTACCCGCGAGGTGGGTTTGAGAATGGCCGTCGGGGCTCGTGGTCGTGATATCCTGCTTCAATTTGTGACCGAGGCCGTTGTGGTGTCCTTGATCGGGGGGGTTGTTGGTGTGGTGCTGGGATTTGGGGGTTCCGTGGCCGCGGCTAGAATTGCCGGCTGGCCGGTGATTACCTCACCCCTGTCTGCAGTGATTGCCATGGGGTTTGCGGCCATGGTCGGCATATTTTTTGGTTATTATCCCGCCCTCAAAGCGTCCCGGCTCGATCCGATCGCAGCACTTCGCCACGAGTAAACTCGGTTCAGAACAAATCAATCTGGTACCGCACTTATTGCTGAGCGCCCGTCAGGCAAATTACAGACTTCGCGTTGGCTGAGTCAGAATCTATACTGAGGCTAATCTAATCTGGAGTACAGATGATGAACCAGGGAAATCCCAGTTTTGGCGCCTATACGGATTACGGCACACTGCGAGGTGCGATCGTCGGCAGTGCCGACGGTCTGACCTTGCCACCGTTCAATCCGACCCTGCACCACTACAACGAGGAAGTTCAGGCCGCACTGAAAGCCTCTGGTGATCGACCCCTTGATATCCGTAAGGCCATGCCGGAGCGCTGGGAAAAAACAGCAGAACAACTCGATAACCTCGCAGCCTTGTATGAGGCCAACGGCGTCAAGGTCTACCGGCCCAGACCCTATACAGTCGAGGAAAGGGGCTACCTTGCAGATCTGCAGCCAGGTGCGTCGCTGTTATACCCAGCTGATCCGGTGTATACCGTCGGCACACACTATATTGAAGTAAATATCCGGCGGGCCTATCGCCGAAAAGAAGTGTTTCCATTGCGTGATGTTGTGTCGCCATTGATCGAAGACGGGGCAGACACTCATCATGTCGTTATGCCCCCAGCGCAACCTTTTGCACCGTCCAGCGGTGGTCCCGGGCCCTATCTGGAAGGTGGCGATATCATCTGCTACAACAACCATTTATTTGTTGGTGAATCCGATATCGCAACAAACCGAGCCGGCACGCGCTGGCTTGATAACTACATCGGTCCATTTGGTTACCAGGTGCATCCGATGCCGATGAAAGGCGCTTTCCTTCACTTGCTGGGCATCATGGTGTTAGTTCGGGAAGGATTATTGCTGTTGCATCGTGACGATCTTGACTGCGAACTGCCTGAGGTTCTTGCAGACTGGGAAGTCATCGAACTAACTGAAGACGAAGCGAAGGCGTACGCCACGGTGGGTGTGAGTCTGGATGATTCACGATACATCATGCCTTCCGGGTTGGGTCGGATAGCCGACGAACTGGCCCGGCGCGGCGTGGAACCGATAGAGATCGACTACGACCATGTCAGTTACTGGGGCGGTTGCGTGTCCTGTTCCACCCATGCTGTGTCCCGAGACCCTTGAAGATTGTCAGTGAGTAGTAGCCTGCCAGGTCAGCTGGACAGCAATCTGTCCAGGCGGATTCTTGACGCGGTAGCCGGGGGATTTGAATCCCAACTCGACTTTACGATGGATCTTATGCGGCAGCCTTCTGTGCGGGGCCAGGAGAATGGTGCCCAGGCGCTGATGTACGCGGCGCTTGAAAGCCGGGGCTATCAGATGGATCGCTGGGCAATCGATATCGGTGAAATCGAAGCACATCCTGGGTTTTCTCCTGTCAAAGTTGATTACAGCAACGCGATCAATGTTGTAGGCACTCATGTGCCTGTACAGAATCTCGGTCGGTCGTTGATTCTCAACGGCCATATCGACGTGGTACCGACCGGGCCGTTGGATATGTGGACACGACCTCCATTTGAACCATCGATAGAGGGTGATTGGCTGTACGGGCGGGGCGGTGCCGACATGAAAGCCGGGTTGTGCGCAAATATCTTTGCCCTTGATGCGCTGCGCAGTCTCGATTTGCAGCCTGCAGCGGATGTGTTCCTGCAGTCCGTGACCGAAGAGGAATGCACCGGTAACGGAGCCTTGTCCGCGCTGGTCCGGGGCTACCGTGCTGATGCCGCAGTTATTCCTGAGCCGGAAGAAGACATGCTGGTGCGGGCAAATGTCGGTGTTATCTGGTTTCAGGTGCACGTCCGTGGGCGCCCCGTGCATGTTCGTGAAGCAGGCCAGGGTGCGAACGCCATCGAGGCAGCTTACCGATTGATCGGTTCTCTAAAAGAGCTTGAGGCAAAATGGAATGCCCGTCGCGCAGATTTTAAGTACTTCGAAGACCTGGATCACCCCATCAATTTCAATGTTGGAAAAATCGCAGGTGGCGACTGGGCATCCTCCGTTCCGGCCTGGTGCACGTTGGATATTCGTGCGGCCATCTACCCGGGTGTAGACCCACGGGATGCGGCCCGTGAAATTGAAGCGTGCCTGGAACTCAGCAGCCGCGAGGACCCGTTTTTATCTGACAACCCACCGACAGTTGAATACAACGGTTTTTTCAGTCGCGGTTACGTACTGGAAGAAGGCAGTGATGCAGAGAAAGTATTGTCCCAGGCACATGCCGTGAGTTTTGGCAGTTCGCTGGAGTCGTTTGTCACACCGGGTTATCTGGACGGGCGAGTTTTTGTTTTGTACGATGATTGCCCCTGCTTGGTCTACGGACCGGTATCCAAAGACATCCACGCGTTCGACGAGCGTGTCAGCCTCGCTTCGGTACAGCGTATCACCGGCACCATCGCATTGTTTATTGCCAATTGGTGTGGGCTGGAAAAGCTAAGCTGAAATTTCAGTTGTTTTCGAAATTTTCAATCTATGTTTGATCGATGCGGCCTGTGTTATGAATGATCTTCGACTCCGTAGTGACGCGCTAGGTAATCGTCGCTGAACTTGCCTGTTTCACGATCAGCGCGCAGTTCATCGGCTGTCCTTTCAGAAGGAGGTCCATAGCCACCGGCCCCGGGTGTTTCGATCACAACGGCGGAGTCGGGTGATACCTTGACGGCGTCTGGTTTGTTGTCCAGGCGTGTGATTTTCTCCGCTGAGCGCAAAAGAAACCGTCCGGCGCCCCCTGCGCTACCGCCAAACAGCCCCCACGGCTGGTGACGAAAGCGTTCGCCGGCGCCATTAAAAATACAGTTGTCATGGCGCGGTGTGATAACCCGCCGCAGGCCCATGCCACCCCGGTATCTGCCAGCCCCGGCCGAGTCTTCAACGAGACTGTACTCATCGACCAGAAGTGGATATTCCATTTCGATGGCTTCGATCGGCAGGTTGGAGGTGTTGGTGATGTGTACCTGGACACCGTCTTTGCCGTCTTTGGTTGGCCGAGCACCCATACCTCCGCCGAGGGTTTCGAGATAAAGGTACGACTGCCCCGTCCTGGGGTCGGTCCCGGAGAACACTGCCGTTGTATTGGCACCGTTCGCCGCAGCAATGACGCGTTCCGGGAAGGCAGTGGACAGTGCACCGAGAACCACGTCAATGATTCTCTGGCAGGTGTTGGCGCGGGCCGCAACCGGAGCTGGAAAAGTACTGTTGACCAGTGTGCTGTGTGGTGCCAGGATCTTTACTGAATCGAGCACACCTTGATTGTTGGGCACGTCAGGATCCAGTAGCGCCTTGAGCGAGTAGCAGACCGCCGCCTGTGTTGCGTTGAGGGTCACGTTGATATTACCGGCGACCTGTGCACAGGTGCCTTCGAAGTCAAACGTGATCTCACGCCCGTTTACCGTGATCACCAGTTCGATCGGTAAATCCAGGGCCTCAATACCATCGCCATCCATCATGTCGGTAAATCGATAGTCTCCATCGGGGATGGTTTGGATGCTGTCACCCATTCGCTCTCGGGTCCGGTCGATAATGTCGCCAAACGCAGTGCTGATTTTTTCGATGCCGTGTTCGGCAACAACTTCCTGCAGGCGGCGTTCACCCAATCGACAGGCTGAGATCTGTGCGAAGTAGTCTCCGCGCCGTTCTCTGGGGACCCGCACGTTCAGCAGCATCAGATCAAACAGATCCTGCTGCAGTTCGCCGTTGCGAAACAGGCGAACAACGGGTATTCGAAGTCCTTCTTGATAGATTTCAGACATGCCCCCAGCCATGCTGCCAGGGGCCATCCCGCCGATATCGGCATGGTGTGCGATGTTACAGACGAAACCGAATATTTCGTCGTCAATGAAAACCGGCATAGCGAGATTGACATCGGGTAGATGTGTACCGCCTGCTACATGTGGATCGTTAGCTATAAACAGATCGCCGGGATGAATATTGTCGCTAAATTTATCGAGTAGTGCGTGCATCAGTCCATGCATGGACGCGATATGAATTGGCAGAGATTCGACGGCCTGCGCTACCAGTCGACCGGAACGGTCCATGATTGCAGTCGAGTGATCGTGGCGCTCCTTAATGTTGGTCGAATACGCCGACTTCATTAGCGCGGCATACGTCTCGTCTGTAATCGAACGCAGGGCATTCGATATGATCTCCAGACTGATGGCATCGAGTCGGTTCAATTGAGGTCCTCCGTCAGGGTAATAAGGAGTGTCGCGGATTCATCGACTGTGCCGATATCGCCCGGATACAGCAGGGTGGTCGCATCTAATTGGTCTATCACGGCTGGACCGGTCAGGGTGTGACCGGCTTTGAGGTCACTGCGGTTAAATACAGGGCAGGTCACGGGCTTGTCTGAACGGAAGACGATCTCACGTTTGCCAGCAGTAACCGGTGCGGTATCTGATGTGTCCAGTTCGCGGTAATTTGTAAGCGGGGAAAGTCGGCCGCTGGCAGTCAGGCGGATATTGATGATCTCGATGGGATCGTCCGGGTTGAAATAGCCATAGTTGTCTTCATGGGTACTGAAAAACCTTTGCTGAAGATCATCAACTTCCAGCGCAGGTATCTGATCTCCTGTTGTCTCCAGTGGTACCGCGAGTTCGAAATTCTGTCCTACATAGCGCATATCAAGCCGAATCCGGATAGCGCGGGTGTGATCCAGAATGCTTTCCTGTTCGAACCATTTTCGAGCCTGTAGGCTGAGTGAGTCGAGAATTTGCTCGATATGCCTGACGTTTTCCGCACTGACCTCGATCCGGCCGCTATCGACAAAGTCCTCCAGCAGATCAGACACCACCAGGCCGTGCGCGCAGATAATGCCTGGGGCTGGCGGGACCAGTATTTCCTGAATCCCCAGGTTACGCGCAACATCTCTGGCGTGAAGTGGGCCTGCTCCCCCAAACGGCATCAAACAGTATTCCCGGGGATCATGACCACGCTCTACCGATATCGTACGGATCGCCCGCACCATGTTGGCAACAACGATGTCGATCACGCCTTGAGCGGCCCTCAGAAGGCTCACGTCAAGTGACTGTGCCAGGATATCGAGTGCCGAGGTCGCTGCTGCTTTGTCGAGTTTCATCGTCCCGGCCAGAAGGCCATCTTCACTGAGTCGACCCAAAATTAGATTGGCATCAGTCACGGTCGGCTGTGTGCCGCCGAGTCCGTAACAAGCTGGGCCGGGGTCCGCCCCTGTGCTTTTCGGGCCAACTTTGAGCAGACCGTCACGGTCGACCCAGGCAACCGATCCTCCACCCGCCCCCACGGTTTCAACATCGACCATCGGCATACGAATAGGAAAGCCACCGACTTCCCGGGAAAACACAGTCGGTATGCGCGCTTGGCGGATCAGCGCGACATCGGCACTGGTCCCACCCATGTCCAGGGTAATTGCGTTTGGTCGCTGTGCCGCACCTGCGACGTATGCAGCGCCAACCACGCCAGCAGCCGGGCCAGATAAAGCGGTGCGAACCGGTAGCCGCTGAGCCCGGCCCACAGACATCAGGCCGCCACTGGACTGATTAAGTCCGAAACTGGCATTCGGAACCGTGGTCTTAAGGCCATTGTCGAGTTCGGTCATGTATTGGGCCATGACGGGCTGTAGATACGCATTGAGAACCGTCGTCGAGAAGCGTTCGAATTCTCGGAATTCAGGCTGAACTTCAGATGATGCACAGACCTCAATTTCTGGTAGCGACCGGCGCAGTTCGTCGGTAACCGCCCGTTCATGTTCGGGGTTCTGAAACGCAAACAGAAAACACACGGCACAGGACTGCGGATTGGCAGCACGGACGCAGTCGACTACTCGCTCGATTTCATTCTGGTTGAGTGGTATCAGGATCTCTCCACCATCGGTGATTCTTTCGGACACTTCGATTCGCCGTGACCTGGGGACCAGGGCGGTAGGGTAATCCTCGAAAAGGTCGAACATGTGCGGCCGGGTCTGGCGCCCGATATCGAGTAAATCGGCAAAACCAGCGGTTGTCAGCAGCATGACATCACCGCCGCGCCGTTGCAGCAGTGCATTTGTTGCAACAGTGGTGCCATGTGAGAAGTGGCGGAGTTCATTGAGATTAAGGCCGTGTTCCTGGGCTAGCACCTCGAGGCCATTCAGTACTGCTTCGGCCGGATTCCCCGGTGTCGATGGAAACTTGCCCACGTGAACCGATCCGTTTGACTCATCAACGGCAAAGAAATCTGTGAAAGTACCACCTACATCTACACCCACTGTCCACACCATACCTTAACGCTCCGGAAACCCCAGACTTTGGCTGGAAGTATAATTGCAGTCATCTGCCACGTGCGTCTTAATACGAATGACCGACACGGATACATCGAAATTTCTGATGACTCTTCAAATGCTGAAGGGTCATCAGAATTCCGGGGTATACAGTAGCTGCACTGGGCAGCGAACCGCTGGTTGGAAGCTGACTGAAGTACATTGAAAGACCCATCGCAAGCGCCAGTCCTTCTATTGTCTGAACGTCGCAGTCCTCGACCTGAACTGTGAGCATCAGACAACTGCGAACGGGTAGGCCATCGACCAGAACCGTACACGCACCACAAATACCATGCTCACAGCCCACGTGGGTCCCCGTAGCACCGACCTCGTGGCGTAAAAAATCCGACAGCAGCAGTCGGTTCTCGGCATATCCATGAACCGATTCACCGTTGAGGCGAAAACTCATTGGATGTCGTACACCGCGGTCAATTGTGGTCATTTTGAATTCTCTGGATCTGGTCGCGACCCAGTCTGCGGATCAGCTCGCGAAAGTACTGGCCGCCTGCACCGCTTTCCTCGATACCCTGGTTGCGTGATGGCTGGTATGGGAGCGGGTTTCTCGCAGGTCGGTGGGTCTTGCCCGCAGCGAGCTGGCTACGCCCAGTTGTCGTTCTGCTGTAGCGAAGTTGCACGGCTCTAATGATCATATTAGAGTGTCTGTAATACCACATGTTGATGCGGGTTTTCCCGAACGGGGGTCGGTAGCGCTCTGCGCTCGGGCCTGTCGACAATAATGTTTGTGTAATAACAACCCTTGCCCGGTTGGCGGGTGGGTTACCGAGGAGGATACGTAATGAAATTTCGCATTGTTGTGTTGTCAGTTGCTGCTGCTCTATTGGCATTGCCAGCCGCTGCTGCCGACAAGGTCAAGATCGGCTTTGTCACCACCCTTACGACCGGCGCGGCGGTCATCGGCAAAGACATGCAGGATGCC
>Ga0208128_1000053_pt1 | contig 39728 bp, 29 predicted proteins | sample ETNtaG_35_FD_185758 | JGI IMG/M metagenome (GOLD analysis project Ga0208128, IMG submission 185758) | Marine microbial and viral communities from oxygen minimum zone, Eastern Pacific Ocean - ETNP201306PF51B (SPAdes) (version 2) | ecosystem: Environmental > Aquatic > Marine > Oceanic ... | reverse complement strand
CACCCGTCGCTATCCACCAGACCATCTATCCCGGCACTTTGCATCGCTATGACGTTGAGCCCAGGAGTCTCGGAGAATTCGCCCGGCATGTCGCATCCAAAACGAGTACGTTGGGTGAGCCGCATCCAGTAGTGGTGGGCGACCTTGATCAACAGGTCTCGAAAGTTGGCGTCGGCACCGGTTGCGGTTGTCAGGTCGAGGGTTTCCGCGAACTGGGATGCGATGTTTCGTTGATTTGTGACGATGGGTCGAGCTACTGGCAACAGATCCAGCGCTGGGAGGATGAGGGACATCCGGTGATTCGGGTGAATCACGGCACCTGTGAAGAAACCTGGCATGGACGGACTAGCACGATACATTAATGAGCACATCAATGGCGTTGAGGCCGAGTATCTACCCGTGGCTGTAAGTTTCACCAAATATAGGAAGACGCCTGGCTGGAGTTGTAGGAAGCTTATTAGCCCAAGCAAGAAGAGGTCTAAAGAAGAAGCAAATGACTAATCGCCCGAACATCCTGTTTGTCACTGCCGAAGACATCTGCCCGAATCTTGGCTGCTATGACGACCCTAATGCTACTACTCCTAATCTAGACCGGTTTGCTTCAGAGGGCATCAGGTTCACCAATGTCTTCTCCATACATTCCTGTTGCTCGCCCAGTCGATCATGCCTGGCTACCGGAGTTTACCCCACGCGTCTGGGAACCTTTCAGCATCGAGCCCGAATGTGGGTCTCAAGTGATGAGGTCCGATGCATGACGTCGATCCTGCGAGAGAACGGGTACTACACGTTCAATGGTATGCAGGGAGGTTCTTACAAGACTGACTACAAATTTTGAGCCACGGGATGATCCTTGGAATTCAACTCAATCTAAAGAAATCGAATGGCGAAATAGAGCTTCCGGGCAGTCATTCTTCGGCCAGGTAAATCTGTTCCGTACACACCAGAGCCAGTATGACCGGCGACGTGTTGGGGATCCCGATCCACATCGTACTCACGACCCGGCTACCATTCAACTGCCTCCCTACTACCCGGACACGCCGGTCGTACGCGAAATCTGGGCTGAATACTATGACCGTATAACGGAAATGAACGAACAATTCTTTCATACCCTGCAACTACTAAAAGCCGATGGTTTGGATGGAGACACCATTGTCATTTTTCTCGGTGACAACGGTGTGGGCATTCCCGCGGGAAAGATCTGGGTATGGGAGCAAGGGTTGCATGTACCGATGATCATCCGATTCCCCGAAAAGTGGCAACATATGTGTTCCGACACTCCGGGGCATGTCGATAAACGCATGGTGAGCTTTGTGGATTTTGTCCCAACCGTGCTCAGCCTGTGCAATGTGGACATTCCGGGCTATGTGCAAGGCCAAATCATCCTTGGCCCCAATGCTGTTGAACGGGAGTACTGCTTTGCGGAACAGGACTTTCATGATGGAGCAGACTTCGACACCAGCCGTACCGTGCGCAGCAGCCAGTTCCATTACGTGCACAACCTCATGCCCCATCAAGGCTGGGATCCCATTCTCTACAGTTGGAGTAGTGCTCCCTACATGCTCACCGAATGGCTACAAACAACAGAGGGCGGGATGCTGGATCATAATCCTTCTTTGCTACCGAGAAGCCCGTTGAAGAGCTTTACGATGTACTCAAAGACCCCGATTGCATGCACAATCTTGCCGATGAACCTGAGTGCCAGGCAAGGCTTTACGAAATGCGGCAGCAGTTCAAGACATGGATGATTGAGAACGGGGATCTCGGGTTGATGTCGCAATACGAGTTATATTCCCGCTCCAAAGCAAGTTGGCACGCCCTATCGCTTATCTACAGACCAAAAGAACAACTCGATCGAAAATCTGCTAGAAGCGGCAGAATTGGCAAACGGTCCAACCAAAGACAATATTGAGGACCTGGTCATACGGCTTAAGAGCAAAGACAGCACATTGCGTCGCTGGGCAGTCTTCGGCCTGTTGTGGCAGCAGGCCCGCTTGCTGAACATGTCCGTAGCGAGTTGATCACGGCACTGGAGGATAGTGCCCCAGACGTGAGGCTGACGGCTGCCAAAACGCTCTGTAGAATGGGCGATACGGAGAAGGCGGTTGAGACTATAAGGAGTCTGTTGACTTTTCCTGATGACATCATCAGGCGTGAAGCGATCTACGTGCTGGTGTGTATCAGCGAGGCCGCGCGGCCACTTCTACTATGCCTAAATGGAAGCTCTGCAGCCATGCCTACACACCGATATCTGGTCGGACGACAATGTCGGACAAGGAGCGGTTCTATTAAAAGCGTGCCTTGGCGAGCCCTGTGAAGGCGACGATTCGATGATACCTTATGAGCTTTGAGAAGGAGCAACAAAACATTGCGTAGCGACGCGGTAGACCACAGGCCTGAACGCAGGCGTCGGGCGGAAAAGCGATGCGATACGAATATCGAAAATGTAAGTTAAGTGACGCTCTAAAAGTAATAGAATTTATTGGGGGCATTGAAATCTAAAAAACTTAACACTATTGCTGTAATTACTGACTTGCTGTTAGTTGAAAATGAAGCATCATGGATTGGAGATCGTGATGAATGCAGTGGAATAATCTACATCGCACTGAATGGTAGGGAAGGTGAATTGTTTGTGGAGGTCGTAGGAACGTTACACGCAGCGGCCTTACTGGTGAAACAGTGAACCGGTATCTCAAGGGCACGCAACATATAGCGGGACGTGAGAACACGATAGATATTCTGGCTACTTAACCCGTATGAGCCGACCAGTCCCAACCAAATAATTTACCCAAGTTTTTTGTGGGACCTGTTTCCTTCTCTTTTGCTAAAATAGACTTGTACGGAAGGTGCTCACTTGTTATATTCTCATTGTCGTGTTAAAATGTTAATGTTATTATATCCCCACTAGGGGGTTAGGATATAATTGCATTCACACACGCACACCAAAAATGTGATCAACCGGCTGTCACGTATTGAAGGCCATGTTCGTAGTATCAAGGAGATGGTAGATTCAGGCAGAGATTGCTCGGAGATTCTGATCCAGATCGCTGCTGTTCAGTCAGCACTCCAACGAACCGGCAAACTGATTCTGGAAGAACATCTGGAGCGCTGTATTACGGAAGCCGTTCAAGATGGCGACCAGAAAGAGCCTTTAGACAAATTTAAGGATGCACTAGCCAAGTTTATTCGCTAGCAAAAAATGACACACGATCACGACCACGATCACGACCACGATCACGACCACGATCACGATCACGACCACGACCACGACCACGACCACGACCACGATCATTCAGGCCAATCGAAAATCGTCTCGGCTATTATTGTGGCCTTGTTAATTGTAATCTTTGTGGTCTGGAAATTTTTCTAGTTTGAGGAGACCACACTATGCATGAAGGTGGACATGGTATTCTCCATAACCATGGAACGCAAGATCAGCATACATCGAGAAAGGTACTTAGTAAGTTTGCAGTACCGGCAATTTTATTGTTACTGATTATCTTATCCGCAGTTCAAAACTGGTCGATCATTCAAGCCCATTTGCTTAGTAGCAGTGAATTGCCCACAGCCCAAGAAGAATCGCTAAGGCGTTGGTTCGAATTCGATTTAGCTGTCATCCCCATGCTGTTAGGTGGTGCATTGATTACTTATACCACGCTGGTTTCGATAATCGAGAAGCGTCAAATTACGGCCGGATTACTAGTGGTAATTGCCCTCTTCGCCTCAGCACTAACTGAAGAATACTTAGCCGGTGCGATTGCTGCATTCATTATGATTAGTGGGGAGTTTTTAGAAGATTTAACCTTAGCTAAAACCCGCAGTGCCGTTAAAGCTCTTATCGAACTGGTACCGGAAACTGCTTGGTTATTCCAAGATAAGGAATGGGTACAAATCCCGTTGCATCAAGTTAAACCTTTAGATTTAATTTTGGTTAAATCTGGCGAAAGAGTACCAGTGGATGGAGAAATTGTATCCGGTCGTGCTGCTATCGACGAATCTACTCTGACCGGTGAATCGATGCCGGTAGATAAAACCGTCTCGAATATGGTCTTTGCCGGTACTATCAACCAGGATGGTGCGGTTGAAGTCAAGGTCAGCAAGACAGGACACCACACAGCAATTGGTCGTATCATCGATGTTGTCTATCAAGCGCAGGAAAATAAGGGACAAACACAGCAGGTGGCAGACAAATTCGCTCAGTATTTCACTCCGCTAATTATAGTCGTAGCTACGATCGTTTGGTTTTTAACAAGCGGTAGTGTAACTAAGGTAACGGCTGTACTATTGATTGCTTGCCCCTGTGCTTTGGTTCTGGCGACTCCTACGGCTGTTGTGGCCGGTGTCGGTAATGCAGCCAAAAGAGGCATCCTCGTTAAAGGCGGAATCATGATTGAGGCTGCTGGACAAATCGATACTATTTGCTTTGATAAAACAGGTACATTGACCCACGGTAAACCGGAGGTCGTTGCCTTTGAATCGTTCGGTTTGACAACAGAGGAAGAGATCTTGCAACTGGCACTATCGGCTGAAATCCGGTCTGAACATCCAATTGCCAAAGCCATCACCGCCTACGCCCAGCAAGAGGGTGTTCAACCGGTTGAAATTCACCACTTTGAGCAGGTTTTTGGGGTTGGCATCAAAGCCACCTTGGGTCAAGATCTACAAGTTTGGGTTGGCAATTGGCGGCTTCTGGCGCAAGGTACAATCGAAGCCCATCCGCTAGCTGAGAAGTTTCTCCAGCAACAGGAGTCCGTGGGTAGAACGGCACTTTTAGTGGTAAAGGATCAACTGATTTTAGGCGGAATTGCTGTAGCCGATACAGTTCGCGAAGATGCTAGCGAAATGGTGGACAATCTACGTCAGAGCGGCATCCAAGATATTGTTATGCTAACAGGTGATAACCAAGCAACGGCCAATACCATCGCTGAACAGGTCGGAATCGAAACTGTTCAAGCACAATTACTACCCACAGAAAAACTGGACTATATTCGTCAGCTCCAATCACAAAATCGGATAGTGGCCATGGTCGGCGACGGCGTTAACGATGCGCCGGCACTAATGTTGTCGGATGTCGGTATTGCGATGGGAGCGGTTGGAGCGGACGCGGCCATTGAGTCAGCAGGCATTGTCTTGATGGGTAATGACCTGCGTTTACTGAATCATATTATCGGTTTGAGCCGCCAATCATTAATTCTGATTAAGCAGAACATTATTGGTTTTGCAGTTGGCATGAATATATTGGGCATTGTGTTAGCTAGTAGTGGCATTCTAAACCCGATCATGGCAGCCGTCATGCATAACATCTCCTCTGCTTTCGTGGTGATCAACTCCTCACGCCTGTTAGGTTTTGGTAAAACGAGTTAGTTCACGCTACCTTAATCGGGCGGTACGGATCCTAGCACGCCTAATCCAGTTTGAGACTGTCGGTAACTCAGATCAGAACAGCGATTTTGAAACTGCGGCCGCCTACCTCCTTAAAGTCACTCATCAAATGGGGTTAGAGTCCCGTTTAGAGTTGCCAGCCCCAAACAAACCCGCTTTGGTAGTCAAAGTGGCTGGTCGATCTGAGGAATCGTTACTCCTCCTAGCCCATCTTGACGTTGCACCTGTTGATCAGCCTTCGCAGTGGAAATACCCACCTTTCGGTGGTCAATTGGCTGGACAGGCAATCTGGGGACGTGGTGCCATTGATTGCAAAGGTCTCATCGTTGTTTGGCTAACAATTTTGCAGTTGTTGCAAGATCTACAAGTTCCACTGCGACGCAGCGTAGTGATGATGGTAACCACCGATGAAGAATCTGGCGATGGGTTAGGAATCCGCTGGCTATTAGACTATACGCCTGAAGCCGAAAAAGTAAGCTGTGCGCTGAATGAAGGTGGGGGCTATCTGACTCAATTTGGACAGCGTAGTTTCATGACTTGCCAAGTAGGGGAAAAAGGCTTGATTTGGCTTAGAGCGTGTAATGATGGTTCAGTTTCGTTTCAATCGAAGAGAATTCACCTCCCCGCAACAATTCCAACTGTAACCCATCGGCTACTAGAAACCCTCTTACCATTTCCATTGTCTTGTGTTTACCATGGTTCTATGCTGACTAAACTCTCGTTGTCTTGGTTACAGCGACGCTCCCCGCAAAAGTTAGATCTAGAATCCTTATTCCACCAACAAGTAGAGATTTTTGTCGATCAGAATACTGTAGACCTTAAACTTCGAATCCTTCCTTCAGATAATTCAAATAATACGAACTTACGACGCCAGTTCCTTCAGGCTTTAAAGCTAGAAAATAGACCTTGGCAACAGATTGATCAGATACCTGCCACGGCCTCTTCGCTCGACCATCCCCTCTATCATCAAATTGAATCTACAGTGACCACCGCTCTACCGGGCTTTGGGCTGATACCTCACGTCACGCCTAGCTATTCTGACAGCCAATATTTACGTCGAAACGGGATTCCCGTTTTTGGTTTCTTTCCACTACCAATGGGGAGTCCAATTACCAACACACACCGTTTAAATGAGCATCTAAAGGTTATAGACCTTCGCTACGCTCTAGAAATCTTGTTGGAAATCGTGATTGGATATTGTACTTAGATTTACTGTCGTCACAAATCTAAATCCGTTACCCGTTTGATTTTTAACTGACCTTTTGTTACAATCTGCGAAGGTTTGTACCGTCGAGTTAGTCGCCGTGTTCAACATAAAAAAGCAGTCTTCTGCTGCTGTTCGCTTCCTTGCCACTTACTTCTTACTATGTGTCTCGATTTTGTCGCTAGCTTTTTTCTACTATACTAAGCAGATTCTTCAACTTAACCGAGACTTGGAGGCACAAGTTGAATCTCTGGCCAGTTTGGCTGCGGAGATTCCAGAATTGAGTGACAATCGGCTACAGAACCGGCTCAACCAAATTGTTAAACAGTCGATTCAGATGGGGCGTCTATCTTTTGTTATCACTGATGCCAACGATCAGCAAGTAATTATTGCCAAAGGAGTTGAGCCGGAAATTGAGCGTAAACTTTCCGCCGAACCGCCGATTGCGCTCACAGTCGAGGAACGCCACCAACTGGATACAACCTTAGAACGAATGCGGAAAAGGGATCATAGTCGTCCAATTCAATATTTGGTTGAGGATCGTGAGATTTATGGGTACCTGTATCACGGCATTTCCGACCCGACAGCGATAGAGCAGATTCCATTCGTATTTACTGATGCCAATCAGAAACCACAAAAATGGCAACGATGGGGTGGTTTGATTACTGCTACCTCCTCGACTTTGGACCAATCAGTGCAAGCTGAGATGTTAATTCGAAGTGCTACTGCACAAAATTATGTCGTCCCATTGCAGACAACTCCAACATGGCAGAAAGGTTATTTTTACTACGAAAAGAAACCTTACTACGGTCTAATTTCCATGCCGATTGTTTTAGCGGTGGTCTTTATTAGCTTTTCAGTAGTCGGCTTTTTGTCCTATCGACGGATAAAAACCTATGAACAGACAGCCATTTGGACCGGGTTGGCCAAAGAAACTGCCCACCAACTCGGAACACCAATCTCGTCACTCATCGGTTGGGTCGAGTATATTAGTTCCCGTGGCGATGAAAAATCAGATCCCGTCTTATATGAAACCTGCAACAATATGCAGAAGGATCTGAACCGTCTACAGCAAATTACACGACGGTTCAGTAAAATCGGTTCCATGCCCCAAAAATCGTTGGTTGATGTCAACTTGATCGTAAGCGAGGTCGTTCTCTACTTCCAAGATCGTTTGCCTAAAAGTAGGAAGATCTCGATTGATATCGACTATGGTGGATTGCCCAAAATACAGGCTAACGCTGAGTTGCTACAGTGGGTTTTTGAAAATCTCATTAGAAACTCTGTTGATGCTATAAATAAGCCGGTTGGTCACATACACTTGAGTCTAAACTATGATTCGGAAAACAGATTAATTTCAATTATTTATGGCGATAACGGAAGAGGCATCCCGCGGAAGGATCAACGTAAAATCTTCGCCCCTGGCATGACTACTAAAAAGCATGGTTGGGGGCTTGGCTTAACTTTAGCTAAACGTATTATTGAGCAGTACCATCACGGTCAAATCCGTTTATTATCTACTGATGCTAGCGGCACGACCTTCGAAATCCAGATTCCTATTCTTCAGCCGGAAGAACCGATCTCGTCCGAACGACTAGCCTAAATTTGACCTAGATATTTTTTACTGAAAGAAATGCCGCAACAAACGCATAACATCCTGTGGGTAGATGATGAAATTGACGTCCTTAAACCGCATATTCTTTTCCTCAAGGAGAAGTCTTTTGAGGTGACACCGGTCACCAACGGGGAAGATGCCCTCACACTCATCGGTCAGCACCACTACGACGCAGTTATCTTAGACCAGATGATGCCTGGACTAGACGGCATTGCAACGCTGGACCAACTTCGCCAGATTGATACAACGATTGCAGTGGTTATGCTAACACAGATCCAAGACGAAGCACTGGTCGACGAAGCCTTGGCCAAGCACGTCGATAGTTTTCTGATTAAGCCGATTGGTGGAGCCCAAATTGCCTCCACACTGAAACGAATCTTGGATCGAACTAAAATTATCGAACAGCAAATTCCACAGACCTATACTGGCGACTTTAACGGTATTCACCAAGCAATTAATAGCAACCCAGATTGGCAGCAGTGGGTTGAAATCTATCTCAAAACTATTACTTGGGACTTCGAGTTTGATCCACTGAGAAAAACAGGGTTGGAAGAAACTCATAGTGCGCTCAAAAAAGAGATCAATACTAAATTTTCTGACTATGTAGAAGCGAACTATCTTAAGTGGTTAGACGGGGAGGATAGTCCCATGCTATCGGTGGACATCCTTAATCACTATGTTCTCCCCTACCTTAAAGAGGGAAAACAGGTTCACTTCATCGTCGTCGATTGCTTGCGTTTAGATCACTGGCTGGCAATTGAATCATTGCTTCAACCTTACTTCTATATTGACCTTAACTTTTACTATTCGATTCTACCGAGTGCAACCCTCTATTCACGGAATGCACTCTTTAGTGGGCTTTTCCCTTCTGAATTGGCTTCTCATTTTCCTGATTATTGGCAAGAAGGCGTGGACAACGAAACTAGTACGAATCGCTATGAGCGACAACTTCTCCAGTGGAAAATCCAAGACGAAGGACTTCAACTTAATCCTAAATTAAGATACTTTAAGATTTTTGATGCTAAAGGTGGCAACGAGTTTATCAAACAAGCCTCTACTTTTGACAGAATTACGCTCTCTGCATTAGTAGTTAACTTTATTGACATCTTGACACATCAGCGTTCTCAATCCGATTTATTACAACAAATTGCTCCAGACGAAGCAGCACTTTGCTCTCTCGTCAAATCGTGGTTTATGCACTCCATATTCTTTGAAATCTTGAAGACTATTGCTACACAAGATGCGATTGTCGTCTTGACTTCAGATCACGGTTCTGTTCTCTGCAATCGACCGACACCCGCATTCGGCAACCGGGAGACATCGACGAGCCTTCGGTTCAAAACCGGCACTAATTTAGGATGTGATCGGGATCAAACTATCTATATTGATGATCCTCAAACATACAAATTACCTGCTGGTAGTTCGAGCAAAAACTACATTATCGCCAAAGATGACTACTACTTCGTTTATCCGAATCAGTTCAACGAATATACGAGGCAGTTTCGAGGCGGTTTTCAACACGGAGGCATTTCGCCTGGGGAATTAATTATTCCTATTGCGACGATGATTCCACGTTAAGATGTCAAATGAATTGGTAAATCTACGTTGGTGTTTCAGAACAGGAGATTTGATGTCTTCTGCCTTGATAGATTTACTCGTTGACTCCCGGTAGCACCTGGAGGCGACAATGGAAAAAGAACTTATCATTGCTGATGATGAGTACGAAATTAGATGTGCGATTTTAGAGGACGGAGTTCTCAATGAGATCCACATTGAGCGTAATAACCACCAACATATTCTTGGTAACGTTTATAAAGGGATAGTCCGAAACGTTCTACCGGGAATGCAAATCGCATTTGTTGAAATCGGTTTAGATAAGCACGCATTTCTGCATGCTTCAGACCTACACCACGATTTTGAAGCCGACGCCGACACGACGGATGACTCGGCCAAGTTGTATCTTGACCAAGATTCAGCCCCCCCTAAGCAGAAACGAAAGCGATCCCGCCGGGGTCAAGTTGCCATTAATGAAGTCCTGTCTACTGGACAGGATATTCTAGCACAGGTGATCAAGGAAGCGATTGCCCACAAAGGATCTCGGATTACAACTGCGATCTCCTTACCGGGACGATACGTCGTTTTTGTACCTAATTCTTCTCATATCGGTGTTTCTCGTCGGATTCCCTCTGTCGATGAACGAGCACGACTGAAAAAGATTGCTCAGAAACTTCAAGCAGAGTTTCTGGGTGGCCTGATTGTTCGAACTGCAGCTGAAGGTAGATCTAGTGAGGAACTGTTCACCGAGATTCAGCATCTTAAGGGTGAATGGGAGACAATTTGCAGTCAATCAGAGCGAGTTAAATCTCCTTCTACTGTCCATATCGACCACGGCTTTATCGGACGTATCATCCGCGATTTTTTCAGCGAAGAAGTGTCACAACTAGTAATTGATTCAGAGTTGCTTTACAACAAAACAATCGACTACCTCTCATCAGCTTTGCCCGAGTTTCAGTCCAAAGTCAAATTCTACGACTCACCAATTTCTGTTTTTGAAGCTTACGGCATTGAAAAGGAATTGCGTAAGGCAATACAAGAAAAAGTTTGGCTGAAAAGTGGCGGTTATCTGGTAATCCAAGAGACCGAAGCCTTGGTCTCAGTTGATGTTAATACGGGCAAGTACGTTGGTGAAGACGATCCTATGGATACCATTCTCAATACGAACTTAGAAGCTGTGGAAGAGGTGGTCCGCCAGATGCGGTTGCGGGATCTGGGGGGTATTATTGTCATCGATTTTATTGACATGGACTGGCGGCAACATCGAAACATGGTCTATCAGAGGCTTCAAAAAGAAATCCAGCGAGACCGTGCTAGAACGAATATTCTACACATTTCGGAGTTGGGTTTAGTCGAAATGACACGGCAACGAATACGCCCCAGTTTAGCGAGCCTAACGACTGAGCCGTGTCCCTACTGCGATGGACATGGTTCGATTTTAGCCACCGAAACGATCCTGATTAATCTTCTCCGAAGTATTAAGTCAGCCCACCAGCGGACACGTCGTCACAAATTGAAGGTGATAGCAAACAACCAGATTGTGACCAAATTACACAATGATTCACGGATGAAATTCTTAGAGCGGAATCTGGGTATTCGGGTGCGACTACAGAGCGATGTCGATCTCCACTTAGAAGATTTTCAGATCTTTGATGACCGTAACAAAGAGATCTTCTTAAACTGGTAAGTTTGCCGACAGGAAAGAGATTTTTTAGATGGAGGAAGGCGGTTCTAAAGGATCTTATCCAGCGCTAGCCCGTTTTCTTGGATGCCTGTGGTAATGACGAGCGGATCAGGATCGGAAGTTGCGTAGGGCTGGCGCCGATCGCTGGTAATGCTAGAGATCTGTCGGAGATTCCGGGTGAATTGGCGACCGGAAGAGGCCGATGGCGTTGGTCTAGAGGCTTCAAAATCGCCAGAAAGGGGGCGAGAGGGCAAAACTTGCTCGGTTTGCGGAAAGCCATAGAACTCATTCGCTAAGTCCCTTGCATCACGAAGGTGGCTCTCGATCTGCATTCGTTGAGTGTTGTCGATCGGCGTAAATCGAGGGGCAACACGATCAGGTTCGGAAACGATTGCTGAAGTAGCCTCTTCTCGGTCGGGCTCAAGCCTAACCTGACGGGACCGGCGGATACGCGACTGGTTTTCTAAGGTAAATCGGCGTGCTTCCTGAACAATGTTACGCGAGAGGTTAGCAATTAACATTTAAGATAGAGTAAGAACCCTTTCTGCGAATTTTACCATAATTTCTGCCATGACACAAGCGAAAAAATATCTGATTGCCCACGAGGGCTTTGAATTTTCATCAACTAAACTAGACCGAATAATGAGGCTAGGACATTGATAGCCGACTTCGGATTTCGAGACGGCTCTCCGACTATGGGAATCGTGGATCGAATTCGGCACCAGTGGGAATTAGTCTATCCTTCAGAGGAGAAGAATTAGTATGCAGTATCGGCAACTTGGCAACACAGGGCTGAAAGTATCAGAGGTTGGATACGGTGGGGGACGCATCAGAGTTGGTCAGGACCAGCAAGAACTCATTCACATGATTCATTACGCTTTTGATCAAGGCCTCAATTATATCGATACCGCGCCGGATTACGGTAAAGGCCTGAGTGAGGCCGTAATTGGTCAAGCTATTCAAGGGCGGTCATGTATCGTAGCCACTAAAACAAAAGCCTATGATCCTGACGGCATTACAAAGGAGGTAGAATCAAGCCTCCAACGTCTACAGATCGAAACCATCGATATTCTTCAGTTCCACGGGGGGTGGTTTGCCGGTGAAGAAGCAGATCAGATTCTGAATAGTGGAGGTCTGGAAACCTACCTCAAGTTGAAAGATCAAGGTAAAGTACGATTTCTTGGATTTTCAGCCGACGGGCCATCCAGCGGCGTAGATCGCTTTATTGCGAGTGGTATATTTGATATGATGCAAATCCACTACAATTTGATGTATCAGAGCACCTGTGACCTGTTCGGAAATCGTGGGGTAATTCCTGACGCCGTCGAGCAGGAGATGGGAATTGTACTGATGCGCTCAACCACCAGTCGCGTCTTTCCACGATTAATGAGACAATGTTTCCCGCAAGAGGCCCAAAACCTGGATCTGGATGCATTTCTACTCAACTACGTACTTTCTAACCCATTGGTTAACGTAGCTCTAATGAGCCTACAATCCACAGCCGATGTCGAATGGACCAATGCTGTTTCGGATCGGGTAGAAGACCGGTTGGACTTGAAAGCTCTCCATTAATAGACCTGTTGCATAAGTCAGGATTTGAGTTTGAGTTCTAGATTGTATACCCAATTACCTGAAGGTGTTCGCTGCTCGCTTGAGTAGCTGAAAAATTTGTCGAAAAATATCAACTCTAACTCTAACTGCTGCTAGCCGTTTGAAATCCGACTCGGATCAATCTTTCTGTTGCTATCTGATCCTTCAATTCTAACATTTCTCTCTTTTTGCCAGAGCTCTAATACATCAACTCTACCTAATTTAAAAAAGGCATTTATAAAACCAACTTTCCTTTACTATGGGACTACTGTTTGGTACCGTTAGAATTTGGAACTAGATCCTTCGTCTGATTCTGGCTTTATTACGCTCTCCCTCATGGCTTTCTGTACTTGACCAGCCATTATCAATTGAATAGCTTCTTGCAGTTGTTGATCATTCCTACGGTCAATCAGTTGATAGATACCTACGTTAGCGTTGAAGATCCGTTCAGCTTCTAGCTTTACCAATTCTTCACTCAGTTGAATCTCGTTTTGCGCCAGTTCTTGCATTAGTTCTGACAGTCTCGCAGAGAAAGGCAAGAAATCTTGTGGGACCGCTCCTATACGTTTTTCTTCCTCCTCAATCCACGTCATTACAAAGTTATTGACATATTGGCCAAGACGCATCTTCTGGCGCATCTGAGCCACTTCAGTTTCAAGTTGAAGCGGTTCAACCTTAATGTGCGGTTCAATACCTTTCTTATTAATTGAAACATCGTTGGGTGTGTAGTAGGTTGAAATAGTAAGGGAAACCGCACCGCCGCTTTCTAGCGAGAATCGCTGTTGAACAACCCCTTTACCATAAGTTTTTCCGCCAACTAATAGTGCTCGTTGGTGATCCTTTAATGCACCAGCCACAATTTCCGATCCACTGGCGCTGTATTCGTTGATCAGGACGATGACATCTACTTCCGGTGGACAAAGGGTGCGTGAAGTAGCGCGATGTTCACGGTTGAATTGGGTAAGGCGCCCTTTAGTTGAAACAATTAGACCACCTGATAGGAACGCATCTGTTACAGCATTAGCGGAAATCAATAGTCCGCCTGGATTATAGCGTAGATCTAGAATTAATGATTTAACATCCTCAATCCGGTCATCGGGGAAAAAGGTCTGCATAGCTTCGCGGAATTCTTTGTTGGTCAGGCCAGTAAATCGGTTCAGGCGGATATAGCCAATTTCTTCGTCGATGATGGTTTGTTCCACACTACTGATTTTGATTTCAGCGCGCGTCAAAGTGACATCAAACGGTTTTTCAACGCTTCGTCGCTGGATGGTAATCGTAATATCAGTATTAATCTCGCCTCGAATCTTACTTACCACATCGTTCAAGGTGACGCCCGTGGTTCCACCGATATTAACAGGTTCACCCTCAACTTTAATGATATAGTCACCAGCATGCAGTCCAGCCCGCATGGCCGGTGTATTGGGGAGTGGTCGAGCGATTTTAACTAGGCCATTATCCTCGTAGATCGTAATTCCTAGACCGCCAAATTTGCCGCGAATCAGTGTTTCCTGCTCATACTTTTGTTCTTGCGGAGATTGATAAAAGGAGTAGGGATCTCCTAAAGCAGCCAGTGCGCCTTGAATTGCCCCTTCATATAATTTTTCACGATCGATATCTTCGTAAAAATTTTTCTCTGCTAATCGAACCGTTTCATTAAGTGTCTGGATCATCCTTAAGGTATTTCGATTCTTAAAGCGTTGGCTGACCGCTTCACGCCCACCGAAGCCAAAAAATAGGGAGACAGAGATGACAACGAGACTCAATACAACGACTGAGACGGTTCTCTTTTTCAGATAAGATCCCATAGAATTCCTTTAACGCTTTCGATTTTGTTGATACAGTTTACCATATTTAGCCTGTACTTATCCCCGCTGTGTGGCCTAACAGTGCGTAGGCTTGAATTTCCAACGATCGTGCATCCACAACCACTGTTCGGGATACCGACAGATGTAGGTCTCAAGAATTTCAAGCATCTTCTGTGTATTATATCGAACGTCACTGTCGTAGTCGCCTGTGATGCGCAGGCAGGTCGGTTCTCGGATCTCAATCAAATGCCTTCCATTTGGCTGGCGGATAGCAATCGAAAACAGAATCGGTGCTCCTGTTCTGAGTGCCAGTGCTACAGGGCCTCGAACCGCATAAACTGGCCGATTAAAAAAGTTGACGAAGACTCCGGCATTGGCTGCATTTTGGTCGGCTAAAAATCCGACAATTCCATTGTTTTTGAGTGCTCTAAGCGTTTTTCGAATGGCTTGTCGTTGAGGAATAATTTCCACACTCAAATGCTCACGATAGGTCCAAACTAAATCGTTAAGCTGTCTGTTTTTGAGACGGAAGGCGACCGCTTTTACTTGGTCAGGGAAACGTGCACCGTAAGCCAAGGAAGGAATCTCCCAATTGCCAAAATGGGGTAGAAATAAGATGACACCCTTTTGCTGTGTCAGTGCCTGCAGAAGGTGGTCTTCCCCATGAAATTCTACCTGTTTCCAGATATTCACTCGGTTAAAGGCCGGGAACCGCAAAAACTCAATGGTGGTCTTGCCAATTTCCCGAAAGTTGTGCTGACAAAGCCGGCCAATTTCAGACTTGGAGTATTGATTGGAAAAGACGGCGGTCATATTCTGTAAGGTGATTCTCCGCCGTCGCTTAAGCAAGTGATAGGCAACAGTTCCCAACTGGTTACCGAGATCGCGTGCCGTCGAACTCGAAACGCGCTGGAGAAGATAGGATAGAAAACTGAGGCTATAAAAGACCAGTTGATGTTTAAGCTCGCGCCAAGTCATCAGTCACTTGCTAGTTCAAAGTCCTAGTTGCTTACTTCTGCTATTATCATGAGCCACCAGATCAATGACTACTCGGTTATAGACATTGAAGCCATTATGTGTGATAATTCATCGATTCTGCAACTAATACCAGTTGAGCCATAAAGCCGAAAACTTCTATGAAGGACGAAAATCGGAACTTCTTGTGTGGATCCTCATCCGGGACTATCCAGTTTCCGACTCCGGCTTACATTGGGCTTAAATCTTGTCTGTAGCCAGTTTCCTGATCATAACAAAACCTTAATTGCTTCAAGGCTAACATTGACAAAATTAGGTGGGTGGACCAAATACATCAAAGGTGTCCAATAACAGGGAACATGCACATTGTAAATAAACAGGAACGATAGCTCAGATAGATCTTATTTGTGGCCAAATACTACCCGTCTACCTACTTAATTGGAAGCCTTTGGTCTTAACTGAGCATTTACTTACTAGCAGCAGAAGGCAAAGGCCAGAAGTTACCGGCCATAAACCCACCATCCACATAAATAATTTGTCCAGTTACATAATCGGAAGCAGGAGCCGCCAAAAAGATAGCTGTTCCCACCATATCTTCAGGTGTAGCCAACCGACCCAGTGGAATCCTCCCCTCGCCCCAATTGCGCATAGTCGAATCGGACCAAATCTTTTCGGTCAAAGGTGTGACAACAAAGCCAGGACAAATAGCGTTGGCCTGGATATTGTACTGACCGAGTTCTAGTGCCTGTGCCTTAGTTAATTGGCCCACTGCACCTTTAGTCGCCGTATAGACTGAAACCTGATTGAGTGTGGTACCGGTGGTTAGCGAACCAATATTGATGATCTTCCCTTGCTGACGTGAGATCATCCGCTTGGCAACAGCTTGGCTTAAGAAATACAACCCTTTTAAATTGACGGCCATAATCTGGTCGTAGTGTTCCTCAGTGGCTTCCATTATCGGTTGTCGAACATTCATTCCAGCGTTGTTGACCAGAACATCAATTTGACCAAATTGATCGATTGCGGTCTGGACGCCAGCATTAATCGATTCCAAATCACTAACATCGATTTCAACTGCCAGAGCCTCACCTCCACCACTTTCAATAGTAGCAACTGCATCATCCAATTGCGAGCGAGTTCGCGCTGCACAGACTACTTTGGCACCATTCGCTCCAAACCCTTCAGCGATTCCTCTACCAATTCCACGACCTGCACCTGTCACTAATGCTACACGGCCTTCCAATGAAAATAAAGACAAAATTACTCTCCTTTAATTTAGCCCAATCTCAATAGCTAATTTGTTCATAAAAACATTGAAATGGACCTTACCGATAATTCACATTAAATTTGTCATCCAAGTATCCATGCTACTAGGAGTTAATGGATTATATCAAATCTAACCCAAGAAAGGGAATCTACATTGCACGAAGCTTTAGGTGAAATGCGAGATCTACTGTCTATTGGGGAATATTATCGTACTTTTGTTGGACAACAATCTTGACCCAATCCTGCCAACCAAAAGCTTTGGCTTCAGTCTCGATTACCGACTGAATGTTGGCTAACCGCTGATTATGTTTCTGATCTCCACTCCTTTTTCGAGTTTTACCTGTTTCGGTGTTAATTCCGTAATCCAGATATTCCCATTCGATCACCACCGTATTGGCATCGTAGCGAAGCCCTAACTTAGCAATCTGTCTCGGATCCTGTCGCATGACCCGGTCGCCGACCTTGAGTCGATAGGTATAGTAGTTGATATTAATGCGCCGAACTGTTTTTTCTTCTTCCGTCAACATCGAGTTGGCATGACTGACCAACCAATCAATTTGCCGCAAGGTATATGGGCGTGAGCCCAAAAAAGATTCCTTCACAGAAGCTACACCGTCTTTTTCAACAGCATTCACCGCTAACCCACTCAGGATCAAGCCCGTCACAATACCGGTCGTGAAGGTAGTTAGCAATAACGTTCTACTTCTCATTTTCATTAATTTCTCCTGGCAGCCAACCCCATTATAGACCGATCCTTAGTTGAGGTCAATTATCGAAAGCGTGGTATTCGGTTTTTTGATCGGAAGTAACTCGATTATCGTTGTTACCCAACGTGCAATTAGTGTATTGAAAACTACATCATTGTGCCCTTTGAGTGCTTGTGGTAGACAGAGTATGCAGATGCTATAGAATTTAGTGGTTGACAACATAATTTCTCATTGAGCCAAAAAATACAAACAACTTCCCAACAGAAGGAGTCCCCCAGATACCGACATAAAATAGGTTAGTGACTCGAAAAATTGGAGTGGTCCGGTCCCATCACTAATAAAAAGGTCTTCGTAAAGTTGGATGCTAATCGAGCCGGTATAACCAATCGCGTCTGCAACGTAGATTGCAAAAACCGCCGTTCCGATAAACTTCGTGTGAGCAATTAGCCGGTCAAACAGCACCGAACCATATGGAACATAAGCTAAGTAAGCACCAAGTCCAATTAAGATCATCCACTCAGAACCGTCGATCACATTGTTCTGGCGGAGTGGTGTGCTAATTCCCATCAGCGTAACACCAGCGATCATGATCGCGTAGGTTCCGATCAACCCCCAGCGATTGTCCCTGATCAGATAAAGCAGGCCCATCACACCCATCACAAAAAAGGCAATAATCGTCTCGGTTTTTGTGATAATTGCTTTGTTGTTCTCGTAAGAGTAGCCAAGTTCGTTGAAAATTTCGACCTGGTAGTTATCCCGATAATCGCGATAAGCGGTCAGGAAAAAATAGGCGGTGCAGAGCATAATTATGCCGAACAGAAAACGTTTCATAAAGGCCATTCGATCAGAATTGCTCATTGTTTCGCGTTCCGTTCGGGCTTCGATATCCGCTGAGGTAGGCTGTGGGATCTGTTTCAAAAGCCAAACTGCGATCAGGAAACACGGCAAAAAATGAAGCCCGACAACCGCCGGCATCCATCCTTCACTGACATTACCCATTTGACTGACCGCAACCCCGATCAGAGGGACCTTTGCCCACCACTCGGCGATGATCCCACCCATCACTGCACGAGCGAAATCTTTGACGATTCCGCTCGCAATGATAAAAGAGCAACTTAGTCCTGCGAGTAATACCTCCGAAGTTCGCCGACCTTCCAAATACCAAACTACAAATCCCCAAACCATGCCGAGTGGGAGGCCGTTGAAAAAGATCACTAAAGCTTTGTAATTGTTCGGCACAATGCCGTAAACGATCAGTGCTAATTCTGCGAAAAGTACCAGCGAAATAAGCGCGGTTGCCCGTTTTTTGGCAGGGATCTCCGAACAGAACTTAATACCAGCGTATTTTGAGATCGCGTAGCCGATAATCTGGCTAATCACAATCGCTTTTTTTAGGGTTATCTCTGTGTCGAAAAATTTGAGGCCCGTAAACGTTGCTGCGGCGAAAGGCTTTCGGAAGGCATACATGCAGAAGTACGTTGAAAACGAGGCGAAGATCGCATAAAGTACCAAAACTATCTCTGGAGAGTTTTGAAGAAATTTCGTAACTGTTTTTTTATTTTGTTGAGGCATTCACGATGCTCGTTGCCTATGGAGTTAGTATTTCCGGCTCAATTATAACTGATAATTTACGGTTTGTGTAAAAGATCAAGTAGTTCCCAAGAATCAGCATCAATCAACGAAATAGGATCGGTTGCCGGTTCATCTCCACTTTAATTTTAGTCCTGATAACATCACTGTTCAGACCTTTGAGAATTACCACTAATCGATCATTCTAAAAAGGCAGAAATCATTGGAAATGTATCCGGTGGCTCTAGATTCCAGCGGTCTGTCGAGGACCGAGACCAACATCAATTATCTGTCCATCAAAGTCAGATAACCGACCTTCATGTAATCTGAATGAAAGACCTACTCCGGGTCGAGTAAAATATGGGGCGTAGTTCTGAAATCAAGCGAGAGTTATGAACTATGCCCCAACCGGGTGATGGTATTAGGCAAAAATCTCTTGACCCGATTGTGGAGTTACAGTACATGAGGGTGAGAACGTCTCAACTAGCGAGTGCATCGAGTAGAATCGGATGTCTTTTAGATGGATACCCACGGAATGACGGTTGGACAGTTTAATCAGTTCAACAAAGACTGCAAGTATCAACCCGACTAATAGTCATAATGGAGGTAGGATCTCTGAAAAGTTTTAGTGATTCGGTAAACGATATCCTTGGGGAGCGAAGTAAGCCACAATGATGCCAACCATTTGTAGCCCGGGTTAGAGAAATTCGTAGACGTAGATCGATATTTAGATTCAGTCTCTGAACGATTCTGGCACAAAAAAGCGCAGGCCATTAAATTCAATGACCTGCGCAGCGACAAGACAAACGGATCGACCGTTTATCAACTTCGGTTTTGAAACGACCTACTTTTTGATTGAGGCCCAGGTAGTGGTTAACTTACCTTTAACATCAACTGCGGTAGATGCCGGTACCAGTTTCACCAAACCTGCATTCTCCGCGTTCTTACCGATTACGTTAGCGTGGGGATACCATCCACTCCAACCTTTTTGTCCTAGTTGGTCCGGTCCGTCACCATCATTAACGCAAAGGCTTGCGCCAATTTCTATCCCTTCAGCAAATTCGGCGGCACCAAACTGAGAAGGGAGAAACTTAACTTCGTATGTGGTGGTTGTCCCATCGCGTGCAATCGCAATCTGATCCTCCGCTAACCCTCCTGTTTCCATCGTTCCGTCGTCTCCTAAGGCTACATTAATCTCAGTGAATACTTCTCCAGCCGCTCTGATACCTGATGGTACTATACCTATTTGCAAGGCATCACCATTCCAACCATTGGCCGTAGCATTTTGGTGGTCTTCATCGGTAACGACAACTCCTAAATATATAGCATCAGGGCTCCAGACGATCATAAAACTGGTTGTATGATCATCTGGACCGGACCAAGTGCCACCATCCCATTCTTCAAATACTGTCATCGAACCATCTTCTATGGGGAATTCTACACCGGAGAAGGCTTCAACACCTGCCCAATCGTCACTTTTCCCGTCAATGACAATGTCGTTTGGTGCCGGAATAGCTTCATATACATCGTGGGTTGCACTGCGGGATCCGGAAAGGTCGTTGCCAGCATAAGATGTTATGTGAAAAACGGCCAGCATCATACTAAGGATTAGTAAAATTGTAAACGGTTTCTTCATTTTTGCTCCTCTAAGAACTAGATTCTAAGGATTAGATTAGTTGTAAGTTTGCCTTTAGAATCCAAAAGCATTTGCATTATACTGAATCTTGAACATGATAACAACTATTTTGCAACCCCTGTAAAGCCCACATCTTTTAGCGTGCTTTGTAACTTTTCTGCTATCACTGACAAATCAATATAGGCTCGATAGGTGGTAATTAAATCAGTTTTAACCCTCTTAGTGAGATGTTGTTTACCTAGTTCGAAACCCGCTCTGTTCCCAACTAGTATTGTTGGCCATCATCAAAAAAACATGGATCTTGAAGGTCGGCCAGTCGGAAGGCAACTAGGAAAAGTGTAGGTTGCTGGAATCCGATTTCCCTACGAATCCACCCCATCTTTTTTTCAGAATGCTAATGGTAAGCGCTTTATTTCTTTCGGTGGTCGGTTCGACAGCACCCTGTATCCATGTGTTCAACGATTTCTACCAGCCTTACTCGTTGTAGACGGAGTTGAGCTAGTTCTTGTTTCCGAACGCACGACAACACTCTTTCGAAGCAACCTCTACATCAATCAATTCGTATGATTAGGGGCTAACAGCGGTCGACCTAAAAACTCTCGTAGTTCATCAAACCCGTGATCGACCTCTCTACGGCGGTTATCCTCCAATCCTTCTAAGATATGATGGGTGATTTCAATCAATCGTCGAAATCTAAACCGATAGTGAAAGTTATCTGAAGTTGTTAGGCCGTAGGATTTCAGCAATCGTTGGCCAAAATCGTCACCATACGTCTCCTGCAAGTAGTATAAGTCTTCAGCAGGATCACTAACACGAATATCTTCAAAGTCGATGATCCCTGCGATTAGGCCTTTTTCCGGATTGAACAGAATGTGTCTGGGTTGTAAATCTCCATGAATTAGAGCTGGTTGGTAAGAAAAATCGGTTTTATTCTCCCGGTAGAAATCGAACCAGTGCTGACACCGTTCTTGATGGTCCAAGGTCAGGTGAGGGTAGATCTTCTTTTGGGCAAATTGTTGCGTATCCGGTACCGGCATTCCTTCAAATTCCCGGTACGGAATGGCATAGGAGATGGCTTCAGTAACGGGAAAACCGTGTAGTGTCTTTAAAAAGTCGACCATCTGCTGTACCACCCGATTTCGCTGTTCATTTGGCATTTGACGATAGTGTTTCTCCTCAAATGGTTCTCCCGAAATCATCGGATAGGCACAAAATGGAAGGCCGTTATCCATGTAGCCCAGGTGTTGAAGTTGCGGAATTGCAACTGGCATCTGTGGTTGAAGTTGCGGTAGCAACCGCTCTTCCCAACGCAATCGTCTAATAGAATCCCGGTGCTTGGCGCAGCGAATAATATACTCCTGATTGAGTGCGTAAGAGCAAAAACTGGAACCTTGCCCGCAAAATTGCAAATCGTGAATCGACCAGTCAGGAAAACGCTGCCTAATTAAGTGATGTACCACAGATCTGCTGTAGACAGGTCTTCGGCTACTATGACGGCCAGACCGACTAGAGTAACTGCTTCGTCTCCGACGCCGCCCTAATTGATTCTGCAGATCTACAAGTTGCTGGTACTGTTGGGTCAGGTCTTGAAGTGATTGTTGGCTTGAGGCACAAAGTTGTTGCAAGTTTTGAATCTGCCCATCTTTCTCCTTAACCTGGCACCACAGTCGTTCAATTTGATGTTCCAGTTGAGAGATTTGCCGGTTATGTTGATCCACGATCACCTCCTTCCCAGGTCAACCTGCATATTTCCACCAAATTGGATCAAAGCTAGGGTTTTCCCGGTAATTGCATTAAAATTTTACTTTAGAATCTTTGGCTAATCCTGATTGTACCGTTCCCTTCACTCAACGTCAATGTTGTCTCAGACGGCTTGTTGATGTCTTGCCTGCTATCTTTCCATGTGCTATTATTAGTGTTGCCGATTGGTGAATTACCAGGCTAAGTTTATTTTTGATGTGGATTGTTAGTTCGTCTTTGCTGATAGGTAGCACAAATGCGCAAACCCTGTTGATCGATACCTTTGAACAAGATACTGTTGGTAAAAAACCGAGCAAGTGGCAACACGTTAAAGGAAACGCCTTTGATAAGAATCCAGAGGCAGTTGTGGTAGAGGATCCAACCAAACCTGGGAACAAAGTCTATTCACAGACCGGTCTACGGAAACGAAGGGAAAAAAGCCTTTGACGACTTCAGCTACGAATTCGATTGGATGTTTGATAAGAATGCGAATGTTAATTTTAGCCTGGCGTATTCAAGAAACGACCACTAAATGCTATTATGCAACTAGAAGGAGGGGAGGCACACACCTTCTAGTCTATCGCTTAAATGCCAACAGTTCGCTCTTAAATGAGAATGAAAGATAAATGGGAATCTCTACCCAATACATGGTACGTGATGCAGATCCAAGTATCGGGGAAATCGCATATCATTAAGGTTAAAAAGCGACAATGGTAGGGTGACCGGGACTTTAACAAAGTGAATCCCTTTGCTAAATTTGACGATGATACTTATCTCAAAGGCCGTGTTGGATTTTGGGGAGCGTTGGGTGCAACCCTCTACATCGATAACGTTAATAGTATACGGCAAAAAAGGCCAGACTGATACGATTCCATTTGCTGTACAGGTTGAGCTAAAATTGCCGGTCGTCTGGGGGCAATTAAAATCAAATCATCAGTCTGAAAGGTGATTGCATCGAGATGATAATTGTTCGCCGGTTGGTTCTTTCTCGCTTACACTTCCTCTTTAGGAGTGGGTTTATTGGTGGGGTTGCACTCCTGTGGATCTTGTTGGTGTCCTGTAGCGGAGATACTTCGAAAAAAACAACCCAGCAAGGAGTGGTGGATAGCAATGATCTATTAGCTCAAATCCAAAAACGGGGCACCATTATTGTTTCGACTGATCCGAACTATGCCCCCCAATCTTACGTCAATGAAGATGGTGAATATGCAGGATTTGACATTGATGTAGCCCAGGAAATCGGCAAACGATTAGGGGTAGAGGTGGAGTTTGTTACACCGGACTGGGATTTGATCGTAGCAGGTAACTGGAGTGACCGCTGGGAAATGAGTGTCGGCTCAGTAGCGATCACCAAAAAGCGGCAACAGTTACTCGACTTTGCCACCCCTCCCTACTACTATACCCTGGCTCAATTCGCTGCCACTAACAACACCGGTATTGAAAATATGGATCAGATTGTGGGTCAAAAGGTTTGCGTCTGTACCGAAACCGTTTACGAATACTGGCTCAGTGGTGAGGAAGAACGATTGGGTCTACCAGAGGATAGTGTTTTTGCTTTACCTCCGTCCGATGTCAAGATCATGCCGATGAAAACGGATAACGAGTGTGTGCAGTCGATACAGTCAGGCCGGGAGGAATTCGCCATTTTTCTGTCTTCCCACACCATTGTTGACGCGGCCATCGATAACGGAGTGCCCATACATAAAGTGGGCAAACCCGTTTTTGCTGAGCATCTGGCCGTGGCCTTCGACAAGAAAGGATCCAAAGACAATTCGCAGTTGGTCCAGCGGGTGAGTGGAATCATATCTGGAATGCGCACCGACGGCACCTTGACCGAACTCTCCATCCAGCATTTTGATGGACGCGACTATACAAAACGGCCGTAATATTGAGGATGGCCTATCTTGGCTGAAGCAAAATAGATGACTCCAGTCGCTGACGGGACGCCTTTCCAGTTTGGTACGTATACGTTTCACTTTGGTCGTGATATCGTTGAGCTAGAAGATGCATCCAACCTGATTAAACAACCGGAAGCCCTTCGCCATCAGCTAGAGAGAGATGGTTATCTGTTCATCCGCAACTTCCATCCGCAAAACACAGTTGAAATAGCACGGGACTTCACACTGGAAGCTATTCGCCAACGAGGCGGTTTAGCTCCTAATACCCCTTTGGAGCAAGGAGTCGCAGCCCAGCCTTACAAGAATTTTAGTTTTTTCCGTCAGACCGATGTAGCTCATGCGCCTGAAATCCTACAGGTGGTTGATAGTACACAAACCTTTGATTTTTATCAGCGTCTTCTAGGTGGCAGCGACGTAATCACTTTTGACAAACGTTGGCTAAGATGTATGGCCCAGGGTGGCCACAACCATTTCCACTACGATCAGGTCTACGTGGGGCGAGGAACGTCCAACCGGTATACCATGTGGTCAGCATTAACAGAAATTGATTTAATTGGTGGGCCGATGGTGATTTGTCTGAAATCCCATCAACACCAAAAGCTAATATCTACCTATGGTGCGACTGATATGGATCGGGATTTAACCGACGCAGTTTTTAGCACTAACCCACAGGAAATGGTGGAGAATTTCGGGTTTACTTTGGCTACGGCCCATTTTCAGCCTGGCGATGTCGTCATTTTCGGCATGTATATGATGCATAGCACCGCCCCTAACCTGACGGACCATTATCGCATTAGTATCGATACCCGTTATCAATTATCGGATGAGGCTAAAGACGAACGCTTTTTCTTTGGGCCAGACGGTACCTGGCCCGGCAACTTCTATAATCATGGTGCGACCTATACGCCGATAGCTGAACTTCGCAAACTGTGGGGCTTCGATTAAATGAGAACAGACGGCGAGCCAACTGCAGCAAAGCGGGTAGTCGGCGTTGTAGGTGGTGGTATTGCCGGCCTGACCGCGGCCTATCGTCTGTCTCAAGCAGCACAACAACAAAATCTTCCACTGGATCTAAAACTATTAGAAGCCACAGATTGCATTGGTGGTTTGATACAAACAACAACCGAAAACGGATTTGTGATGGAACGAGGGCCAGATGCCTTCATTACCATCAAGCCGTGGGCGTTCCAACTGTGTCAGGATCTTGGAATCGCCGACCAACTGATCTCACCCAATCCTAACTTTCCCCGTAGTTTCATTGTCCGGGCCGGAAAACTTTATCCGGTACCAGAAGGCTTTTATCTGATGGCTCCGACGGCCTTATGGCCGTTTGTCACCACTCCGATTTTCAGTTGGCGAGGCAAGTTAAGAATGGCAATGGATCTATTTCTGCCGCCATCTGTACCGGATACGGATGAGTCGTTAGAAGATTTCGTTGTCCGTCGACTGGGAAGAGAAGCTTTTGAACGAATGGCTCAACCGATGATCGGTGGAATTTACAGCGCTAATCCCAAGGAACTAAGTTTAAAAGCTACTATGCCGCAGTTTTTACAACTGGAGCAAAGGTTTGGCAGCATCATTCGTGCCTTGGTTGAAACGATGTCAGCACGGCGAGCCGGCGGTGTTCGATACAGTATCTTCCGGACCTTTCCAGCAGGGATGCGGACGTTAGTTGACCGGTTGGTTCAAATCTTGCCCTCAAACTCAGTTCAGACAAAGACCACCGTTATAGGGCTTCGCCGACAACAAGGAGAGGACGGAGGTCAAACGCTTCCAGAGTGGGAGATCCATTTTGACGATGGCCAATCATTAGCTGTCGATGCGGTTTGCCTAGCTCTCCCGGCTGTACAGACGGCCAAATTGTTGACCCCATTAGCCCCTGAAGTTGCCAAACTACTAAAAACGATACCCTATGCCTCTTTGGCTACGATTAATTTAGCCTTCGAGCGCTCGCAGATCGGCCACCGCCTAGATGGAATGGGATTCGTGGTGCCTGCCATCGAAAATCAATCAATAACAGCTTGCACCTTTAGTAGTCTCAAATTCCCGCATCGAGCACCTGAAGGGAAGGTTTTGTTGCGTGCTTTCGCCGGTGGAGCCTTACAACAGGACCTACTCGAACGTTCAAACCCGGATTTACTGGAATCGGTTTTGTCGAATCTACGCCAGTTACTGCAGATTGAGGGCAATCCGATCTTTTCACGGACAACCCGCTGGACCGCCAGCCCTCAGTATCATCTGGGGCATCTGGATCGAATTTCACAGATTGAGACTGGGGTTTCCAAGATTAACGGACTTGAACTGGCCGGAAATGCTTTTCATGGCGTTGGGGTTCCAGACTGCGTTCGAAGTGCGAATCAAGCAGCGGAAGCCATTCTAAGACACCTTTTTAGTTGAGCCCTTGATCCGGTAGAAGTATATGCTTAGACACCAACTTATGTTGGTACCTCCTGACCGGGGTTCTATTCCCTAAGGTATCTGGAAGTCAACGCCCAATGCGTAACATTCAAATTGGAATTGTAGCGATAATGGCTATTTGGGGAAAGTTGATTTTTGTCTTGGCCATCAATAGTCAATCTAACCATTTGGGGTACGATGATATTCAGCGCGCCTTCAAAAAAGGAAGATGCCAGAGTTGTCACCCGTCGATCTGGAGGGAGTGGGAACGTTCCTTCCATGCTAAAGCCTGGACCGATCCGATTTATCAACAGGCTGCCAGTCAAATTCCCAACCGAGAAGCAACTTGTGATCCTTGCCATGCACCAGAACCTGTGTTGTCAACAGGACTTGGGAAGATGCCGAAACTGCGGGATGCCGATCGAGAATCTGGAGTTTCTTGCTTATCTTGCCATATGGACCAAAACGGTACCATGCATGGCCCGGAAGGAAGTTTGCCGGCTGGATTTCATGGCGATATGATCAATCCTAACTATGCTCAAGACCCGATGCTGTTGTGTGCTACCTGCCACGGCCAGGCCCATGTGATGGTGCACAACCAGGTCTCTAGTTTCCGGCAGAGTCAGGCTAAACAGCAGAACAAAAATTGCGCCACCTGCCATATGCCGGCTATCATACGTAAGCAGAGCCTTCAGAGCTATACTGCTATCGAAGGACGCAAGCACACATGGAGAGGAAGTCGAAGTAAATCGCTGTTGAAACAGTCGGCTAAATTATCGATTCAACGATCGGATGAGCAGGTAACGGTAACAGTGATTAACGAAACCGGACATATCTTGCCCGGAGATGGGTTGAGAGCCGTAATCTTAGAAGTGAGCTTCGGCAATCAAAAAGAGCGACAGGTATTCTGCGCTGAAATCGATACAGACAGGCTTAAAATTAAGCAGGAGCTAAGACTAAAAGAAGATGAAGTCAAGCAGGTCGATTTTACGATTCCACTAGACGAACCGGTTTCGGCTAAACTTCTTTATCGGTTTTTACCAACAACCCCCGAAAAAGAATGGCTCCAGATAGCGGAGGCGACTGCCCCCTGAGGGAGTTAGAAAGATTTGATATTGAGAGCCACATAGAATAACCGAAGCCACTTAAGTAAGGTATATCTATCGTGTACCACACCAGACAATGATAGGAATCGAAGATCGGGTTAAGCAATTTAGCCAAAATTTCCTTGCTGTTCAGCGGGAGGTAAAAAAGCGGATTATAGGCCAGGATCGCATTGTCGAGGATGTCCTCATTAGCCTGTTTGCCGATGGCCATGTTCTATTAGAGGGCGTACCGGGACTTGGAAAAACCAAGTTGGTTCAGACACTCAGTCAGATTTTGGGCCTGTCGTTCAAACGGATTCAGTTTACACCCGACATGATGCCTTCGGACATTACAGGTACTATGCTCTTGGTTGAAGATTCTAAGCCGGAGCGTAATGGGCAACAAGATTCAGACAGTGTTACTTCAATTCCAAATCCGGGACGAAATCGTTTCCAGTTTCAACGAGGGCCGATCTTCTCCCAAATTGTTTTGGCCGATGAGATCAATAGGGCAACCCCACGCACGCAGTCTGCACTCCTGGAGGCAATGCAAGAACGAACCGTTAGTGTCGCCACCGTTAGCCATCCACTCGACTGCCCATTTTGTGTACTGGCAACACAAAACCCATTAGATATGGATGGTACTTATAAACTACCAGAAGCACAATTAGATCGGTTCCTATTCAAGTTGTTGATCAACTTTCCAGACGGGTCCGAGTTACTCCAAATTATACATCAAACCACGACTACACAAGAGGCTGATCTGCATCAAATTCTCTCTGCGGACCAGATCTTAGCTATGCAGCAACTGGTACGCCAAGTTCAAGTTTCAGACCCAGTAGCAAAACACATCATTCGCATTGTCCAGGCCACTCATCCAAATCGGCCTGACAGCCACGATCTCGCTAATCAATATGTCGAACTAGGGGTTAGTGTACGGGGCATGCAATCCATCACGCTGGCGGCTAAAGTTCGTGCGCTACTTGATTCTCGTTTGAATATCGATTTTGAAGATGTAGGTCAAGTTGTCCTACCGGCCCTACGACATCGACTCTTACTTAATTTTGAAGCCCAAGGCGAAAACATAACTACAGACACTATTGTTCAAGAAATTTTGGCGAGTAAGGATATCGAAAGATGAATCAAACCAGTTCAGATATTAAAAGTTCGCTCAATGTGGACTTCTCCCAGATTACCATCGAATTGATTGCAGATTTATCCACCAAAAAGCTAGAAAACACAATTCAACCAATTCTGACTGCCGAGAGTTATCATCACATTTTTTCCGCTTTAAGTTTGGCCGCCGTTTGGCATTTGCCACCGGGCGCAGACCTATTACGTCAATTAGCGGTTGCTTACCGGTTCCGGTCTGCTGACCGTGCGTTTTTAATTTCGCTGATTGAGTGCTTCAAAGCAGAGCAAACTGAACAGGCACAACTCCGCTCACCACAACTTGGCCCGTCGGACTCGCCCCAAAAATCGTTTCAGCAATTACGTGGTTCTATGTACTATGGTGATGCCGAAGCCGCCGACGACGCGGTTACTAAAATATGTCGGACGGCTTCAATGTTCCAGGTTTTCGAGTTCACCTTTGAGCTGGGGATTCAGGATCTATCGGCGTACGCCAAAAAAGCGGCTACAGCCCTTCAATACTGGAAACTTTTGCAAATCATCGGTTTTGGTCATTGTTCTCCTCTTTTACGAGCCTTAGTGCGTTACTTTTGCCAAAGTGCGACTGGGGCAACACGGACAGATCGACATGACAATCGATGCTGGATCGAAGGTGAAAGTTTAGCTAACAAGATTCCGAATAATTGGACGAAAAACTTCGTTAGTAGTACTACTGCCAATCCCTACCAATTTATACAGATAATGATTGAAAATGAAGCTACAATCGCTATGAATGAAGTTAGTAAACAGTTGATGAAAGGTCATCATCCATGGTGGGTTTGGCTGGCGACTTTCCAAATTGCCCAATCACCGATTCGAATTGAGGATACAGATCTACGGAACGAAGATCTATTTCTAGGTGTCAGCGCACTTTTTGAGATTAGCCAAACCGTCGCATCTCCAGATCTACGCTTGAAAGCGATGTTGCAAGCAGTCGGGTTAGTATCGGACGAAATTAACTCGCAAGCTGACTTCAACGATAACCTTTCACGGCCTGCTATAGATTTGTATAATCTACTACAAACAAGAGTTAATCAAGAAACTGAGTTGTCACAATCACACAATACGGCTGAACGTATACCGGGTATAACCTATTCACGTTGCATTCGCTACTTACGGCTTTACGAAGTAATCTCGGCGGTTTCCTTTTGGATTCAATGTCAAGCAACACACGATTAAGGGTACGCCATTCAAACTATTTTGTGGAATGCTTGTAACTAGGATCAGTACTACCTCTGATCCGGTGATTTACCGGTGTAGGGCTTTCCGACCCACTTTCAAAGTGAGCCGATAAAAAAACAATACCGATACTCGAACTCAAGTCGATATCGGTGCCGGTTCAGGTAATCGTGAGTGCGACAAAGCACGTTTCCTAAAACATATCGAAGCGACCCATTTCCCTGTTTCAATCTTTGTCCGAGAGGTATAATAATAACCCGGTTGGTTTCATTAATGATGCAACCGAATAATCAAATCGAAAACAGTCGTTATGAAGATCCGATTTTATTTAATCTTACCAGTTTTGTGGCTAGTTCAAATTTGCTTGGTTTTTGTGGGTTCGTCTGGATGTCACGATCCAGAGACGGCAAATTCTATTCCGTCAACTTCGGCTAAACAGATCCGAAAATTAATCAAGCGACTTAGTTCTAGCCAATCGAAAGAGATTCAGAATGCGATCCAGGACCTACGTGAAATCGGAGATCCGGTCATCCCTGCGCTAATTCAGGCTCTGAGTAACGATAACGTTCGGTTGCGTGCTCATGCAGCCAAAGCATTACCTGTGATAGGTATTGGGGCTCATGAGGCTGTCCCTGCACTGATTCAGGCTCTGGGTGATTCCCATGCAGAGGTACGCCAACAGGCAGCCTTTTCACTTGGCTTAATCGGTGCATTAACTACCGTGCAACAGTCGGGGGCTGTTTATCCATCTGCAGAAGAGACTGTAGTAGCACTAATTGCTACCCTCCAAGATGAAGACCTAAATGTGCGATCAAATGCGGCGAGTGCGTTGGGTATGTTAGGAGAGGTAGCGGAGAGTGCTGTACCTGCACTAATTCAAGTATTGAACGCTCCCGAAGCTAGATTTCGGGCCGATGCTGTTGCTGCGCTGGGGCTAATTGGCACACCAGTAAAATTGGTTATTTCTACTCTAACTCAAGCCTTAGACGATAAGAGCCAGGATGTGCGGCAGTGTGCCCGCTTTCACTTAGAAAGAATTGGTACATTCGACGCCCTACAAGCTGTCAAAGAGAGTCAATAGTTCTAAACGGGGATTCTTACCTAAAAGATCAACGAGATCTAACAATCGCCGATTTCAGACGATAACTAAAGAACATCAGCTTTTAGCATATTGTTAGTATTGGTTTTACCGGAACTGGTTAGGTCACGCCAACCTTCGGTTGGTGCGATGATCACGACGTAATCCCCCTTTTGGGCTAATCCCAAACGTAGTACCTCGGCTTTTGAAACAGAAATCAACTCATCCAATGTTTCACAATCTCCGATGGTAATATCAATTGTCCCCCAGTAGAGTAAACATTTTCTTAGCGTTTCTTGACGGGGACTGACAACTGCAATTGGGGCACGAGGGCGGCGCTTAGAAACATTCCAGGCGGTTTTACCAGATCTAGTACAGCAAATAATGAGAGAGGCGTCTAGCTCAAGTGCAATTTGGCAAGCAGCATGCCCAATTGCGTCAGGTAGTGTTTCGTTCATGATCAGGGGTTGGGAGCGGAAAAAGGTGATATAATCGAGTTCTGCCTCTGTCGACTGTGCTACCTTGGTCATTATTTTGACAGCCTCCACTGGATATTTGCCGATGGCAGTCTCGGCTGAAAGCATCACCGAAGAGGTTCCATCATAAATAGCATTGGCAATGTCGGTTACTTCTGCTCGAGTTGGCGTTGGATTACGGACCATCGACTCCAGCATCTGTGTAGCTGTTATTACGGGCTTTCCATAATGGTTTGCTAATTGCATAATCTGTTTCTGCAAAGCGGGTACATCCTGAAGCGGCACTTCTAGTCCAAGGTCACCACGTGCAATCATTACACCATCAACAGCCCGAATGATACCCTCAATTTCCTGGCAAGCTTCTCGTTTCTCTATTTTGGCAATAATGGGTTTGTCTTGTCCAATGGAGTGAAGTTGTGATCGAAGATTTTGCACATCGGAGACATCTCGTACAAACGACTGCGCTACCCAATCAATCTCCAACTGAACACCAAATTGTAGATCCACGATATCCTTTTCTGTTGGAATCGCTAGATCTAGTCGAAGCCCTGGTACAGTAATCCCTTTGCGCGAACGGAGTTCTCCTCCAGCCGTTACCTGACATGAAACCACATCCTCTTCCACCGATTCTACTTGCAGCTGAATCTCACCATCCGCTAAAAAAACAGTCTGACCAACAGAGATAGCCGAAAGGATCTCTGGTGTGTTAAACGATACTTCCTGTTCATTTCCAGTGATATTTTTCGTGGTCAGCCTAAAAGTCTTGCCTTCTTCTAGATAGACAACGTCGTCTCCGAACTCACCAATACGAATCTTAGGCCCAGACAGATCTTGCAAAATTGGGATTCGCTTGTTCAGCTTTTGTTCGGCTGTTTTAATATTGCGGATTCCTCTTGCTTTCTCTTCATGTGTTCCGTGTGAAAAAGAGACTCGCGCAATGTCCATCCCGTTTTGGACCATGTCGATGATCTTTTCTACCGACTCGCTAGCTGGACCGATAGTACAAACAATTTTAGTTCGTTTTACATCCATGGATTGATAAATGCTTCCGTCATTAATGAAGATTTTATTATGCCTCGCTACCGGTTGAGATAGGAATGATGAGATTTTACAATTTTTGCGTTGATGTTGCCACTAATCTTTGATACACTGTTTACCATGTACTTAGTTTACAAGTATACTACCAGGAAGGCGCACTAGTAAGGGAGTTATAATCGTTTAAGATGGATTTAGAAGCCCTTAAACGTCTAGCAGCGGAAAAAGCAGTCGAGGCGGTAGAACCTGGCATGGTCTTGGGCCTGGGCACTGGATCAACGGTCTATTATGCTTTGCTCAAGCTAGGTCAAAACGTACGAAGTGGGCTCGATATTATCGGGATTCCGACCTCTATCCAGACGGCCGATATCGCTCAGCGTGAGGGCATTAAGCTATCTGACTTAGCCACGTATCCTGAATTGGATCTAACCATTGATGGGGCGGATGAGATTGATCCAGATCTAAATTTGATTAAAGGACTTGGTGGTGCGTTAGTGCGAGAGAAAATTACGGTTGAAGCCTCGAACCGGCTGATCATTATTGCTGACCAAACCAAAGTTGTTCCACACCTTGGATCGAAATCGCCTTTGCCAGTGGAGGTTGTTCAGTTTGGTTGGGAAGTTACTCGAAACCGCTTAGGTCAACGCTGTTCCCGTGTCGTTCAACGGCAAAATCGGGAGGTAGCCTATATTACTGATAACGGCAATTATATTCTGGATTGCTATTTCGAGCGAATTGATAACCCCGCACAGGCCGAGGTTGAGATCAATAATCTGCCTGGGGTCGTCGAAAACGGACTATTTATCAATCGGGCAGAACAAGCTATTATCGCCACCCAAAACGGAATCCATATTCAGTGCTAATATCGCTCTTAGCTGAGTCGAGTCGGAGAGCTTGGATTCAACTGACCTTAGCGGGCGTAATGGTGACACTACCCGCACTGGCTCAAAGCTTACCTGAACCGGCTAATTTAGTCGAACCATCTCTGATGCCACACGGTATTTTTGTGGCAGGTTTGGCATTGAATCGGACTACGAATAACGGCTCAGAGTTGGCAGGCATTGGCAATCTTCGTTTCGGTCTATTCAACCGAATTGAGATTCAGGCGAATTCTGTTCAAGGAATTGAAAATTATTCATCTCGACAATTGACTCTCGGTTCAAAGGTACGACTCTGGCAGGAACAAGGACATGTTCCAAAAGTAGTTATCGGTCTTTCCAGCCAAAGCCGGTATCAGATCTTTTTGACCAAAACATTTAATCTACCCCGGATTCACACTTTCCAATTTTACGGCGGGTTTAGTTATTTGTTCAGTCAATCTGACTCTGAAACTAGAGCAACCGGTTTTTTGGGCTGGCAAAAACAGGTTCAACCGGCTTTGATTAATGGAGACTTAATATTTCGCCTGGGTGCCGATTTTGGATCTAATGGTTTTTCTAAGGCCTATTTAATAACTCGGTTGATAACGCAAACAGGCCTCTGGACCGATCTACAATTGACGGGCGATGCCAGGCTAGCTCAAATCCAAGGGAGTGTCTCTTGGAGCAACCAGCAACTGCTGGCGCAGATTGAATCGATCAAGCGATTAGCACAAAGTATCAGTCGACTCAGACAACGACAGCAAAACCCAAACTCAGATTAAATTTTAAATTCAACCGAATTTCGCAGACTCGCCTGATAAATGTCAGGCTCGATCACAAAAGGAGAACTAGACAATGGCTACACAACCCAATATCCTACTGTTTGGGATTGATTCACTACTGGCGACTCATATGAGTTGTTACGGGTATCACCGTCTAACGACACCATACATTGACCGATTTGCGGAGTCAGGAACTCTATTTGAAAGAACGTATTGTCCTCATGTTCCAACAACCAGCGCGTATGCTTCAATGTTGACGGGATTAGACGTTTTCAGCACCCAGGTTGTTGCTTTACGTCATAAGGGAGGATTACGTCCCGAGGTCAAAACGTTAGCTGAAATCCTGCATGATGAAGGTTACGATACAACCTGCATCGGTTTTTCTGGCAATCCAAGTTCGCGTGGCTTCGACAACTATATGGACTACAAAGCCAGTTGGGGCAGTTGGGATGCCGGTCGCAGTCCAAAAGCCCAGAGCTTGAACGAGGTCGCCATCCCTGAACTGGAACGCATGGCTGGTCAGGACCAACCATTCTTTCTGTTCTTGCGACACATGGACCCTCACTCGCCCTACCTGCCGCCGGCACCTTATGAGCGGATGTTCTACCACGGTAATGAGTGTGATCCTGACAATAGATCTATGGATCCGGTAATGGCCTTTAAACCGTTCTGCGATTACTTTGCAACCTGGATGCCACCAGGTATTACAGACAAAGACTACATCATCGCTCAGTATGATGGGGCCATCGCTTATATGGACGCTTGTATTCAGTCAATTTTTAATGCGCTGGAAGCAATGGGAATTCAGGACGAAACTATTGTCATTCTCAATGGTGATCATGGTGAGACGCTTTATGATCATGAATGCTGGTTTGATCATCATGGTATTTATGATGTTACACTTCATGTCCCGCTTATTATTCGTTATCCAGGGAATATTCCAGCAGGCCAACGAGTACCTGGTTTCAATCAACATAAGGATTTAGTACCGACCATCCTGGAGTTAGCAGAAATCGATGCCGGAATAAATTTCGACGGTCGAAGCTTAATCCCAATGATTAATAACGAGGTCACATCTCATGAATCCGAGATTTATCTTACTGAATGTACTTGGATGAGAAAGCATGGGTGGCGGACACCAGAATGGAAATTAATCAGAGCACTGGAACCTGATTTTCACTTCAAGCCTTCAGTAGAACTGTATAATTTAATTCATGATCCAGATGAAAACGATAACTTAGCTGATACTCATCCAGATGTTGTTGAATTACTAACAGCACGTATGAATGCTTGGATCGCCAAACGCGAAGCGGAAACTGGTCTTGAGAACCCGATTCACAATCAAGGGGACTGGCACGGGCACGCCGGAATTGGCCCCTTTAAGACCTCACAGCAAGCTTATGATACGCTCCATATCGGAGATCCGGGGCAAGCGGCTAAACTCCAGGCGCGATCCAGGGAATGAGCCGATTTTTGTAAAGGATTTTAGTATCAGTTGTTGGCCGTGTACTGGATTCTCGTTTATACGGGAATCCAGACAGTTAACTACAGCTATTGTTTAGAATAGACCGATAGGATTCGTTCAGCCAAGGATTCATGAAAAAGGGAGGGCCAACTCCCAATTGTAAAGTAGAGGACAACCCCCCTTTTGTGTTCAAGTCTGTGGCACAGATTACTCGAGCGAGACTCTGCGTTGGCCACTGGCCTGCTTGGTTGCGGTTTCGATGGCCGGTGCCGTTTCCCCGGCTTCAACCATCCGTTTAATTAACCGCTGGCGAAGTTGTTGGCAAACCTCAGCATGAGATTCCGCCTCAATCAAATTCCTCAATTCATAAGGATCAGCCTCTAAGTCATAAAGAAATTCCTCCACGTATAGGTCTGAGCCAGCATCACGTCCTCCATGACGTTCGGGAGCCCGAACGCTATATTTCCATTTTGTTGTTCTGATAGCTCGCCCGACATGGGACTCGCTAATCTGGATAAAAGCTTCTTTCGGCCAATTTTCTCGTTGTCCCTGAATCAGCGGCAAAATCGACCGCCCCTGCATCTGCTCAGGGACTGAAATACCGGCGGCATCCAATAACGTAGGCGGTAGATCGATCAAGCTAACCAATTCCTGGATCTCGCCTCCACCGACAAAACAACCCCCCTGCAAAGCCGTTGGTACTCGTACTGCGCTATCGTGACAGGCACGCTTATACTCAGAGTTACGGGTCTTGAAATGACAAGCGTGGTCTGAAGTGAACAAGACAATTGTGTTTTCCGCTAACCCCAGACTTTTGAGGGTATCCAGCAAGCGGCCGAAAGCCTCATCTAGCCGCTTGACCATACCGTAGTAGCCCGCTAGATGCTGATGGGTCGATCCTCCCAGTGCGGCCAGATCCGGTGGAATCCATTTGGCTGTGTATCGCTCACGGTAGCCGTCGGGTGGTGGATAGTCGTCCAGGTGATTTTGATGATGCGGTTCCAGATAAGACAGAAACAGAAAAAATGGGTCGTCCTGATGGGTGTCGATGTAGCGAATAGCGGCGTCAGTCTGTGCATCCACTCGATAGCCGGGCAGTTTAACCGGTTGATTGTCGTTGTCGTACATCACTGTATCGTAGGCATCGGAGGTGAACTCCAGCACGTTGGAAGCTAACCAGTACTGGTAGCCGAACCGATTCTCCTCTGGTACCGCGCCGGGGCCGGTATCGGCTAAATGCCACTTACCAATGTAACCGGTATGGTAACCGGATTCACCAAAGTAGTGAGCCAGCGTTTTACTGTCTTCAGGAAGTGGAATTCCATTCCGAAAACAGCCTGTGGTAGTGGCGTAGAGGCCAGTTTGCAGGCAAGATCTAGCCGGACCACAAACAGGCTGACAGGTAATCGATTGATGGACATGGGTGCCACTTTTGGCAATTCGGTCGAAATTAGGCATTAAATCCAAGGGGTTGCCGTGTACGCCTGCTGTATCCCACCGTTGTTGATCGGTAAAAAAGACGACCACATTTGGCCTATCGTTACGCATAAATGATTGCTCCTTCTTAGAATTTGCTTGATGGGCGAGGAACCTTCGCTCTTACATTTTAATCGCTATCCCATTATAGATGCAAGGTCTCCCTGCCTGTTATTTCGTGGACGAGGCCTCCACCCTCTTTTTACAAAAGGAAGCCCCCGATGGAGTCAAGGGTTGAGTATGTCAAGGTGTTAAACCTACTGACACACAATAGGGATCATTAAAACTGTGTACATATGCAGGATCAGTGTAGCAACAGTTTCCAGGCACAGGGAGGTGGAATTGCCGTACTACGAGGCATCTTGTAACGCCTCAGTAGCGTGTTGGTCGCCATCGAATAAATCCTAACACCACTCCCAGACTTTACCTGACATATCAAATAAACCGCAATTATCAGATTCAAAGTTACCTGATAGTACATATTTAGTTTTTTCCTGGCATTGTTTGATCTTTTCCAATGTCGTTTTCGAGCCATTTTGGTACTACCTATTGGGTGGAAAGACATGTTGGCAAGTAAACGGGACAAGTTCGCTTTTGTCAACATATTATGCCATGTGTAACTTGCTTGCTGTTCTTTGAATCGTTCAGCTCAAATCTAAATTGCTTTCGGCTGTTTCCTTCTGATGGCATACTATCCAAAAGCTATGGACTGACGAGAGTTATAGTTATGGTTGTAGAATCGTTTAAACCGAATTAGACACAAGGGGGAATTTGAAAACTGGGGGTTGTTATGTCTTAGCTAAAGGATGGACAGTAGAACGAGCTTTGGCTAGGTTGGGCTAGTATGGAGGCTCGAGCTTAGGCGATGAGGGCTAAGTTAGTTCCTCGATACCATAATTTATATTGCCATAACCAGTTCTTCAACTGATGCTCAAACGAATAGAAGGATTTTCAAATAGGCACTAACCCGAATGTTTCATAAATCATTCTGCCGGGGGTATAACTTCAGTTACTCACTCGGTAATTTATGTCCAACAGATGCTCGATCCTACTTTTACCGACATTAAATACCTCAGTGGATGAAAAAACACGCCGTTTTCCGCCTGAGGTCTCGTTTTTATTCTGGCAGGACACAGCTATCCATCTCCCTGTTCGGGGATAACTCGAATCTATTCGGAACTGAGACCGATCCAGCGGTTTTCCGCCATGGCGGCGGCACTTGAGACGGGATTTCCATTACACGATGCGGCTATGAGTTCACTGGTCATTGGCCGGGCCGTTGCAGTTTGGTCCGATCTTTGTACTCGACCACAGGCACCGTCAGTTTGAAGCGTCTGAGCATTGGAAAGCTCTATCTGCTGAAGGATCACGCATCTCAAGGTGTGGTGCAATACATAGGCGGCACAAGAAAAATAGAGACCTAAATGGTTAGCCGGGAAACGGTGGTCGGAGGCCAAGGACTGATCCGTAAATAACTTGATACTTTGCCTCATTTGCCTTTCAATAGGTACCATGTTCAACCATAATATAGCATGGAGGCCGTATGACAAAAGTGAAGTCATGGCAAGTCTCAGATTGATTCTGGGAAAAAGTTAAGCCATTAATCCAGTCACCTCAGCGAGATCCAAACCAGAAATACCAACCCAAAGTCAGTGGAGGGAGAAAACTGATGCCGGTCCGCAAAATATTGGAAGGGATCGTTTATCTCTTGCCTACGGGCTGCCAATGGAAAGCCCTGCCAAAGGAAGTTTTGGAAGTTCGAGTGCGATTCACATTCATCTCCTTCGCGGGGTGAAAAGTGGTTTTTTGGTTACTCTTTGGCCGGCCGGACTGGCTAAATATGATGAAATGGAGGCCATCTCCTGGAAATGGCCAAGCATCGACGGAGCCACTGCAAAAGCTACCCTGGCTCGAGAAACAGTCGGTCCGAATCCAACCGAAAGGAAAAAAAGGAAGCCGGCCAAATTTGTTAGTCGACGGCCGTGGAGTCGCCTGGTCACTGTTCGTAAGCGGAGCCAATCGGCCGGATGTTACCCAACTGGAAATCGTCTGGGATGAAATCGTGATTGAACGACCGGATGATATTGAACCGCAGCCATG
>Ga0208128_1000052_pt1 | contig 40083 bp, 36 predicted proteins | sample ETNtaG_35_FD_185758 | JGI IMG/M metagenome (GOLD analysis project Ga0208128, IMG submission 185758) | Marine microbial and viral communities from oxygen minimum zone, Eastern Pacific Ocean - ETNP201306PF51B (SPAdes) (version 2) | ecosystem: Environmental > Aquatic > Marine > Oceanic ... | reverse complement strand
CACGATTAGAACTGCCCGACCGCTCCATCACACTGCTCGATGACTTGATAGGGAATCGCTTCACTTGCCTTTCTCTTTGGAAACCCTACTGACAAGCCCGATCGACTGCCGCAATGTTATCTGGGCCTAAACGCCGCGATCAACTGGCTTTGGATCACCCCAGGTACTTTTATGGCAACCAAGGACTCGGGCATCGCCGAAGCACGGGATCTAGATGGTGAAATAGAACGAGCCTTTGCCGATGCGCCCGGCTCTGACATTTTGTTGCGACCCGACCACTACGTCGCAGCTGTCCTGATGGTGGAGAATATTTCCGATGCGGCTTGTTTCAACAGACTATTCGATAAACGGTTCTATGCTCAACTAGAGGACTGACCGAATCGATTCAGCCTACGCTCAAACTCAAATACCTTTCGGCATAGATCACAGCATACTACTATCCACTCCGATCAAACGCTCAAGCAGAGCCTGATCCTGCCTGAGGGTCTCACTGCTTCCATCTCGAACAATCCGGCCGCGATTCATAACAATACAACGCTCAGAAAATTCCAGCGCCACTCGACTATTCTGTTCCACCAAAACAATCGTCATCGACGATTCCTCGCGCAAAAGATTTATAACTGACTGCAACTCTTCAACAATGACCGGTGCCAGACCTTCTGAGGGCTCGTCCATCAACAACACGTTTGGATTTCCGACCAGTGCCCGCCCTATCGCCAACATCTGCTGCTCTCCACCTGACAACTGGTTGCCAAGGTGTTGTCGGCGAGCATCGAGTTGTGGAAAGATCGAATATACGCGTTCACTCGTCCAAGGGCCGGCGCGTACCGCAACCGCCAGATTTTCATCCACAGTCAGCGAGGGAAATATGACCCGCTCCTGTGGCACCAGCCCCAGCCCGTTCCAAACACGTTGATAGGGCTTGGCAGCGGTGATTTCCTTCCCATTTACGTACACAGAACCACTGTGCAGATCAGTGTGCCCCATGATAGTCATCAGCAGGGTCGATTTCCCCACCCCGTTGCGCCCAATAACACTGACAGCCTCCCCGGCCAGAATCTCCAGGTCTACATTTTCTAAGGCAACGGTCTCGCCATAACCGGCACTGACAGATACCAACGACAAGCCCGAATCAGCCACGATCGAGCTCTCCGAGATAGACCGCACGGACCCTCTCATCTGCTGCAATTACCTCGGGTTCTCCCTCTGTCAATACAGCACCGGAGACTAAAACAGTGATGTAATCCGCAACACTGAAAACAATTTCCATATCATGTTCGATGATCAACACCGTAATGTCGCTGGACAGGGCACTGGCTGCGTCCAGGATGTGCTGGCTCTCGGAAGATGGGATGCCGGCAGCCGGTTCATCGAGCAGTAAAACGCTTGGTCTCTGTCCCAATGCAATGACAATTTCAACCAGACGTTGCCGGCCATAAGGCAGCTCATCAATACGTCGCAGAGCATCTTCATTTAGCTCAAAATTACCCAATAACTCCATTGCCTCATCGGTTACTTCAGAATAAGAAGACAATGGCCGAAACATCGAGGATGCGATACCCTGACGTTCGGCTATCGCCAAGACCACGTTTTCAAGAACAGTTAGGCCCCGAAACAACTGGTTGATCTGAAAGGTTCGAGCTATTCCGCACCGACTTCGCTCAGCCTGACCCAGCCCCGTAATGTCCTGGCCGTTTAGGATGATCTGGCCACTGGATGGTGTTAAAACCCCGGTAATCAGATTAATGAATGTCGTCTTTCCCGCACCATTAGGCCCTATCAACGCATGACGGGCACCCCGCTTCAGTGTGAAGTCAATGTTATGGGCGACTTCCAGTGCCCCGAAATTCTTGTACAACCCAATGACCTCAAGCGCCGAGTCACTCATGGTGCTGCCCTGTCAAATAACTTTCTCAGTCGGTCAAAGATTCCGAGCAACCCCCCCCTGGCAAACATCACTGTGAGGACAAGAAGTAATCCGACTCCGAATTCCCAGAACTCCGGACTCATCTTGGCCAGTTCATCCTCTAGTACCAGATAGGCCACCGCACCGGCGAAGGCACCGTACAATCGACCGACGCCGCCTAGAATCAAAATTATTAGGATCGTGCCTGAACGAGCAAAACTTAAAACATCCAGCGTTACATAGGCGTTGGACTCCGCAAACAGACCGCCAGCAAGTCCTGCGATCCCCGCAGACACACCGTAGACGGTGACCAAGCGTCGGTAAACTGGCGTTCCGATTGCATGCATCCGTGCAGAGTTTTCTCGAATGCCGATCAACGACATGCCAAAGGGAGAATTCACCATAATCCTCACCACAACAAATACCAGAAAAAGTACAGCCATCGAATACCAATAATAGGTATGGCCCCAAAGATCGTACTCAAACAGACCCAGCAATGGCGCAAAACCCACGCCAGTCAGCCCGTCAAAACCACCCGTGACATCTTCGTTGACATTCGCAAATTCCTGCAGGCAGATTGCTGTCGCCAGCGTCAACATCAGTAACGTCAGACCGTGATAGCGCAGCAGCACAGCACCCGAAATGAACCCGACAATTGCCGCAACAAACCCTGCCAGTAGCAACGCCGAAATCGGCTCAGCCCAGCCCAGATGGGCCGACACCATACCTGCCGTATAGGCGCCCACGCCGAAGTAGGCGGCATGACCCAGAGTCACTACACCGGCAAACCCAACCACGAGATCGAGTGAAAGAGCAAAAATAATAGTGATGAGTACTTGCGTGCCAAAGGCCATGTAGTCGGGCAATACAAAAAATGCTGCAATGGCCAGTATCCACGGTAACCCTTCCCACCACTTAAGGCGACTACGCCGGGCAAAGTAACCCCTGGCTTTCGTGTCTGGGGTCATGGTTTTTTATCCGTGTCGACCATACAACCCCGTGGGCTTTAGCAGCAGAATCACAATAGTGACGGCATAAATAAAGAAGGCACCGCCTTCAGGCCAGAGATACTTTCCACCGTTATCGATTACGCCCAGTACCAAAGCCGCCACGAAAGTGCCCTTGATCGTGCCCAGGCCGCCCACCGCGACCACAATCAGAAAAAGTACCAAGTACTGAATAGCGAAACTGGGGCTCAGCCCGAGAATATCAACCGCAAGGCCCCCGCCCAGGGCCGCCAGGCCGCTACCCAATGCGAAGGTAAAACGAAACAGCCTATCGACATCGATACCCACCGATTGAGCCATCATGCGGTTGTCTACAGCAGCCCGGATTCTTGCACCTATCAGGGTCTTCTCAAATCCGTACCAGATTCCAGCAGCCATGCTCAGCCCAACAGCAACCATAAACAAGCGGTAGGCTGGAAAGCTGCGGAAGCCCAGGTCGACCTGGCCACGAAGGCCGTCAGGCACTTTGATCGGAACAGGATCGGGACCGAAAACGTAAGTGAAGCTGGCCGATGCCATAAATACCAAACCGATACACAGCAACACCTGATCAAGCTCCCCGGCCTTGTACAGCGGCGCATAAAGAAAACGCTCGAAAGGAACACTGACAACAGCCACACCGACCGCACCGATGAGTAGAGCGGGAATGAACGGAACCCCGGCAACTGACATCAGGCTGGTAACAAAATACCCGCCAGCCATCGCAAATACGCCATGGGCAAGATTCACAAAACCCATAAGCCCCATCGTGACTGACAAGCCGACGGAGATGATGAACAAAATCATCGCGTAGGCCAGGCCATCAAATATGATGCTGATAATGATGTTGCTAAGCTGACTCACGTAGGCACCAGCAAATCGGAACTATGTCAGGAATGAGCACGACCGGATGTCACCAGCGTATCTACACTTACTGGGACAATCCGATTACCCCGCCGGGTCGCTCACCCGACGGGGATCGAAATCAATTACTGGCGCACTTGCCCAGCTGATTCGCCTTGCAGGGATCTTTCACCTGAGAGATAGAACTCAACACTTTGATCTTCAGTCGACCACCGGACTTCACTACCTCATGGACGTGTTGATCCTGAACAATATCGCGAGTTTCCGGATCGATCATGATGGGTCCACGCGGGCTGTCGAACTTCCATCCTTTGAGAATATCCATGGTTGCCTCAGCTGAAATGTTACCGTCCAGTTCACGAATAACCTGCACGATTGCTGCCATACCATCGTAACCGGCCACACCCATGAAATCGGGTGTGGTATCAGCACCGTACGCCGCCTTCCAGGCTGCAACAAAGGCTTGGTTTTTCGGCGTTTCATAATCGGCCGAATAGTGATGCACCGTCACCATACCCACAGCCGAGTCACCCATGCCCTGGAGTTTTGTATCTTGGGTGATATCACCCGGGCCAATCAATCGTATACCCGCACCTGCCATGTCCAGATCCGAAAACGTCTTGACCACAGCACTGGCATGATTACCCGCCGGGACAAAAACATAAAAACAATCAGGCTTGGCATCTTTGACACGCTGGAAAAACGGTGTGAAGTCTGGGACCTCCCGCGGTCCACCCATGGGGATGGCATCTACGACCTTACCGCCCGCACCTTCGAAACCAAACTTAAAAGCAGCGACGCTATCTTTGCCTGGCGGGTAGTCGGTATAACCAGTAGCGGCACTACTACAGGCCAGGGTGTTCTTGGCATATTCACCCATCGGCACACCGGCCTGCCACATGGTGAATGAAACTCGTGCAATGTAGGGAGACAGACTGGGGATCCATGCGGTACCCGCATTCATGATCACCATCGGCACTTTAGCCTGCGTCACTAACGGGGCACTGGCCATGGCATTGGGTGAAAATACAAACCCCGTCAACAGATCCACCTTTTCGCGGGTGATCAACTCCTGTACTGCGGTCTTGGCGATATCGCCACCGGGTCGTTTTGAGTCCCGCTTGATCAGTTCGATCTGGTGGCCACCCAACTGGTCGCCATGCAAACTCAAATACAGACTCAAGCCTCGATCGATCTGCTGTCCAAGTTGGGCAGCCCCTCCGGTATAGGGCAATACGACTCCAACCCGAACGTTCTTTGCTTTGGCAACCGATGACACTCCAATGACTGCCGCTGCAGCGATAACCAGTAATCCATTCTTAAATTTCATAACGCTCCTCCTTTTTGATTCAGAAAGTTGCTCTATCTGGCCTCAACTCGATATTGCTTCAAAACCAGTAACAGAACTGGGTGAATACTAAACCATAGTCACCAGCCCTGTAAAAAGCCAGATGGGTGATCGAATTCACCACTATATGGCGCTCGCATCGCGAACAGACACGCAGGCGATGTTTATTTTGGATAGAGAATCATACTGGAACGAGTAAGGCACCGGTGTTGCCCAACCCGAACTGATCGATGATATCGCCACTGATCTGCCCAACTGAGACGCCGAACCGGCGCCTGTCGCACAACCACAATCGTCCATAACCTATTCAGGCTTGTAGGCCGTGGCTTTAATTTCAATCACCAGATGTGGGTGGGGCAACTGATGGACTGCCACGGTGGTACGGGCAGGCCGACTTTCACTGAAGTACTCCGCGTACACTTCATTGTAGCCTCCAAAATCATTCATATTGACCAGAAAGGTCGTCACATCCACGATATCGGCCAATGTGCAATCCATGCTTTCAAGAATATCCTCTATATTGTCAATGACTGCTCGAGTCTGCATCTGAATATCCAGCAGCGTTGTACCCTGGTCGTCCACCTGTGCACCAACGATAGAATTATCTGCTCGCCGGGCACTGATCCCCGATATAAACAAATAATCCCCAGCTCGACGAATATGGGGGTATGTGCCGCGAGGTTTCGCTTTTTCACGCAGTGTTTTCGAAGACATGCTGTGTTCTCATTGAATAAAACAGGCCCATAGTCTACCGGGCAACACTGCCTGACAGAACCACAGTCTTGACCACATCAGGCACCAACCGGTTACGTAGTATTGGCGTGTAGAGTCCTATAAAGTATAAATGGGTCACGCCATCCTGTAACGCATTGCCGCGCTGCCCCGAATACCGTATACCCACTGCACTGGAGAACACCATGACTGGTTCTGACCCGTATTCCAAAATCTATGAAGAACTGATTGGCTTTGTACCGCCCAAGATTCAGCATCGCATCCGCTTAGGGCTCGAAACTGATCCGGAACTGCTGGAAGTAGTCGAAAATGTCCGCGAAAAAGCAATGTATCCGGATTGTTTTGATGTCAAAACAGCTCAGCTGATTTTGTTTGCGGTGTTAATCTCGCATGTGTCACCTGCATCGGAATTTCACGCCAGAGGGGCTGTACGCGCTGGGGCTACCAAAGAAGAACTCCATGCCGTTGCAGGACTTGCTTTCCTGTTTCGAGGGCTGCCGGCGTTTAATCTAGCTGCCGAAGTGATCAACAAGATCTTCGACGAATAGAGCCCCATAAACGATGCGACTAGAATGCCTGATGAAATCGTCCAGGGCGGTTTTCTTGGCACCGCACTCGACAATTCACGGATAACTCACATGTCGATTCTGAATCAGAACCCACTACCTTTCTTTATCAATGGGCAATATGTGTCGCCGACTGGGCGCCAAACCTTCGAAAACATCAATCCGGCAAGCGGGACACTGAACTTCGACGTGCTGGAAGGTAACGCTGACGACATCGATCACGCAGTGAATTCAGCGCGGTCTGCGCTTGCCGGCCCTTGGACCAACATTGATGTTGACAACCGTGCTCGCCTGCTCCACAAGGTTGCCGACTTGATCGACAAACATCGCGATGAATTTCTCGCTGCCGAAATTTCAGACACCGGCAAACCGGTACAACTGGCCGGACATATCGATATTCCACGTGGAGCAGCCAACTTCCGGGTCTTTGCCGATGTCATCAAAAGCCAGTCTGACGAGACGTTCCGTATGCCGACGCCCGATGGGGGTGAAGCCATTAACCTCACCGTACGCAAGCCTAAAGGCGTTATTGCCGTTATTTGCCCCTGGAACTTACCGCTTCTGTTGATGACCTGGAAAGTCGCGCCTGCACTCGCCTGCGGCAACACCGTGGTCGTGAAACCCTCTGAAGAAACCCCTGCAACAGCTACTTTGCTGGGCAAGATTATGAATGAAGCCGGAATCCCACCTGGGGTCTACAACGTCGTTCATGGTTTCGGACCCGACTCGACGGGTGAGCACTTGGCTCGCCACCCCGATGTTGATGCAGTGACTTTCACCGGCGAAACCAAAACTGGCGCCGCGATAATGAAGTCTGTAGCAGACGATATCAAGGATGTGTCTTTTGAACTGGGCGGCAAAAATCCCGGCGTGATATTTGCTGATGCCGATTTCGAGCAGGCGGTAGAGGGAACGAGCCGCTCTATATTTGCAAACTGTGGTCAGGTTTGCCTGAGCACTGAACGGATCTACGTTGAGCGCCCTATCTTCGATCGTTTCACTGAAGCATTGGCGGGCCGCGCATCCAGTCTCGTCCGCGGTGACCCCTTTGCTGAGAAAACGTCAATGGGCCCGTTAATCAGCAGCGTCCACCGCGACAAGGTTCTTAGCTACTACCGCCGCGCGACAGAACTCGGCGCCAATGTGATCGTGGGTGGGGGCGCTCCCGAAATGCCGACACCGTGGCAACACGGCTACTGGATAGAACCTACTCTATGGACCGGACTCGATGAAACCAGCCAGATTGTCAAAGAAGAGATCTTCGGGCCATGCTGTCATATAAGACCATTTGACGACATTGAGGAAGTGGTCAACCTTGCCAACAATACAGAATACGGCCTTGCTGCCACGTTGTGGACTCAGGACGTCAAAAAAGCAAACCAGGTTGCGACAAGGATCGACTGTGGAATTACCTGGGTGAACTGTTGGTTTTTGCGCGACCTCAGGACCCCGTTTGGTGGTGCCAAAAAATCTGGGATCGGGCGTGAAGGTGGAGAGTACTCTCTGGAGTTCTATACCGAGCTGCAGAATATCTGCCTTAAAGTTTAGTTCGGAACGTTCAACAATTATGGGCAATACCGGAAAAAGGCGTGCACCCTGGTACAGAACACCTGTAGATCACACAACGTTGAAGCACCTGGTGCAGACCAATGATCGGATCGGACTTGTTTACCTGAGTGGGTTTGTCGTAGCGCTTGGCTGTTCCGGCTATCTCGCTTTCCTGAGCATCGATACGCTGTGGTCCATTCCAGCTTTTCTCACCTACGGCGGAGTCTGGGTTTTCGCTACCACAATTGTGCATGAAACCTCCCATGGTACTGCCTTTCGCAGTCGCTGGCTGAATGAGACGGTGCTGTTCCTGGCCGGAGTATTAGTGCAACAGACTCCGACTGGCCTGCGCTGGACCCACATCCGGCATCACAATCACACAGCCATGGTGGATAAAGATGTAGAACTGGTACTAGCCAACCCACTGTCATGGCGGGGTTTTCTTTGGGGTCAGTTGTGTGATGTGAACAGTATCTTCTATTACGTTAAATTGGTTGTATTACTTTCTATTGGGCAACCCGATCAAGAACACCGAGATTGCCTCAGTAAAATGGCGCTCAGACGAGCTTGCTGGGAAGCACGGGCATTCTTGCTGCTATATACCCTGGTTATTCTCTGGTCGATTCTGCTACAGACCTGGTGGCCCGTCCTGATCTTTCTTTGCCCCCGGATCGCCGGTGCGCCAGTACACGGCGTAATCCTTGCCACCCAGCATATCGGACTGGCGCAGAATACACGCGACCATCGGATGACTACCCGTACGATGTTGGTAAACCCGCTACTGCGCTTTGTTTACTGGAACATGAACTATCACATCGAACATCATATGTACCGGATGGTGCCATTTCATGCCCTACCAGCCCTGCACAACGAGATTAAACATGATTGCCCGCAACCAACGCGAGGAGTACATGGCGCCTTAAAAGAAATGTTTGATACGGTTGCGCGACAGCAATTTGATCCGGATTATTCGCTACCGAGAGTCATAAATTCGTCCTAACTAATCAAACCCACGCCGAAGACGATGTAAAAGAACGACTACTCAGTCGATTCCGTCAACAAAATATTGACGTTGCCACTGCCCGATGATTGGCCATAACTACCGTACTGCCGACCGTGATACTGCGTATCATTATCCAATGTTCCCAGGAATGTCGCCAGATTGCGCCCTCCCATCTCAGCCGTAACAGCCTGGGTATAATCCGAAAATTGCCGCTGAGCCTGTTGGACCTGACCCGAACACAATAGATCAATGAATGCATGGTCCTGCTTTTGCTCGTTGTCTGATGGCCAGCGGTCTGGTCCACGAACAAGTCGGTGTGACAACGCCGTGCTCGCCAGAAACGCAATTCGCCGACCACTCTCTTTCGCCGCTTGTGCAACAGCAGCGCCCACAGCCATACACTCCCCGATATCAGCCATCACACAGCATCCAAGCAGCACAACCGGAAGACTGAACTCCGGGTCGAGGTAAACGAGTGGCACGTAGGAACCGTAATCAAAACGGTGATTTGATGTTCGGCTTTGGCCACCAGGGAATCCAGCCGCCTCAATTGCTGTAGACAGCGCTGCAGCAAATTCCGGATGGCCTTGAATGGAATAATCGATGCCCGGTATGAGGTCAGGACACTCTTCTCCAACACACATCCCGTCATGCCGAAGCTGATGGGTGACGTACCAGTTAAAGGTGGTTACCCAGTGTGCTGAATGCACAACCCATAGATCGGGCTCGAGTGAACGGATGGCCTCACCCATCTCTCTCGCACCGTCCATTACCCCAGCGAGAAAATCTGGTGCCCTGTCGGGTTTGGCCATACGCGGAGTATGAGGACTCACTGCATGTGCCACGATTCGTCCTTGATTCATCGTCACTTGCCTATTGATCAAGCCAAAGGAGGCAGATTAACCGGACCGGCCACATTGCGAAAGGCCCACGGGATGGCGATAAAAACAACCCTACCCGCTGGCAGTCTTTTCTGCCAATAGACACCCGATAAATGTGGTGATTTTCTCTTTGATCTGTGCATCGACATCACACTTGAGTTCTCCGAAATATTGAACCAAGCCACTTTCGATTAGCTCTTTCTGATCTGAAACTGGAACTGCCGAAGCTGTTTCATCATAACTCAAAGTTGCCAGAGCGTTCAGTTCCAGATGTTCGGCCTCTAACTCCAATGCTTTGAGTTTCTCACGAAACGCAAAAACCGTTTCTTGTACGATTCCCTTCGAGTCCTTTTTGAGTTCTCGCCGCAAGCCACGCAAGGGAGCGACGACATCCCGGTGTCAGACACTGACCATTTGTTCAACCTGTGCCAGCAGTTGATGACCCACAAGTAGCCCCCGTATCGAACACCAACTGATAAACAGAATAATAGGAACATCACCGCCGCAGTGATTCTGAAACCAAAGGCACGACTCAGCTACACCTGGTCGACTGTAGCTCGCGGTTGCGTAATCCCAGAGAAAGCGAGCGGCCTCCAACGATGGTTGTGACACAGAGGAATTCTCCAACTTATCCTAAATCAGTACCGCATCCTGGCTACTGGGTTTAATGCGCCACAAATAGAGACAAGGGTTGCCAAATCTAGCTGGTCTGGAGGTACTCGGCGACCCAGCCATTCTCATCATAATCACTGAGACAAGCATCTATCATCTGGCGGTAGCGTTCACTGTCTCCGCGCTCGTCAGACCAATTCAGTGCGTCAAGTCTTTGTTGTTCATGATTACCCGCATAATTGCGTTCATAAAGCGCATGCCGACCCGCGAATTCCGAGTAGAGTGCATCCCAGATCAGCTTGAACAGTTTGATTCTATCCGCTGCCGCCAGTCCAGTTCCTCGGAAGTAACGTTCGATGATCGGATCCAATTCAGGTTGCCTGAGATCCTCCACCGAAGACACCGTCACAATCGGGGCCCCAGCAAGTACTTTCTCAAAAATCTCCCGCACACGCTGCCAGGCGGAAGTCATATATACCCGCGCAGCCGCTGCGGTCTGCAGCTTGGGCACCACTGATTCACCGACGCCCGGCTCGGGGTCCATCGCCATTGCCGTGGTCAATGCCCAGACGAGATTAGTCATTGAAATCAACTCACCGACCTCTGTCTGCACACCCCGGAAGGTATTGGTCCCAGTAGCCTCTGTGCCTTTCATCAGTAAGCCACAAGCAAATTCCAGTTTGACCGCCAACCGGGTCGAGGATTGCAGGTTGAAGCGATTGAAAAATCCAGACGAAGTGTAAAACCCCTTGGCCTTTTCAACATCCCGGTAGACCAGCACATTTTCCCAAGGAATAAAGGCTTCATGAAACACCAGTACAGAATCGTTTTCATCAAAACGACTCGCAAGAGGTGCTTCGAATGGGCTATCCGCTTTTAGCTCGTACGATGGCCGAGCGATAAGCTTAAGACCCGGGGTCTCCATGTCGACAATAAAGACAAGCGCAAAAGCCTCATCTTTGCCGACTTGCATGCGCGCCGCCGTGCCGCTGTTCGGTGCCACGAACGTTGCATGGGTCAACACCGATCCCGTTGCAACCATCTTAGCACCACTGACATAAATGCCCCGATCATCATCTCGAGTGACATTCACGAATATGTCGGTAGCTTCATGGTGAGGCCGATTTCGATCTACCGGCGGGTCGACCAGCACATGGTTTAGAAACAAACCCTGTGCGGCATACTTTCGATACCAGTTCAAGGCATTTTCACCAAAGGGGTCATAGAAATTAAACCCCTCTGCCAATTGGGCCATAAATGCAGCCTTATAGTCTGGTGTGCGCCCCATCCAGCCATAAGTCATGCGCTGCCAAAGCGCAATGGCATCCCGTGCTTCCAGAAGTTCTTCCGCGGTGTAACTGGGCGCAAAAAACTTATGCGTCAAAATACCGTATTTATCCGTTCTCGTTAGTTGTTGGCGATGTGCAGGGTCGTGTAGTGAATCGTAAAGACGCGCGATATTTCGGGCACTGATTCTGAAAGCTGGGTGAGCCGTAACATCTTTGACTCTCTCTCCAGCGTACCAGACCTCCCGCCCATCACGAACACTGTCGAGAAAGGCTTGCCCTGTTAACAGATCATTCTTAATTTTTGCCATTTAACTTGATGATCCTTTAGTAGTCACAATTCGTGTCAAAACCTCGGTCGAACGCTGACAGCAAGAAGAATGAAGCCTACCCAACTCGACGATGCCATGTCATTCGCACCCGACATAGCGCCTAACCAATGACCTTGGCATGACCCAGATCAACCATCCCCAAAACTCTTTCCCGACACAACGCTGTCGATACCTATCTAAAGCAATAGCGAAAGGCTATGCACGACACCAATGGCAAACGTTTTCTGACAATCTAGCCAGCTGCTTCCACGCGGTTGCGACCATTGTCTTTAGCCAGATAGCATGCTTTATCTGCTCGCTGATACAAATCATCAAGGCTTTCTCCAGCGACCGTTCTGGCCACGCCGATAGAACCGGTAGTCGAAACCAACACATCGCCGATTTCTATCTGTGTACTTTCAATCGTCTGACGCAATCTCTCTGCAACTGAAACAGCATCATCCATATCGTTTGCCGACATCAATATACCGAACTCCTCACCCCCGAGGCGGCCGACAATATCTGGTAAGCGCGTACCGCTGGTCCGCATCGATCCTTGCAATAATCCGCCTACTTTTTCTAGTACGACGTCACCCACAGCATGGCCATAGGTGTCGTTGATGGTCTTGAAATAATCCAAATCTATCAGCAAAAAATAGATACCTTGTGGGTGTGATTCTATTAATTCTTCACCCTTCTCAAAAAACGTTCGTCGATTAAAGATGCCTGTCAACCCATCGGTGTTTGCCAGCCGAACCAGTTCAGCTTGGTAGGTCCGGATACGCTGCAGTAACCCATTCAACGCATCGGTCAGCTCCCCGATTTCATCCTGGGTGAGCTTACGGATCAACTCCTGTTTGGTAAGGTCTTGTGAAATGCTACGAAGACTTCGGATAAGGTACCCAACCGGATGCCCGACTACTCGTTGGAACAACAGTCCGCTTCCCACTACGAATAACAACAGAAAGACTGCCAACGCGATAAAGCCGATGTACAACTCCCGATCAACCTGCTCCTGTATCCATTCACTGCTGACATAGAAGAGCAACCCACCACCGCCAGACAGTATGTTTCCATAGTGAAGGGGATATTTTTCTTCTTTGACAATCTCACAAGGAAGCGGTGGCCAGCGTAAATCAGTCTCCTGGCTCGACTGAATCTCAACACACAATACAAATGGAAACATTGAGAATAACGATAGCGCTTCTCTCGCCTCTTTCTCCCCCCTTGATATCGCCTGATCTAAAATGGTCGCGCTGCCCACGACAGCAGTCGCCAGTTGCGCAGACGCAACCCCTTCGTAGTGATCGGCTCGGTAGTTTTTATACATCAACAATCCGCCAGCTCCCAACCCCACGGCCAGCAGGACAAAATACAGAACAAACTTAAGAAAGATTCCAAGGCGCATTAGAATAAGAATAGAGGCTTCATGGCCGATCATCGGTTGACGACCGGCCACGACACTCAAACAAACTACATACCCATCATCTTCTTGACGCTGTCCCGATTGTTCATAATGACTTCAACGATCTTGAAATCATCACCGACTTTGACAGTGAGAAAGTCCGCCGTCACTCGGTCACCATTATCGGTGACAATCTCCGAACACACAAAAACGGCACCATCCTTATAAGGCACAATCATCGGGTGAACGTTAGCACTGTAGCCACCCATCAGGTCATTAGTCTGCCGATCGACAAAAAGAAACCGACCTTTATCGTCAGATCGCGACTTCATCCACTTTGCCAGCGTCAGTTGGGCCTTTGCTTTGTCTTCGACTGAAATATCGTCGGCTATTGCCACAATTGAAAATATTGCCAGCATCAGTACTACCAAGATTCTTGACATCATCTTTCTCCTTTTTTGGACCACCAATCTAGGCGAAGCCCGGTGGGATATTTCTATCAAACTTGAACTTGAACTTGAACTTGAACTTGAACTTCCAACAAATTATATCGAATTCAACCTAACCTTTAACACAAGAACGAAACACTAACGGCTACAAACTGCCAGAACTTGTTTGAGGTCAGTGTGACCCTGCAAGCACTTAGCCACCCCGTCCTGAAGCAGCGTTTGCATGCCCGCTTGCTGTGCTAAGTCTCGGATCTCTCCTGTTGTGGCCTTTCTTTGAATCGCAGCACGGATCTCATCATTGTTCACCAGCAGTTCGTGCAAAGCCAGACGGCCTCGGTAGCCGGTTTTCTCACACTCTACGCAGCCGTCTGCTCGCCACAACTTCAAGAAACCGCCAGTCGTTGCCCGTTCTACCGCATCTACCCCGATATAACGCCTAAACTCATCGGTCTCATCGGGTGTTGCGTCATACTGTACTTTGCATTTTCCGCACAATTGCCGAGCCAATCGCTGCGAAAGAATGCCCAACAAGGCATCAGAGAAAGAAAATGGCTCCATACCCATATCGATCAGCCGGGTCACCGTTTCGGGTGCCGTGTTGGTGTGTAATGTAGAGAGCACCATATGCCCCGTCAGGGAGGCTTCGATCCCCATATGCGCTGTTTCTTCATCTCGCATTTCGCCGACCATAATGACATCTGGATCAGCTCGCAGAAACGAGCGCATAGCCGACGCAAACGTCAACCCAATCTGCGGTTGTACCTGCAACTGCCGCAAGCCAGGTTGGGTAATTTCTACCGGATCTTCTACGGTCCATATCTTTTTCTTAACGTCGTTGATTTGGGCCAACATAGAATGAAGTGTCGTCGTTTTACCTGAACCTGTCGGGCCTACCGCCAGCATCAGTCCATAAGGACGTCGCACCAACGCTTCTACCGCTTGTAGGTTTTCTGGACTGAGCCCCATCTCACTCAACGGCAAAGCTCCAGACCCCGCCAGGATACGCAGTACCACATCCTCATCTTCCCCGGCTGTCGGCACGGTAACCATACGCAGTTCAATCTCGCGTTCTCCAAGTTTAAATCGGATCTTGCCGTCCTGTGGCAAGCGTCGCTCTGCGATGTTAAGTCTCGCCATGATCTTCATCCTGGCCACGATACGCTCCCGATACTCCGATGGGATACGACGGTAATTTCGGAGTTGTCCATCTACTCGAAACCGGACCGTGAGATCCTGCTTTTCACCATACGGTTCGATATGTATGTCTGATGCACGGTCGCGGACCGCATCGACGATAAATCGGTTTACCAGCTTGATGACGTCATCATCGTCTTCAGCATCACCGTCAGCGCCACTGCTGCCGAGCGAGTGCAAGTAGGTCTCAAAATCCTCGCTACTTTCTTGGGTAGATAGCCGGTCGGCGATATACGTTTTCAATTGAGTAGGTGTTGCAACCACCTCGACCACTCGTTTCTTACAGGTAAAACGAACGGCGTCTATTGCCTCAGTCGACAGTGGGTCTCCCATTGCCACTGTAAGAGTTTCAATGTCTGCCCTGATCGGAAATACCTGCTGTTCGCGGATCACTCTGGCCGGAATCTCTGCAAGCGCGTCAGACTCGATGTCGGTACTGTCTAGATCAATGAATGGCAACCCCAGTCGGTTAGCCAGGACTCTGGCGATGGCGCTCTCGTCAACCATACCCAGTTCAACCAGTACTTCACCGAGGCGTTTGCCTTTCTGTTGTTTTTGCTGACTCAGCGCAACATGAATCTCAGCCTCACTGGTGAGGCCCTCACTCACCAGAACCTCGCCCAAGCGCAAGCGACGGCGTAGCTGCCGTGCATCCTGGGTTTCCGTTACACCGCGGGTAACCTGACTCATCTTGTTTATCCAGTTAAGACCTGGCTGTAGAGACGCTCAATTGAGAGTCTGACCGATTTCGAGAGGGATATTCTAGGTCGTGAACTCTAACTTACCTATTTATCACTAACTGTAAGCTATTTTATCTCTTTAGGTGATAGAATTATCGACTGACTCAGCAACGCACAATCCCACACCCAATCGACTGGAGATTGTCATGAATAATAGTCCCTACCAGGGCTTCTCTGAGAGACTCATCGATGCCATGATCGAATCTGGCTACTCGGCTCGTGCTGGCAGCTGGTCACGCTTTCCAGTTGAAATCGAACCGCTTCGCCGCGAGGCCGGTGCCAAAAGCCTCACGACCGCCCGTAAATATCTGGAAGGATCTGCTTTTCCACGACGATATCGCCTTGAGCTAATCGCAGACTGGTTGCGCGTCAACATAGAATGGCTCGCGAATGGAAATGGTCCCCGCCATGCCGGTACTGCCGCCTATACCGGTCCTGATCTACCGGAAGAAGCACTCGCACTGGCTAAAGCCTGGGCTGCACTCCCGCGTTATTATCGAGAACCCATCCGCAGTTGGGTGATTATGGCTTCAATCCATGACAACCTTCCTGATGAAGCAAAACAACTGCCGCCGAGTGCTGAGCCAATGGAGCGACGAAAACGTCCTCGACAACAGGATGCCTAGAACAAATCTTCCAGACCCACTCGTCTCATCATTCGGGATGTATTCTAGTAAATACGAGTAGGTGCGTTCGACGGACTGCCGGTAGATTACAAAAGCAGCGTCAATATCGATGTCTTGCCAGTGATTCCGAAAGCCAGTCATTGATGAGATCTGCCTCATCCCCCGGCTGGCTTTCATCAGCTGTGTAGAGTCCAATTTTTATATTTCCAAGAGCTGGAAAACCTTGGTCAACGTCCAGAATCGTCATTCTCTCATCGAGCGTAAGTCGCGTCAGCGCACTCACACCCATTCCGTTTACTACGGCTTCTTGAAGACTGGCCAAATCTGGACTCTGATAAGAAACGTACCAGGCACGCCCTGCCGCATTAAGGCCTTCAACCATGCGCTTACGATATTCACAGCCTTCCGGATGCACGATCAACGGTACGGCCTCGCCATCATCTAGAGTCAATTCCGATGAAGCCACCCAGATCGGCTTTACATCCCATGTCGCTGTAAGTTGTTCTTCGCTAGCCTCATGGGCGATAGCTACCACAGTATCAAGCTCCCCGAGTAGCAGACTTTCTATAAGTTGCGCGCTGAGATCACATCGAATCCTGACTGGGACATCGGTGTGGACTTGACGAAACTCTGCCAGCCTGGTGTTCAGGTACGATAGTCCATAATCAGTGGGCAATCCGACTCGAAATACCTTTCTGCTTTCCGCCGGAGCGGTGTCCAGGTGCTGTTTGTGGGCTTCCTCGAGGTATTTAACGAACTCAACTTGGGGCACAGGCCGGCTGAAATAATAGCCTTGCCCGATATGACAACCTATGTCACGAAGTTGGTGCATATTTTCCATCGTTTCTATGCCTTCTGCGACGATCTTGAGCTCGAGGCTGCGTGCTAACTGCACCACAGCGCGAACAATCGCCCAATTCTGCCGGTCAGTGTTACGCACGAATGACTGGTCGATTTTCAACTTATCGAACGGCAGTCGGGTCAAATAGGAAAGACTCGAATACCCAGTACCGAAGTCGTCAATCGCGACCCGGATTCCAAGAACCTTGAGCTCATTAAGCACCTTCGTGATCCGCTCGATGTCATCGGCGACAATTGATTCAGTGACTTCGAGCTCCAACCACTCGGCAGCCAGTCCAGTCTCATCGAGAACAGCTTGAATACGTTTAACCAGATCCTGCTGTCGAAACTCCACTACGGAGATATTCACCGACATCGTCACTGGCGGATATCCCGCCTCCTGCCAGAGCTTAGCCTGGCGACACGCCTCCTTAAGCACCCAATGCCCGATCGGAATAATTAACCCAGTGTCTTCTGCAACTGGGATGAAGTCATCTGGAGAAACCAGACGCGAATCCGATCCATCACCACTACCCGGACGTCGCCACCGAATTAACGCCTCGGTACCGGTTAAACGGCCTGTCTCAAGATCGACCTGTGGTTGGTAATGCAGCTCAAACTGATCCTTTTCTAGGGCTTCCCTCAAACCAGCTTCTAGTTGGATAACATCTCGATTTACTTTGCGGCGCGCGGCGCGCCAGTCAAAATATCGATACGAGTTACCCTCTTGCGCCGCATATTGCAGCGCCAAATGAGACTTCGTCAGTAGCTCACTAAGTTCAGATCCATCCTTAGGATACAACACAACACCAGCACTCGCGGTAAAGGACATCCCCTCTACGAACTCACCTTGGTCCAATTCAAGCGGGAAAGAGTCCTTCATGACGTCCTGGAGAATTTGCAGTGACGACTCAGCTGCAGCCTGCGATTGCTTGCAAGCCTCAGCGAGGAAAAACTCGTTGCCCTGGCCTCGAGTGAGCATCGCGCCTTCTGGAATAGCGTCTTTTAAACGAACACCTATTTGCCGGAGCAGCCGGTCCCCGGTCTCTATGCTATAAATCTCGTTGATTGCCTGAAAGCGGTCGACTTTTATGCGTATACCATAGAATTCAGTGCTGCGTTTTCTCGCGTCTTCCAAGATCTCCGCGAGTTGCTGTTCAAGGTATTCGAAAGTTGGCAGTCCGGTTACCCTGTCAGTAGTTTCTAAAAGTCGCTGTGCCTGCCTCTCCTCGGTAACGTCGGCATGGATATATGCGAACCCACCGCCAGAAAGCTTATGCGTTCTTACATCGATAACTTTCCCACTCGGTAACTCAATATCATCCCGCCACTCCGACCATGACCCTGAAAAGGATTTCAGTAGGTCAGAGACTATTTTTTCAGGATCACCGTCACCATAAACACCCCATTCTGCTAACTTGAGCAAAATCAATTTGAACGGTTGGCCCGACTGGGTTAGCGAATCGGGGAACCCATACATCTCATTAACATCCGAATTGTTGTGAACAATCTTAAAATCGGCATCAATAATTGAAATACCCACGCCTACATGCGCGAGAGTTTCAAGCCCCATCTGATTTTCGAGTTCCTCGATACGTTCTTCCTGCTCCAGGAGAGATTTAATCCATTCTTCTCGTTTGTCCTGCTCAGTACGTCGTTTTTCAGTAACGTCTGTGTAAATTGTGACAAAGCCACCTACACCTTCTGAAATTGGCGTGCCCATAACATTAATCACCAGGCCATCAGGGCGTGTTCTATCGAATGTATGTGGTTCAAATTTCCGTGCAAGTTCCAAGCGCTGGCGTACCTGTTCCTCAGGGTCCCCCTCACCATACTCACCACGGTTCGCGTTAAAACGAAACATTTCTTCCATCGAGGTGCCAGGTTTTCCAAATCTCAGTGGAAACTCAAGCAATTCACAAAACTTCGCATTACTGGTGACCAACTTCAGCTCTCGGTCAATTACAGATATTCCTTGGCCAATAAAGTCTAAGCTTTTAAGGGCCAATATTGATTCTAGGTCACTAATTTTCTCTTCTTGTTCCCGTGCTATTCGCCTAGCTCGACGTCGGCTTACGAATACGACCAAAAAACCGACACCACCTAATAGCAACAAGATCGTAACGATCAGAACATATCGTGACAGTCTCAGTATTCGCTCTGTACGTTCCCTCTCCTGATCTATTTGCCGCTGACTAGCAACTGCCGCTACTAAATTCAGTTTTCGTTCAAACGGCTTCAAACGAATATTCAAATCGCGATAGACGCTGCCGCGGACAAACAATCGACTACTCGGCTCTGTTAAGCCAAATATTGTTGGCTGAAGGGCACGCAATTCATTAAAGAGATTCTGATGGACGTTAGGATACTCAGGCATCTCCTTAAATACGTAGGCATGGTATACGTTATTGAAATCGGCCGCCTTTTTTGCCTCATTCAACAGGATGGTAAATTGTGTTTTCAATTCCATCCCAAGCGGCCGCATGAGTTCGAGCTTTCTCATGTACTTTTCATTTTGCGGCAGTAGTCCCTCGATTCGCTCGTGCTGTTCCATAACACTCATGAACTTTTGAAATTCGGCAAACACCCGTTCGGCATTCCACTCGGAAGCACGAGCAGAATCGTTCTCAAACTTTTCAAGATCTTGAAAAATATAGGCCAATGGGACAACCACCAGGCCACACAACAGTAACCCGACACCGATCGAACGCCTGGACCGGTCAGTTATCTGTTTAAGTAGGTTTAGATGAGGCATTAGATCGATACCAAAGACCCTGCAGGAGCTTACGGCATGGTGAAAATAGCGCTAACGCTCAAATGTGTCAATTTAATCCTTTTCAGTGATATTTAGGGGAAAATATACCGTCTAATCCTACTTTTAGATCGATCTTACCGCTGAGAGTCTAACTATTTGTTGTTTATTTACAGTGAGATAGATAGCTAACATCAAAATTACGAATCGCCGGTCCCTCTAGGACCTACGTAGGGGTGACAACCAAAATGTCCTATTCTTTGAAATCAAAATCGAAGAATCGCCAGTTTTACATCGGCGGTGCCTGGACTTGATTGCGACCACTCCCTTTTGCGGCATATAGACCATCGTCTGCCAACTTGATCAGATCACTCACTGAACTTTGAGCACCATACTCTATTCTAGCCACGCCAATGCTGGCGGTAACAAAATCATTTACCGGCGAGGCCTGGTGTTCAATGGCATCTTCCTGTAGCGCACTTCGCAACCGCTCAGCAATTTGCATCGCTTGATCCTGCGAGACGTCGAGCACTAACACAGCGAATTCTTCACCCCCGTATCTGGCCACTAAATCACTGGAGCGCTTAAGACTGCTCTTGAACACCGACGCTGCCCTTTTCAGGCAAGCATCACCCGCCAGGTGTCCGTAGTGATCGTTGTACGGTTTGAAATGATCCAGATCAATCAGCAGCAGGGATATCGACCCTTGCTGACGGTCAAGGACTCGTTGCCAGTCCTGTTCCAAGCGAAACTGAAATTCTCTTCTGTTCGCAATTTGGGTCATCCCGTCGACTCTGGCATCTCTCTCCATGGACACAAATCGTCTGCGGTCGCTGACCAGTTTGTCGATTCTGGCCTTATGCAAAGACGAACTGCTATCCAGCGACATATACTGTTCGGCGCCATGATTCAAGGCACGCAGTTCGACTTCTTCGGCTGCAGTTTTTGATGCCAACACCCAAGACAAGCCTCGAGACCTCGCAAGCACCGTCAGGCTTTTCAATACATCGTCGTCAACAAACTCGTGCTCTATGAACAGAAAATCGAGATCTTCATTCTCCACCACCATCTGTTGACAGGCTTCAAGATCCGAAAAATGAAGGATTTCGCACGATTCACGCGCAATCTTGACCAGCGACCAGAGGTGTTCCATCCAGCCGAATACCATAACGACCGGTCGTGGCTGAAACACACACACATCATCATTGACGAAATGCGCCCGCCGGCTCAGCAAAAATTGATACAACGCCTCCTCAGAGGGCAACCCCAGCAGCAACGCATTGGTTTGCGTGTTCTCGATCAGCGGAATTCGGCGATCAAAGGAATCGTCTGTCTCCCACCGATTCTGCCAAAGTGTTAGTTCTTTGGGTTCTGGGCCCAGTAGTTTCCAAAACTCCCATCGCTCGATGGGATTAGCGTTGTTCGTTTCAGCTTTCGAATCGGCATCAAGGAACTTCTCCAATCCCGCTTCGCGTAAGCTAGTTTCCAGTACATCCGGTTGACTAAGATCAAGACCGTCCTGCCACAGTGCCCTGTATAACGCCAGCCGGAGTTCGGGAGCTTTGTCATTTGCATACTGGCTGATAGCCATTACGAGCCGGGTCGCAAGACTACTGCCCGGCCGACGCTTGGGCAGCGAAACCGATACATCCGGCGCTCGGTGGTGTATCGCGAAAACTTCATTAGCCAGGAGGCTTTCATCTTCCAAACTGAATGCTGCTTCGGACAGTTCCGGCGCGTGTATGATCAATCGCCACTCTACACGGGTCAGTAGATCCCAGGCGCTGAACCGCTCGTGTAATGCAAAACAAAACGGACAATTAAGATCGCCATAGACGACGAACTTGCTGAGGTCCTCCCCATAAAGCGCAGACAAGTTGTCCTGATCACTCATCGCAGGACACAGTGACAACACAACTGACTAATTTGGTTAGGCAAGCGCATCATCCACAGGCACACCATATCCTTCGGCAAGTTTGTTGGTTTCGCTGGCCATGGCTACAACGGCCATCAATTCTCCGAACATTTCTTCAGTCATACCGGCTTTACGGGCTGAGACTCCGTGACTGACCCGACAATATTCGCACCCATTATTGATACTGATTGCGAGGTAGATCATCTCTTTGAATCTGATATCCAGCGCACCATCGACCATAATCTCCTTGAGACTCTCCCACGTTCGCCTGAGCGTTGGCGGATGATTCGCAATAGCCATCCAGAAATTACTTACTTGGTCAATCTTGCGTGTACGCTTAATATCGTCATAGACGGTTCGCACCTCTTCAGATGCGTCTTCGTAGAAAATTAGGTTAGCCATGGTGGTATTGCTCAACTTTTAGATCGTCATTGTGAATTGACCCACTCGTAAGAACATCGCAAAGCAAATTATTCGCAGATTCATCTAACTCGCCCGCTATACATATACCGATCACTGGGCCTGTCATACCAATCCCATTAGAGTGGAATATTGCCGTGCTTGCGCCAGGGATTAGATAACTGTTTACCGCGCAACATATCCAGTGATCGTGAAACTCGGCGCCGGGTATCCCTCGGTAGGATCACATCGTCTATAAATCCTCTGTGTCCTGCAACAAAGGGATTTGCAAATGTCTGCTGATATTCCTCAGTACGGGCGGCAATCTTATCCGGATCACCCATTTCCTGGCGAAAGATTATTTCGACTGCCCCCTTAGACCCCATAACTGCTATCTCAGCGCTGGGCCAGGCCAGATTAACATCCCCGCGCAGATGTTTAGATGCCATCACATCATAAGCGCCGCCGTAGGCCTTACGCGTTATAACCGTGATCTTAGGAACGGTGCACTCAGCGTATGCGTATAGCAGTTTCGCGCCGTGACGGATGATGCCACCATATTCCTGAGCTGTGCCCGGAAGAAAACCCGGCACATCCACAAATGTCACGATCGGAATTCCAAAGGCGTCACAGAAACGTACAAATCGTGCCGCCTTGACCGAAGATTGGATATCCAAACACCCAGCCAGCACCATTGGTTGATTTGCCACGACACCTACCGTCGAACCATCGACTCTACCGAAACCAATGACGATATTGCCTGCATAGTCGGGTTGCAATTCAAAGAAATCGCCCGCATCGACAACTTTGTCGATCAACTCTTTTATGTCATAAGGTTGGTTTGGATTACTCGGCACCAGAGTATCCAGTGATGTCTCGATACGATCAGCGGGGTCACCGACATTACGCCTAGGGCACTCGCTGCGGTTACTCAAGGGCAGAAAATCTACAAAGCGCCTTAATGACAATAGCGCCTCGACATCATTTTCAAAGGCGCCATCTGCAACTCCCGACCGGGTGGAGTGCGTGGTTGCCCCGCCAAGTTCCTCATGGGTAACTGTCTCGTGCGTAACAGTTTTGACCACCTCTGGGCCGGTGACATACATATACGAGGTATCCTTCACCATGAAAATAAAGTCTGTCATTGCCGGCGAATAAACGGCGCCGCCCGCACAAGGCCCCATGATCATCGAGATTTGAGGAATTACGCCCGAGGCCAGCACATTGCGCTGAAACACTTCAGCATACCCCGCGAGCGAATCGATACCCTCTTGGATACGAGCGCCGCCGGAATCGTTAAGGCCAATAACCGGCACACCAACCTTCATCGCGTGATCCATGATCTTGCAGATCTTTCCCGCATGTGCTTCTGACAAAGAACCACCAAGCACTGTGAAATCCTGACTAAACACAAAGACCATTCGACCATTGATAGTTCCATATCCGGTAACGACGCCGTCGCCCGGCACAACCTTGTCGGCCATATCAAAATCAGTTGAGCGGTGCTCAACGAAAATATCCCATTCTTCAAAACTGCCTTGATCCAGGAGTACATCAACACGCTCACGTGCAGTAAGCTTTCCCTTTGCGTGTTGCGCATCGATCCGTTCCTGGCCGCCACCCAGTTTGGCGGCTTCGCGCCGGCGTTCGAGTTCTTCAATTATTTCGTGCATGACCGGTCCTCCCCCTAGCGCTGACGCTGTCCCAGTAGCTCCACAATGTCCTGAGCTGCGGCTGGGATATGGGCACCGGGGCCGTAGATAGCCGACACACCCAACTTGTACATCTCCGCATGATCCTGCGGTGGAATCACACCACCCAGAACCACAATAATATCGGATACACCCTGACGCTCAAGTTCTACCATAACCTCAGGCATCAACGTGCGATGTGCAGCCGCCTGCGAGGATACACCGATGATATGGACATCATTTTCAACCGCCTGGCGTACTGCATCAGCAGGTGTTTGAAACAATGGACCGATATCAACGTCGAAACCAAGGTCCGCAAACGCCGTAGCGATTACGCTGGCCCCGCGATCATGTCCATCCTGGCCCAGTTTTGCCACCAGTAACCGGGGTTGTCTACCGACACGATCAGCAAATGACCGAACTGCCGCCTGGGCACTACTGAAGCTCTTGTCGTTTTTCACAACCGCACCATAAACTCCCGAAATGGTGATTGTCTCTGCGCGATGTCGGCCAAATACTTTCTCCAGGGCGATAGAAATCTCACCCACCGTCGCTCGGGCCCTGGCAGCGTCCATTGCACAGGCCAGAAGATTATTGTTTTGCTGTTCTTTGCCTGCTGCATGTTCGAGTATCTGTAGCGCTTCTTGGCAGCGCACTTCATCACGGGCCAAGCGAACGCTTTCCAGACGTCGTAACTGTGCGTCACGAACCGCTATGTTGTCTACACTGAGAATCTCGACTTGCTCTTCCTCATCAGGCTGATATCGGTTTACCCCAACAATAACCTCCTCACCCTGATCAATTCTTGCCTGCCGACGTGCCGCAGCTTCTAAGATCCTCAGTTTGGGCAGGCCAGCACTGACGGCCTCAGTCATACCACCAAGCCCCTCGACCTCATCGATCAGCTTGCGAGCCTCATACACCAGGGAACTGGTCAAACTCTCAACATAATAAGAGCCACCAAGAGGATCGACTACGTCCGTGACGCCAGTCTCTTCGCGCAGAACAAGCTGTGTATTGCGTGCTATACGTGCCGCAAAATCTGTAGGCAATGCCAGCGCCTCGTCAAAACTATTCGTATGCAGCGACTGCGTGCCCCCCAACACACCAGCCAGTGCTTCAACCGTGGTGCGTATGATGTTGTTGTATGGATCCTGGCTAGTCAGGCTCACGCCCGAAGTCTGACAATGCATGCGAAGCATCAGTGAACGGGGATCCTTTGGAGAAAATTGTTCGCTGACTAACTCCGACCATAACTGCCTGGCCGCACGCAATTTGGCGACCTCCATAAAAAAGTTCATCCCGATGCAGAAAAAGAAAGACAACCGCGGCGCAAAATCATCAATCTTAAGGCCACTCGCTATCGCAGCGCGTGCATACTCGATGCCATCGGCCATTGTATATGCCAATTCCTGAACACAAGTTCCCCCCGCCTCTTGCATGTGGTATCCCGAAATGGACACCGGGTTAAATCGCGGCATATTTTGCGTAGTAAAGGCGATGATGTCTGCCACGATTCGCATCGATGGCCTGGGTGGGTAAATGTAAGTATTGCGAACCATGAACTCTTTCAGAATATCGTTCTGTATCGTTCCAGAGAGCGTGGCAAGGTCACAACCTTGCTCCTGAGCTGCGACAGCGTACATGGCCAGAACGGGCAGTACCGCGCCGTTCATCGTCATCGATACCGATGTTTCTCCCAGCGGGATCTGATCAAATAGAATCTTCATATCCTCTATGGAGTCAATTGCTACCCCCGCCTGGCCTACGTCCCCAGCCACCTCTGGATGATCTGAGTCATAACCCCGGTGTGTTGCCAGATCAAATGCCACGGACAAGCCGGTCTGTCCCGCGGCCAGGTTACGCCGGTAAAACGCATTTGACTCTTCAGCAGTCGAGTAGCCGGCGTATTGACGGACCGTCCACGCTCTACCCGGGTACATCGTGGCTCGTGGTCCTCGACGATAAGGGGGAAACCCTGGCAGGGAATCCCGCTGGGCCATATCATCAAGATCAGCAGCCGTGTACAACGGCTTGACAGTGATCCCTTCCGGAGTCAGCCGACAGAGCGACTCGGCTGTAGCTGACGTTAACTCCTGCGCGGCAAGATCGCGCCAGTCATCCAAAGTTCGAATATCGAAGTCTTTCACCGCAATATTTCTCAGGGGGCAGGGTAACCGATGCTACTCAGCGCCTCTGTTATCTCGTCCAGCACCTCGGGATCATCAATGGTTGCAGGCATCTGCCAATCTTCACCATCTGCGATCTTTCTCATCACACCGCGAAGAATCTTACCGGACCTCGTCTTTGGAAGCCGCCTGACCACGACTGCCTGCTTGAACGCTGCGACGGGGCCAATCCGATCTCGAACCATCTGCACAACCTCAGCGGTAATTTCCTCGCTCGGCCTGTCACAACCGGCATTGAGCACGAGAAAACCCAGTGGCGCCTGCCCTTTCAGGGCATCCTGGACGCCGGTTACCGCACATTCGGCCACATCAGCATGATCAGCCAGCACCTCTTCAATTGCACCCGTCGACAACCGGTGGCCCGCGACATTGATAATGTCGTCGGTCCGTGACATCACGTAGACATAACCTTCGTCATCAATCATTCCCGCGTCAGAGGTATTGTAGTAACCGTCGAACTGACTGAGATAAGCATCAAAGAACCGCTCGCGGGCATTCCAGAGTGTCGGAAATGATCCGGGTGGAAGAGGCAGCTTTACCACCAGTGTGCCGATGTCACCCGGTGTCACAGGGCCCCCATCGTCCCCGAGTACGTCCAGATCCCAGCCAGGCACGGGCTTAGAAGGTGAACCTTCTTTAATCGCCAGCATCTCGATACCCCGGCAGTTCGCCGCAATAGACCAACCGGTCTCCGTCTGCCACCAGTGGTCGATCACTGGCACGTTCAGTTTATCTTCGGCCCAGTGCAATGTATCGGGATCCGTTCTTTCACCAGCCAGGTACAAACACTCGAACTGACTCAAGTCATACTTTTTCAGATACTCACCATTTGGATCTTCTTTTTTGATGGCCCGAAATGCCGTCGGTGCTGTAAACAATACTTTTACCCCGTGCTCAGAAATAACCCGCCAGAATGCACCTGGGTCCGGTGTGCCCACCGGCTTACCCTCGTACAGGACTGTGGTACTGCCGTTGAACAGCGGGGCATACACGATATACGAATGGCCAACCACCCAACCGACATCCGAGGCTGCCCAGTAAACATCGCCCGGACCTGTGCCATAGATGTTTTTCATGGTCCATTTCAGTGCAACAATATGTCCGCCGTTGTCGCGGACAACACCCTTTGGCTGGCCTGTCGTACCCGAGGTATAAAGAATATATAAGGGATCAGTTGCGGCTACCGGCACACAATCCACCGGCGTAGCTACGGACATCGCGTCATGCCAGTCCTGATCCCGCCCGGCAACTAGGTCGGCCTCACACTCCGGCCGTTGAAGGACTATGCATTGTGCAGGTTTATGGCTCGCCATCCCGATTGCACCGTCGAGCAACGGTTTGTATTCGACCACCCGGCCCGGCTCGATACCACAGGAAGCTGACACGATGGCTTTGGGGGTACAGTCATCAATTCGGACAGCCAGCTCATTTGACGCAAATCCCCCGAACACTACTGAATGTATTGCGCCGATGCGGGCACAGGCCAACATGGCGATCAGCGCCTCGGGCACCATGGGCATGTAGATGATTACTCGATCGCCGCGGCCGATATCATTTCCCGCAAGTACGCCGGCAAAAAGAGCTGTCTCTTCGAGCAGTTCCGCGTACGTTAAAGTCCGACCGGTGCCGGTGATGGGGCTATCGTAGATAATTGCAGCCTGGTCACCGCGGCCATGTTCTACATGCAGATCCACCGCGTTATAACAGGTGTTAACCTCGCCACCGGTATACCATCGATAGTACGGTGCGTCTGTGTCGTCCAGGACACGATCCCACTTCTTATACCAGTGAATATCTTCAGCCGCCCGCGCCCAGTATCCCTCCGGGTCCTGTAACGCGCTCTGATATACTGATTCGTAGTTGCCACTCATTATCGGTTACCCTGGTAAATATGTGATGTAACAAGATCGGTGGGGCGATAACTGTCGAACCCAATCCCTACCGCCAAACATCACAATAACTTGAAAATACCTGTCAGATCGAACAGCACAATTCTTCATCTCACAGGATAAAACACCGTTATGATAAGTGTTTTTTGCACCTACAGCGAGTCAGTCACGACATACGTCCAATCTCAATGCAATTTGCTGGAGCAACCATGAACTACCAGAACATTCTTGTCGAAACCCACGACCACGTCGGCCTGATAATCCTCAACAGACCGGACGTCCTCAACGCACTCTCCGATGACTTGATGGATGAACTTGGTGATGCCGTAGACAAGTTCGAGGCTGACGATTCGATCGGCGCACTGGTAGTGACGGGCAACGACAAAGCATTTGCAGCTGGTGCAGACATAAAACGCATGAAGGACAGTGGCTATATGGATGTCTATATGGGCAACTTCATCGGCCGAAACTGGGAACGGATAAGCACCTGCCGAAAACCTGTTATTGCCGCTGTGGCAGGCTATGCCTTGGGCGGCGGCTGTGAACTCGCAATGATGTGCGACTTCATCATTGCGGCAGACAGTGCTCAATTTGGACAGCCCGAGATCAAACTCGGCGTAATACCTGGAGCCGGCGGCACTCAAAGACTGACCCGTTTTGTTGGTAAGTCCAAAGCCATGGAGATGTGTCTGACTGGAAGAATGATGAATGCCGATGAAGCAGAGCGGTCTGGCTTGGTCAGCCGGATAGTACCCGCCGATGACCTGCTGGAGGATGCAATGAAAACTGCCAAGAAAATTGCAGCACTTTCCAAGCCTTCGGTCATGATGGCTAAAACAGCTGTTAACCGGGCCTACGAAACGACGCTTACCGAGGGTGTCCGATTCGAACGAACTATCTTCCAATCATTGTTTGCGACCGATGACAAAAATGAAGGCATGACTGCTTTTATCGAAAAGCGAAAACCCGACTGGAACCATCGATGATCCACAGGACCAGCCATGAAGGTTGATGGCCAACACTACCGCTCGATCTGGCTGGAAGACGGGGAGCGGTCCGTCTTTGTCATCGATCAAACGCTTTTACCGTTTGAGTTTCGGGTTCGTCAACTCAGATCGACGACTCAGACGATCGATGCCATCGCAACTATGGTCGTTCGCGGCGCTCCACTGATCGGCGCTACAGCCGCTTGTGGCCTTTTCCTGGCAGCCCAGGAAGATCCCTCTGACGAATATCTCAAAGAATCTGCTAGCCGACTACTCGCAGCACGTCCCACTGCTACGAATTTGGGCTGGGCTTTAGAGCGGATGCTGCCACAACTGCTTAGCGAACCCATCACCGATCGGGTGGAGGCTGCACGGCTCGAAGCTCAGAATATTTGTGATGAAGACGTCGGCATTAACAGTCAGATCGGCACACACGGACTGAGACTCCTCACAGAACGCTGCCATCTTGGTCAAAGCAACGAGCCCTTTAACATTCTGACTCACTGCAATGCCGGCTGGCTGGCAACCGTCGACTGGGGTACTGCGTTGTCACCCATCTTCAAAGCGCACGACGCCGGCATGAATATCCATGTATGGGTCGACGAGACCCGTCCGCGAAATCAAGGAGCATCACTGACTGCGTGGGAACTAAAAGCGCATGACATACCACACACTGTAGTAGTGGACAACGCAGGCGGTCACCTGATGCAACACGGCCAGGTCGACGCCTGTATTGTCGGATCCGACCGAACAACACGCTCTGGCGATGTATGCAACAAGATAGGCACCTACCTCAAGGCACTGGCTGCTAAAGCCAACGACGTGCCATTTTTTGCCGCGATCCCATCATCGACCATTGACTGGGCTATAAGCGATGGTATTTCAGAAATACCCATAGAAGAACGGGCAGGTAATGAAGTCACCCACATCACCGGAGTTGATGAAAAGAACCAACCGACCAGAGTTCGACTCACACCAGAGGGCAGCCAAACAGCCAACCCGGCATTCGATGTCACACCGCGGGGCTACGTGTCCGGTATTATTACTGAACGGGGGGTGTGCGAGGCCTCCGAGACAGCACTGCTGAATCTGTATCCCGAACACATTCAAAAACAGCAGAAGAGCCAGGGGTAGTCCTACTGGATACCCGGATCAGCGGTACAGTCGATCACTCTCTGCAACAACTGCTATAGTTGGTCGCACGCCCCTCGAGCAGACGATCATTCAACGGCAGTCGACTACGACCGTATACCCATGATTAAGTCCACTGATTGTCGATCTAACCAGACTACCAAGGTCCATATCGAGCGGACTCGCCGCTGGTGCTGGTCGTATTTTCTCGCGTTCACCCTGGCACTGTCCTGTGTTTCGACCTATGCCGAGATTGCACCACTTAGAGCCCTGCCTGGCCATCAGCGGGCGGTAGAGCTGATTAACTACTTTATACAGCGCTATCACTATCGCACAGCGCAGCTCAATGACGATCTTTCGAGCCAGATACTCGATCGCTACATTGAAACCCTGGATACCAACCGAAGTTATTTTCTGGCATCCGACCTCGAACGCTTCGAACAAATGCGCTTTCGCGTGGATGACTATCTTCGAAAACAGGAACTGGATCCTATTTTTGAGCTGTTTGATCTGTACCGGAAACGAGCAATCGACAGGGCTGAATATTCAATGCGCATCCTGAGCGAAGGTTTTGACCTGAATATACCGGAGAGCTTTCGGTTCAACCGGAGCACATCACCATGGCCGACTGACCAAGCACAACTGGATGACATCTGGCGACGACGGGTCAAAAACGACTATCTGTCCCTCAAGCTAGCCGGCCAGCCTCACGATGACATATTAAAAACACTTGGCAATCGTTATCGCCAACTGAGTCGGCGTACCAAACAAATCACATCCACCGATGTCTTTGAGACATTCGTAAACGCGTACATCGCTTCAGTGGAACCACACACCAGCTACTTCTCTCCCCGATCGACTGAAAATTTCAAAATCAGGATGAGCTTATCGCTGGAGGGTATCGGAGCTGTTCTTCAAACAGAAAATGAATATACCGTGGTGCGGCGGGTCGTGGCAGGCGGACCGGCCGAACTCAGCCAGTTACTGAATGCGGGCGATAGAATTATCGGCGTCGGTCAGAATAAGGAGCGGCCACTCGTCGATGTAATCGGGTGGCGACTGGACGATGTGGTTGATCTGATTCGGGGTCCCAAAAATACCGTCGTGCGGTTAAGAATTCTCCCTCTACAGGAAGGACCCGACGCCAGTGGGCGGATCATCAGCATCGTACGCGATACTATTAGGCTCGAGGAGCAAGCAGCACAGAAATCGGTTATCTCCGTAGAACGTGACGATCATGTATATCGAATGGGTGTCATCGATCTACCGACCTTCTATGTTGACTTCGACGGCCGTTCCAGCGGCAAGACTGATTATCGCAGCACAACCCGAGATGTAGCCAGACTGGTCAAGGAACTACAGGCAGAAAACACCGACGGCCTGATCATCGATCTGCGGGGCAATGGTGGCGGTGCACTGACCGAAGCAACAACTCTGACGGGCCTTTTTATCGAGCAAGGCCCGATCGTACAAGTTAAAAACGCGAAAGGTCGTATCGAGATAAAACGTGACTCCGACCCTACAATTGTCTACCGAGGGACTCTCGCTGTACTCGTAGATGGTAACAGCGCGTCTGCTTCGGAAATCTTTGCAGGCGCAATCCAGGATTATGGACGAGGCATCGTGATCGGCGAACCCACTTATGGAAAAGGCACCGTCCAGAACCTGGTCGACCTTGACCGGTACGCTCGAAACAAGGACGAGAAGCTTGGTCAACTCAAATTTACGATAGCGCAATTCTTTAGAATCAACGGCGACAGCACACAACACAGAGGCGTTGTTCCCGATATCCTGCTGCCAACAGCACGAGATGATGCCGAACGCGGTGAGCGAGGCTTGGAAAACGCCTTACCCTGGCAACAGGTAACTCCAACCCGTTACAGTCCCTTCGACCAAGCAGATCTGAGCGCTGTATTACCTAACATACAATCTCTCCACCAAACGCGCGTTGCAGACGATCCAGGGTTTGAATTTCTGTTGTCCAATCAGACTCTTGATAACGAGATCGCGGCCCTGGGAGAAGTATCCTTGCTTGAATCAAAACGTCAGATAGAGCGTACGCAACGACAGTCAGTTCGCGATTCATTAACCGCTGCCCTGCGTAAGGCCTGGGACCTCGGTGAGGGCGAAAACGCCAGTGACGGAGAGTTCCCTGGCGATATTGTTCTCAATGAAACTGCACAGATACTTACCGATACACTGCTCGAACTGCGCCACAATCGTATGCTGGCTCAGCACTCTGCCCATCCCAGCGCTGAGTCAGATTCTTCGACCCAAGACCAATAGTCTGCGGACGAAGATCTGTTGAAGACCTCCACGTTTGGTGAATTCCTGGCCACAGGTTCGGGCATTCTGCAGCTTATGGAAGATGCCGGTGAGGCCCTCGCAGGAAACGGTGAGGTACTACTACTTGGTGGAGGCAATCCTGCCCGAATACCTGAAGTTCAGCAGACTTTTCGTGAAGCGATGGGCAGTCTGCTTGATGATGCACCCCGTTTCGATCGCATCGTTGGAGACTACGATGGGCCGCAGGGGAATGCAGAATTCTTAAGTGCGATTACAGCGTTGTTGAATTCACAGTTCAACTGGGGTATCAGCGAAAATAATGTGGCCCTGACTAACGGCAGCCAGACATCATTCTTTGTGTTGTTCAATATGTTCGCCGGGACAAATCGGGACGGCGGAGAACAACGAATATTACTGCCACTCATACCGGAGTATATCGGTTACACGGAAATGGGCCTTGGTAAATGTATTTTTGATACCTGCAAACCGTCTATTACTCTCAGCGGTGATCATCAGTTCAAATATCACGTCGACTTTGAACGCCTGCAACTTCATTCACACACCAGTGCATTGTGTGTGTCCCGACCGACAAACCCCACCGGCAATGTATTGACCGATGCCGAAATCGAGCAACTGGATGTCTTAGCCACAGAAAGAGACCTGCCATTGATAATCGACGGGGCCTACGGCACGCCTTTCCCCAATATCATCTTTACCGATGCTACGCCGTTTTGGGACAGCAACATTATCCTGTGCCTCAGTTTGTCAAAACTGGGGCTTGCTGGCGTACGAACAGGCATCGTAATCGCTCAGGAAGACATCATTCAGTCAATCACATCGGCCAATGCAATTTTGAATTTGACCCCGGGAAGCTTTGGCCCCGGACTGACTACCAACATGGTCCGTGATGGGTCGATTCTGGAGATCTCGAATCAGTTCATACAACCTTTCTATCAGTCCCGAGCTGAAATTGCGATCAACTGGCTTGAGTCCGAACTGGCTGGTTATCCCTTTCGGGTACACACCCCCGAAGGCGCAATATTCCTGTGGCTTTGGCTTAATGATCTGCCGATCACCAGTGAAATATTGTATCAGCGACTCAAGGCGCGCGACGTGCTGGTCATTCCAGGCGAGCATTTCTTCCCGGGACTCACAGAACCTTGGAAACATCGCCATGAATGTATTCGGCTATCGTATGCCCAGGACCAACAGACCGTCGAGCGTGGTATCGCGATTATCGCTGAGGAAGTACGCGCAGCCTATGACGATGCAGCCCTCTAGACCCCGGACACTCAGACGCACTCAACAACATCAACTTCCTTACATTGACTGAAGCGGTGCCAGATCAAACGAAACGAGTCTGAGAAATCCTCGGTTGAATCATTCAGCCACTGGTCGACCTGCGCTTGTGTAAACCATTGGCCGGTTTCCATTTCTGTGTAGTCAAGCACTAACTTAAGGTCTGTCACCAGTCGATATACCCAGCAGAATTCCATTCCTGTTTGGGGGCTGGCAACAAGTTTAAACAACCGCTTTGGTATTTCTTCCAGTTCAATTCCGATCTCCTCCTGGATCTCGCGTACACAACAGGCATCATAGGTCTCACCCGCATCGACATGACCGGCAACTGATGAATCCCAAAGACCCGGGCTTTCCTGTTTATGCTGGCCGCGCTTTTGTAGGAATATTTGACCGTCCTGCCTGAAAACCAGAACGTGGGTAGCACGGTGCAACAGGCCCAGTCGGTGAATATCGTCACGTCTGCGCTGCCCGATAACCTGGTCCTGATCATCAACCACTGACAGAATTTCTGAATCTTCCGGCCTCATATTGGAACATCGGTATCGAGTTCACGAACGGGCTCACCTATACGCTGTCGCTGCTGCCAGTGCTCATCTATCCAGACCGAGTTATGAAGTGGGGGTAACAGTGAACTGCCAAGTATCATATCTGCCACCCGCTCTGCCAGCATGATGGTTGGCGCATTGAGGTTACCATTCGTAATTTCGGGGAATACAGATGAGTCTACAACGCGAAGAGCCTCTACCCCCTTCACCCTGCACGCACTGTCCAACACAGCGGTCGCATCATCAACCGCGCCCATGCGACACGTGCAGGATGGATGATAGGCGCTTTCTACATTCTGTCGAACCCAGGCATCTATATCCGAATCGCTGGTGACGCTTGAGCCAGGCTGTATTTCTACGCCTCTGAACGATTCCATGGCGGGTTGTTCAAAAATCTCTCGGGTCAGGTGTATACAGGCCCGCCAGTCTTGCCGATCCTGCTGCGCCCCAAGATAGTTGAAAAGAATCTTGGGGCTATCCTTGGGTGATTGGGAAACAATTTTGACGGATCCTCGACTTTGAGGCTTGTTTGGTCCCACATGGACTTGAAACCCGTGCCCCGGAAAAGCAGCGCGTCCGTCATACCGCATCGCACCCGGTAGAAAATGGTACTGAATGTCGGGCCATTGAATACCCGCACGTGAACGAATAAAACCACAGGACTCGAAATGATTCGTGGCGCCAAGCCCCGTCCTTGTAAACAGCCAGCGGGCACCGATTAAACCTTTGGCCAGCGGATTGAGGTAACGATTCAGGGTAATCGGCTGCTTACACCGGAACTGGAAATACACTTCCAGGTGATCCTGCAGATTCTCGCCTACGCCAGGGCTGTCGCATTGCACTTCTATCCCCAAAGATTCAAGGTGGTGGGCCGAACCAATACCCGATCGCTGCAACAGACTCGGCGACCCGATAGATCCGGTCGCCATCAACACCTCGCCCCGAGCCTGAACCTGAAAGATCCGCCCGTCCTTTTCGTATTCGACAGCCACGGCTCTGGATTCTTCAAACAGCACACGGTGTACAAGCGTACCACCGACATATCGGAGATTGGGTCGATTCATTACGGGTCGTAGATACGCACTGGCAGCCGATGCACGGACTCCATTGCGAACAGTCATATGCATGGCACCAAATCCCTCTTGCTGACGCCCGTTGTAGTCGTCAGTCAGGGGGTAGCCTGCTTCGCCTCCGGCCTGGATAAAGGCTTCATAGAGCGAGTTCCCGGACATTTTGTTCCCGGCACAAACCGAGAGCGGTCCATGGCCTCCGCGATAGTCATTTTCTCCGTCAATCCAGCTTTCCGCCTTCTTAAAATAAGGCAGGCAGGCCGCATAGTTCCACCCGTCCGCGCCCAGTTCTTCCCAGCGATCGAAATCCAGGGGATGACCCCGAACATAGACCATCCCGTTAATTGATGACGATCCGCCAAGCACACGGCCCCGCGGACAATCGATCACTCGGTCGTCCAGATAAGGCTCGGCCTGCGAAGCGTATCCCCAGTTGAAGCGCGGCAGATTCATCGGAATCGACAGCGCCGCTGGCATCTGGATGTATATGCTGCGGTCGCTTCCCCCTGCTTCCATCAGCAGCACGTTACAGCCAGGATCTTCGCTTAATCTTGCAGCCAGAACGCAGCCAGCGGATCCTGCGCCAATAATTACATAATCAGCATCACGCACAAATGTCTCTCTCGTCTATAGTCACCACCACAACACGGCAAGGGGTGACTGATGTCAGCTTAACCAGCATATCGTACCCTTTATCCTAAACCATCACGCCGCAGACCAGAAAAATGCCGGAACTCAAGGCCCTAAATACAAGCGTTAACGCAGATCTCGTCGTATTCGATAAAGATGGCACCCTGATTGATTTTCATACCCTGTGGGGACCAAGGGTAGAACGCGCCATAAACGCGACCTGCGCATCCCTGGGATGGGACCAGTCCCTGACCAATAAGTTAACTACGGCACTCGGCTACGATCCACAAACTGCTCAGGTCGTGTCGCAAGGGCCACTCGCAACTGCACCCATCAGTGAGCTAGAGATCGTCGTAGCCACGATCCTTTTCCAGCACCAGATGTCCTGGGAGCACGCAAAATACCTGGCATACGAGCACTTCGGCCCGGTGATGTCTGCTTTGCCACAACCGACAGAAATCAATCCCCTGGGAGATGTTCACACAGCTATTGCCCGACTTAAATCATCAGGGGTTCAGGTTGCCATCGCAACGAGTGATGATCGAGCGCCGACAGAGGCCGCTCTGCGTGAACTGAATCTGACTCAAACTGTCGACCTGATACTGTGTGCGGATGATCCCGGTACCCCTTCAAAACCAGACCCACAGGTTCTGCACTACATCAGCCAACAGCTGGTTGTCGGCATCGAACGAACTGTAATGGTCGGAGATACCGTGAGTGATCTGGAAATGGCGAGACAGGCTGGCGTAGCGCTGACAGTCGGTATTACCGGAGGTGCTGACAAGACGGTCGAGCTTGAGTCACATGCCGATGTATTACTGTCGTCAGTAGGTGGCCTTGTTCCGGCCTGATAAACACGCAAATCGTCGCAGCAAACTACCAGATCAGTCTTGAAACTAGCCAGGAGTCAGCGAACGCAGGTAGTCCTCCTGACTTTTACTCTCAATCGCACCTGGCCTGGCTCTGCGGATTTTGCCAATGGCGTCCTCAGGCGATTTACCGGCGCCGATCAGCAAGCGCCCGGCTATGGTCCCGGCTCGACCCAGTCCAGCAGCACAATGCAGAAGAATCTTTTCACCGCGATCGAGTTGCACCAACAACTCGGGCTCGATATGCGCGAACTGAGCTTCAAAGCGGGTACCCGGCGCTCCAAGATCAGTAATTGGACAGTGATACCAGCCAAATGGTGCAACTTCGAATCGTTGTGGTAGGTGGGGCACTCCCAATGTCGAAAATTCGTGTTGTTCGATCAAGGAAATCACTGCCAGCGGTTTCCAATCCATGATTTTGTCGAAATCCCGATCCAGATCACGCAGACGCACACCAATGGAACTGAACTCGAGCCGTCCCGGGCAACAACACATCCCCACTACCCCGTTGCCGGGTAACGAGACAGTATCAATCTGCAGTGGTTCGCCTGGGGCCTGCACTACCGCTCAGAACTCACCATGAACCGGTATTGGGCATTGACAGCCACGGCTCGGCTGGCGTCAAAGCGTCACCCTGTTGCAGCAGTTCGATTGAGACATTGTCGGGAGAACGAACAAATGCCATGCGTCCGTCTCTGGGTGGCCTGTTGATTGTGACACCGTTATCCATCAGGTGCTGGCACAACGCGTAGATGTTCTCGGTACCATAAGCAAGATGCCCAAAATTTCGACCGCCAGCATACTCCTCAGGATCCCAATTATGAGTAAGCTCTACCATTGCATCCTCGTTGCCGGGTGCCGCTAAAAAGATATTGGTATACCGCCCTTTGTCATCATCATGACGCCGCAGTTCGATCAGCCCTAGTTTGTTGCAGTAAAAGTCAAGCGAGTCATCAACACTGCTTATCCGTACCATTGTGTGCAGGTATTTCATAGCATCTCCTATATAGAGTCTTATAAACCGATATTAACCTTTGGGCAGGCTACGCTGAAACCACGTATTACCAACAAACAACACTCAAAGCCCGATATCTGATACCGTCGATGCCCGTTTGTGGAAAGTAACAGCAAAACTATGAATCAGACGATAACAATCGCCGGTGACGACTGGTATGAACTCATATCGCTTGGTGACGGTATCTCACTGATTCGGGAACGCTACGTCGCGGATTGGCTGCGATGCAATATCTGGCACATTCAGGGCAAGCATCAAGATCTTTTGATTGATTCCGGGCTTGGTTTGCGGCCACTAAAGCCTGAGATCGCTCGCCTTAGTTCGCGGCCCGTGATCGCAGTGATGTCACACTGTCATTTTGATCACATAGGATCCTGTCATGAGTTCGACAGGCGTCTGGGTCATCATGCCTGCGCTGACGTGTATCAGGATCCGATGCCGCCTGAAATGCAGATCGATGCATTCGTCCGGGCGGAAACATTCAAGGCCCTACCCCATGATCAGTTCGAAGTTTCATCCTTTCAGATTACATCCGCACCCCTGACGGGCTATCTTGATGATGGCGATTACATCGACCTGGGTAACCGCGTGCTGCGTATTCTCCACCTTCCAGGCCATTCTCCCGATTCGATTGCGCTGCTGGATGAAAAAAACCAGATTCTATTCAGCGGGGATGTCATCTATAACGGTGATCTTTTTGATACGCTGTATCACTCGAACCGTGACGCCTATAAAGAAAGCCTTGAACGGCTGAGAAGTATCCCTATCAGGACTGTTCACGGCGGACACGACGAATCATTTGATAAAAGTCGAATGATCGAGATCATCGACAACTATCTCGATGGTGGGGGCCGTCTTGGCGATCCTTATGATTGGGTCAGCGCAAGGATGTGACTCGGTAGAGCGCTTGATTAACCGTCAATCTCAGCGGCTAAACATCAGCATTCACTCCAGGCATATGCTCAACTGAGCGTGCTCTGCAGGTCCTTACGGTCGAGGTGTCGCTCCAACCCAAACTGGATCAGCCGATCTACCAAATCGCCGTAAGCAACACCTGCGGCGGCCCACAGCTTCGGATACATACTGATGGGTGTAAAGCCTGGCATAGTATTAATCTCGTTAACTAATACACTGCCATCTGGACGCATGAAAAAATCAACGCGCGCGAGTCCGCTACAGTCTATGGCTTTAAACGTCCGTATAGCCAGTTCCTGGATCGCCTCAGACTCTGACTTTTCCAATTCCGCAGGAATCACCAACTCGGACTGGTCATCAATATACTTAGTGGTGTAATCGTAAAATTCAGCCCCCGGGATGATTTCCCCGACACCAGAAGCCTTGGGGTATTCGTTTCCCAAAACGGCGCATTCAAGTTCTCGCGCGTTTTCAACCGATCTTTCAACAATCAGCTTGGTGTCGTATTGTGACGCCAGTTCCAAGCCCGCCTGCAGTTCCTGGCGATCATGAACTTTCGAGATGCCCACGCTGGACCCTAGATTTGCGGGTTTTACAAACAGGGGGTAATCGTACTCTCCCTCAAGACGCTCCAAAACCGGTACCTGGGCTCGGCGCCAGTCGGAACGCGCAATCACCGAATACTGGGTCTGAGGCAGGCCACTGGCTGCAAATATCGCCCGTGCAAGCGCCTTGTCCATACCCACTGCCGAGGCGGCTACACCCGCGCCCACATAGGCCAGCCCAGCCAGTTCGAGCAAACCCTGAACAGTGCCGTCTTCTCCGTAAGGTCCATGCAACAGGGGGAAAACCACATCGAACTCCGAATCGGGTAAATCATCGCCGTCTTCTGACACCAGAGAAGTGCCCGCAGTCGACAATCTGGCCGGTACTTGTTTATCAGGCACGACCGTTGTCGTCGACAGCAATGATTCGTTGTTCTTACCGCCAAAGTACCACCGACCCTGCTGGTCGATACCTGCAAGCACAACATCGTACCGCTCTCGATCGATCGCGGCATAAACCGATCGCGCAGATACAACCGACACCTCGTGCTCTGCGGAACGCCCGCCAAACAAAAGCAAGACCCGGGTTCTGCTCACTGCCTACTCCAGCCTTCGATCATTTCCTGATTCAGACCAACGCGTCTGCTGCATGTGCTG
>Ga0208128_1000051_pt1 | contig 40352 bp, 33 predicted proteins | sample ETNtaG_35_FD_185758 | JGI IMG/M metagenome (GOLD analysis project Ga0208128, IMG submission 185758) | Marine microbial and viral communities from oxygen minimum zone, Eastern Pacific Ocean - ETNP201306PF51B (SPAdes) (version 2) | ecosystem: Environmental > Aquatic > Marine > Oceanic ... | reverse complement strand
CCCAAGGGTATTGCTTCCCTTTCAATCCGCCTCGAGCGGCATATTCCCATTCAGCTTCAGTCGGAATCCGTTTCCCCGCCCATTCCGCATAGGCTTCCGCTTCATACCAGGTCACAAAAACGATCGGATGCCGATCCGTTGGGGAGAGTCGAGACAATTCAATCCCCTGTCCCGAAGTTCTAACGGTTCGTCCAGTAGCAGCAGCAAATGTCTTATATTGGCCGACGGTTACCTCGTGAACATCCATGTAAAAAGCGTCGAGTTCGACCGGGTGTACCGGCCGAGGTGGTTTTTCCCCACTTTGCCCTTCTATCTCAAGGTCGGCTTCCGGATATAGGTCAGCATCACCCATCTGAAACCCACCTGCTGGAATCAGCACCATTTCAGCCTGGTCTTTTTCCCATACCATCCGATCTTTTAGAACTGAAGGATCGATTTTCCCTCTGCCTAAGTATTGTTCTTTGACCACATCCGGCACTAAATCGCAACCGGTCAAACCCATCGACAGAATATAAAAAAGAAGGCATAGGATAATACAAGCATCAGGACGCTTCAACTGGCCTCGGTGGTTCATAAACTCATTTCTCCAAATTCTAGCAACATTGGTTAAGGATACCTACAAGCATTCACCCAACGAGAAGCCCAACAACTCATCGGTTAAAAGGGTAACTCGATAGAGGAATACTACTCTACGGTTTGGTTTCTATGGCCTGGTTATTGTCCCATGTTTGATTCCGGCCCAGAAACAGGATAACTTGTGTTGTGGCTCAACAGGGGTAGATAGATTGGCCAATTCATCAAAAAAGGCGTCTTTAGTTTTGGCTTTATCGGGGATAATCTTGACCTGACGCATGGTTTCGTCATCGAAGTGGAGGTTGGCATATTCGTGACCGCCTGATTCACCACATCGATAGAGCAAGACGTTATTGCCAGCTTTAAACTCGACTTCAACGTCGAAATCAACCTCAATTGGACTGCCCGTCCACTCAGCATCGTTGTGCCACTTCTCACCGTTGATCCAGATTTGGGCATAATCGTCCTGGGCCGGTGACATAACCGCTTTCAGGCTTTCAGAGGCATGAATGACGATAATTTGCCAAGTGTCGAAATTATTGAGATCCCGAAAACCGTAGCGGGAAGACATATTCCGCCCCCCAGCGGCATCCGCCCTGGTTCCTAAGCTGATAACCATCCAGTCACCTTCCGTTCCCGGCATCATATGTTCCGGACCAAAGTCTAACCGGACGTCCGCGGTTCTTAACAAGCCTTTCATGGTGGATAGGCTAGGTTGATCTAGGACGCCGCTGCTTGCGATCTTAATGTGATCTATCGAAGCGGATTTCTGAGCATCACCATTATTCATATAACCGCTATCCGGGCCATACCAGTTGAGGATCCAGGGCGCATCTGATCGCTTTTGGTTTAAGCGAGGTATATCGGGTTGAGCCATCTCTTTCTCTTTTAACAGTGGCCCGCCAGTAATTACCGGCCCTGCGTTCACCGATAGAGAGAAAATAGTGCTACCCAAATACAGCCAGCTTAAAAATCGAGATAGGTTCCCAGATAAACAGCCAAGACTTGTATCTTTCAATTATAATCTTCCCCTTCTCTTAATTCGTTACCTTAGTTTCCTCGACTACGCAGCGAAAGCCGCCTGCATCAAACCGGTGGTCGGGACTAGCGTAGTCGCGGTAATCCACTCGCACATACTCCAGAGTATAGTGGTAAGAACCACCGCGCAGAACACGGCCAGAATCTACCTGGGAAAACTGTTGGTGAATCTCTTCTAGATTGAGTCCACCCGCCAGTGGATTTCGACGTGGGCTCTGTTTGTAAAATTCGGTGTCAAAGGCATCCAGGCACCATTCGAAGACATTGCCAGCCAGATCGTACAATCCATAACCGTTAGGCGGGAAACTCCCAACAGGGGCGGGTTTCAGTTCCCACTGGTCTGCACCACCAATACCGTTATAATTGGCATGCTGATGGTTGATACCGTTGCCCCACGGATAATCTCGCCGGGCTAATCCACCGCGGGCGGCGTATTCCCATTCAGCTTCGGTGGGGAGCCGTTTTCCGGCCCAATTGGCGTAAGCCATGGCGTCGTACCAGGTAACAAAGATCATTGGGCAGTGGTCGGTTGGCACATATTCTGCGACCTGTTCCCACAGATCGTACGGATAGCCACTCTGTTCGACAAACTGCTTGAACTGGCCGACCGTCACCTCCCGACGATCGATATAAAAGGCATCCAGCGTAACTGTGTGAATAGGGGTAGCATAAGTGATGTTATCGCTACCCATTTCAAAACTGCCAGCGGGAATACGGACCATTTCTGTCGTGTCCTTATCCCACTGTAAGATAGTCGGCGGCAGATGCTGGTCATCGGCCACCACTTCGACTACATAGTCGGTACCCAGATGGTGCAGAGGAATTTCGTTGCCGATGTTCCAGAAAACCTGTTTTCTCTGTCCACTGACGATCCCGCGTCCCACATCGCCCTCCAAACGTTTCGGCTGGAAACCAGGTTGGTTCCCTTCAAATATCCAGAGCTTTACAGTCATCTGATCCCCGTCCGGATCGATAACATCGTAGTCAATCTGAACCTGGTCGAGGTTCACTTGCTGGGCCGTTACATTGGTGACAATCGGGGTACTATTCTGCCCAAGTTGTTGTTCATCAACCTGCTGTCCATAGGCAACGACCACCCACAGTATGAGGGTAAGAACCGTCCACAAACAGGTACTGTCAATCCTGTTCCTCAGGTTACTCGTCCTGGGATCTTCTGCCCTAAGATAATTTTTGACAAACGTTTTTGACATTACACGTTGACCAGGTAAGTGGGTCATTTTAAGAGAGTCAGTTGACGATACAGCCGGCCGTTGACCGTTGACGGCATTTTCAAAGGTATTACATCTAGTCGGCAAAAGTAGATGCCACTGGGTACAATTCTCCCTTTTTGATCTCGTCCATCCCAGTAAGCGGATCGGTCTGGTGTAAGATAGTCGCCTGCTGGCAATGAACCTAGAACTAACTGTCGAACCAACTGCCCACTGGCGCTATAGATCAGCAACCGAACCCCGGTGTTGCTAGCCAGTCGAAACGGAATCCAGGTTTCGGGGTTGAAAGGGTTAGGGTAATTAGGCAACAACTGTGTCATTGAGGGTATTGCCCTTGGTCGAAGCGTGAGTGAAACGCGTTGCAGAAAAGCCAGTATCTCCGCCGATTGGCTCGAGTCAGCGGCCAATTCATCTATCGCTTTGATTGCCCGTAGTCTCTGGTCAGCGGATAACTCGGTTGCCATCTGCTCTAGTTGTGAAGGGGCAACCGCAGGTAGCTGAGCTAACGGGTTCTGACCGAACTGGTTGGCGACCATCACTAGGTCAAAAATGCTAACTCGCCCATCCCCATCCACATCCCCTACCAGTGCATTTCCTTCTCTACCAAATTGACTGGCTACTAAGACCAGGTCCAGAATATCGATTACCTGATCTTGGTTTACATCGCTGGGAATCGGCTCAACCGGTAACAAAGCTGAAAAATATTTGAAAGCGTTTGGCAACTGCAGGGATGCTCCACCCGGATTCATAATCAGCAAGGACGCCCAACCCACCTCATTTTCAGGCATGGTAATACGCAGTTCTGTTTTTGAAATAATTCTGACCGATTGGCTCGCCAGGCCATTAATCTCTACCTGTGTCAAACCTGAATAAAAATGGTTACCTGTCAGTGTTACAATCGTTCCGCCTTTAGCGGGACCACTGGTTGGGGAAAGATTTTTGACAACCGGAGAGACGCGTCGGTCGATAGTAAAGGGTTGAGATCGACTGTGACCTGTCGCCTGACGATGACTATCAGCATTTGGAACAATGCTCATCATTTGTACCAGCACGAGTGTGAAAAACAGAATCGTTGAAATAGGTACTGATGGCAAGGATAACCGCATAAGGCTTATTCAGGTGGAATTGTCACGGGTGGTTTATCGGATTGATCTAGGGGGTTGGTTAATTCAATAGAACGAATTACCCTGAAACCGACGAATGAAAGCTTTAGTGTAGGATAAAGGTGTAATCTCATAGTGGTTGTGCATCGGTTGAGGTCGTCAATCCAAGATCCGCCTCTAATAACCCGCCAACTTCCTGCCGCTGGACCGGTCGGGTTTCTATTTCCTGAATAGCTGTAGTAGACATCGCTATACCAATCGCGGGTCCACTCCCAAACGTTACCGGCCATATCCATCGCTCCATAGTAGCTTTTGCCTTGAGGATAAGAGCCGACCGGGGCTATTGTGTTGTCGTACTGATCACTACCATTCCAACTGTTGGCAAATGGGTTAGGGCTATTCCCCCAGGGCCAGAGTCGATCAACCGGACCTGATGACGCTTTTTCCCATTCAGCTTCGGTTGGCAGACGCCCGCCTACCCATTTGGCGTAAGCCACCGCGTCTAACCAGGAAATACCAACCACTGGATGCTGCGGATTATCTAGCGCGCGTTCCGGCCAGTTACCGATACTGTCGGGAAAATTGGCTGCTGGATTCTTCCCTGTCGAGCGCCAAAACTCATAGTATTGTGCGTTGGTCACCTCGTGGCGCCCAATCTCGAATTCGTCCAGATAGACCCGATGCGCTGGTCTCTGATCGGGCCCCCGGTTATCATGGCCCATCGTAAACCAGCCGGCTGGCACCTTTACCATCTCCATTTCTTGGCCAATAGCCCCTCTCCATCCCCAGGTCAAAATGATAAAAATCAGGTAGGGGACCAACCTCATTCAGGACCTTCTTCCATCTGTTCCGCCAGCAATTTCTCATAAGTCCGATAGTGTTGTTGCATCAATGATTGTTCTCCAATCTGTTGATACAGACGAGCCAAGTTGAGGTGGTAGTAGGGTTGAGTCGGATCCAATTCTGCCGCCCGTTGGAAAGAGCCAATTGCTTTGGCGACATCTCCTTGCATCGCGTAGGTCGAACCTAACGTGTTGTATAAAATCGGCTCGTTTGGACTTATCTCAATTGCACGGAAGAGGGCTCGTCTGGCCGGAACAGGCTGATCCAGACTGATAAAAGCCCGACTTAGCCCCAAGTGGTGTGATACATTTTGTGGTTCATATTGCAAACAGCGCCTAAAGATTTTAATGGCAAGTTGATAATTGAAACTCTCCATCGAAACATGAGCTAAATCGGTCCAAGCTTCGACGTTATCAGGGTCGACCTGCGTCAGGCGGGATAAACGCTCATATTCAGCGGATGATTTCTGCAATCGCTGAAACTCCGCCATGGCAGATTGCCCTTTTTCGCGTTGTCCCAGCCGAAGATAAGCGGTGCCCAAGCCATGGTAGGGTTGGGCATAACCCGGTGCCAGTCGGATCGATTCCTCGAATTGGGTTATTGCCTGTTGATACATTTTACGATTGAGGTAGGACATCCCCAAATAGTACTGAATTACAGTTGAAAAGGGATTCAACTCCGAGGCTTTGATCAGAGATTGGGTTGCTTGGGCAAATTGGCGTAGCTTCAGTTGTGTTTGGCCACTTGTTTTCAAAGCCCGGGCATGGAACGGATCTTGCTCAATTACTCGTTTTAATTTGCTTTCCGCCATCCCCCATTCCCCCAGGTTAAAGTAGGATTTTGCTTGCAAATAAAGGGACTCAATATCGTCTGTGGCTATAGATAGCGATTTAGTGGTGGCATCGATGGTACTGTTCCAGAGTTCCGTTTCAGTGTACCCCATAGCCAAGTAGTATTGTATTTCGTGGCGGTTGGGGTCGAGTTCAGCCGCTCTCTCCAGTTGGTTGATAGCAGCTTCTGTTTCCCCCTGAAACATTAGCATTACACCCCGGTCCAAATGGGCGATACAGGCAGTATCGTTGGCGTCGGGAGACGACATCTCTTCTGCAATAATTTGCCTTGAGCAAAAAATGCTAAGCAAAAGACAGACGACTTGAAGTCTAATTTGAAAGTGGTAAGTTGGCAAAATCATTTATCTTGATACTATATTCGGATGTCATATTTTCCTACAAAATGAGGGATTTGTCAATCCCTGTTTCAACTTCACATTAAAAAAACAGTATTTGTAGCATTTCTGTTGTTCTTTCGCTAAGATTAGGCTATCCCTGATCTACTAGAAATTTACCAACTACAACGATATTCCACCTACCTGCTATTTCAGCCAGTGAGATGATTGAGTTAGCAGAAGAGTTGATAGTTTCGTACTTCGTGGTATAATGGCTGAAATTGTAAAGAGTACAGGCACGCAACCGTGAATCTCTGAATACTGACCTTTGGTCTAATAGAGAACGTTGGATAATCACTTTCAGTTTAAAATTCGTAATTATCCAACCCTTGCTAAACCCACCTGTATCAGAGGGGTAGCGTGTTTGATAGAGCTTGAGTCTCAGTTGCACCTAGTTTCTTGGGAGACCGGTGATGAAAAATATCAGTTTGATTTTAGTAGTAAGTCTAATGATCACTTCAACCGCACACTTATTAGCTAAGGATTTTGGTAACTTGATCGCTTACTATAGTTTCGATAATATCAAAGGGGATACTATTATTAATGAAGTCAATGACAAAAAGTTTGCCGGTAAAATAAAAGGAGTGACTGAGATCGGAGCGGGCAAGTTTGGAAAAGGTATCTCTTTTGCCGGTAAGGCAGAGGCTAAACGACAGTATATTGCTATCGAAGAGGCATACCCGTATGGTGATACCGACCTTAGTATTCCTCTATGGGTCAAGGTGCCCAAAGGTGCTAACAATAACACTCGTGTTGGTGTAATAATGGGTAATTACAATAAGCCCAATAATTGTAATATCGAGATCCATGCCCTAGGTCAGGTTAGATGGTGGTGGAACAATGGAGAGCGCGATCATAAAGCTAAGCGGGATTTGAGGGATGGGAAGTGGCACCACCTGGTCTTTATACGGGATAAGTCTAATAAAAAGTTTATGATGTACATTGACGGTAAGGTCGAAATGGAGGCAGATGGAGCGGTAACAGACGTAAAACCGTTACCACAATGGATTGGTGGGGACCAAAGAGGTGATAACTCTCACTGGTTCCACGGCTGGATGGATGATTTTTCCATCTGGACTGAAGTTTTGGATGCTAAGGAGATCAGGGAAATCATGGAAAAAGGAATACTCTCAGTAACAGGTAAGGAGAAGTTAGCCGTCTTTTGGGCTAAGGTGAAATCCTAGCCGGAAAACCCCATTAATCCTTCAAAACTACCTTTAGTTCACATTGAGTACCCCTCCCCAGAAAAATCAGAATAGAACTGAAGCCCTCCCTTTACCAAGGTGCACTGTACGGCAGAACCTCGTTCATCCCATCTCTTGGCCAATCAAACTGTCTCCAATGGTCATTTCGATCAAGTTAATGGGTAACCAAGCAGTTTGGCTGGTTGCCATTGACAATCATCCGGCCGGAACTCAATCTCTTGGGCCAGTAAAGCCGTCTCAACCTTGGTTGCCAGTTTAGCCCATGGTTGGCGTTAGTTTTTTCTGCCAACTAAAAAGTGTCCGAATGGAAAGATTAAACTGGTGACTGACGGGTTCAAAAGTCAGTCCTTTTTCTCTTGGATCGGAAAAACTGTGGTTCGAAAATTGAGGCAACATGTCATGGCGTCTATTATGCCATACTATAATGATTTAGCTATAATCGTGATGCCTTGGGCCTCGGCCGGCACGAAGCACCGCGGGGATGAATTTTCCCCAGAGGCCTTCAAAGAGAAACCGAGGCCACAGTCGCCATAGTGGTGATGGTTGTGAAAGGAAAACTCCTGTGGCCCATGAGTTTCATCTTCGGCATGGTCCAGGTCCAGAACAATCACGATGGCAACTCTGGAATAACAGCCGATGAACTTATCCACCAAAACCTGAGCCCGTCGATAGAGGTCTTGTGATGTGGCCACATTCTCCCGGCCGGAAAAGGTGGCCGCACGGGCCAGATCCAGATCTTCTTCGAGAAGGGAACGCCCCACCCCCATCTTGAACCGAGGGTCTTTGCCAAGTGGATTGGCGTCATTGGCCTCTTCATAGCCGCAGGCGATTCGAGAGACGCGTTGCCCCATCAGATCGACCCGTCGCTGGTCAATGTCGGAAGGATGAGGTTGATCATTACGCTATTTGATAGGTCAAGTCAGTTGAATCGGCCGCTCTACTCTACTGAGGATCAGAGGAGCTTAATCCGTAGAGAGTAGACCAGCATTAAAATCAGCGCAGATTGTTAACCCATTGCTTGCAGGGAATCGAAGTTGTGCCGGACTGGACTGAGTGATGGTGTTTCTCTTTTTCATTCTTCCGAATAGCTTTACCAAAAACTTTATCATACTCAATTAGTTCAACGATTATCACCCTTTTTATGAAATATTCAGACTAGAGAAAAGAGCTGACCAAAAAGAAAAAGGAGTATCCAACATTGGGTACTCCTTTTTTGTTAAGATGAACCAGATATGAGGGATTCACGATACGAAGTCTGTCCTCCAGTGTGTTCTTTATGGATAAAAGGGTGAATTTTCGTGTCAGGAAATTTGGAGATCCCCCCGGTTATAACGGGGTTTTTATTAGAATGGCATAGTTAAATGGAACCGTGTTAGATCACCTTAGCCAAAGGAGTTGAGATGGCATCTGTCAAGCTCAGCATTGTTGGCTTGGGTCATGGATGGTGGAAACAGTAAAGAAAATCGAGGGCGCCCAGGTTGCAACCGCCGCTGAGAATATGCCCGCCCGCCTGGACAGTATGGGCGGTACTGAAGCCTGTGAGAAGGAAAATGATCTCAGGCTTTACCAAGATGCGGACCAGATGATGGATGATGAGAGTCGCTGGACATGATCGCACTGGCGGTGATGCCCAAACACCGCCAGGCGCTGATCGAGAAGCCCTGGGCTGGAAATGTCCAAATTGGAAGAGAACTGGTTGAGTTGTGCCACAGTTTTGATGCGCGCTGTCAGATCGAATTTCCGATCCGTTGTATGCCGGCAATGGTACGGTTGCGAGAACTGATGACAGGCAATCTGGGCAAAGGGTGGATGGCGAATGTTAATCTGATGATGGGCTGGTGTCCTATGCCAGAGGCTTCGCTGACCTGTGGTGGAATCGGTGCGGCTTGTGTCGATGGCGGATATCTTCTGGAGATTTGGACAAAGAACAGACCGGCACGCATAAGCGGAAGGCTGTGGTTGCCGTATACGCTGGAATGGGCCCTAAGGGAGGCCAAAGAATCTACAGTCGAGAGGTTTCAAGCGCCTAAGCGATTCACCTTGATGGAGTACAATAGTGCGTGCATTCTTCAACACCGTTCGAAGGGGTAACCCTGTAGTCGCAACACCAGAAGACGGACTGACTGCAACAGCCATGGCCATTCAGAAGCCTATTCTTACGGGCAATCCCACCCGAAAGAATCCATAGTAAACCTGTCTTTAGCACTAAAAGCCAAAGTGGTCTAACCGTAATCAGAACGATCCATCCCATACCGATATAGACCCATCGATAGTTCAGGAAAACCTTTACCGGCAACCGCCTTCAGACTTATACACCCATTAATGCTAAACTCCATACGATGCCGATTAGGCTCCACCTTGACAATTCGTCAGATGGGAGTGCGTTCGGCGCGCTCCCAAGATCCGCTTGGCCTGAACCGCGACCGGCGAGCGAGCACTGGTAGAGATCCTAATCGATAATGGCAGACGGGAAGAAGGTGTCGGAGCAATCGAATCTCGGTTGGCCAACTATCCGCACGGGCAGTGGATCCAATGCTATCGATTCGGGCGTTCAGAGATGACGGCAACTCAAAACGGGATCCTCAGCAACGCCATCATCGTATCCGATGTTAGCGGTAGCTAATAGCTAGCCTCAGACCGGTTATTCGATATCTCATCTACACTGATCTATATCGCTGATCCGGACCAAATGGGGCCGGCTACTTCACCTTCAAGGTAAGCGTCAGGGAAGATCAAGTTTTACCGCTTCAATTCGACGTCGAAGGCACCGATACCGATACCCTATTGACCTATACCATCATCGATCCGTCTCAATAGAGGTAGGTGCTGATAAGCGAGGAACAGTATGACTGCCAACCCCTATCTCCACCCAATTTCTTTGGTCTTGACACTTTAGAATTCACCGTTGGCAAAACCGGTATGCAGAACCGGTAATTGAGATTTGGAATTCACTAATTCGCTATTCTACAATATAAGGCTGGTCGCCGGCCTCAGCTTGCAACCGGTCCAACTCCACCGTCAATTCGGCTTGAATTTGGGCATAAGCGGGATCATCGTAGACGCTGTTCATTTCGCAGGGATCTTTTTCCAAGTCGAACATCTCCCATTCAGGCGGACGCGGATCATCGGCCGAGCCGGGAGTGTCCAACCCATCGGCATAATAGTAGATCAACTTATATCGGTGGGTTCTCACGCCATAATGTGCGTAGACATTGTGATGGGCCAGGTGCATCCAGTAGCGGTAATACATCGAGGTACGCCAACCTTGCGGTAACCCGCCCTGCATTAGGGGGCGGAAACTGGTGCCTTGCATCTCATTAGGCGTATCGACCCCAGCGCAATCGAGAAACGTCGGCGCAAAGTCAAGGTTGAGAATCATGTCGTCGTTGATCGTGCCCGCTTCAATCTCGCGTGGGTAGCGCATAACATACGGCATGCGCAGCGACTCTTCATACATAAATCGCTTGTCATACCAACCGTGATCGCCCAGGAAAAAGCCCTGGTCGGAGGTGTAGACCACGATCGTGTTCTCGGCTAATCCTTCCTGGTCTAGGTAATCCAGCAACCGTCCTATATTGTTGTCGATGGAGGCCACGCATCTCAGGTAGTCCTTGATGTAGCGTTGATATTTCCATTTCTTCTCTTCTTCAGCCGTTAATCCCTCTGGGACGGGAAACTTGAGGTCGCGGGGCGTCATGTCCCGGTCGATGCGCATCTTGGCCTCCCTAGCTGCTGAAGCCCGATTGCTGTAGTCGTCGTTGAAGGTTTCCGGTTCCGGGATATCGATATCTTCGTAGAGGTGCATCAGCTTTTCGTCCGGATCCCAGGGACGATGCGGCGCCTTGTGGTGGGACATCAACATGAAGGGGCGATCGGTGTCCCGTGCCTTTAGCCAATCCAGCGATAAATCTGTGATAATATCGGTTGTGTAACCGGGAAAGACTCTCTTTTCGCCCATGTCAATCATTTCCGGATCGTGGTATAACCCTTGTCCCGGCAGCACGTTCCAATAGTCGAAGCCGGTTGGGTCTGCGTGTCCACCGTGACCTAGATGCCATTTGCCGACGATAGCTGTCTGGTACCTTTCAGCCTGCAATAATTTAGGGAAAGTGGTCAGGCGACCATCCAGTCTGGAAGAGAGTGTGGTCACGTTATTGACATGATTATGGGTTCCTGTTAGAATGGTGGCTCGACTGGGTGTACAAATCGAATTGGTACAGAAACAGTTGTTGAATCTCATGCCGCCTTCGGCAATTCGATCGATATTGGGGGTCTGGTTGATCTGACTACCGTAGGCACTGATGGCGTGCGAGGCGTGATCATCCGACATGATGAATAAAATGTTAGGTCTTTGGGTTTGATCGCTCACGAAGTACTCCTGCTAGGTGGTCGCCGACTTGCCAGTCGGTGACTGGAAGTTGGGCAATGACATGACTGGTCAGACTGATCGAAATCTTCCCTGTGGGAATTATTATATTGTCTTTACCATCGGGTGTCAACTTGGCAACCAACCAACTCTCCCTGAGAACAGATAAACAGACAAAACAGTGACGAGGTGCAAATGAAGATAACTGAAATAACAACTTACGTGGTTGATGCCGGTTGGCGACCGTGGATCTTTATTCAGATCGACACGGATCAGGGTATTACCGGTTTTGGAGAGTGCAGCGACGGGCGGAATCCGCGTGCTGTTGTCGGCGCCATTGAAGATATGAAGCCTTTGTTGATTGGTAGAGATCCCCGCGCTTATGAGATGCGGTTTTGGGATATGATCCGAGGAACGCGTCAGAGTCCTGGCGGAATTGCGGCCAAGGGGATCGCCGGCATCGAACTGGCCCTGGTCGATATCAAAGCCAGAGCTTTGGGGATTTCGGTAGTAGAGCTTTTTGGCGGACCGACACGGGAGGAGGTCCGCCTGTATTGGTCACATTGTGGTACCACCAGAGCCCGACACTACCAACTGCTGGGTACGCCGCCTCTCGAAACTATGGACGATATCGCGGCACTGGGTCGAGAAGTTGTCAGCAAAGGCTTCACTGCCCTCAAGACCAATATCGTGATGCCAGGAGATCCGGCCTCAGTCTATTTTACCGGTTTTGGTGGTGAGCCCGGCACTACCGACGGTGCGGTCAGTAAACGCCTACTAACCCAGATCGAAACGTTGATCGGTACCTTAAGAGATGCGGTTGGCCCAGAGGTGGATATTAATCTGGACCTCAACTTCAACTTCAAACCGGAGGCCTGTATGCGTATCGCTCAGGTGTTGGAGTCTTTTGACCTGCTCTGGTTGGAGATCGACATGTACGACCATCAGGCCATCCGCCAGATCAAGGACTCAACCTCGACCAAAATCTGTACTGGTGAAAACCTGTTTTATATGCGGGAATTTATCCCCTACTTTGAGTCTCGTGCGGCCGATATATTTATGATTGATGTGCCGTGGAACGGCTTTTCCCAATCCAAAAAGATCGGTGATCTAGCCGAAGTTTATCAGCTCAATGTGGCTCCACATAACTACTATAGTCATCTAGCCTCTTTCATCAGCGCTAGCTTATGCGCAGTTTTACCCAATGTCCGAATTTTGGAGATCGACATCGACGATGTGCCGTGGAAAAACGATCTGGTCACCACCGTTCCGGAGATCTCCGACGGATATATGAACGTGCCAACAACTCCTGGCTGGGGTACCGACCTCAATCTGGAATCGATACAGGATCATCTGTGGCAAAACCGTCGTGCCAACTGGTAATTCAGATTTAGAATTCACTATCCGCTTAACTATAACCAAATCAAATACTCAACACAAACGAATCGGAGAGTTAAAGTTATGATGACGGACACAGGTATTCCAACCGTTCTTAACCCGCTATTGTCCCCCGAACTTCGAGCCGAAGTTGAGTTTTTTCAAAAATGGGGCTATCTTGTCGTTGAGGATGCTATTACTACTGAACAGGTCGAAGTCCTAAGGCAGGCTATCGACCTGGCGTACCAAGAGGCCAAGTCACAATTTATCGGCGATTTGTTGGAGGAGGATGATCGCTTTCTCTTTTTACTGGACAATCCACCTGTTTTACAGCGTATCAAAGCTATTTTGGGTAATTGTATTCAGTTGCACAGTGCCACTTCCCGAATTACTAAGCCGGGTGAAGGCGACCAGAATTGGCATCGGGACGGCCCCTGGCCAGTCGACCCTAGCGGCACGCCCTATGGTAGCCTACCGGGGCAGATCAACTGTGGTTACTACCTGGACGAGTTGACAATGGAGAACGGTCCAATTGTGATTGTACCAGGTAGCCAACGAGCCCTTTTTCGACCCCCCGAAGGCCATCCCAAATTTCCCGACGAAAAATATATGATGGCCAAACCGGGGCAAGCGGTTTTGTTCGACGGGTGGCTCTTTCATCGAGGAGCAGCCAACCACTCCGACCAAAGGAGGCGGGTTTGCTTGATGTGCTATCAAAATGCCTGGATGAAGTCGAGAGAACCTATCCGCGGACCTCGTGCCGGCAAGTTATTGGCAGAAGGGACTGATGAACAGCGATTGCTGCTCGGCCGGATCGTAAAATGGTAACTGATCAGGGATACTTTAGGGAAAAAACCCCATGACACAACCCAATATCCTGGTTATTCTTACTGATCAACAGAGTGCAACCATGATGAGTTGCGCTGGAAACCGCTATTTTCAGACGCCGGCCATGGATAGCTTAGCCGGGCGAGGGACACGGTTCGAGCGCGCCTACTGTTCTTTCCCTATCTGTATCGCCTCTCGTTTCAGTTTCATGACAGGTCGAATGCCGAGTGCGATTGATTTGACTGTTGCTAACAAGCTACATTCGATTAGTGACAACAATATCGAGACGATTCCCCAGGAGGTTATCGATCATTCGCTTGGACATACGATGCGAACAGCAGGCTACGAAACCTTCTATGCGGGCAAACACCATTTCCCGAAGATGACAGTAGAAGATTGCGGGTTCACGGTTTTAACCAGGGATCAGCGTGACATCTGCGCTGATGTTTGTGCGGATTTCTTGCTTCGCCGAACGTCTCTGGAACAACCATTTCTCTTAGTTACATCCTTTGTTAACCCACACGACATCTGCTATCTCGCTATCCGCGACTCTATGGCAGACGATCAAGAGCGACGCCTGATAGAAAACGGTAAAACGGAAATCAGCGTGTTGAATCACGCCCTAGAAATACCACCAGATATCGACGAAGAGACATTCCTGATGGAGCGGTGCCCACCGCTACCTGTCAATCACCAGCCTCTCGAGGATGAACCAGAAGCCGTACAGGAGATTCTGGAACTGAGGCCTTTTCGGGCGATAGCTCGAGAAAAGTGGACTGAGAAAGAGTGGCGTATGCATCGCTGGGCTTACGGTCGCCTGACTGAGATGGTGGATGCGCAGATCGAGCGGGTGCTACAAGCGTTGCGTCAATCTGGTTTGGAGAACAATACGGTAGTTATCTTTACCAGTGACCACGGTGACCACGACGGTGCACGGAAGATGGAGCATAAGACTTTTCCTTATGAGGAAGTGGCTCGTGTTCCACTTATAGTTTCTCTGGCCGGTGAAACGCAAATGGGCGTTGTCGATGACGCCCATTTAGTCTCCAACGGTCTGGATCTACTACCAACACTGTGCGATTATGCGGGAGTTGCCCCTCCAGCAGGATTGCCTGGCGCCAGTTTTCGCAGTCTGGCCGCAGGTGAAACTCCCGGCGATTGGCGCCGGACACTGGTAGTAGAAAGCGCCAATAGTCGGATGATCCGTGACCATCAATTCAAGTATATTCTCTACGGTTCAGGTGCTAACCGAGAACAGCTCTTCGACCTCAAAACCGATTCCTATGAAATGCGCAACTTAGTTCACAACCCTCAGTATGCCGCCATCTCCCAGACGCTACAGAACCAACTCCGCAACTGGGCAACAGAGATCGGCGATACCCGTACGCTAGATTGGCTAGCCCCTCTTCGCCAAAGCGAGGATCGAGTCGATATCAACCAGAGGTAAGATGCCGTTGGAGGTTGGACATCGACCCTTGCAGTCGAAGCCGGAGCTTAATGAACCAGCGCAACCTGTAGATTAATTATCTCGCTTTCACCTGAGGCCGGTGTGGCAGTTACCCTCAATAGGTAAACCCCGCTGGCAATTCGGTTGCCTGTATTAGCACGCCCATTCCAACGGAATACCCCATTTCTTCCTTGCTTACCTCCAATTTTTCCCAACCGATAGTTTTGTTCGTAAATCTTTTGTCCGTTAGTGTTGTAGAGGTCGATTTGTATCCGGGCCGGTTGACTCAAGAAGTAGTCCAGACTTAGCGATTGATCATGGGCCAAGTTGACCGGATTAGGAAACAGGATAACATTCCATAGTAGTTTTTCGGACATGGCTACCGGTTGTGTTGCGGCAGAATCGCCAACACCAGCCAACTCCACCGTGGTCGCCACAGCGAGTTTGAGTGCTAATTCACCCAGTGGATCGGTAATCTTCTCCATATTATCTGCTTGGCTATGGATGTATTTGATCGATTCTCTGGAATTGAAAGCAGACTCTTCTGAGAGCAAAACAGCAGGGATACCAATCTCCCAAAACGGAGAGTGATCGCTATAGATAAAACCGGGGTTGTACTGTAAACGCAGGTCTAACGGAAGACCGTACTTTTCGGTGACACTGTGAAGTACCTGAGCTATCCACCTTGACCGCTCATCGTGTACCACGTGAATGTCGAGGCGGCCGTCCTGGTCGTGGCCGATCAGGTCAAAGTTGAGGACACCGGCAATTTGGTCAGCGGACAAATCCGAGCGCTGAGATTGAACCAGGTCGCAATAGTATCGGCTGCCATAGAGAAACAGTTCCTCGCCCGAAAAAGCGATGAACCTCACACTGTAATCTAGATCCAGATGACGGATGAGTCGGGCCGTCTCCAGCAAAATAGCCACGCCAGAGGCATTGTCAGACGAGCCGGGGGCAGGCATGGTTCGCCATTGCTGTTCCCAGCCTTCTGTCTTAGAAGCTATGCTGTCGTAATGGGCGGTGAGTAGGTAAACCTGATCTTTATGTGGCCCCCGGCCTGGTAGTGTTGCCACTACATTACGCATAGTATAGTCGCCTATTTTACCTTTTCCAATCTGTGACCGAGCGTGCTGAAAGCTATCTATTTCCACCTCAAGTCCCAGCCGCTGGAACTTTTGGGCAATCCAGTCAGCAGAGTTATCACAAGCTATATCTGGTTTAGGTTGTCCGTCGTGTTGTACGGCTTGATGAACTCGTAACGCGTAACGGCTCAGAAACCGGTGCCCGGTAGTCAACAAATCCTCATTGAGAGTCATGGTCTGAATTAAATCGCGCCACTGCTTAACTGAGACTTGCTGGAGTAGATTGTCAACTTCCGCTTGTGGAGCGAGTGCCAAGCGTTTTTCAAACCGGAGTTCCAAGCTAATATCAGCGGGTAGTTTGGCTCGAAAATGGACGGGTAGGCGCCGAAGTTCGCCGGGTTGATCAGCCCGAACCAATGCGACCTGACCTACCGCATCATCGAAGATGTTTATGACAACAACCTGATCGGACAATTTAGGCAACAGGTCAATATCTAGCAGGTAGTAGTCGGCAGTCGCTGAAGCGGATTGCTGGTCTAAAATATCGATGCTGGCCTGACCTAATTTTTGTTGGCCTAATTCTTGTTGCAGTCGTAATTGTAGTTGCGAAACAACCGACATTATAGTGTTGGTCTCATGCCGGTGCGATAGCAATATTTCAACCAAGGCAATCGTCGATGCACGATAACGCAGTTTGAAAGGCGTGTGTTGTTGTAAAGTCGCCAGTCTCTGGTCCGTTAAGTCAGCAGGTTTAGCTGAAATTTTGAGTAGGTATGTCGAGGCTAAATCGACGGGGGCAATTTGATCGTTGGCTTGAACCACTAACGCAACGATCAAGTTAGCTAAAAAGTAGGATAAATTCTGACTCGACAGGTTAAGGCGGATCAAGGGTTGGTAGTAGATTGAGACGGTGGGTCTGGCTCTTCTAGCGGCAGGACAATTACATCTTCTGGTGCAACATAACAAACAATTGGTTGGTCGCTTGCTGCTGACAGTCGTTGATCGTGACTTGGATTGTATAAAATAGCTTTGAAATTTAAGGCCGCAGTAAAAGTTGCTTCGCTTACTGTTGAAGCCGATGGTCCAACGGCAAGTTCGTATTCCTCTATTTGGCCTAAATAGGTAATGTCCTGAGTAGATGCCTGAAACAGATTGATGTCGGACGATTCTGCTCCTATCACATCACCAAATTTTATAGCCTCTGGTCGGATAGAACAATAGACATTTTCTCCGGTCTTGAAATTATGTTGTTGGCTGATTGTGGCTTGCAAATTGCCGATTGGTGTCTCAATTTGTAAGAATTCCGCTGTCTTTCCCATCACCCGTCCTTGTACAAAGTTGGTTTCACCAATAAAGTTTGCTACAAAGGTGTTAATCGGTTGACGGTAGATTTCTTGCGGTGTTCCCACCTGAATAATGACCCCGTCGCACATGACGGCAATCCGGTCGGCTAAGGAGAGGGCCTCGCTCTGGTCGTGAGTGACATAGATAGCCGTGATATCGGCGTGTCCATGAATTCGCTTGATTTCATTTCGGAGTTCCAGGCGAAGTTTAGCGTCTAAATTACTCAGTGGTTCATCCAGCAAGAGCACGTCCGGTTCAATGACGATAGCACGTGCCAATGCAATTCGCTGTTGCTGACCACCTGAAATTGCGTTAACCGGGCGATCGGCATATTCTTCCATTTTAACAATCTGTAAAACGTCAGCAACTTTTTGCGTACGGGTTTCTTTGTCAATTTTTCTTAGGTTCAACCCGTATTCGATATTTTGAGCAACCGTCATATGTGGCCAAAGTGCGTAATTCTGAAAGACCATACCGGTGTTTCGCTTATGAGGGGGGACATCGTTCATCAAATTGCCGTCGAAGAACAACTGACCACTATCAGGCTGATAAAACCCAGCGATTGTGCGTAGGCAGGTCGACTTACCACAACCAGAAGGCCCCAGCAGAAAAAACAACTCACCCGACTCGATTTCGAGGCTGACTCGATTCATGGCCAAAGTAGTATCGTTTACACCCCGGCTTAACGTTTTTTCAACTTGATCCAGTCTAACTTTAACGGACATACTGAGGTCTCGTTTTTATCCCTTCGTTCGTTTGGGTAACTCAGAATGGGTTGAGATAGGCTTATCCAAATCTATTGGTTCAATCGAATTCGGTTTTGATGGGTTGACAGATACGGTCTAATTTGAGTAGAAATGGAAATTTGCCTAGCGGATCGGGTCCCATCGAAAAATAGATCAGAAAGGCTTGGCCCTTGATGTCGTTGGCCGCCACTGGCCCCCAAACTCGACTGTCGAGACTATTGTCTCGATTGTCACCCATGGCAAATACATAGCCTTCTGGGACTTTAAATGGTTTTCCGTCTGGAAACCGTCTCATAAACTCTCTAGGTGACAATAGGTGGTCTTGAAATGTCTCGTCAAAAGAGGCTTCATCGAAATCAGAAAAGGTTGACCAACTCTCGAAATTAGGCTGATACTGCGGTGCAAGAGGATAATACCGAAAAGGTGGAAACATATCTGGACCGCCCGTATGTTTAGTGTAGTTCCCCTCAACCGATTTTCCATTTACGATTAAGGTTCTTCCTCTAACTTCTACTGTGTCACCTTCGACGGCCACGATTCGCTTAATAAAGTTTTTGGCTCGCTCGTGTGGCGGCAAAAAAACAAAGACATCGCCTCGCGATGGTTGATGAAAAGCGAAGAACTGCTTTTTGATACCTGGGACCTTAATGCCGTACATACATTTCCAGACCAAGATCCGATCCCCAACCAATAGTGTATCTTCCATGGATCCAGATGGGATTTTGTAGGCTTCGACGACAAACGGACGCACAAACCCGAATACAAAAGCAATAGCAACAATTATCATTTGGGTCATCTCAGCCCCAAAGAATCGCTTAATCAGTCGCAGCCAAGTTTCCGTTGATAATGGATCTAACTGTTTTTCGGTAGCTGACGTTTCCATAAAATTGAGCCTTCGGTCTTATAGTGGGCTAAGCGGTAATCACCAACCCTTTTCACCCTTCATTATTCGTCATCGTCGATGGACAAGATTGCCATGAAGGCCTCTTGCGGCACTTCAACATTACCAACCTGTTTCATCCGTTTCTTGCCCTCTTTTTGTTTTTCCAATAGTTTTCGCTTTCTGGTAATATCGCCACCATAGCATTTAGCTGTTACATTTTTGCGGAAGGCCCGCACTGTTTCACGTGCAATCACCTTGTTACCGATGGCCGCTTGAATTGGTACCGGAAACATTTGACGTGGAATAATTTCCCGCAGTTTTCGGCTCAATGCACGTCCACGTTCATAGGCCATGTCTCGATGTAAAATGGTTGATAGGGCATCGACCGGCTTTTCGTTGATCAGGATGTCGAGCTTAGCTAGTTTGGAGGATTTATAGTCGCCTATTTCATATTCAAGCGACGCGTAACCACGAGAAAGCGACTTAAGTTTGTCGTAAAAATCGATCAAGATTTCACACAGTGGGAGTTGATAGATCAGTTGAGCACGGGTAGCGTCTAAATGGTTCATTCGGACATATGCACCTCTTCTTTTTTGGCAAAGGTCCATAATGTTACCGATAAACTCCGAAGGGACGATGATCTCCGCTTGAATATAAGGCTCCTCTATTCGATCGATTTGATCGGCTGGTGGTATATGTGCAGGATTATCAATCTGAACTATTGAACCGTCGGTTTTATAAACCTTATACTGAACGCTGGGCGAGGTCCGAATCAGGGTCAGGTCAAACTCCCGCTCCAACCTTTCCTGGATGATTTCCATGTGTAGAAGACCCAGAAAACCACAACGGAATCCATACCCCAGTGCAATTGAACTTTCGGGCTCAAAATTGAAAGAGGCATCGTTTAACTTCAACTTCTCCAGTGCATCCCGCAACCCGGTAAAGTCGTTGGTATCTGCCGGATAAAGGCCACAGAAGACGACCGGCTTGGTGTCGCGATAACCCGGTAACGGCTCTAATGTAGGGTTATCCCAGTGGGTGATGGTATCACCGATTTTGGCGTCGTTGATCTCTTTGATACTGGCAGTCAGGTACCCGACGGATCCGGTTGAGAGTTTATCCACGCATCTCATTTCAGGCATGAAAACGCCAACTTCCTCAACCTCATAGTTACAATTAGCCGCCATTAAGCAGATCTGATCACCTTTTTTAACCTCTCCGTCGAAAATCCGAACATATAAAACGACACCGCGATAACTGTCGTAGAAAGAATCAATTACCAATGCTTTCAGTGGTGCCACCGCCTGGCCGGCTGGAGCTGGAATCTGCTCGACAATCGCTTCGAGTACATCCTGAATGCCTAGGCCTTCCTTGGCACTAACGGCTAAGGCTAAATCCGCAGGAATACCGATAATTTCCTCGATCTGTGTTTTGACCTGTTCTGGCTGTGCGTGAGGTAGATCTATCTTATTGATGACAGCTACAATTTCCAAATCTTGATCTACAGCCAGGTAGGCATTAGCTAACGTTTGAGCTTCAACCCCTTGTGCTGCATCCACGATCAGGATCGCGCCTTCACAAGCTGATAAACTGCGAGAAACTTCGTAAGAGAAATCGACATGTCCAGGGGTGTCGATTAGATTTAGCTCATAGGTATTGTTATCCTTAGCTAAATACTCCAATCGAACCACAGTAGCTTTAATGGTAATGCCTCGTTCTCGCTCTAAATCCATCTGATCCAAAACCTGCTCTTTCATTTCGCGTTGAGACAGAGTATTGGTGAACTCCAGCAGACGGTCACTAAGCGTACTTTTCCCATGGTCGATATGACCTAGAATACAATAGTTACGGATATACTGATTAGTCATACTTCTCACGGTTCAGTCAGTGGTTGCCGGCCATTTGTCAGATTCTCTTGGCACATGGGGCAGTCAGATGGTTGGTAGGTTGGAATATCAATTGTTGCCAAGGAAACTCTCGGTATGTCAGCTAGATTTGGTAGGTGTCCGACTGTGGACGTCGACTGGAAAACCTGCCCTCGACTCCGATTGAGGGCCGGAGACTGCGACGATGTAATTTCAGTGTCGTTGCTGGATCGATCTATCAAGAAAGCCGTAGCAATAACTTCAGCTTTGAATTGCTGCTGGCAAAGCGAAATTAACCTTGCAACGGAGCCGCCGGTTGTCAGGATATCGTCAATTACGACGACGCGGTCATTGGGCTGAATTTCAAATCCGGGGCGCAAAATCATGCTATCACCAGATTTCTCACCAAACATGGCACGGCAATCCAAAGATCTTGCTACTTCATGGGCTAGAATAACGCCACCAATGGCGGGCCCCATAACAATATCGATACTATCAGCATCTAGGTTCAGGTCTTTTTGTAGACGACTAGCAACCTGACTACACAGCATGTTGGCAATTTCTGGGTACTGCAAAACGACTGCTGTCTGCAAAAACTTGGCACTGTGTAGACCGGATCTCAGCCGAAAGTGGCCGGTCAAAAGACCGTTTGTCTCTTCAAAAATCTCTAAGACACGTTGTTCTGTAATCATTATTTACTATGTGCCACTTAATTTATTAGGCTCACACTCTATGTGTTCAAACCAATGAAGAGTTTGAGAAGACACCGGCCGCGGCGGATATTTCAGCTAAAATCTGGTTTGCCGCCTGTACCGGATTATCGGCTTGGGTAATCGGACGTCCGACAACCAGTTGATTAGCACCGGCGCCAATAGCTTGTTTTGGTGTCATAACCCGTTTTTGATCGTTGAGCGCATCCTTTCCGCAGAAAGAGCGTCCGCCGGGACGAATCCCTGGAGTTACAATCCAAAATTCACGCCCACAGGCTTGGCGAATTTGTTCAATCTCCAGAGGGGAGGCTACCACCCCATCCATGCCTGCTTTTTGAGATAGTTCCGCCAAGTAGACGACCTGCTCAACAATCTTTCTGCGACTATCAAAATCGCGTGCAAAAGTAGTTTGATCAACGCTGGTCAAGACTGTAACAGCGAGTAGTTTAGGTCTTGGAATTCCAAGTTTCTCTGCCTCGTGTGTGGCAGACTGTTTGGCTGCTTTCATCATCTCTAAACCGCCAGATGCATGGACGTTTGTCAAATTAGCACCGACCGCTGTAGCCGCAGCAACCGCCCCGGCGACAGTATTCGGAATGTCGTGAAACTTTAGATCTAAAAAAACCTGTTTCCCTCGATCTCGCAACGACTCAACAGCCATCGGTCCAACTGAAGTGAACAGTTCCTTGCCCACCTTAAACCAACTGATCGTCGTATCCAGTTGATCGACCATAACCAACGCTGTTGCCAAATCTGGGAAATCAAGTGGAACAATCAGGCATGAATTGGATTGCGCCGATGTCGTGTCATCGACCGGTGGCGGGAAGTTATTACCACTGTCATCTTTGTTTGTCATGGCTAAATCTGTCTGGCTAGCGGTTGACGACCACTAGTCGCCAACCGGCAAAATCTCGACTGGAACAAAGTCCGATTGTTGCTCATTCCAAGCAAAGGCTTTGATATCCCGAACTTCCCCTCCATAAACAGACAGCACAACGTAGGCGCTATCCGGAGAAACCGGCTCCCCCCACAGGGTAGCGTCGGCTTTATCCTTGTCGGAGAAATAGGAATCGTGGTCGGGATGCGAATGGTAAAAAGCCTTGATCGGACGATTTTCTTGCTCCGATTCCTTGTGAATCCGCAACAGATCTCCGGGGGCCATCAGATAGGCGGTTCGGGCATCGCGCGGATAGGCTTCCGGGTCGTCGGCGTGCCGCTGATTCTGAACATTTCGGCAGGGACGTACATACTCTTGCTGAGTCGCCTCGGTAGACTGATCAAGGACTGCATTCCCGCTTAAGATAATCCCACAACACTCTTCTGGATATTCCGCTTGAGCGTGTTCAGAAATTTTCTTTAGTGTTTGGGGTTGCAAATGTAACACAACTTATGTGAAGGACGAGGAGCGAATGTGTAGTGGTCGTCGACTGCATATGGTCGGCGCATACCACCTATCTCTTACGCTTAGTTCCCACCAGCAATAGCAGGTATGATTGAGACCTCGTCGCCGTCCTTGACATCTGTCTTTCTGCCGTTTAAAAAGCGAATATCTTCATCGTTCAGATAGACATTCACAAAGCGTCGGATCTCGCCCTGGTCATCGCAAATACGGTCTTTAATGCCAGGATAACGGCTTTCTAGATCTTCGATTAAACTGTCAATGTCGTTTCCTTCGGCCTCTACTTCGGCTTCGTTCTGGGTCATTTTTCTGAGAGGGGTTGGGATTCTAACAACAACGGCCATGGGGGTATTACTCCTTAAATTCGCTAACACAGATATATGTCCCTGACTTGATCGGGGAATGGTCGCCGACCGGAGGTCGGCGGTTGACTAAAGTTGGGTGAAGGGGTTAGGTCGTGACCGACTGTAGGTCGAACAACCTCTAACTTCTCAATTCTCAATTTCATCGCAACCGAGTTAGGCCTCTGTACCTTCAACCAATTAAATGGAGAAGTGCAAACCACACTCTTTTTTATTTTCTTCGTTATGTTGCCAGCGCCATCGGCCGGCGCGTTTTGGCTCACCGGGACGAATCGGCGTGGTACAGATCACACAACCGAGAGATTCATAGTAAGCGTCCGGCGTTTTTGAGCGTAACAATGGATTTACCGGCACCTGGTTTCGCTCGATATAGTCCCAGACCTGCTCATTACTCCAATCGGCTAGAGCGCTAACTTTCAAGATAGTTCGTTGCTGATGATCTATGAACTGGGCCTTTGGCACTTGTTGGCGGAACTCAGACTGATCCCATCGCAGCCCGGTAATCCAAACATCGAGTGTATCCAGCAGTCGTTCCTGTGGTTTGACTTTCCGAATCTTACAACAGTACTCCTGTTTGGCTTGACTATCAAAAAATAGATACTCACCGTGTTGGGTTACCATACGGTTGATAGTGTCTGGATCTGCAGAGACTCTTTCGATTTGAATCCCGTAGCGATCTTCAACCAGTTCTAAAAAATCGTAGGTTTGGGGAAATAACCGACCAGTATCAATGGTACAGACCCGAAACGGAAGTTGGTTTTCCCACGCCATCTGAACCAGTGCCATTCCTGTAATCTGGCCACTAGTAATAATAGCCGCACGATCATCAAACCGCTTGAATAGCTCAAATAGTATGGTTTGCGGATCTGCTATGCGCTCTATTTCTCGGCTCAGTTCAGGCCAGAACTCTCGTGGTCGTGAGCCGTCAGGGGTCTCCGCCGGCTTAGGTCTGGGAGATCGATCTGGCAGGTTATCCATCATCTAGTTCCGCTGTCAAGTTATGTTAATTGTAGGCTTAAGAGTAAGTCTTAACGAGGAAGCTGTCTCTTGGCAACAGTACGTACGTGTCACCGACTTGATCAGTGATCTGATCAGTCAATGCTATCCGGCTCAAAATGTTGTACCAAGCTTAAGTAGCGCTCGCCTGTATCACACAAGATCGTGACCACTGTTTTATCTGCGCCAACTTCTTCAGCTAATTTCAGTGTAGCGTGTAGATTGGCACCGGAAGAGATGCCAACCAGATATCCCTCCACTTGCGCAATATACCGCATGACCTGGTAGGCATCCTCATCGGAAACCGTCATTACCTCATCAATCAGATCGACATCCAATACTTCGGGGATCATGCCCGCTCCTATTCCATCAATTCTGGTAGGGGCCGGTTGGCCACCGGAGATGACGGGCGAAATACTCGGTTCAACAGCCACAATCTTTACTGCCGGGAAATGACGTTTTAACACTCGACCGACGCCGGTTAGTGTGCCACCTGTGCCAACTCCTGTGACAAAATAGTCCAATTTTTGACAACCGCTTTCCTGTAGTGCTTTTAGGATTTCCTGACCTGTCGTTTGCTCATGAGCCAACGGGTTAGCTGGATTTGAAAATTGGTTGGGCATGAAATGCCGAGGCTTACGACGGACAATCTCTTCAGCCTCCCAAATTGCTCCTGCCATCCCAGAGTCACTAGAGGTTAGGACAATTTCCGCTCCGAAAGCCGACAGCAGGCCATATTTTTCCTGACTGACGTTTTCCGGCATACTTAGGACCATGTGATAACCCTTGGCAATGGCAACAATCGATAATCCGATTCCCGTATTACCGGCCGTCGGCTCCACAATTGTATCGCCCGGTTTCAGATTACCCGACTGCTCAGCGGCTTCAATCATCGATAAACAGATCCGATCTTTGATGCTACCGCCGGGGTTATAAGATTCGACCTTGGCAAAAATAGTGGCACGATCAGCCGCATCGCCGCAGTTGAGACGAACCATCGGCGTGTTACCGATTAAGCCATCGACGCTCTTTATAATCTGCATTTTTGCCAATCTATCAATACCGGATCAGGGCAGGAATCGTCCGGCAATTATAGTCTATTGCAGGCAATTTATCAATTCATATTGCCGTTGCCGGTGAGGACAGCTTCAATCTACTCTGATGGCAGCCTGATATGGTAGAATAATTTCTCGATTCTTAACCCCGAAAATCGCTGGCCAATAGCATCACAACTGTTAACCGGGTTTCATCTCTATGAAGATACTTGGCATCTCTGCTTTTTACCACGATAGTGCTGCCGCATTAGTTCACGATGGTCAAATCATCGCAGCAGCACAAGAGGAACGCTTCACTCGCCGCAAACACGATCATCGGTTCCCTCGTCAAGCCATCCAATACTGCCTATCAGAAGGCAATATCACCTCCCAACAACTCGACTACGTCGTTTTTTACGAAAAACCCTTTGCTAAGTTTGAGCGATTGTTAGAGACCTACCTCGCTTTTGCACCACGAGGATTTCGCTCTTTTCTGCAAGCTATGCCCTTGTGGATCAAGGAGAAACTGTGGATACCTGACACCATTCAAAAACAACTCGGTTATAGAGGGACCGTTCTATTTTGTGATCACCACGATTCTCATGCTGCCAGTGCTTTCTTGGCTTCACCGCCCACTAGTGCGGTCATACTCACCATCGACGGTGTGGGGGAATGGACCACCGCCAGTTGGGGAGTCGGTCAAGGAAACCAGTTTGAACTAAAGCAGGAAACCAAGTTTCCACACTCTTTGGGCTTGTTGTATAGTGCCTTTACCTACTACCTTGGATTCAAAGTTAATTCCGGGGAATACAAAGTCATGGGGCTGGCTCCTTACGGAGAACCAAGATATGTCGACCTGATTTACGATCATCTGATCGACCTGAAATCCGATGGCTCTTTTCGTCTCAACATGGCCTATTTTAATTACTGCACCGGATTGACTATGACCAATGATAAGTTTCATCAGTTGTTCGGTGGGCCACCCCCGTCAGCCAGAAACCTTATTGACCCAAAAGGAGATGGACCTAGCCCGTTCAGTCCAAGAGGTGATAGAAGAGGCCATGCTACGTCTGGCTCGTCATGTTCGGCAAGTCAGTGGTGAGCGTCTCTGTTTAGCTGGTGGTGTGGCCTTAAACTGTGTCGGTAACGGCAAGATCTTGCGAGAAGGCATTTTCGATCAAGTTTGGATTCAACCGGCAGCCGGTGATGCTGGTGGCGCACTCGGGGCGGCATTGGACACCTACTACCGCCATGTAGATCGGCCAAGAATAGTGCAAGATCAACAAGATCTGCAACGGTCCTCACTCTTAGGCCCTTCATTTAGTCAGTCCGACATCGAATCTTTTCTATCTAATTATCAGTATAAAGCTACCTATCTAGAAGATGAATCTCTATTTCGGATTGTCGCCAAGTTAATTGCAGAGCAAAGTATAGTGGGTTGGTTTCAGGGGCGAATGGAGTTTGGCCCTAGGGCGTTGGGCAATCGGTCCATTCTGGGTGACCCGAGGTCAGAAAAAACGCAGTCGGTTATGAACTTGAAAATCAAGCATCGAGAGTCTTTTCGACCTTTTGCCCCCAGCGTTCTGAGAGAATCGGTTTCCGAATATTTTGAGATGGACAGTGACAGTCCGTATATGCTACTTGTCGCACCAATTCAGAAGAAAATTCGCCGAAAGGTTTCCGTTGAAGATCAAGAGCTATTTGGCATCGATCGGCTCAATGTTAGCAGATCAGAAATTCCCGCTGTAACGCATGTCGACTATTCGGCACGGATCCAGACAGTAGCAGAAGCGGATCATCCTCGTTATTATCGTCTGATCAAAACATTTCAGCAGTTGACAGGCTGTGCGGTACTGGTCAATACCAGTTTCAATGTGAGGGGTGAACCGATTGTCTGCACACCGGAAGATGCCTATCGTTGTTTTATGCGGACGGAGATGGACTACCTGATTTTGGGTAATTTTCTGCTGGATAAACGAGATCAGAAACCGCTGACCAACGACGTCGATTGGCAAACCGAATTTGAACTCGATTGATTTGAAAATGATGATTTGAAAATGACGTTCTATGCAGTGACACCGGCGGCAACCCAGAAGCAGTTGAGGCAATTCGGTTGGATGGTTGGTACCGTGCTAATTCTAGTTGGCGGATGGCAGTTGTATCGACAAATCCACCCTACAGCGAGGATTGTCTTGTGGTCAGTAGGTGGATTTTTGGTCTTAAACGGGCTCTTGACACCCAAAATACTGGCACCGGGTTACAAAATTTGGATGAGGTTAGCAACAGTATTAGGATGGATTAATACCCGGATTTTGCTGGGCCTGATTTTTTATTTGATCTTTACACCCGTCGGCTTAGTGATGCGCCTATCGGGTAGAGATCCACTAACGCAACGGATTGATCGAGCCGCGGACAGTTATTGGGTTGACAGGAGTCCGATACTGTTAGAAAATCAAGATCAGCGAGTTAACAAGATTTCGATTCTGGCCGAGTTTTGGTATTTTCTCAAAGTTCGGAAAAAATTCTGGCTGATGCCGATTTTTGTGATTCTGGTTTTGCTCGGAATCTTGCTTGTTTTCGCTCAAACCTCACCTTTAGCCCCTTTTATCTATACCCTCTTCTAGAATATTCTAAATTAACGGTTGTTATCGCACGAATCGCTTGCAATTAAGTCTATCCTGTAATATGATATAGTTTGGGAATAGACTTATCAGATTGGATCGTTCGGCTCAACTATCGTAATCATTCAGTTGAATTTCCTAAAGACACACAATTTTTATACTCGGAGGTTACCATGTCTGAACTAACACTTAGCACATCGACTGCCGTTATGTCAGGACAATCAGCAGATGCCAAATTATCGCAAGCAACCCAGCAATCCAACCAAGCGGGAAAAGAACAAGCTACGCAAGAGGTGAAAGACAAAACTGAAACTACAGGCCAAACACAGAAAGCCGATCAAGGAGGACAACAGAAAGTCAACCCAACGGCTGAAGCTAACCGAAACAATCAAGGGCAACTCCAAGGTGGAGGCATTTTGGTTAACAATCAAGCCTAATGCCAACCGCTTGCCAGGCTAAGGACCATCGTTGTTACCAAATCGCAATTTTGGCAGGAGATGGTGTCGGCGTTGAGGTCATGGCTGAAGCGGTCAAAATCTTAGACGCTATTCAGCAAACTAGCCCGCTCAGTTTTGATCTGAAACCCTATCCTTGTGGGGCTGGCTGCTATCTGAAATATGGAGATCCACTGCCTGAAACAACAGTTGAAGGGTGCCGGCAAGCAGATGCCGTTCTGCTGGGGGCTATGGGGTTGCCAGACGTCCGTTGGCCGGATGGTACCGAGATGCGACCACAGGTCGATCTTCGTTTCAAATTAGATTTATATGCTGGCGTACGCCCAATTTACCTCTACCATCCTGACCATACCCCCCTCAAAGGTCTTGGCACTGGCGAGATCGACTTCGTTATTATCCGGGAGAACGTCGAAGGTCTATTTGCCTCTATGAACGCGGGAATCCAGATTCGGGAGGAGGTTGCCATCGACTCCATGGTCATCACCCAAATGGGAACCGAACGGGTTACACGCTTCGCCTTCGAATTAGCTGACCGTCGCCATCGACAGCAGAAGGTAACCTGTGTCGACAAAGCCAATGTCTTCCGGTCAATGGCCTTCTTTCGACAAATATACGACCAGATAGCAGCCGATTATCCTAAAATTACTAGCGACTATGCCTATATCGATGCCATGGCGTTGTATCTGGTTCAGCGTCCACAAGACTACGACGTAATTGTGACAGAAAATATGTATGGCGACATTTTGTCAGACTTAGCTGCGGGCTTAGTTGGTGGTATGGGGATGGCACCTTCGGCTGATATTGGTGACAAGGCAGCAGTCTTTCAACCCTCGCACGGTACTGCCCCCGACATCGCGGGGAAAGGAATCGCTAACCCTATTGCCATGATCCTATCCGCTGGTCTAATGTTGTCCTGGTTGGCTGAACAGCAGGGCGATACCGTTTGTGCTGACCAAGCAAAACGACTGTCTGAAACTGTAACTCAGGTGATGGCCACAGACGGTATCGGTACGCCTGATTTGAACGGCCATCTAAAAACCTCAGAACTCGGCGATGCTATTGTCGCTACCTTGAGAAACGAGTGATTTTCACTTTGGTAGATTTATCCAGATTGAACTAAACAGCAAAATAGAGGAATAGTTATGGATACAATTCGTGTTGGCATCGTCGGAACGGGTGGTATTTCCAGGGCACACCAGAAGGCTTATCAAAAAGCGGGTGGGTTCGAGATTGCGGCCGTCTGCGATATCTTTGAAGATAAAGCCTTGAAAGCGGCAGAAGAGTGGGGAGTACCAAAAAAGAATGCCTTTACTGACGTCGAAGAGATGTTAGAGGCGACTGATGTGGATATGGTTAGTGTTTGCACCTATAACCAGGCGCATAAAGATCCAACTGTTACTGCCCTGCAAGCGGGAAAACATGTTTTTTGTGAAAAGCCGATGGCCGCCACGCTAGAAGATGCCACCGAAATGGTACGTGTTGCCAGGTCGTCCGGTCGGATTCTACAGATTGGTATCCATAGCACCTTCGGGAGTGACACGCAGTTTGCTCGCCAACTGGTAGACCACGGTGTTTTGGGTGATATCTATTATGCAGAGACAACAGCAACCCGTCGGCGCGGGATCCCAGGCGGTACGTTCATCTACCAGAAAACGGCCGGAGCGGGTGCCGTCGTCGATATCGGGATCTATAATATGCATAATGCCCTCTATGTTATGGGCTACCCCAAACCCGTTCGCGTCTCCGCCACCACGGCTGACTATATTGCTCATCGAGACTCACGATGGGACGAGATGGATGTAGAGGAGTTTGGTGCTGCCTGGATTCGTTTTGAAAATGGCGGGGTTCTGTTGTTCAAAGTCTCATGGGCCATTCACCAAAACTCGCTAGGTGGCACCTATTTCCTGGGTAAAGATGCCGGTTTATCGCTGGGTGGCCCCGTTGTCTACGCTGATAGCCTGACCGATCAACTTCAAGAATTAGCGAAAACCAACGATTACGGTATAAAAACCGAGGAAGCAGGTAAAGGCTGGTTCGGTCAAGAGATGCTTGATATTACATTCACCGGATTACCCGGTGTTGACGTCTGGGAAGCGCAAATGAAAGCCTTTGGTAACGCTGTCCGCACGGGATCACCATCCCCAATTCCGCCAGAGGGGGTTCTGTTGACCAACGTCATTATGGATGGTATCTTCAGATCGCAAACTTGTGGGGAAGAGGTAGCAGTCGAAGTTCCCGTTTTCTAGACATTACCTCCAGACTTAGTGCAGATCCTTTTCTTTTCGATCACAGTTCCATTCCCGGCCATAGACGGGGGACGAATTCGTGTTCTCAATCTACTGAAACAAATTGCTAAAACCGAGCAGGTTACCTTTCTGGCTCTGGAAACAACCGGGACAGACCAGGCCGGCATCGATTATTTAACCAAGTTAGGGATTGAGTGCCATCTGGTTCCTAACTCGCCGGATCTACCACCAATTACGGTCCAAACAGTACTTCGTGCGATCTGGCAACGGCAACCGATTACGGTTGCCCGCTACGACCTACCGGCTTTAGCCCGCCAATTTCACCACCTGTTAGCAAATGCCGACAGTAGGTCGGCCCACTACGACCTGATCCACTATGAGATGTTTCACGCTGCCCAGTTTGCCGTCAAAACAGATATCCCCACTGTATTATCGACCCAGAATGTGGATTCCTACATTTGGCGACGGTTAGGTCAGGAAACAAGAAACCCACTTAAAAAGGCGATTTACTGGTCACAGACGCTAGCATTTGCCCACTACGAGAGAGTTCGGGGTGCCGATTTCACTGCTGTGACTTGCGTCTCAGAAACCGATCAGGTGCTGTTGAAAAAAGCTCGTTCTGATTTGCCTGTCCATGTAATTCCAAACGGGGTGGATTTAGACCTCTACCAACCTGACCTTGGTCAGGAACGACCAGAAACGTTGATCTATACCGGTAGTATGGATTGGTATCCGAACGAAGATGCGGTGATTTTTTTTCTGCAATCAATTCTACCCAACATCTGGCGAACTTATCCACAAGTGCGGTTGTCGGTGGTTGGACAGCGGCCAACCGAAAAGTTGAGGCGTGTGGTTGAAGAGACCACAACATCTAACACCCAAGGAGAAGTGGTTGTTACCGGACGTGTTGAGGATGTAAAACCCTACATCGCTCAGGCTGGTGTCTACGTGGTTCCGTTACGCATCGGTGGTGGTACTCGCCTAAAGATCTTAGAGGCATTAGCTATGCAAAAGGCCATTGTTTCTACCACCGTTGGAGCAGAAGGACTGAATCTGGTTGACCAGCAGGAAATCGTTTTGGCAGACCGACCTGATCAATTTGCCGACTCCGTGATCGGGTTGCTGGCGGATTCAGAACGAAGACGAAATTTGGGGTTAAAAGGCCGGGAACGGGTGGAACAAGATTACGGTTGGTCTGCTATCGGTAATAAGTTGAGACAGGTCTATCAAAATTTATTACAACCAAAGACTCGACAAGTAGACGATTAAAATAAGCCTTGCTAAATTCGCCAATATCCCATAAGATGTTAGACTAATAGTAATAGATTTTAATGGAAGAGGCCAGTTGGCCGATTGACATATTAGTGAATGGGTGGGTAAATAGGGAGATGTAAATCAAGATGTCACGATCAGACGGAATTTGGCAAGAGGTCGGGAAGTATAACGACCGGAAAAAGATCGAACAAGATATTACAGCCTTGTTGAAGCAGATGGAACTATTTGAAGATTTAAGCGATCGCGATTTGCGACAGATTGCGCAAATCGCCTACCGTCGTTTTTATGCAGCCGGCGAAGCGATTGTTATCGAAGGGCAAGATGCGGCTGGAATGTATATTATTATGGATGGCGAGGTAGAGGTAACAAAAGAGCTAGCAGACGGTTCCGTCGTCCGTTTGGCCACGCTAGACAGTGGCAACTTTTTTGGCGATGTTGGGTTGATCGACAATTCGCCTCGCACAGCGACTGTGCAAGCAGTTCGTGACTCTGAGATGATCGGTTTTTTTCGACCTGAGCTATTGGACCTAATGGATTCTCAGGCCCGTTTAGCCTCCAACCTAATTTTTACTTTAGCTAAAATTGTTGCTTCTCGATTGCGGTTCACTAACCGAAAACTGCAGGAGGCACAAAGCGAGATCGACCAGTTGAAAACTACCCTTGAGACATTACAGGTATCGGAAGCAGATCAAACAAAAATAAAGACTGAGATTGTTTAAGGGGATCAATATGGAAAGCCAATCAACAACACAAACGGAGGTTCAACCCACTGATTCGATCGAAGTACTGACTGAAACGCTGCTTCCACTTTCAACAACCTTAGCAAACATTTCCAGTAGTAACCGAGCATTAAGCCGTGAGTCCCGAAAACAGACACAAGGTATTCAAGAGCAAAACATTTCTCTCCGATTGATTAGTATGACCATGATGATCGTTTTCATCGCTATTCTGGCCTCCTTGATCTACTTGATACGGGATACCCTAACCATCATCATGATCTCCTTCTTGATCGCCTATATTCTAGCACCCTTAGTCGATTATTTTGAAGGGCTCGGTATTCCCAGGTCCCTTGCCGTTACAGGGGTCACGCTGGGCATTCTAGCTGAAGTTGTCATCGGTTTGATTTTTGTTGTCACCACGGTAGCAAATCAGTTGGATCAGCTCCAAGCGAGTCAAGACCAAGCCATGGTTGGGCAAGTAGAGCAGATACTGAATTCCTTACCCCCTGTTTGGCAAACCAGGTTGATTGAGCTATTGCGGGTTGAAGTTGATGCTAGCGGATCAAGTTTGGATACACAACAGGTCATCGAGGCTTCTATGAAGCGATTGGAAGAGCTAATCATCGGCCAGTCAAATCAGATTATTGGGGCTACTAGAGGTCTATTTTCCGCCTTTATCAACGGTATCATTATTTTATTCACCTCATTTTTCTTTTTGAGTGGTGGGCGAAAGATGAAAAAGGCTTTTATGCGATCTATTCCTAACCGCATCTTTGAACCGATTTTGGTCTTATTGGATGGCATTGACCAACAACTTGGCGATTACCTCCGAAGCCGTGTTATCCAAACCGGGATTATTGCGGCGGTTTGTATGGTTGGATACGTCATACTAGGGTTGCCCCTTGCCATCATACTGGGTGTCATTGCTGGACTGGCTAATCTGATTCCTTATATTGGTCCTTTCCTTGGGGCTATTCCTGCCATTATCATGGTTCTGGTTGGCTCCAGATTTGGCCTGGGTACTAGCTTAGGAGGTATTGCCATCATCACCGTTGGTGTCCAAATTATCGATACGGCTCTGATTACTCCACTTTTGATTGGCAAGAGCGTTGAGCTTGACCCGATTACAACAGTGGTCGTAGTTCTGGTCGGTGAGCAACTTTTGGGACTGATCGGCATGTTAATGGCCGTTCCATTGACCGCCATGTTAAAGCTGATCTGTCAGGAATTAGTCACCCAATTTAGAGGTTACTCCAGATCCTTTACTTATGGCAGCTCATAAGTGAGAGTTGCTTCACTGACAAGATTGAAAATTTACTCTTCACTATTTAAATTAGCAACTGTTGTTCTCCTTTTATCGCCAATTTACACAACGGTTTTCGCCAGCGAAGAACTGCCTGACAACCCAAACAAAATAGTCGACAGTTCAACTGAACTCCGGCCGGAAACCGGCCAACAAAGATTGGATGAGAACCCCAGCGAGACAACTAAAAAACAAATCAACCCACCCTTTTGGTTCAGTTTAATAATTATTGGACTTTTAGGTCTAGCTTTACGCAACTCAGGGATGTTGTTCTTTCTTAAAAAGCGTCGTAATTCACCATAATCCGGACGGGATTTGCTGAAGCTCTAAATGCTCAGACTTCGAAATATCACCAAATCTTTCGGCCAACAGGTTGCCGTCGATCAGATAACCTTCCGATCAGGCCAAAACCATCCCCTACTCGGTGAAAACAGCGCCGGTAAATTGACGTTGATGGATCTGATCTATGCACTCTCTCAACCCGGTGCAGGTAAAATTGTCATGATGGCTGCGTCATCAGGCTCAACTCACCCAACGAGGCAGTAGCGCTGGATATTGACACGGTATACCAGCACTTCATGTTATTTTCAACATTGACTGTTGCCAAAAACATTTTCCTCAGTCAATCTGAGGAACTACTTCTAGTTCTTGGCCAACTTAAAGCCGAAGGTCGCCTGATTATCTTTATTAGCCACAAACTGAAAGAGGTGCTGGACCTCAGCGACGGGATTTTCGTTATCTTCGATGGACGTCTGACCGAGGCCATCCAATTTCGTAAAAACCTACCTCAACTCGGCCTATTGATGGCCGGTTCGCTATCAATGATTAATAATCAATGTTCATCGTAGACTGCTAGACATGATGAACTGGCGATTGAAACTGATTAGCGTCTCCGTCATACTGGCAGTAGTTTTTGTTCTTCACATCCGCTTGGTGCGCTTCTCCACCACTGTTAGCCGTGGCGCGCTTGACGCCGTTATCTGTATCGGTAAGGTCATCCGCCTGAATACGACGGAAGATATCGACCAGATTGTTAGCCTACAGATCACCTCTGGCCGATTCCGGGGTCAGACAATCGACTTCAACAACAAAAAGATCGGCCGTATCTTCAGTGACCGTGACTTTTTCATCGGCAACCGCGTTTTTTTAGAAATACCGCTTCGTAGCAAAGATCAGCAGACGGTCACTTCGGTTCAATTACTGGAACGGTTTCGTACGCCCTTTCTGCTTTACCTGGCAGGTATCTTTAGCTGCCTGATGGTATTGGTCGGTGGCGTGAAAGGAATTCGCGCCTTGCTGGCACTTTGCGTCTCTGCCATGGTCGTCTTCTTCATCCTGCTACCGTTACTGGTTAAAGGCTACAACCCTATTACAGTAGCACTGGCTATTTCTGCGCTGCTAACTGTGTTGACCTTCGTCTTTATCACCGGGCTGAGCCGAAAAGTGGTCTCCGGTGTCATCGGCACATTAGGCGGGTTGGCAGCAGTTGGTATCCTATCGGTGATCTGTCAAAGGGTGATGTACTTCACTGGTTTAGCCGAAGAGTTTGGTTACTTGGAACTCGGTATTGCCCTCTGGCGAACACCAGCCTCACACGGTTGGAATTTCCATGGTATCTTGGTGGCAGGTATGATTTTAGGTGCAGTTGGTGCTATGATGGATGTCGCCATGTCGATTTCATCTGCCGTCTACGAAGTCAAGACGGTCAACCCAAGGGTAACAGTGCACCAAGCGATTAGCGCCGGTATGAACGTCGGGAGAGACGTAATGGGCACCATGGCTGATACCCTGATCTTTGCTTATCTGGGCGCTGATATTATTACCCTTCTCCTGCCCCGGATCGAGTTCCCAGAGGTCGGCGTTTCCTATCCCTTTCTGCGGTTGATCAACGACGAGGCGACCGCTGTTTCTCTGATTCAAGCCATTGTCGGTACCATAGGCCTGGTACTAACAGTGCCGATTACGGCAGTGGTGGCAGGATTGTCTACCCGCTGGGCAATGCCTGCCGATGACGATGACCGAGCTGGCCCAGCGGGAGCCGTCGGCATCGTTCAGGAACCGGCCGAGATCGGCACAGGTCATAACATACCTTACCTGGTCCCCATCGCCCTGATGGTGGTCATCGGTCTGACGTTTTTGTTGCAACACCGGATCCAGCGAGAAGCGGCCGCCATCTCCACTTTCACCGGAAGTGAGGGTGAAATTCTATCCACATCTGAATATGTGAAGGGTCGTATCCTGCGGCGGTTAGAGCAGAATACATCCAGTAACGCCAGGCAAAACGACATCCTAGAAATCAAGGTTATGTCCGGCATGTATAAAGGGCAACAGATGGTGGTACGGAACATCATTACCCCCAACATGCCGTTGCTGAGCATCCCCGCGGAACCGGGCGACATTGTACTCTGCCGGTTGGGTGGCACCCCGGACCAGGTGGGACTGGTCAAGCAGGTACAGGAATACGGTCGGGACCGGTTTCTGATCTGGATGTTGGGATTGATGTTGATCTGCGTCATCTTGGTGGGTCGTGACGAAGGGGTCAGAACCGTTTGTGCCCTGGTCGGCGCCGGCATTGTGGTCTACTTCTTTATGTTGCCCCTGATCGCAGACGGTAAACCGCCTGTCTTGATCGTCACTTTGAGCAGCGGTATGATCGCTTTTTGTTCGCTGGTCTTTGTGATTGGCCCCAGCCGAAAGACCTTTTCCGCTGTTCTCGGAACTATGGGCGGAGTGATGACATCGGCGGTGATAGTCATTGCCGCCCAGCAATTTCTCCACTTTAGCGGCATGGAAGATGCAATAGCCGTCGACATCGTAGAGGCCCTGCGGACACCGCCCTTCAATTTTCAACAACTGTTGCTTGCTGGAATGCTGATCGGTCTTCTAGGCGTAGCAGTTGACGGCGCCATTGAAGTCTCTTCTTCGATGGAAGAAATTCGTCGAGCTAACCCCAGTATGTCCAACTGGAGGCTGATTACCTCCGGTATGAATGTGGGTACCGACATCCTAGGCACTATGGTCAACACGCTGGTCTTCGCCTGCCTCGGTGTTCGCTTGCTGTTGTTGATGGCCGTAGCCTCTCCCGACCTCCAACTCTTCCAATATCCACCGGTTGAATTGCTTAGCGTCGGCATGATGTCAGCCGAGATTCTGCGTATCTTGGCTGGCACCCTCGGCTTGGTGTTGACCATTCCGATTACGGCCCTGATCTCCGGATTCTGGAATTGGCGTGCGGTTGGTCGAACGAAAGGTCGTGTAGGAAAAAGGGCATAAGGCAGAAGGAGAAAGAATTTGTGGTCTTGGCACACAGTCACTAACTTCAAATTTTAAAGGCAGACCTGCGCGATATTTAACCCGTGAGTTCACTTATATGAACTGCTGTCTTAACTCTTCTGACAAATAAGCGAAGCATACTATATACAAAGGAAAAGGAAACGCTCTAGCTTAAATATCTGAATCAGAAAAGCAGTTAATCAAGGATAGAGATCGGGGCTCTATTTCTACTAGTTTTTTATTGGCATGGTTGCAGCCTCTATTTTACGGCTAACATTTGGCCTTGACAAGCAGTTGCCTTTTTGTAATAATGAAGTCTATTTCCGGAACGGAATTAGCACTGAACCGACACAGTTTTCTGCATAAATTGAAGGTGAAAACATGATCCTCTCGCTCCAGAAACCGGTAATATCAAACCGAGATACGAGATTAAGAATGACCTTTCACATCCTTGCCAGCAAGTGTATTCTGCCTTCCGCCCGGGCTGATTACATTCACTTATGCTATACGGTACTACTATTGGCACTAGTCGCTTCACCATTTTGCCAGGTGCTCGCAGATGACGTTGATTTCGGTCGAGATATTCAACCGATTTTATCAGATAAGTGCTATGCTTGCCATGGACCAGACGAAAAGCAACGGAAAGCCAACCTGCGATTAGATCTAAAAACCTCCACCTTGGCCGAACGTGACGATTATTTTATTATTTCGCCGGGACAACCGTCCGAAAGCCGACTTTACCAACGGGTCACGGCTGAACATACAAAAGACTTGATGCCACCGCTCGATTCGGAGATTTCTCTCTCTCAAGCAGAAGTAGATCTGCTTAAACGGTGGATTGAAGAAGGGGCTAAGTGGAAAGGGCATTGGTCATTCACAGCTCCGCAGCGACCCGAAGTTTCTCCCGACCGGCGAGGACATCCAATTGACTATTTTATTCAAAAACGCCTAAAACTCGCAGAATTGGCCAATTCGCCCCAAGCTAATAAGAGATCATTGATTCGGCGAGTGACGTTTGACCTGACGGGATTGCCTCCCACGAGCCAAGAGATCAACCAATTTCTATCGGATGATAGTCCAACTGCTTACGAACATCTAGTGGATCGATTATTAGCCAAACCACAATACGGAGAACATATGGCCAGATTTTGGTTAGATGTTGCCCGCTATGGCGACACACACGGTTTACACTTAGACAATTTTCGCCAAATGTGGCCTTATCGTGATTGGGTAATTCAGGCCTTCAACCAAAATATGCCGTTCGACCAGTTTACTATCGAGCAGTTGGCTGGTGACCTATTACCAGAACCGACACTGGGTCAAAAAATTGCTACTGGTTTTAATCGCTGTAATGTCACTACTAGTGAAGGTGGTTCTATTGCTGAGGAATATTATGTTCGCTATGCGATTGATCGAGCCAGTACCACCGCAACGGTCTGGATGGGGCTAACGATGGGATGCGCCGTTTGCCATAATCACAAATTTGACCCAATTACACAAAAAGAATTCTATGAATTCTATGCTTACTTTAACAACATTACTGAGCAAGCAATGGATGGAAATGCCCAAGCCGTTCCACCTGTGGTCAAAGTGCCAACATCCGACCAAATAGAGGAACTAGAACAGATCAGCCAAAAAATCGAAGATTTGAAGGTAGAGCAACAACAACCGATTCCAGAAGTGGATGCCGAGCAACGAAAATGGGAAAGTCAATTGCCACGCTGGACCATTCTACAACCGACAACTTACACTTCAGCCGGTGGCGCTAAGCTAGAAGTACAGGTTGATAATTCGATTTTAGCCAGCGGTAAAAATCCTGACCGCGAGGTCTATCAGATCGAAGCCAAACTAAAAGCAGGATATTACACTGCCATTCGCCTGGAAGGGTTGACAGATCAGTCTCTACCCCACATAGGGGCTGGTAGAAGCAAGAATAGTAATGTGGTACTGAGTGAGTTTGAAGCCAAATTTGCCACCTCAAACCGGCCTAACCAGTGGCAGAAAATTGAGTTTAGTCGAGCTTGGGCTGACCATGAACAACCAAACGGTGACTTCAAGGTTGCAAATGCTATTGATGGTAAAGCCGAAACAGGTTGGGCTACTGACGGAGCCAATAAGCGTGAAAACCGACAGGCAATCTTCTTAGCCAAAGAGGCGTTTGGTGATAATACCGACATTCAACTCCGTGTTTGGCTCAAACATGAGTCCCCTCACATCCAACACAACTTTGGTCGGGTTCGTTTGGCGACTACGGTATCAGATAAGTATGCACAGATGAAGCCTAGACCCACTGTAGAAAACTGGTATTCCGTTGGCCCATTTCCAACTGAGAATTTTGCCCAGGTACACGAGCCGGAGGAGTCGGCTGTTAACTTGGTCCAAACCTATGAAGTTGGGAACAAAACCTTAGCTTGGAAAGAAGAAAAAAAATACGACGATGGTAAAATCCATTCGACACAGATTCCAGACAAGCATTCACTCTTTCTCTATCGCCAAATTAACTCGTCTGCTGCTCAACGAATCACGCTGTCATTGGGGAGTGATGATGCGATTAAAGGGTGGGTCAATGGTACCGAGGTATTGGCTAACGACGTTAGCCGCGGTGTAGCGATTGGGCAAGATCAGGTAGTAGTCAACCTCAATCAGGGGAAAAACGAAATTTTGCTGAAGATCATCAACTATGGCGGGGCATCCGGCTTTTATTTTGCCTTGCCAGATAAGGTAGAGCTGATACCAGCACATTTAGTCGATTTAGCTGTTGTTGCCGAATCGGAACGAAGTGAAGAACAGGAAAAAGAGTTT
>Ga0208128_1000050_pt1 | contig 40533 bp, 36 predicted proteins | sample ETNtaG_35_FD_185758 | JGI IMG/M metagenome (GOLD analysis project Ga0208128, IMG submission 185758) | Marine microbial and viral communities from oxygen minimum zone, Eastern Pacific Ocean - ETNP201306PF51B (SPAdes) (version 2) | ecosystem: Environmental > Aquatic > Marine > Oceanic ... | reverse complement strand
ACCATAGTTGTTCTAATTTAGTCAGATCCTTAACAGTTAGGGGTAAAGATCGGATTTGATTATGGTCCAAATGAAGTCGTTTTAAATTTGATAATTGGGCAGCTACTTCAGGGAATTCCTGCAATCGGTTGTGATATAAATTGAGAGATTGTAGTTTGGGCAGTTGACTGATCTGATTTGGTAGACTAGTCAGCTTATTATTCTTCAGACTTAAGAAGATCAGATTGGTCAGTATTCCTATCTGATTAGGTATAGATTTGATGTAGTTAGACGATAAATCCAAAGTTTCCAGATTGTTCAGTTGGCCAATCTCAGAGGGAATAACCTTGATCTGATTGTGTGCCAAACCGAGTATAGTTAGATTGTTCAGTTGACCAATTTCAAGAGGAATCACCTCGATCTGGTTGTGTTCCAAATGTAGTATAGTCAGACTAGTCAGTTGCCCAACTTCAGGGGGAATCACCTTGATCTGATTGTCTGCCAAACCGAGTGTCGTCAGATTAATCAGTTGCCCAATCTCGGGGGGAATAACTTCAATCTGGTTGTATGCCAAATCGAGTTGAGTCAGATTGGTCAGTTGAACCATTTCAAGGGGAATTACCTCGATCTGGTTGTGTTCCAAATGTAGTATAGTCAGACTAGTCAGTTGCCCAACTTCAGGGGGAATTACCCCGATCCGGTTTCCCCAAAGATAGAGTTCCGTCAAGTGAGTCAGTTGCCCAATTTCAGGGGCGATTACCTCGATCTGATTCCCTCCCAGACGGAGATCGACTAGATTAGTTAGTTGACACAGTTCGGGGGGAATTTGCTGAATCTGGTTACTTCCCAAATCAAGTCTAGTCAGATTGTTCAGTTGACCAATCTCAGGGGGAATTACCTCGATCCGGTTTCTTCCCAAACCGAGTCTAGTCAGACTAGTCAGTTGAGACAGTTCAGGGGGAATCTCCCCGATCTGGTTTTCTCCTAAATCGAGTTGAGTCAGACTAGTCAGTTGACCAATCTCAACAGGAATAACCTCGATCTGGTTTCTTCCCAAACCGAGTCTAGTCAGACTAGTCAGTTGAGACAGTTCAGGGGGAATCACCTCGATCTGGTTTTCTGCCAAATCGAGTATAGTCAGATTGGTCAATTGAAAAAGTTCAGAGGGAATTTCAGTCAATCCTTGATTCTTTAAATCCAGAACCTGAACCTTGTCCTGTTCGTTTAATGCCTGTGACAAATCGGTATAGATTTTCATCCGGCAGGAATGGAGGGAGCTTCTGATAATCGTTTGATTGGGTGGCCTGTAGACAAGCCAAAATAAAGGGGCAGCCAAAAGCTAATGAGTGTACCTAAGGAGAAGATGGCCAACCCTTTATCTCAGCGATTACAAAAGGAGAGTTGATGAAACGTTAAATTATGAATAGCATAAAATGTGCCACTGTTACGAACACTAGTCGAACTCCTGGTGTCGGTTATGTTTACTAGGGAGAAGATAGACAGTATATCTGTTTTGCCTACAATATTAGGCAAAGATTTGAGTAAAGAATGTACAAATCAACCTGCCCCAAAAAGGTAAGCGTACGAAATAGTGTGGAATTGTCATCCTTTTCATCGCGTAGCCAATCTACAGCAGACTAAGCCATGAAAACCATACTACTCAGCCTGCAGGTTGCCGATGAGATTACTTCCATCAACCAGTTGGAACCGTCTGTTGGCCATCTAGTTCAATAAATCAAGGGCCGACTCTTAGGCAACATGCTAACTCAACTCCGTGTTTCTTATCGTTGGTTGACGAACTCCTGCATGGCCGCCTGTGTCTGCTGTCAGATCTCTACCAGTGGCGGATAGAGCTCTTTTACTTGGCCCGGTGCCTGGCTCTGGGCTTGATCTTCCATCCTGACTGCCATGGCTGACATCCGTTGGGCTCCACTATTGGCCGCTGTCCCCTTCATACGGTGACTCCTCCTGCTGACCTGTGACCAATCCTCGATCTGGATGGCCTGGGCCAGTTCTTCCATATCCCGGCCAATAGTGGTGACGGTCAGGGCGCTGATCTCCTGCACTAACTCCACCGCCCCCAACTCCATCAGCTGATCCGGCTGGAACAGAGCTACTGCCTCCTCTGTGGTCCAATCACTGTCCTTGGCTGAAGGATTCAAACCGTCACCGCTGCTGCTTCCGGTCGATACCCGGGTCTGCAGTCGATGACTTCAAAGCGCAGGCGTTCCTACTCAAGCGGCACCACCTTCAGCCGCATGCTGCCTTCTGACGAGAACTTGATGGCGTTACTGATCAGGTTGATCAAGACCTGACTAATCTTCTGCTGATCTCCCTGTCGAATTGGTGACAGATCCGGTGCCCACTCCAGTTGCAGAAACAGGTCCTGATCCTCAACCAGCGGACGCAGCAGGCTCAGGACCTGCTGACAGGTTTGGAGGAGACGAAAGGGGGCTGCCTGGTAGGCCGTGGCCACATTCCCTAGCCGGTCAATGTATTGGCCTCGATTACGTCGTTGGTAAGAAGACGGGGCCTGGTTACAGGTGTGGCGCAGGTTGATCGACTGGGAAGAAACCTTGATCGACGGTATCTTGGCAGCGGCAAAAAAAGGGAGTCTGCCGTCGGAAAAACCAAACGTGGCAAAGGTAACAAACTGATGGTGGTGACCAACGGTCAGGGGATTCCTATCGGAGGCTACCTCTGTTCGGCCTGACCTGCGGAAGTGACCTTGGTCAAGGCCAGATTGGCTTGATTCGAGCTAAAGGCGTCGAGACAGTCTTTGATTGCGGATAAAGCCTCTGACAGTCAGTTTTTAGGTGAACAACTTGCTGATCAACAAATTGAGCTGGTTGCAGCGCCTCGAAAAAATAGAAAGAAGACTCAAACACCAGATGGTTGCCCGCGACGAGGCTAGCGAAAAGGATGGAAAATAGAGCCTACCATCGGTTGGCTAACCAGCTTTGGCCGCATGACCACCCGATGGGATCGACAGCTGACCATCTATCGCGCCTGTTTTCATGTCGCCTGTCTCATCGTAACGATGAGGCACTTATGAAATGACTTCTAGTCAATTTAGAGTCTTTGGTTACCTCACACATGTTTTTCCCATCCCTATTTATGATGAAGATTCCACTACCTTTACCCTTTGCTCCCTTACCGATAAACCACGAAACAAAAGCAATATGTTTGACATCTGGTGACCATGTTGGCTGCTGATCATCACTGGGATGATCAGCTAATTGACGTATACTATACCCTTCTTTATCCACCATAAATATATCATTGATCCCATCTATTTTTATGCCTTTTACCTCCTTTTACACCCGAACTTCTTTAAAAAACTATCTGTTGTCTATCAAGTGACCAAGACGGATTTGTACCTATATAGGACTTACACAGTTGAGCACAAAATGAGGTGGAGTGACCCAGTCGAAATAAGGTTAAAGCAGATCCAAGCCATGATCAGACTCAAAAAGGACGCACTTGACGACACCGGCTGGAGTCTGTTATAGTGTGTTGACAATCAGTGAAACCCTTGCTGTATCAGGGGAAACGGTTCAAAAAGTGGAAGAATTATAGTGGGTGAACGGGTCAATGCTTTAACCCTATATATTATACCCAGGAGGACAAAAGTGAAAACGGTTTGGTTATTTTCAGATACCGGTATCTTAGATCAGCAGGCTCGACCTGTACCGGGGGTGCCGTTTCAGGATCCGGTAACCGTTGGTGCACCGCATCAAGATCAATTGGCAGTAATCGTCGATAGACATCAGATCTGGGTACATCAGGATGGTCGATGGGAACAGGTGATTTCGACGGAGATGCAGCTGCACTGCCTCTGCTGGACCGCAGAAGGACGGTTACTGGTTGGAACCGCAGAGGCTCGGGTGGCTGAAGTCGAAAACGGACAACTCAACTTTCTAACCAGTTTTGATAACATACCGGAACGCCAACTATGGAAAACTCCCTGGGGAGGACCTCCTGACCTTCGTTCCTTTGCCATAGCCAGGGACGGCACCGTCTATGCCAATATCCATGTGGGTTGGATTGCCAGGTCGAAGGATAGTGGGCAAACCTGGCAAAATCTAAAGCAGGGATTAGAAATGGATGTTCATCAGGTGGCCGCCCATCCACATGAGGTGACAACTGTTTTTGCCGCTACCGCCAGCGGCTTTTACTTCAGCCAGGATCAAGGCCAAACCTTCACCCGTTTGGGTCAGGAGATGCCCTATCACTATCAGAGAGGCTGCGCCGTTTTTCCGGAAGGTGAGGTCTACCTGACTTCGACCTCCCGTGGCCCTCACGGTTCTGCAGAGGCTCGGTTATACCGAAGTCAGGATTCAGGTCAGAATTGGACTCAAGTGGAGGGCTTACCTGACCCGATCGACCACAATATCGATACCTTTCAGATTATCATTATTAATGAGACCACCGCACTAGTTGTCATCGAAGACAACCAACTGTATCAGACCACTGATCTGGGATACCACTGGCAAAAGATAGATCAGCAGTTTCCCCGCCTTTACGGTGGACAGATGGTCAATGGAGGTTAGAGCGATATTCAACGGGCAGAACAAAATGAGATCGCTGATTCGTTTGCTGTTACTACACGTGCCTCAATTCGTGAGAGCGCGCCTTTCTCAAGGTGGGAATTTGTAGCTCTGCCTTGTAGTCGGGTAAATCTACAAATCCAGAAAACGTAGCTGTATCCTGAACACAGAGCATTAAAATCTGGTCAGATATTCTGCTATAAAGCCTAGTCGACTCAATTGACAAGTGCAATCTTTCAATTGGGAAAAGGTATAATTAAATATCTACCTAAAGGAGTTGGATGTGGATGAAAATTACCAAACTTGAGACATTCCTGATTGCACCCCGTTGGTTGTTTTTGCGGGTGCACACTGACGAAGGAATCGTTGGTCTAGGAGAGCCGTACCTTGAAGGGCGTGCCACCACCTCTGCTGAAGCAGTCAAAGAACTTGAAGATTATCTCATCGGTCAGGACCCTAGGCGAATCATTCATCATTGGGAGGCGATGTATAGACAACCCTGCTATCACGGTGGTGCTATTATGATGAGTGCGATTAGCGGTATTGAGATAGCACTTTGGGATATTCTAGGCAAAAGTGTTGGTTTGCCAGTGTGGCAACTGCTGGGTGGCCGAGTACGAGATCGCATTCGACTGTACAAGGGAGGTGGTTCGGTCGAACAGATTAAAGAGGATGTTGCCCGCGGGTTCAAAGGTTTCAAGATCGGTTTTTCCGGCCAACCGAGGATCCATGCCACAAAAGAGTTCATTGATAAGGCTGTAGCCCACTTTGGAGAAATCCGAGATGCGGTGGGGCCCTCCATCGACATTGCCGTCGATTTACACGGCGCATTTCTACCCGCAGCGGCTGTTCCGATCATCAAGGCGCTGGAGCCGTTGCATCCTGCATGGATTGAGGATCCATGTCAGTGTGAGAACTATGATGAGATGGCGCGGATCGCCCAGGGTACAAGTATTCCAATTGCAGCAGGTGAGCGCGTTTTTACACGTTGGGCGTTTCGGGAACTTCTGGAACGCGGTGCAGCCAAGATTTTAAACCCCGATCCTTCGCATGTGGGTGGTATTTTTGAAACGCGTTTTATCGCCGCCATGGCAGAGATGCACTACGCAGGTGTTGCACCGCACTGTCCACTTGGGCCCATTGCCCTAGCAGCTTGCTTGCAACTTGATGCGATAATGCCAAATTTTGTGTCTCAGGAACACGTAACGCTCGGCCAAGGATACCTCAAAGAACCTTTTGTTCCAGTCGACGGCTACCTGCCGATCCCTGACCGACCGGGATTGGGTATCGAACTGGATGATGATGCCATAACGGACAAAATAGGTGCTATTTTCCGGCCCCAGGCACCTCTGCATCCAGAGGACGGCACAGTTGTCGATTGGTAAAAATTCTCGCCAATAAAACCTGAAATTAAGCTCTAGCTAGGGCTAACAAAGTCTGAACCTTGATCAGGTTTGGAACTAGCAACCGTTGTTGATAGCTATTGGTGCCAATGAGTTTAACCCTCAGTTCCAAAAGTGGTACTCTCTACTTTCACTATGGCTTCTATTATGTCTGGACATCCTGCTATAGTGTAGGAAAGTTATGTCAGATTCGGTCGATGAACTGACATAAGCGTTAGTGTTGGTAACAGATCGCTACCCTACAGTGAATTGGTAGGTCGGTATGTTGAATATAATGCTTACCAAATTCCAAACGCCACCCACCATATATTCGCCTAAAATAATACCGAGGAAAAAAGGTACAGTCTGCCGATACGATCTTAGACCTCCGTAGCGTAGAACGATCAGCTTAACGATCCAGCTGATCAGAAATGAACTCCAAACATGGATTCCCCAACTACTGGAAATAGCGTATCCCAACGGATGAAAAGGCCACCACAGAAAGTGCAATCGAAGAAACATCATACCGATTGAGAGTAGAAATCCGACACTGACTGCTCCTATGGCAAATAGATCCGGTTCCGTTCGGTGTAAAAGCCAGGACTCCAGCCAGCGAAACGTCTCTCTACCGAACCCTCCCGATCCCCACCAGGTATAAAATCCTGACGCTGATCCGCGCCGGTAGAAACTGTCTAAAATCAGCCAAAAGGTTGAAACTACACTAGTAAATATGGCTAGCATTAAAATCCAAATCAGGTTTCGACTAACACGGGGTGTCGAGATTCTAAGCTGATCAGACATCTTGAACCCCTCTAATTGATGGGGCATCGGATGACTAGCGTATGTACGATTGAACCAATGGTACAAAGCCAGTACAGCCAGGTTTTTCGGACCTAATCGCCGTGTGCCTTGCGCAATAATGGCAATGTGATCTGGCCCCAGAGGATAATGGGCATCGTGTATGGGAAATCCCAACTCCGCTCGCATCCGTGTGATGGCCGTCGAGAGCAAGTAATAAAGGAAGAAAAAAGCGACAGACAGCCAAATTCCCATCCCGGCTTGCACAGAAAAAAAGCAGAGAAATACAAAACCGAGAATGATTCCAATAACTGCCGCTCTATTACTGATACCACCTGCTATATCCGGTTGGTCTTTATCGGAACGAAATAGGCTTAAACCGACCTGCTGAAAATGGTGTCTCCCCGCCCACAATACAGCCAGGATAATCGCTATATAGGCGCCGAATGATTGCTCCTTAGCGTAAGGGAAATTGGGTAATCCCTGTAAACCGACAGCACTGCTAAAAATCCGCTGAGCTTTTAAGACCCAGTAGAAAAACCAGGCTGAAAACAGGAGATCAATCGGCATTAGAAAGCCAAGTCCAATTAGATGTGGATGAACCGTAACTGGTGTCCATCCGATGGCATTCCAGGGGCGATCGGTCAACAAGCGATGCAGGTTTAAAATCCTCTTGAGTGGAATGGATGGCAACACAGGATATAGAATGGCTAATCCGTTGACGAGTGTCAGTCCACCTGTTATGGAAAAACCGAGCCAGAGAGAACGATTGCGCAGCAGGTGGAGTTTGGGATCCATAATAGAGAGCGGTAGTTGAATGATTGGGTAGGTTAGTTTCTCTGTTTCAATCCATTGCTTCCGCAACACGACGTTGATACAGAGCATAATACCCAATAGAGCCATTGTGAAAAGCAACCACCAGATAAAAGGTTCAATCCATGGCCTCACATGAGTCCAGTGATACAGGGTGGTTTCGCCTTCATAGTATCCCAGCAGCGAAATTTTATCTGAAACGGTTAGCCAGGACGGTAAATGGGGCAAGATAAGGTTTTTCCACTCGTTTTCCGGGGTTGAGAACCAGAAAGCGTGTCCCATCGAAGTCACTAAAATTTCCATCATGTTGTGTGAACAGATAGAAGAGGCCATACACATCATCAGGTAGGACACCAGAAGTTCAGAGGGGGTAAGCGCCCAGGCGGGGGAGATACGCTTCATCAGGATTGATACGCCCACCAGCAGTACCAGGCAAAAGATAACGTTATAGTAAGGAACCAGGTAGGTGGGAAACGACCAGCGATTGAACTCGAATTGAATAATCCAAAAGCAGTTGACAGGAATGAGAATCAGGCCGATCAACACACTGCGAATGGTTAATCGGTCAGAAGAGAGGTCTTTCATTCCAGCTTGGGATTGAGCGGCTCTGTTTTGTCATTTCCCCGATCAAGCACCAACTGAAAGTTGACGTCCCTGACTTGCCCTTTGCTTTCGCGGGAACAGATCGGGACATGCTTGCTAGAGTTCATCGTAGTATAATGCGAGAATAGATACAATTCTCGATTCTTAGTTTTTTGATCGGGGAGTGGAGATGGATCGCCTCACCTTGCCTCCCTGCTTGTTGTATCGCTGTCTTCGGTTCATCGCCTAGCCAATGCTAGATCAACTTTGTGTTGTCTTTAAGGCTAACTGACCAGTAGTGCTTGCTATTATTGAGAGTTGCCGTCATATTAACCAGATAGACGGGATAAAACATAGTCCATGTCACAACAACAAAAACAATAAGGACAATGGCATCGACAGGTAACCGCTTCCGCCTAAAGTCCAAATAGGCTTTAATTTCTTCAGTAGGAGAAGGCTGACCATAATGAGGACAATTCCAAGCTTGTTTACTGACCTGGTGATCACAGGATTTACCAAGCAAATCTTCTTGCATCCAAGCAAACTCCACATTTAAATCGAATAGATCATAGATTATGACGATAAACGTTGATACTATACCACTAAAAATCAAGAGCAGAATTACTTATATATCAACGAGTTGGCTAAGACGCTGCTGGAATCGACTATTATTTTATCCCTTCGTCGCTGTCAAAGTAGAGACACACTTGAAGCCTTTATCCTGTACTACCAATAACTTAGGAAGCAGAAAGTAGTAATACTGCTATCAATCCTGATCTGATACATAGACCAGAATTTATCACCTAAAAGAAATTCCAAAATGTGAATATACGGGTCTTTCAACTCCATCCCAATCAGCGGGTCGATTAATTATACCCCCCATATCTTCGACATACATACAAGACGACCCTCCTTGATCACATGCCATGGCATCGTAGGCCCCAAATGACCGTAACATTTTTGCGCAATCTTCATAGGTCAAACCTACGCTGTACCATGGGCGCTTTCCATCTACAACCATCAAAAGGAGTTCGGAACCGTCCTGATCCAATCCCATAACTGTTCTAGCATAGGGAAAATCCCGTCTGTACTGTCGAGGAAAAATAATTTTATTCTTTTTCAAAATATCGAAACGCCCCCAAATGGCATTGTAATAATCATCTTTATACTCTGTATCCACAAATTTCTCTTCGTAGTACTTCGCCACATTATGTTTGTTAAACCCGATGAAGGGACGCAATTCTGTATCCACCATCATCACAGGATTCCCATTTCTGACCCAATTACCAGACCATTTACCCAATTCACAATTAGGGGCCGGAGTTTCTCCTGCTTCACCGTTAATGGCCAATATAGCACCATGTTTCTTGGCAAATGCACTTGTCAAATACTTTTCTCTTTTCTGCGGAGAAATTTCAATTTTAATCTTTGGATGTGTCAAATCGACCCGAGCAATATAAACAACTGAATTGGGCTGTTGTTGAATTACCGTCAACAATTGAATAGCCTCATTTATAGAACGCTTAAACAGTTTTGCTTTTGGGAATTCTTTGTTAAATTTCGATAGGTCAATGGGAGTATGAAAAGCAACAGTTCTTATTTTCATTCGTACATTTCGAACGTTTTCATTTAGCGCATTCATTTCAGTACGCATAAAAGCGAACTTTTTATCCGCCACATAAAGAAGTAGCATCAGTATCAATGCAGCATTGATATAGAGACGTTTTTGATTGGAAAGTTTTTTGAGCCACCGTCTTCCGAGCCAATTAAACAGAATCAATGCAATGACCATGAATATGAAAAGCAAATTAAAAGGCAATTCCATCATACGCCATGCAGTGGAAATTAAATTGTCGAGCAGGTTATTTATGATATTTCCCATACAGTTGTCATTTCGCCGGTGTCACAAAAGGCAAATGTGCCTAGTTGTGTAGTCATACTTTTGTATAAAATGCGAAAGTGCCAGGTTGGTGAGCCTTGACTCAGGGCAGAATTTAGCTCACTTTGGCCAGAGGAGTGACGCTCAACTCCAAGGTTCAATAATCATCATATTGCTGTTGGCGGATGACATTAGGGATGTGGGCTCCATTTGCCTTGCCATCCGATCGGTCATCGGGAAGATCTTGTTCGTTTTGAATCCGGCTATATCGACCAGAGCATCATGGGAGGCTTCCACATCAGCTACGCAAGCAGATAGAAAGACAAAGAAGCCCATAACCAACATTTCATTTCAACCGCCTGTCAGATTAGGGCTCAATTTATCACAGGCGATGGGTGGAGATCAAGAACTTTTACTGTCGAGTTTTTAGCGAGCAGACGGGGGGATTTGACGTATGCCTTTCCGAACGCCAAAACTATGGCTTTACCGGTCGCTCACGATCTCACCAGATACGTTTGATCTGCAGAAAGATCCTCCAATTGTTTTTTATCCAGTTGATAACTGTTTGCAGAGAAACAGCATAGATTCTTGGCCAGCCGGTCAAAGAAGCTGTTTCTGGGTCGGTTTTTAGAATCTGTTCTGTTTTCTCTTCCGTATAACTTGAAGAGCCTAGAAGCCTGTAAGCTGTTCTAAGCCATAAATCTTCTGCTTTCCAGAAGCGGTAGTCCCATTTTGGACTCTTTTTTTGGCTCTGACAAGGAGAACCAATTTGATGTTCTAGGATCATCAAAAGAAACAAATTTTAGACTTTATAAAAGAGTCTTATCAGTTCTGGACACTATCCCAAAATTTAAACCCAGGTTATTGTATCCACTTTAACCGGAGAGAAAATACCGGACGAGGGTTGCCGTGGGCACAATTGACACCATAATTATAGTTACCCGCTGGAAAGCCAAACTGGCCGAATGCTGCCTCGGTATTTGAGCCGGATAATTACATCACAGAACAAGAAGATTGGAGAGCGGAATTAATTAAGGTGAACAACCGGGCGTTTGGCTACGGGAATAAGGATTGAAAAAGCCTTGATTTTACTGAAGCTTAGGTGTGAAAAACCGCGGGAGACCATCCTTGGTTTAGTCAGTACATCCCTAGTTTTGCGCGCATGTAGTGCATCGTGCATTCTCCGCTTTACTTACGGTATATGAGCTTGAAATCCCACATGTCGTATGCTAGTATACCGATGATTTAAGGCTTTCCAAATACAGGCGGCGACCAACGCTTAAAAGATCTGAGGACACACAGTGGACGTTCGAATACTACAGGAAGCAATCCACCATCTTGATCCACATCTGGCAGACCATGTTAACATAGAATTGCCTCTTGCTGAAGCCGTTGCACAAATGCAAGAAGTTACCTCGGAGCACCAGCGTGGAATGGGGGCATTGCTCGTCACCCAAGAGGATAAATTAATTGGTATTATCACTGAACGAGATTTAGTGCGTCGTGTGATCAGCCAAAAACGAGATATAAAGCGCCTGACTGCTGGCCAGGTGATGACAGCCCAACCAGAAACCTTAACTGCAGAGGATCCGATTGTTTTTGCACTTAACCTAATGCACTTTGGACACTACCGCCATATCCCACTGGTTGATGAAGAGAATAAACCAGTTGGAATTATAACCAGCAAAGATATTATAAAATACATCAGCCAGTTCATAAAATCGATATAGAAGACAACATTGGGAGACCCAGCTTCATCATTGTTAGTTGGACACTTCATCTGATTGTAAGTGAAGTGGTTTGGGTAAAGGAATCGTTTATTATGCCATTCGAATCTTTTGTTGATGACGAAATATCCACGATGCAAGAGCAGCTAAATGAGTCTGGTAGAGCATTAGAAACTCATGAGATTCAAGTACCTTTAGGTTCGATCATGCACCACGTTCCTTCTGTTCTGTCGGGAGCAAGCGTACAGGATGTCATTAATCTGATGGTTTCACACGATATCGGTTCAATTTTCGTCGTTTCTGACGAAAGCTTGAAGGGGATTATCGGGGAACGGGATATCTTACTCAAAGTGTTGAATAAACTGGGGGATTACGCCAACTTGTCCGTGGACCATTTCATGAAATGCGACCCATTAACCCTGAAACCTGAAGACCTGCTCGACACGGCCATTCAACATATGGCTCAGGGAGGATTTCGGCATATTCCGATTGTCGATGACCAGCATCGTCCGTTAGGAATGGTTTCGGTACGCCACATCATCTCGTACCTGATTGAGCATTTCCCGCAAGAGGTTTTGACACTCCCTCCCAAACCCATTCGTAATGCCATGCGAGCTAGGGAAGGAGCTTAATCTAAATGGGGATTACACACAGCAACCTCGATGAACGTATGCGTCAAACGAAAAATTTCCGTTTCTATTAAAGTTTTTGGTGCGTTCTACGAGGAAGGTAAGGAGTTAATGAAAAAACAGCGGCAAACGATTGGTGACGCAACAATTCTTTTTGCAGGTGATTCTGGAGATGGTGCTCAGACAGTCGGAGCACAACTCACTCATACGTCTGCTATAGCTGGAAATGATGTTTCCACTCTACCCGATTACCCAGCTGAAATCCGGGCACCTGCGGGTTCATTAGCTGGGGTTTCTGGGTTTCAACTTCATTTTTCCAGCAAAGAGATTCATACGCCTGGTGACTTGTCTGACGTACTAGTGGCGTTTAATCCAGCCGCCCTAAAAATAAGTCTCTCTAGGCTCAAGCCAAACGGCATTCTTATTCTCAATTTAGACAACTTTGGTCAACGCAACTTAAAATTGGCGGGGTACAACGAAGATCCTCTAGAAGGGGAAATTAGAAACAAGTATCAGGTATTTCCAGTTGAACTGACACGCTTAACTCGAGATGCACTGGTTGAAACTAACTTAAGCAACAAAGAAAAAGAACTCTGCAAAAATTTCTTTGCTCTTGGTTTGGTCTTTTGGCTGTACAATCGTCCTATGGACTATACACTCAAATGGATTGAATCCAAGTTTGCCAGCAAACCAAAATTCATTGAGGCAAATATCTTAGCCTTGAAGGGAGGATATGCGTATGCCGAAGCTACAGAGCAAATCGCAGTCTCTTATGAGGTCGAGTCAGCCAAATTCAGTCGAGGCACCTACCGAAACGTTACTGGCAACCTTGGAACGGCATTAGGATTGATTGCTGCCGCACAACAAGCTGACTTGCAACTAGTCTATGGTAGTTATCCTATCACGCCAGCCAGTGACATTCTACATGAACTGGCTAGATATAAAAACTTTGGTGTTAAGACTTTACAAATGGAAGATGAAATCGCAGCCGTTTGTGCTGCTATTGGGGCGGCTTTCAGCGGAGCCTTGGCTGCTACCGGAACTAGCGGTCCCGGTTTTGCTCTGAAAGGGGAAGCCATTGGTTTGGCCGTAATGACAGAATTACCCCTTGTCGTATTGAATATCCAACGGGCAGGGCCTTCAACGGGAATGCCGACAAAAACCGAACAGACGGATCTACTGCAAGCACTTTACGGCCGAAATGGAGAATCTCCCATACCTGTTTTGGCAGCCTCACGTCCCTCTGATTGTTTTGATACTGTCTATGAAGCTGCTAAAATTGCACTCAAGTATATGACGCCCGTGGTCTTTCTCTCCGATGGTTACGTTGCTAATGGTGCAGAACCGTGGTTGATTCCAGCGGTCTCCGATTTGCCCACTATCTCTGCCGACTTTGCCACTGATCCAGACAGATTTTTGCCTTATCAGCGAGATCCCGAAACAGGCCGTAGGCCTTGGGCTGTGCCGGGTACCGTCGGATTGGAGCATCGAATTGGCGGATTGGAAAAATCTGACCTGACTGGAGACATCAGTTACGACCCTGAGAACCACGAGAAAATGAGTTATCTACGAGCGCAGAAGGTTGCTAACATTGCTAACGAAATTCCGCGCACTGACGTTTTTGGAAGCGACTCTGGGGATCTATTGGTAATTGGCTGGGGAGGGACTTATGGGGCTTTAAGAACGGCTGTATCCAACCAGCGTAATGCAGGTGCTTCGGTATCACACTTGCATCTTCGGTTCCTAAATCCTTTACCTAATGACCTCAGCTCAATCATACAAAATTTTGAACGGGTAATGATAGCCGAATTAAACCTCGGGCAACTCAATAAGATAGTTCGTAGCGAGTATTTAGTGGACACAATTGCTTATAATAAAATCCAAGGCCAACCTTTTCAGGTAACGGAAGTTGAAACTAAAATCGAAGAAGTATTGACAGTCGAAAATTAACATATAGCCGGGGTCCACATGAATCTCTCTGAAGAAAAAAAATCCCTTCACATTCCTGCTGCTGTTCCAACGACGAACAAAAAAGACTTCGAATCAGACCAAGATGTTCGTTGGTGTCCTGGTTGCGGGGATTACTCTATTTTATCCCAAACTCAACGGATTCTACCGGAACTTGGCATTCCCAAAGAGCAACTTGTTTTTATTTCTGGCATAGGTTGCTCCAGCCGTTTCCCTTACTACATGAACACCTATGGATTTCACACCATACACGGTCGTGCGCCGGCAATTGCTGCTGGTGTCAAAGCTACTAATCCGGAACTGTCTGTTTGGGTCATTACAGGAGATGGAGATGCTTTGTCTATCGGTGGCAACCACTTTCTGCATATGCTCCGTCGTAATCTCGACATCAATGTGCTATTGTTCAATAACCGCATTTACGGTTTGACCAAAGGCCAATACTCACCCACTTCAGAGGTAGGAAAAGTCACCACATCTAGCCCTTTTGGTTCGCTCGATCGGCCCTTAAACCCTGTTGAAATTGCACTTTCGGCTGGAGCCACATTCGTAGCGCGAAGTCTAGACCGTGACACGAAGCATCTTCAATCTATCATTAAGGCGGCACACGAGCATAAAGGTACCTCCTTCATCGAGATTTATCAAAATTGCAATATCTATAACAACGGTGCTTTTTTTACCTATACTGAAAAGGCAACCAAAGCAGATAATACCGTTGTCTTGGAACATGGTGAACAGTTGGTATTTGGAGCCAAACGGGACAAAGGGATTCGGCTGAACGGTTTTCAACCTGAGGTCGTATATATTGATGACACAAGTGATACCGACCTCATTGTTCACGACCAGTTCGCAGATGATCCGACCTTAGCTTATTTCCTGAGCCGGATGACTGATGTGCCCGAACACCCATTGCCAATTGGCATCTTCCGTTCGGTGCAGTGTCCTTGTTATGAAGATATGCTAACCGACCAGGTTCAACGGGCTCGCCAATCTAATGGGGATGGTAATTTAGAGAAACTGCTAAACTCGGGTGAGACCTGGGTGGTATAAATCGTACTGCTATCAAGATGGAAGGTTCGGTCGGCAATCGTTATGATTGCGCATTTCCCCGAGCATTGACGTCAATGCCTGTTGGTGAGTTCTATCCCTGTTAACTAAACGCCGGACCAACATAATGTTGTTGCCAGCTAAAGGCTGACTCTTCGCCCTTAGCGAATTCAACGCTGAAACGCAAAATTTTCTCCCAATGATTGCCCCAAAACACCTCTGCTGGTGTCGCAAACCCCAGCTTCTTTCTAGGTCTCCGGTTCTACAGCCCCTTGACTCTTTTCACTGATCTCTCGATCGTAGTCATGCTCTTTTCAAACCTACTCTTCTTGGGTAAAAACTGCCTGATAAGGCCATTGGTATTCTATACTGGCTTGCCAAAAACAGGAGTACGGGTCAGCACAACACGGTAGCCACCCAATACCGCTGTTTGGTTCTCTACTTTCTCCATAACCCTAAATTTGGACCTTCTCTCGACAATGGTTACCAGGACTTATTGGCGATTTTCACTCATCACGATCTCGATCTCCCCGTTACCAATCCGGCTTTTCTCCTCTACACACCTGGCCGGTCAACAATGCTGACAGCATTGTTGGTCTGTTTTCTCTAGTCTTGATTGCCACTAGGTGACCGCTACCTCTTTCCCTTCGTTCGCAGAAACTGATAGACACCACCACTCTTCTGGTTAGCCCAGATGTAAGGGTAGATTGTTTCAGGGCTGATCTTTATACCCAGTTCCAACTTCCAGCGAACTGAGATCTGCTCTAGCCTGAGGCCGCCAGCCAATAGACTTCTGATGCTGCGTGCGGGCTACGCCCTGCTCTATATGTTGCCTTTATTATATGAATCTAGAGCACTATATGGCTTCCGCATATTACTAGCAGGCTGTCAGAGAAATCGGAATAGGGTACAACTTTCGGTTTATTAGCGTCAGAAGACGCTTTAAATTGAATGCCAGACACACTAAATTCCATTCATCATTTTTGACGCGTCGAACGACAGAATATTTGCCCCAACCGCGGGAAGATTATCTTCGCCTCTACAAAGACTACCTAGCTGCCCCTTCGATGGTACCGCATGATTTTGGACCAAATAATTCGCACTATCGAGCCCAAGCGTGCTCGGCCCAAACCTAGAGAGAGGAAGAGAGTGATTTACAGCAGCAAGAAGCGAGTCAAATCGGCGGCATAAGTTCTAGTGACAAATATCATTTGGGTGACAAACGGCTTCTATAAGAAGTTCAATAATTTAAGTCTATCCGTTAAGACGGCGGCGGTCGAGGGGAAAGAAATGGATCAAGTCAACGGTAAAATGATTGGCCGACGCCTGCCCAGACGAATTAAACAATACACCTCGCCAAACGATTCTATAACTGACTTAATCCCTAAATTGGGGTTTTGTGGCCTCGAAAAAAACAGAGGTCAGATCGCTTACGATAGATGGCAGGTCTTCCAGATGTCATCAAAAAAAACAGTCTGCCACATTTCATAAAAGGACGCTTGGTGGTATCGTTGCATATTTGCCACAAAAATGATAGTATCAGAGGCCCATTTTCAACTCTATTATGCAAAAATCAGATGCTATTGCTCTGGCTTTTCTCTTATTTGTCCAAAGTCTAATGTGAAGATATCTGTTGAAGTTTATTAAACCCGACCGATTTTGTGTCGGGTCACCGATAATCAAGTATTTTGTTTGAAATCTATCAAGAACTCTCAAACAAAATTAATTTGAACCTGATCACTTGAACTCACTCTTAGCCTAAGGAGTAATCCATGTCTCAATCTTTTAATCTTCCCCGGCGGCGATGGGGAAAAAGCGAACTCTCGATTCCGGTGGTACCCTTCGGTACGCAAGGGTTTGGCAATCACTTTGGACCGGTTTCCGATGATGAAGCCTGTGACCTAATCCGCTTTGCTGTTGATATCGGAGTTAACCATTTCGATACAGCCCTCTGCTATGGGGATTCTCAGCGAAAATTAGGCGTCGCTTTGAAACGGGGCGTCATTCAGCGAGGGGAGGTCATTATTTCAGCCAGAGTTTGTGGTGAGCGACGCTATGAATGGGACCGGCTTGACTACAGCCAACATAGCGACATAGATTATTCCGGCGATTACGCTATCGCCAATGCTGAGAAACAACTGGAACTATTGGGAATCGACTATTTCGACGCTCTGTCTATTCACGATCCCCGTGATATCAACCCCACGTTGGAAAAGGATGGTACCCTCTCTGGCTTGCTAAAATTAAAAGACCGCGGATTGACTCGAAATCTCGGCTATGCCATGAATCCTCATACGTTTCATTTGAAAGTTATTGAAACCGGTGAACTCGATGTTCTACTGACCTTCAATGACTTTAATCTCTTTGGGCAGACTGCTACTGAGCAGATCATACCGGCGGCGGCAGAGCATGATATCGGTGTTTTGAACGGTTGGTCGATCAAGCGCGGGTTGCTAACGGGAATAGATTTATCGGACAAAGATCCTAACAATGAAGAGGTTAAGCGTGCTGCCAAGATGAGACAGTGGTGTCTGGAACGTGAGGTCAGTCTGCTCGCCGTTGCTCTGCAGTTTTGTATGCGGGATCAGCGGGTACACGGTAACCCCATCGGCAGTCTCAATCGTCAGCAACTAGAATCCAATGTTCGTGCAGTAAGCGATCCTCTACCAGGCGAGGTAATTGACGATTTTCTCCAGCAGGGATTTTAAATTGGCATTGCACTGTGTTTGGAAGGAGAAGCGTGATTCCGCTCCCAACTGGAAATCACCTCTCTTTGAAACCAGTTCAAAATAAAAAAGGCACTCTACGACAACACAGAGTGCCTTTGAATCGTTGAAAAGACGGAAACTATCGTCGCTGTTTCAAATCCCCCCAAAGTGTGGCTAACTTGTCGGTGGCCTCCACAGCCGTTGGACTTTGCCGATGTGCCCGACTGGTAGTTGCAAATAACGCATCAATAAAAGTACCATCTTCCCGATCTATCAAGTGGAACGTATGTTTACCGGCAGACAGGTTGAGTGGCGTTGGGTCATACGTATCACCAAAGTTGATGTACTGATCCAGTTCTAGACCTGGGAACGGCTTACCACTTCGGCTATTAAGCCGGAACCAGACCCAATCGGTCGTGTAGTACACACGCAATTCTTCCTTTTCGAAAAAATCCCAGATATTGTTCTTATCGTCGTCAGCCTTTTTGGCTTCCTCATCTTTGATGTCGATTCCCCAATGGAATGAATTATCAGCCACTGAAGGCGCAATTACTTTACCCCAGAAATACCAGTCACCACCAACAGGCACGGAGAATTCGTACTTAACCCAAGATCCGTCGGTCGCTACTCCATTGTCAACACCAATGAAGGCATTACCGGAAGCTTTAGACACAGCACGATCGGGTATTGGTTTCCCATCTATTTGCTCATCGGGAGTTCCCTTGACTTTGTCACCAGCTTTATAGACTTTAATACTCTCGCCTTTCTTTTTGGCGAACTTTTCAGCTTCCCAGCTAATCTCAGCTGCATTCACCGATAAAGCAATCAAGGCACAGCATGCTAGCACGAACATTCTGATAGGTGTCATATAACTCAAACTTAAATCTCCTTCTGTAAAGAATTTGTATTTTACACATTTAGACAATATCATAGTTATATTCTTTGAGCAAGTATTATTTCCATTTTTTACCGGCCCAATTCAAAATTCAGAGAATTGGTCACGGAAAGTAGGAATTCGATTATCTGCCGCACTGGGATGGCCCCGGTTGGTAAGCAGGATTTGATACTCCCTCTGCTCTAGATTCAGGCGTAAGGCGGTACCGGTAAACCCACTATGGTAAAGGGCTCCATCTTTCAAGACAACCCAACCGATGCTTCGATTCACATTCAAGCCAACAGTTCGGGGTTGGGCCATTTCAGCGGGAGCCTCAGTCGCCAGCAATTAGAAGTCAATGTTCGCGCGACAACCAATCCTCTACCGGGCGAGGTAATTGACGATTTTCTCCAACAGAGATTTAAAATTGGCACTGTGCTATATTTGATTTGAAGGGGAAACGGGATTCCCCTTCAAACTGGAAATCACGTCTCTCTGAAACCAGTTAATAAAAAAGCACTCTACGACGACGCAGAGTGCCTATGAATGGTGTAAGTAAAATCGAAAACGACTATTGATATAATTGGCTGGTGCTAGTGAGTGTTTCTGATCCGCCCCCATGTGACGGCGAGTTTGTTCGCAGGTTCAACGGCTGTTCCTGAAGTCAAAGCTTCATTAAAAGTTGGCGTTCCCCCATCATTCCTGAAACATATTACATCGAGGTGGGGGAAAAGCTTAGGATCAGATTCCCTGGCACCGACTCTCAGATAATTCTTGCCCGCCGCGATGTCAGGGAATGCCCCCCCGTCGTTGCCAGTCGTATTATCTTGCCAATACCATTTGTCGGAATTGTTTATACCATCGTCATTCCATCGGATCGCGTTGGTAATTATTTCGGGTTTCCATTTGTATGGACGCTCTGAGCTTACCTGCCAATAGAAAGAGTTAAAAGTTGAAGGCACACGCATTCGCGCCCATGGAACCCACACTTTGCCATCTGCAGTCGATTCGCCCGCCTTCACATCTACGGGAAACGCAATAACTAGATAGGGTTCTGCGGCAAGAAATGGGTCGCCCCCATCAGCGCCATAATTGTTATCACCAGGGCTTCCGAAAGCCCTGCCACCTATCGCTTCTGGATCTGCGAATGATATCCACTTATTCCCTTTCACTTCAACCCCAAATTGACTATCGGCAGGGATATAGTGAGCGACATCAATAAAGATTACCTGAGCGGCGTATCCACATAACCCTGTGGCCATAAAAATTAAAAGGATAATCAAACGGCACTTCATTCTTACTTTCTCCTCTGAGTAGAAACTTTAATACTATCGCTTTTTTTTAGCGAACTTTTTAGCTTCCAAGCTAATTTCAGCTGCATTCACCGATAAGGCAATCAAGGCGCAACATGCCAGCACAAATATTCTGATGAGTTTCATATAACTTACTTACTCCCTCTGCAAAGAATTTGTAAATTATGCCCTTAACAGTATCACAATTGTATTTTTTGGACAAGCATTATTTTCATTTTTTTACTAGCCCAACTCAAAATTCAAAGAATTGATCTCGGAAAGCAAGAATTCGATTGTCTGCCGCACTTGGATGAACCCGGTTGGTAAGCAGGATTTGATACTCCCGCCGCTCCAGATCCAGGCGTAAGGCAGTACCGGTAAACCCGCTATGGTAGAGGGCTCTATCTTTCAAGACAATCCAACCGATACTTCGATTCGCATTCAATCCAGCAGTTCGGAGTTTGGCCATTTCAGCGGTTGAATCGGCGGATAAAACTTCAGGATCTTCCTTAAGAATTGCCTGGCAGTACAGGCTTAAATCTTTGGTCGTCGAAAATAGTCCGGCATTGCCAGATATACCACCCAAGTAGTGGGCGTTTTCATCGTGAACCGTTCCGACTAACACTTGATGCCACCAATCCTGTCGCTGGAAACTTTCACCACGTCGTACCTGGGCATTTTCCAATGTTTCAGTGGCAGCACAACGAGATTGCCAACCCGGTGGCGGGTTGTAGCAGGTATCATTCATACCCAGTGGTTGGAAAATCTGCGCTTGGGCTAACTGAGCCAGCGGTTGAGCGGTAACCCGTTCGATTAATTTGCCCATCAGGATATAGCCTAAACAGCTGTAGACTACTTTGCTCCCAGTCTCATAATCCAGTGGCATGTCGCCTAGGTATTCAACCACTTGGGCTGGTGTATGGGTAGATCCATCGACAGCATCATCGGCCTGAGGGTATAGAGCGCGCCAGGCTGGATAACCAGATGTATGGGTGAGTAGATCCAGGAGGCGAATCTGCTGATGCTGGATTTCCGGCAGATAAGTGCTCACGGAAGCAAATAGGTCTAATTGCCCTTGTTTCACCAGTTGCATGGTGAGTGTGCCAACCACAATCGGTTTGGTCAAAGAGGCCAAATCAAAAATGGTATCCAACCGCATGGGGCGTTTTTGGGGTTCGACCATTCGCAATCCCTGAGCCTGATGATCAATGATTTGTTGCGTATTGCCAATCAGGGCCACGGCACCCGGAAAAATGCCTTCTGAAACGCCTTCGGCTAATAGTTGGTGTTTTATCTTCGTCATCGGTTCAGCATAGAGGAGTCCGTTGGTTTTGTCAAGATTTATTTTGACTGACAGGTAAAAGTCCTTGACCTGATCGGCGATTTAGGGCAAAATGAGCCTACTCTTGTCAAATTAGAGAGATCGTATGATAGAACAAGATTTTCGGGATCATATACTGAGAATTCAACTTGACGGTTATACCGTCTTACCGAACCTTCTAACAGGTGAAGAGTGCGACGAGGCCAGACAACAACTGGATCGCCTAGCGACGGAAGCGGAGTGTCAGCCGGGTGCCTCGGTAGGAGGGCTCAATAATCTGTTCAACAAGGCCAGAGTGTTTGAGCGAATCTACCAATTGACTGATCTTTTACGAGTTCTTCGCTATTTTTTGGGAGAAGATGCGGTATTGAGCGGTGCTTACGGCAGTATTCGTCTACCGGGTGCTAAAGCTGGGGGATTGCATTCCGACGGCTCACAAACAGGTCACAACCGTGCCTTATCCGAAGCTGATAATGGACGACGAATCACCAGTCATGTTCTAGGACTAAATGTGATTTTCTGTATCAGCGATTTTACGCAAACTAATGGGGCTACCCACTTTATTCCAGGTAGTTTCCAATATGATAGCTTCAGGCCACCACCTCCCCCGATCCCAGGGCTGGTGATTGCTGAGGCCACACGTGGATCGGCTTTGGTCTTTAACTACAACACCTGGCATGGTGCTTCTGAAAACCGGGGTCAAGAGAATCGATATGCCATTCTAAGCCCGTGGCGACGGCAATGGTTGCGACCGGAAAATGAACTGTCGCGAATAGTCGACCCGGAGGTGCTGGAACGGGCTGGTGAAAACGGGAAGAAGGTTTTCGGTATCAGCGCCTTGCCCCCCTACCTCGAAGCTTGGCAATGGGATCGCCCTACTGGCGGGCCCAAACCCGGGTGGGAACACCTACGGAGGGGTTAACAGTTTGATCACGTCTAGGAGTTATCGTCTACTGCCGATGGGGCTAATTATAGCAATGATCCTCTTTGCCGGATTGACTTGGATTGGATGTAGCGAGGATGAGGAGATCCCGATCCCGGCAACCCCCGTCAATGTTCAAGCCGAAATTGGCCTGGATCATGTACAACTGCGATGGGAGATGCCGGAACCGTCTAGCCGCAAGCAAACTTTTCAGATCTACCGACTGATTGAATCCGAAAACGAATTGCAACCAATTGCTACCATTGATCAAAGCCACTACAAAGATTTTTCGGCAGTACCGGATACCAGCTACTTTTATCAGGTTTCAACAGTCGAAGAAACCAGTGATGGTGAAAAGACCGAAGGAGAAAAATCGTCTCCGATCCGTATCGATTTTTTCCTGCCTAAACTGTCTGTTGAGCCAGCCAAGCTCGACTTTGGTCAATCTGCCAGCCAAGCCAAATTTCGCCTTGGAAATCAGGGCCGGGCTATCCTCCACTGGACAGCATTCGAAGTGGTAGATTGGCTGACGCTAGACTTAACGAAAGGGACGATTGAACCGAACCAATCGCAGGTCGTAACGGCTACCGTCCAGCGTAATCTATCTCCCGACCGCTATCAAGCTAATCTGAACGTCAGAGTCACTGGAGCCGGTTCGATTACCATTCCCATTTTTCTAGAAGTAGTCGCCGAGCCCAAACTGTGGATCAGCAGTTCGCAAATCCAGTTTGGTTACACCGAAACCGGTAAAGACCTGATGCTGAAAAACAGTGGAACCGGCACATTGGAATGGGCGCTGATCAGTCCGGAAAATTGGTTGGTCATCGAGCCCGCAACAGGACGTCTAGAGACCGGAACAACAACCGTTCGTCTTGCTGTAGACCGACGAACCTTAAATCCCGGTCAAGCCAATACGACACTTACGCTTTCAACCGGTACTGGGGAGGTAGTTCCGATCTCGGTTAGCGTCAACACTGCGATCTCAATTTTAGGACTCTCTGCTACTACAATCGATTTTGGGATTGACAATCAACGCTTGACGGTCACACTAAGTAATGTTGGCCAGGCCAAACTCTCCTGGAAAGTAAGCCGTCCACCGCATTGGATGCGTGTAATTCCCTCCTCCGGTACCCTTATGCCGGAACAATCGACAGCGGTCCGCCTGACCGTCGACCGTAGTTTACTCGCCGCTGGACAACATCAATTGCAGGTGGAGTTTACAGGGGATTCTAATTCGCAGCAACTTGAGATCGCTGTGCAACGACAAGGTAAAATCTTCGGTCTGGTTCAGGATGGGCGAACAAGCCAACCCCTGGCCCAAGCCGAGATCTATCTCCGACCTTACCAAACTGAAAGTAGTCCGGACGGAAAGTTTGTGCTGCCTTTTGATCAAGAAGGCGACTATACCCTAGATATCACTGCCCGTCAGTATATAGGTCGAAGTGCTGACCTCAAGACCGAGTTTGGCCAAGCTAAAATAACGGTGGATCTAAGCCCGATCCCTCAACTTTCGACCCGAATTGTGGCGGGTAAACACCTGTCTCACCCGATCCGGGTTGCCTTTGCGGGGCAATCCGCTTACATCTCCAACGAAATCCAAGACCCACGCGTAACTGTTGTTGACCCACGAGGGGCGGCCTCCAGTATTCGTATCGACCCGCAAGAAAACGATCCGGATGGTGAGCACCCGGTCGGTATTGCCGTCGCCGGGAATAAAATTTATCTAGCTCTATCAGACATCGATAAGATAGCCGTCGTCGAGGCTAACAGTGGACGGGAAACGCATCGTTTTACCGTCGGCGACTATCCGGTGGAATGTGTTGCTTCCACCAATGGTCGTTGGCTCTACGTCAGTTTGCAACGCGAAAACAGGATCGCTGTTGTCGACTTGACTATCCCGGCACGGGTCTCACGGATTATCGTCGGTTCTCAGCCGGGTAGACTGTTGATCAGAGAGAACATTCTCTATGTCTGCAACTATGGTGATGGAACGGTCTCTGCTATTGATCTGGGGCGTCGGAAGGAGATCCTTCGTATCAGGGTCGGTCAACAACCCACTAGCCTCTCGATTGCTCCTCGAGGTCGATACCTTTATGTGATTAATTCGCTATCTAACGATTTGTCCCTGATTGATCTCAGAACTCATCGAGAAGTAGCACGGACCAGGGTTTCGACTTCACCCATTGATGTATCGGTAGCCAGCGAATCCAGTGGACGGGAACTGGCTTATGTGGGGGATAGAAACGGGACCATTCAGATTTTTGAAATCATCGGCTATCAGGCAAAGCCAGAACTGGTGCCACAGGTTCGATTAGAGACAGGCTCATCGATCCAACAGTTGCAGTTTAATCCAGAACAACAACGATTGATAGTGCTTGGCAAGCGGCAGATTGCTATTTTCACCTATGACCGCTAAGCCGATAACTACAGACTCAGAACAACCGGACCAGGAGATACAGATCTCACCCCTCAACGGAGAGCTAGATCTGCATACCTTTCATCCCGGCGAAATTAATTCGCTGGTTCCCGAGTATCTGCAAGCCTGTTTGGAGAAAGGAATTCGACAGGTTCGGGTTGTGCACGGTAAAGGTACAGGAACCTTAAGACGGACGGTTCATGCCATTCTGGCACGCCAGCCATCGGTGGCACACTTTCGGCTTGCGGGTCAGCAAGAAGGGGGTTGGGGGGCAACCATCGTTTACCTAAATCAACCTTAAACTGGCCTTCGATCCTGTGGATGTAGGTGCCGGCCTTCTCGTTTGAAGTCATTTTGGAATAGTTGATAGTGCAAATTATCAACTTCTAATTCTCTAAATTCACATATGGTAAGTAACATGCAAGTAAAACGTAAGTTTCAGGTGCTGTTTTGGAACAGACAAACTTAAACCATTTAACTAAGCATAATTTTAGGAAAAGAGGAGATGAAACCATGTTGAAAGCTGGCGTTATTGGCTGTGGAGGGCGTGGACGAGCGCATGCTCAAGGGTATCAGTTATCACCTGAAGTCGAAATCGTCGCTTGTGCCGATCCGATTGACGATAGTCGCGAAGCCTTTATAGAGCAGTTCGAGGTGGAAAGAGGGTACGCCGATTACCGGGAGATGTTGGAGAAAGAGGACCTCGATTTTGTCAGTGTTTGTACCTGGATTCGCCTGCATACCGAAATGATCGTCGATACCGCCAATAGCGGAATCAAAGCCATTCACGCGGAGAAGCCGATGGCACCGACCTGGGGTGAGGCAAAAAAACAGTGTCAGGCCTGTGATGACAACGATGTTATCATTACCTTTTGTCATCAACGCCGGTTTAGCGCACCTTTTGTCAAAGCCAAGCAATTGGCACATGACGGCACCATCGGTGATCTGATTCGGGTCGAGGGCAATTGTCCCAACCTGTTAGATTGGGGAACACACTGGTTTGACATGTTTTTCTTCTACAATAATGACGAGCCTGCCGAATGGGTAATGGGTCAGATTGATGGCAGTAGCACCCACGACGTATTTGGTGTACCAGTCGAGGCGGGTGGTCTGTCACTGATTCGGTGGAAGAACGGACTGGAAGGTTTGCTAGCTACCGGTAGCACTGGATTGCAGGGAGTCGGCAATCGGCTGGTTGGGACACACGGTAAAATCGAGGTTCACTCCGCAGCCGCACCGATTCGGGTAATGGCACGTGGTGTAGACGACTGGGAGGTACCGGATCTGACCGATGTAGTTGCCACCGGCGGCAACGATACATCCCTCTCAGTCTTAGATCTGATTGATGCTGTCAAAACTGGTCGTGAACCAGAGTTAAGTGGCCGCAAAGCTCTTCAAGCCACAGAACTGATTTTCGCCACCTATGAATCGAGCCGAATCCGCCGTAAGATTGTCTTGCCGCTCGAAATCGAGGATTCCCCTCTGTTGTCGATGATAGAAAGCGGCCAAGTCGAATAACCTGCTTACTACAGGGAAATCGATGGATTATCAAGTTTTAACCGCTGATCAGATTGATCATTTCTTGGAGAAAGGGTACATCATCCTTCGAAATTGCTTTGAGAATGACCTGGCGGCGGAATGGCGTGAATTGGCTTTTCGGCGATTAGGATACGATCCACAAGACCCTGGTACTTGGGAACAACCGCGCGTTCATCTCCCATCGATGAATCGGATTAGCGTCAGAGACTTTGCTCCGGTAGCTTGGACAGCAATTTGTGATCTACTGGGTGGAGAAGAGAGGCTCAACCAACCCGATTTCCAGTGGGCAGACGGGTTTATCATCAATTTTAATATAGGGGCTGACCGACCTTGGCAGTCTCCATCATCCGAAGTTGGGGGTTGGCATAAGGATGGCGACTTCTTCCGACACTTTTTGGATAGCCCGGAGCAGGGCTTACTGACGATCGTAGTTTGGTCGGATATTCAACCCCAAAGTGGTGGAACCTTTGTGGCGTGCGATTCGGTTAAGCCGGTAGCCCAGCGATTATATCAACATCCTGAAGGGCTGCCGCCCGGTGGCTTTGGTGGGTTGATCGAGCATTGCCGGGATTTCATCGAAGTTACAGGAGAGGTGGGGGATGTGGTGCTATTGCATCCCTTCATTTTGCACGCCGCCTCACAGAATCCGTCGGGTAGAGCTCGCTTTATTACCAACCCGCCAGTATCACTCAAAGAGCCGATGAATTTCAACCGGGACAATCCAGACCACTTTTCGCCTGTCGAACAAGCGGTTTTACGCGCCTTAGATCTGTCCTGTCTCGATTTTCAACTAACTACTGCCAGAGAGCGGATTGTTCCTGAACGGGTCAAGTACCAACAGCAGATATTGGCTGAACAGAAAGCCAGACTCGGCCTCGTCTCCTGAAACTATTTGACGCATCTCCGCTAAACCGAAATGTTCGACGAGAGAGGATGACGCAGTAATTGTCCAGAATAGTAATGCCGGTAAGGTCGTTGAATAATGTGCAAACACAACATATGTATGAAGGGCATCCTCTCTTGTAGGGTATCAGGCCAGTAAGCCGAAATAGGCCAGTAGAAATAACTAGGCGAAAAAATTAGGTGTTGATTCTCAGCCGACTGTGCTAGAATCATCGGCAATCGCACAAGGAGAATGTTCGGTTTGCAGTCTCTGAAAATCAGTTTTTTACGGCAATATCTTTTAATAAAATTAATTCTGAAACTGGTTGGATTTCTATCTCTTTTAATGGTATTGGGCTGCTCAGAAAGCGAAGAGATAAATTGCGTTTCTGAAGAGAGCGAAGCTCAGATCGTCCAACTTCAGGCCGAGATCACGTCTCTAAAATCCGAGTTAGCAGATAGGCAAGCTGCAGTTAAAACGCTCGAAAAAGCGACCCAACTTGTATTAATAAAGGGAGATGTGGTTATCGCACGTAACAAACATAAACGCTTTAGTTTTGATCTCCCAGCGGGGGCAACTCAAGTGCGGTTCTACGGGAGTTTCAAAGCTGATCAGAAAATAGAAGTATTGCTCCGGGACGAAGCAAATTACCTCAAGTGGCGTCAAAACAGTAGAAGTGGACGCTCCGTTTGGCGTGCAATTCCAGGTGTTTCCGGCGATGCGGATACCTCCAGGCTAAAAACAGGGAACACCTACTACCTGATTTTTTATTTTGCTCCCGCTTGTAAACTTTTGGCTTGCCCTAAACAGTCTATTATTAGCGCTGACTTTAGCCTCAATTATCAAGCCCCTTGAGAACATGTTCTCAAAAACTATTAATGAGGATCCTCAAACTCTGCCTGAAAAATCTAAACAGATGCCCTCCGCGTAGCACTTTATGCTAAAACACCACGTCTCAGTGGAACTTGCAACTACCCCCCTGACAATGTGCTATCGCCAAGCAAGGATGAAGGACATACTGAAGTCACTTTTGAAGCTGACGATAGATGTCACCTGTCTGAATAGCGAACTAAACGCTCACGCCGAGGGATATTCAGCCCATCTGGAAGGTTGATCGCTCTACAAGACAGTACGGTAATTACCAAACGATTGCAAAACAAAAGTTATGATCAGTTATATCAGGGAACTAACCCACCGAATTCCCCAACAGTCCCGGGTCTCTGGCTGAGGATAGGCATGCCCTCGACTTGATCATGGACTAGGGAGAAAGCGACCTTGACCAGATGAAGCCCAAAGTTAGCGTTATTGTTGCCACTACTGTTGACGGAAAAATCACTACCAGTGACAATGCCAGTTCCAAGTTCGCCAGCCGAAGAGATCTAGAACACCTACTAGAGGTGCGAAGCCACCACGACGCAATTTTGGCAGGTGCCAAAACCATTACTAACGACGATCCGACCTTTACCTCTGGCCCTCGTTATCAAGATATTCGTCAGAAACAGGGACTTCCACCAAACCCGATCAAGTGTGTGGTCAGTGGAAAAGGTAGCGTGTTGCCAACGGCACGCATGTTTCATCACAACGATGCGCCGGCTGCCGTTTTCACCACAGAGCAGATTCCAAATAGGCGACTACGAGAATTGTCGGAAGTGGCAACCGTTTACCATGTCGGTCAAATAGAAGTCGATTTTGGGCAAATTCTCCGGATCTTAGCCGACCATTATAAGGTCCAACAACTATTGATCGAAGGGGGTGGAAGCGTCAATGCAGCAGCTTTTCAAGCTGGGATTGTCGATGATCTTTATCTCACACTTTGCCCAAAAGTTGCTGGCGGGACGAATGTGCCGACTGCTGTTGAAGGCCATGGCTTTACCTTGGCAGATCTGGTCGACTTGGAACTGCAACAGCACCAGATTATTGAAGGCGAGGTTTTCCTGCACTATCGTGTATGCTCTCGCTAGATCGACACCGATCGGAGATCAGACAGCTTTGTGAGTGCAACCTCAACGCGAGCGAGAATCGGCTTAAATATGTATGGTTCTGCTGTCTAGCCTTGACAGTCCAAGGGGAATTCGATAGAATCGGATTACTTAAATTGATTTGATACCCATTTATTAAGGTTATGAGAGCGATTGTACAACGCCATACAGGTAATCCTGACGTACTGAAACTGGGCGAGATTCCGTCTCCAGTTCCGTCTCCCACACAAGTATTAGTAGATGTCAAAGCCACAGCCCTGAACCGTGCAGATACACTGCAAAGAGGTGGATTTTACCCGCCCCCTGAAGGGGAATCAGAGACACTTGGCCTTGAATTGGCAGGGGTAGTAACACAAGTTGGCGATCAGGTCGAAGGGATCGCAGTTAAGGATCGAATTTTCGGCTTGATTGGAAGTGGTGGCTACGCTGAACAAGCAGTGATCGACTACCGCCTGGCGATGCCCATACCGGAAGGGTGGACTTTCGAACAAGCAGCCGCCGTAACAGAAGTGTTCTTTACAGCTAACGAAACCCTGTTTACCCGAGGTCAATTAGCAGCTGGCGAGACGGTACTTATCCATGCTGGTGGCAGCGGGGTCGGGTCGGCCGGTATCCAGTTAGCATACCAGGCAGGTGCTACAGTTTTGGTTACCGCAGGTTCTGAGCAGAAGATTGAGCGCACTAAAGTATTAGGAGCAACCGCTGGCATCAACTATAAAACACACGATTTCGCAGAACAGATATGGCAGTTAACTGACAACCAAGGTGTAAATCTAGTACAGGATTTTATCGGTGCAGACTATTTATCACGGAACTTATCGATCCTGAAGTTCGAGGGACGACTGGTCGTTGTTGGCTTGCTTAGCGGAGCCAAAGCAGAAATAGATCTTGGCTTGATTTTACGGGAACGGTTACAGATCCTCGGATTTGTTATGCGCCGGCTGCCGGTCGAAGAGAAAGCTCGAATTCGCAACCGCTTTGTCGAAAGATGGTTTGATGATCTGGTTTCAGGTCAGATCCAGCCGATGATCGATACCGTATTTCCACTGGAAGCAGCAGGTGAAGCACACAGATATATGGAAGCCAATCAGAATTTTGGTAAAATCATTTTGCAGGTAAGCCAGTAAGTCGATGTTGAGACTGGAACACATCTAGGCTTTTCAGGACGAATAGATACTTAGTCTCGATGATCAGACCTTAGACAACAAATAGCCAATTGATACTCATCCCTGATTTGCGGACTACTTAATCTGTCGTGTGGTTTAGCGGTTTCCCATGTGATAAAAAGGTGCTTGGGAAACCGTTTTAATGAAGCTATCTCAATTAACCCTTATGATTAGAGGCCTAGCCTGCATCTTGACTTTCTCAATCTCAAGTGATAAAATGGCGAGCAATTGCAACAATTAAGCATTTCGACAATATAGAGATTATGTAAGGAGCAAAGTTTGGCAAACCAGAATCGAGGCACAATCGGCCAACAGATAGAACTTCCATTTTCCGAGTCGGTTCGGATTAGTTACCAAAGTTTAATGCTCCGGTTTGGCCGGTCGATTATCACCACTGCAGGTATTACGCTCGGGATTGCTTTCCTGGTTTTCGTTGTCATTTCCAACGAAATTTCCACCTCAATCGTTGGAGGAAGTGCAAGTGAACAACTAATGGATCTGGGTGAGGAGCAGGAAACGGGCATTTCAACCAAAGACAAATGGTTGATTATTATGTCACTGATTGTTTGCGTCGTCGGTATCACCAATTCGATGTTGATGTCGGTTACAGAGCGTTTTCGTGAAATCGGAACCATGAAATGTCTGGGCGCCTTAGATCACTTCGTGGTGATCCTGTTTCTGCTCGAGTCTGGGTTTCAAGGGTTTGCGGGAGCGTTAGTGGGCGCTTTGATCGGTTTCGTGGCTTCACTTCTAATGAGCTTAGCAAATTTTGGCTTGGATATATTCATGGACTTCCCACTCTTAAGTGTTTTGCTTTGGATTTTGGGTGGAAGTGTTTTGGGAATGCTGCTAGCCGTTTTTGGTGCTGCTTTCCCTGCTTGGCGGGCCGCTAAGTTACCGCCGGCAGAAGCGATGCGGACGGAGGTCTAGGTCTATAGGCCAAAGACACGGTTTGTAAAGGGAAGTTTGAAACATGGCGGAAGTTATTGTAAAGACAGATCAGGTTGTAAAAGAGTATCGTATGGGCAACAATGTAGTTAAGGCCCTGAACGGTGTGAACTTGGAGATCTATCAAGGTGAGTATCTGTCCTTGATGGGACCATCTGGTTCTGGGAAGTCAACCCTTTTTAACATGATTGGGGCTCTCGACCGCCCCACCAAGGGTAGCGTTTTTATTGATGGCCAAAATACATCAGGTCTAACTACTTCTCAGATTGCCTGGTTAAGGTGTCATAAGATCGGCTACATTTTTCAGAGTTACAACCTGCTACACGTGATGACAGCATTAGAAAACGTTACCCTCCCGATGATTTTCGCCGGTTTATCGGTCAAAGAGCGAAACAAAAAAGGAGAAGAACTGCTGGAACTGGTAGGCCTGGATGATAGAATCTACCATTTGCCAGATGAATTGTCCGGTGGGCAACGGCAACGAGTGGCCGTTGCCCGTGCCCTAGCCAACGATCCTAATATTGTTTTGGCAGATGAACCGACAGCTAACTTAGATATGATAATTGGCCGGGAAATTATTACCCTTATTAAAAGACTGAATCAAGAGAAAAACGTAACCGTTATCTCGGCCACGCACGACTTAAAGATGCTAGATGTCTCGGATCGTATTGTCGATATTCGGGATGGTGTTGTAGAACGTATCCGGAATCGAGATGAGATCGAGCTTGAGGTTGGTGAAGTCACCGGACACTAACTACTTTACCTTTTAAAGAGATTACCCGTTGGTGTATTGACATCCTCCTACGATAAACTGATCCCTTCGGGTTATACGACATTCATTCCTCAACTCTTCATTTTTCCTGCTAATAAAAACCTATCCGTCCTTTTCGATCCCTATCTTGTCGAACCATAATTTATTAATACTAGCCTGGGTAACACTATCCACTGATAAGATAGAAAACTAAACACACTATATAAGGAGTTTCGATGTCTCTTATTTCACCTGATGGGGGAATGCTCGTCGATTTAGTTGTACCGGACACACAGCGTTCTGAAAGAATGGCAGAAACCATCAATTTACCGAGGTTAGAAATCACAGATTACGATCTGCAATGGATTCACATTCTCAGTGAAGGGTGGGCTAGCCCGCTCCGCGGGTTTATGCGTGAATCAGCATTTCTACAATCGTCGCACTTTAACGCTATTCGGCAAGAGGATGGTTCTTGGGTGAATCAATCTATTCCGATTACACTCGATGTTTCTAGTGGAGATCGAGAACGGTTAATCGATAGCCCTCGAATTGCGCTCTGTTCCAATGGAACACCCGTCGCCATCCTAATAGATCCTGAGTTTTATGTCCACCAAAAAGAGGAACGTGTGGCGCGAACTGTTGGTTTAACGCACGTTGGACATCCGACGGTTGAGCGTATTATGGCAATGGGGAATTATTTAGTAGGTGGTGAATTAGAAGTTCTAGCTCCGATCACCTATGACGATGGGCTGGATCATTATCGACGCTCCCCCGCTGAACTTAGAGCCGAGTTTGAACGCAGGGGAGCAGATGCGGTTTATGCCTTCCAACTGCGAAATCCGGTTCACAACGGACACGCCTTGTTGATGAACGATACTAGGAGGCAACTGAAAGCAGAAGGTTTTAGGAATCCAATCTTACTATTGCATCCGCTTGGCGGTTGGATCAAAGAAGATGACGTCCCATTGGACGTCAGAATGAAGCAACATGATGCGGTGTTAGAAGATGGAATCTTAGATCCAGAAACAACCATCGTGGCCATTTTTCCAAGTCCAATGATTTACGGTGGACCGACAGAGGTGCAATGGCATGCTAAAGCACGTATTAATGCTGGTGCCGATCATTACATAGTTGGTCGCGATCCGGCGGGAATGAACCATCCTGAAACGGACGCACCAATCTATGACCCATTCCACGGTATGAAGGTGTTACAATCAGCCCCTGGCTTAGAAAGACTCAAAATCATTGAGTTCAGGTTTGCCGCTTACGATACGGTAGCTGAACAGATGAGTTTCTTTGACCCTAGTCGAGCTGACGACTTCTTGACGATTTCAGGGTCAAAGATGCGGGAATATGCTCGAAATGGGGAGTCGCCACCCAAAGGATTTATGGGGGGGAAGGCTTGGCAGGTTGTCGCCGACTACTATGATTCTTTGACAGATGGCTAACCAGGGTTTTCTCTCAGAAGAATGGCTGATGATAATCAGTTGGGCGTTTAATCTTACCATCGGCGTGGGCTATCCACGGAGCATAGCCGATCAAAATTTGGGATGGCAACTATGACTGCAAGCACTGACCGATCTGCTAGCCATTTACCTTAATTCAGTTGTCATTCGTTCCACCTAAATAATTATTGAACATAAGGATGAGAGAAAGCAAAAGACCAAATCGCAGGTAAACGTCAAAAATAGAGCACCTAGGTGGGAGAATTAAGCCTCAAGTAGTGTTGAACAGTTTCCGTAATTATATTTGCTGGCTAAGATTGGAGCGATAATGACAGATTAGAACTCATCAAATCAGTAGCCCAGAGCGAGTCGGCTATGCAGGAGAATAGAGCCATAACCGAAGTGCAAATTACGATCCAGTTACTGCATCAAGTAGAATCAATGGAGCAGTTGGAAGCGGTGATAGATGCCAAGGGGCAACAGATCAAACCGGGATACTAATTCACGATTTTCCGGACGAATTATCTGCAGGCGGATGGCTACATATGCCCTGTCAGATGACAATGAAACTAGCCGAAAACGAGTCGCTTTATTTTGGTATCCCCACCCAACATCCACGACCAAATTGATTGCCTCTCAGTGCCTTATGCCAATATGCGGTCATTTACTCGCCTGTCTATGACTGAACCGTTTCGCCTTCAAGGCCAGGCATGATGGTTCTCTGCATCTGAGAACATCTCGTATTTGAGCCGCAGGTTTGCGTTTTACCTCGAAATTGCTTCGTGTTACCCATCCACTGTTTCAATCGTTGACGAAGCTCGATATATACCGCAATATTTTCGCTCGTCAACGGGCCCTTACAATAATTAGCAATACGGTATTGGGATAACTCGCCCCAGGAACTTGAGGCCATCGTCGTCAGCACCTCCTATCGTTAAGCTGTAGTGGATCTAGAGTCCTGCGGAGAACCTGCCTCCAAAACGTTTCTGCCTGGTCAGTTGTACCCTCAAAATGGGATGATTATCTTGTCGTCATGGCATTAGCCTGTGGATTCTACTCCTTTTTTAATTCACCCCAAGCCAGGGAAAGCGTCTTTTCCGACGGTTCTACGGCCAGGCCTTCGGCTTGAAAGTTATTCGACACTTGGGCCGGAGTCAGCGCCCGGTCATAGATACGAACCTCATCTAGATAGGCTTGAACTGTGTCACAGTTGCAACCGTCTGACCGGTCTCCGATACCCAGAATTAATCCTCCTTTTTTGAGGCTACCTCCTTTCATCGTATATTTGTTAGCCTGTTTTCCATCAATATAGAGAATAACAGTGGTCCCATCATAAGTTCCGGCCAGGTGCAGCCACTTCTTAATTGGAATGTCGCCCTTGATATCGTGTTTAGCTGCATCGGTATTGGCGTTTGGTGTTCTGAGCCAGAAATTATGGCGATTATCGTCATCGTCGTAATATAGAGTGGCGACGTTTTTATTGGCCGGCATATCATCCAGCGAGATGATTCGATTCCAGCTATCGTCCAATGCTGTCACAAAGACCCAGCACTCGAGCGTAATTTGATCCCACGCGCGGTTGATTTTGGGTGGTTTGCTATCTTCCACTTTGAGATAATCCTCGGCGCCATCCAATAGCAGGCATTCGTTGACTTTACAATCTGCTTTTTTGGCTAATTCCGGGTCGCCAACGACTTTACCCACTAACCCGCTAAAGTCGTCTTTGATCTCTTTTTTGTTGAAGGTGGCTTGATCAAATGACCAGTAGGCGACCAATCATTCCTTCACTGCCCCTCGAGAATGGGCCAGGCTCAGATAACCAAACAGGCAGATTAGCATCGCTGGGCAAAGTTGAATAGATTTGGCTAATAACGTGAGCAAATTTGATCGTAACAGTAACTTGTTCATTGATTCTCTCCTTCATTGTTAAACTTTATCGTTAAATCATGTCCTCGACTCAACCAAATGGACTCAATCCCACCCCCGGTCGGAGTCGAGGACGCGCTTTCGCAGAAACGGGTTGGCCGACATCTAACTGACGGGGCTGGGAATTACTAATTAAGGGGCAATATCCACCAGCCGTAAAACCCTCTGCGAATCCGAGGCTCGACGGTCAGACACTGACCAGCGATCAATAGAAAACACGGAAGTTACCTGCTTTCTCGATCTGTATTTGGGTTAAAGAGCCACCAGAGCCGTAACCCGAGTTTATCTCTGGCGACTCCTTTTTTTACTATACCTGTGCGTAGGTGAGCCCGGATAATCTCGCCCTCGACCATACGCTATTTTCCACCCTATGCGTGACGAATTGGAATCTCAGCAGCACAACTTCTACCTACTTTTAGAATACGCAAATTTGCTGGATCCAACACCTTCTCTACCTTCTAAGCCGTGTAGCATTGAATAATATCGATAATCAGACCGATGTCATCCCGTGCGGATGCAATCGAGGTGTGGCAAGATGTACCATTGGTAATGCAATCGTGGAAATGGCGAAGTTCTTGTACAAAAGCACTATGCCAGTCAATGGCAGGTTGACTAGCATATGAGGTGCCAGCTTGATCAATTCCTTGTACCGTCAGTGCGGAGAGCTGACCACATGAAAAACCGGTTGGGTAGGAGAGAATCACACGTTTGTCACTGCCATAGACCTCCAAGGTCTCCTTGAAATCCCACAAATTGGGTAAATCTACCCAACTGGCGACTAACCGATAGCCGGACGGATATTCCAGCGTATAGGTAATGGCGCGACCGTCATTCCAAATCTCTGTGTTGACGACCTTTGTCGGCATTCCGAGCATGACACGCATCCCATAGATGTCGTGAATCATACTACCGGAGAGTAGGCCAAAGGCTCCTATCACATGCGGTTCATGATCACCAATGGCTTGTTGGTGACCACCGCCATATATTTTAAAATCTGCGGCCTCTTTCCGCTGGGTCGGTGAATCTGGCAGTATATCGTTGAATCGGCGAATATCGAATTGTCGCAAATGCAGATTGTTACTGGGATGCAGATGATTGACCTGAGCGAACAGAATGTCGTCCATTGTCTCGACCTCTTGCCTGGCATAGACAAAGGCAGGATCGTACACCTTCATATAACCAACCTGACCTACAGTTCCAGCCCGTTTTTGCGCAGCGATAATCCGATCCGTCTCTTCTAGGGAAGAACAGAGCGGTTTTTCGACAAAGACGTGTTTCCCTGCTTCAAATGCAGCGATCGCAGCGGTTGGTTTATGCCCACCGGCACAGTGTAAGACGGCGTCTACATCACTCTCCAGTAGCTCAAAATAGTTAGTCGTAAAGCTAGAGACCTTGAATTTACTGGCAACATATTCAGCCGCTTTAAGAGACAGGTCACAAACCATTGTCACTTCAAAGAGATCCGGTAAATTAGCTAGGTTTGGCATATGCTGAACTTGGGCGATAGCTCCACAGCCAATTACGCCAATCTTGAGACGTTTCATCGTTTAGCCCTCCAAAAAGTCAGGATCCGCGGTACGATAGGTAAGCGCGTTCCAGGTATCAGCCAATTGGTGCATCTGTTGAAACATTGGGTAGAGAGTTTGCCAAATAGTATCTCGGGCTTCCAGAGCGCTAGCTTGATCTCCATTGGCCAATAAAGGCAGTTTTTCCTGCTGTACCCGATGTGCTGATTGGACGGCTTTCATCAACGCATCCGCCGCTTGTTGCTGATTTGTTACCAGATCTTCAATCGTCGTATCCTGATCCTTCGGCACATCGTAAGAGGTCGATTGACTAAAGTGTGGAGGAGCTTTGGTTTCTGTATCAATCCAGCCGGTGTGGGTAGGCTGAATGTGTGGCGTCACAGATAAATACAGAATAACGGGCTCATCTCCAATATTACGGACAGTATGAGGCTGGTCTACGAGTGCGATGCACATTTGCCCCGGCTCCACAACCTGTTTTTCCCCCTCTATTTCAAACTCGGCTTTTCCCTGTAGGACGAGGAAAATCTCGTGACCTAAATCGTGGGAGTGCCCGAGACCCGGTTGGTTACCTCCACTGATGCTACCGGTCTCAATGCGGATAAATCGAGCACGGATCTGTGGTGTCACCAATACATTGCGGATATCTTTACGGTAATCGTATACTTCGAAACTCATCTCTAACTCCTTTGTCAGCAAAAGCGGATGTACGGTTTACTGAAATGGTGCCTCTATCATACAGACATCTGAGAATATTGCAACTATTTTTCTTGCCCGCGACGTTTTTGGGTGAGAAAGCTGTAGAGTCCGTGATTCTGTAGATTTCGAATATCTCCATTTTAGTCTTGCCTTTTTAACTGAACACCTCTATCATATCCGGCCAGATAAGCAGAGGAATTTTTGTCATGTCGATTCAAGTTGGGTTTATCAGGGCTGGTGGCCATGCTCATGGACATATATGCGTGCACTAATAATCAAGGTTGTCGAGATCGACGCTATTTGTGATATTAAAGAGGAGACGGCTGATAGTGCCGTTCCAGAGTTCGGTGGTAAGAAGTATGCGAGTTACCAACAGATGCTAGAGAGAGAAGAATTGGATGCGGTCCATGTTGCTGTTCCGACCTTCGCTCATTACGATGCAGAGGTCCTGGCCGCTCAGAAAGGCATTCATCTGTTCTTAGAAAAGCCCATAGCACAAGACGTTGGGAATCCTGGAAACGATACGACAAGCCAATATAATTTCCTGTGTTGGGTATCAAATACGGTATACTGGACATATATCCAGCAAGCTAAGTCGTTTCTACAAGGTCGAACTGTGGGGATGGCGATTATACACCGCTGGGGAGGGTTACCAGGCACGCCCTGGTGGCAGGTAATAGCTCAATCCGGTGGGCAACTGGTTGAACAAACCACACATCAGATCGACCTGTTACGCTATTTAGTAGGTGAGGTGGAGGAGGTCCACGCTTATTACGCATTGCGAACCTTAAACGGAGTGGAGTATTTGGATGTACCCAATGTTTACGCCTTGACGCTAAAGTTCGAAAATAGTACCATCGGTGCTCTCTCAGTTCCTGTTGTACTTCGCGAAAAGGGGGTGGGAATAGCGGTATTATAACCTGATTCTGGAAGACGCGTGCAGATTGGCAGTAGAGATGATATCCAGACTCCCTTCAACGGTGCCACTGAGCTGGGCATCGTCCTTGAATGAGGATATTGATACTGCGTTCATAGAGGCTATACGGACCGGAGATCGGTCAGGAATCTTGTCTGATTTTGAGGATGGCTGTCGATCGCTGGATATAATGTTGGCCGCCAACAAATCCGCTGAAATAGGGTAACCGGAACCAACCTATTTTTCAATATGATAAAAGACTACCAACCAAATTAACCAGATTAATAGAGAGAAAGGCGTTTAAAAATGGCAAATTTAAAATATGCGCTCATCGGTTACGGTAGACGAGGGAAAAGTCATTTGAGCGTGGTAATGGCCTTACAAAGAACCTTTGATATTGTCGGTGTTTGCGACGCGGATTTGCAGTCAGCAGAAGAGGGAGCGGCCGTAGCCAGCACTGGTCGATCTATCCCAGTTACCGCCTATACAGACTTACCTAAAATGATCGACCAGGAGAAACCCGATATTTGCGACGTGGTTGTTCCTGTGGATCTGCACCATGTTGTATCTTGTTACTTATCGATGCGTGGTATTCACCATAATGTTGAAACAGGGTTGGCACCGACTTTAGGATTGATGGAACTCATGATTGAAACTGCTAGACAGCATTCGGTCAAACTCCAAACTTCGGAGAACTTTCCCTTTGTACCTGTTGAGCAGTTTGTCTGTCACTTGATCCGATCTGGTGTGATCGGTCCAGTTCACAAAACCTACCGTCTGTTTTCGACCACGGGCTACCACGGGTTAGCCGCCATGCGCTGCCGGATGAATGCCGCCCCTATCGCTGTCAGCAGTATTGGACACGGTATGCCAGTGAGGTCTTACGTTGACCGGGCCAGACGAGATTTCTCCTCTGAGCGTCTTGAATTCTATGCCGTCGATTACGATAATGGCGGGATGGGAATTGCGATGGTCGGCAACAAAAACGGTTGTTTAGGACGCAATCAATTAGTCGGGTTCGAGACCTGTGGGGAATGGGGCACTATTATTACCAACGGCAATCAGGGGGCAACAGGCGGTGAAACCATCAACGTCTGTACGGATGAGGATATCACCAAACGGGCAGGCAAAGCACAGACCTACGCCTTTGAGCGGGAGTACACCGAAGACGATCAACTGAAACGAATCTATGTTGAGTTACCCAATTCGCTAGGTGGAACTATGGAGTGGGTTAATCCTTACCATAGCCTGGAGATTGGGGAGAGTAGCATCTCGCTCGCGACCATGTTAGATGGAATTGGCCAGGCAGTTCGTGAGGATAGCGAGGTCTTATGGACAGGCGAAATGGGACGCGCAGACCAGGAGATGGTGATTGCGGCCGCCCGGTCAGTACAATCGGATCGACGACCGGTTCCTATACCACTAGCAATCGACCCACAAGAAGAAGATCAATTTGATCAACGCTTTATCGACCATTTTGGAGCTCATCCCAGAGCGGATATCGAGAAAGCGTTAGCGGTTAATTTTAAAGCCCGTTAATATCTGGACTTGTACTGTAGAGTTGCTGTTTCAGCCAAGTTTATTGACCACTGGTACGAATCTATAATCTCTAAACCTGCAACCTATAATTCGATTTCTTCTGGAGCACGGTCACGAATCATGTCAAAATAACTTTCATCGGGCTGGCGTGCAGCCTCTTGTGCAACCTTGTCATTCATGGCCTTTAGACGATTGACGAGGGTTAACATCAGGTGTTTCAGTATTGGATCGACCTCTTTCAACATCGACAGTAGCTGTTTTCGGCTCAGGTTTATCACCTCTGTGGATTCTAAAGCACGGCAGGAGGCCGTTCGCTTTTGCTCCTTGCCACC